>R03__coassemble_188_pt1 | contig 39270 bp, 32 predicted proteins | sample R03__metabat2_low_PE_033 | metagenome-assembled genome bin R03
GACTTCGCCGACGGCTTCACCGTACCGTCCCCAGCCTTGCTCCGCGGGGGCGTCCAATGGTGTTCTGTGCCGCAATTCCGGGAACGCTCCGGCTCGCGATGTCGTCAAAGTTCCGCCTTCGGCACTGACTTCGCCGACGGCTTCACCGTACCGTCCCCAGCCTTGCTCCGCGGGACCTGCGTAGCAGATCCGTCCGCCCTTTTCTCCGGGCCCGGGACCCACGTCGATGATCCAGTCGGCGGAGAGCATCGTCTCGGCGTCGTGCTCGACGACGATGACGCTGTTGCCCTCGTCGCGGAGCTTCTTCAGGGAGCCGATGAGCTTGCGGTTGTCCCTCTGGTGCAGGCCTATCGAGGGCTCGTCCAGAATGTAGAGGACGTTGACGAGGCGCGAGCCTATCTGCGTGGCGAGCCTTATCCGCTGGCTCTCACCGCCGGAGAGAGAAGCCGTGGGGCGGTCCAGCGACAGGTATTCAAGCCCCACGTCCAGCAGGAAGTCCACCCTGTCCCAAAGCTCTTTCAAGATATCTGCGGCGATGGCCCTTTGCCGCGCGTTCATCTTTTCGGGCAGACTGTGCAGCCATTCTTTAAGCTCCGTAATCTCCATTGCGGCGACTTCGGAGATGGTTTTTCCGTCGATGCGGAAACATTCGCTCCGGGGCGAAAGGCGTGTGCCGTGGCAGGAAGGGCAGACGATCTTTTCGTCGATGTCCTCCACCACTCCCGGGAACGTCACCATCTCGCTAGAGGGCCCCTCCCCGATGCGGAAGAGCTCGTCGGAGCCGTACACGATGAGCGAAACCACTTCGTCCGGAATGTCTTCCAGAGGGTCGTATATCGAGCAGCCGTACTTTCGAGTGATGCTGCGCACGATTTCAAATTTGCGGTTTTCCCTGACCTTCCCTAGGGGCACGATGCCTCCGTCGGCGATGCTCAATTTCCGGTCCGGGATGATCGTTTCCGGATTGACGTCCACGACGCTCCCGAGCCCCTTGCAGTAGGGGCAGTAGCCTTCCGGCGAATTGAAGGAGAATGTGTGCGGCGCCGGTTCCTGCAGCGACACTCCGCTCTCCGGGTCCACGAAATGCTTCGAGAAATGCTCCAATTCCCCGGTGGCGGGGTCGAGCACCGCGACGGACCCTTTTCCCACGCCGAGCGCCGAAAGGACGGAGTCGCGCACTCTCTTCTCGTCCCCTTCCGCGGGCTTGAGCTTGTCCACGACCAGCTCGATGAAGTGCGGCTTGTAACGGTCCACGGCTTCCAGGCTTCCGAGATCCAGAAGCTCGGAGTCGACGCGGATCTGGGTGTACCCTTTCTTGCGCATCTGCTCGAAAAGCTCGCGGTAGTGACCTTTGCGGCCCGTCACCAGAGGCGCGAGCAGCAGGCATTTGCGGCCGCGGTAGCGCTCGAGGATGAGGGAAATGATCTGGGAGTCGTTGTAGCGCACCATCTCCTTCCCCGTCACGGGGGAGAAGGCGGTAGCCGCGCGGGCGTACAGCAGTCGCAGGAAATCGTAGATTTCGGTGATGGTGCCGACGGTCGAGCGGGGGTTGCTGCCGGTGGTCTTCTGCTCGATCGCGATGATCGGGCTCAGCCCTTCGATGCTTTCCACCTGCGGCTTTTCCAGAATCCCCATAAAATGCTTCGCATAAGGGGAGAGGGTGTTCATATACCGGCGCTGCCCTTCGGCGTAGATGGTGTCGAAGGCGAGCGAGGACTTGCCGCTGCCGCTCAGACCGGTGATCACCGTGAACTTCCCCCTCGGGATGTCCACGTCCACGTTTTTGAGGTTGTGCGATTTCGCACCCCTGATCCGGATGAATTCCTGTCCTTCTGCCATCAGTTTCCTTTTATGACAATGGGTTCAATGTCAGGGTCAAATGTCTCCTCCTTCTCGTTGAAGGGCTCGAGGAAGGGGTTGTGCGTGAGCTCGTATCCTATCTTGGTGCCGCAGCCGTGCCCGGGATGGACGGCAGTGTCCGGGTCGAGCACCGCCAGCTTGTTCATTATCGATGAAATCTCAGCGTCGTAGTCTCCCCAGCGGTGCGCGGTCTTCCCGATGGTGCCGGCGAAGAGGGTGTCGCCGCTGAGCAGGAGCTTGTCAGCGCGGGAAAGGAAGCATACGGAGCCGGGGGAGTGGCCCGGGGTCTCGATCACTTCGAAGGACATATCCCCGAAAGTGAGAACGTCCCCTTCGTGGATGTCCACGGTGTCCCAATCGATGTCGGGGGCGGGCATTCCGCTCTCGTGCGAGAACATCGCGCTGCCCGTTTTCACCACTTTGTCCTCCGGACTCATATAGACGGGGACGGCGTACCTGTCGATGCAGGGCCGGACTCCGTAAATATGGTCAAAATGGGCGTGGGTCAGAAGTATGGCCTGAGGCTTGATTTCTTCCGAATCGATGAATTCGAAAAAAGAGTCGCGCTCTTCCGCGGTGATGAATCCCGGATCGAGGATGACCCCCACTTTGTTTTCGTCCCAAAGGACGCTCGCCCTTTCGCCGTATGGATTTACAAGAAAAAATTTTCTGTTTATCATTTTCTGTGAATTGTGACAAGTGCAAAAATACGATAAGTTTTCTTAAATTTGTAGATAATCTGAAAAAGAAGAAACTATGCATATAGGTATCGCCGGCAATATCGGCAGCGGAAAAACCACTCTCACGCGCCTGCTCGCGCAGCATTACGGCTGGACCCCGAAATACGAAGCCGTCACGTACAACCCTTATCTGGAGGACTATTACAAGGACATCCCCCGTTGGTCCTACAATCTGGAGACCTATTTTCTGGCGCAGAGGTTCCGCGACGTGCTGGAGATAGCAAAGAGCTCCGAGGTCATAGTCCAGGACAGGACCCTTTTCGAGGGCGTCCATATCTTCGTCGCGAACAACAGGGCGATGGGAAATCTCTCCGACCGGGATTATGACACTTATATGCAGCTTTTCGACGTGATGGCCTCAATGATCAAGGCTCCTGACCTGCTGATTTACCTTCGCTGCAGCGTCCCGCATCTGGTGTCCCAGATCCAGAAAAGGGGCCGCGAATACGAGCAGTCCATAAGTCTGGAGTACCTTTCCGGCCTTAATGAGAGATACGAGAACTGGATAGACTCCTACAAGGATCCGCTGCTCGTGATCGATGCCGACGACCTTGATTTCCAGTCCCGGCCGGAGGACTTCGCGTCCATTACCGACAAGATAGATGCCCGTCTTTTTGGACTTTTCTCCAAATAGTTATATATTTGTTTGTTTTATTGATTTTTAAAGATGCATATAGCAGTAGCAGGAAATATCGGCAGCGGCAAGACCACCCTCACCAAGATGCTCTCCGCCCATTACGGCTGGACCCCGAAATTCGAGTCTGTGGACTACAACCCCTATCTTTCTGATTTCTATGAGGATATGGAGAGATGGTCCTTCAATCTCCAGATTTATTTCCTGAACAAGCGCTTCAAGGATGTGGTCGACATAGCCCGCGCGGACGATGTCATCATTCAGGACCGCACCATATACGAGGATGCGCGCATTTTCGCCCCCAACCTCCATTCGATGGGCCTGATGAGCTCCCGCGATTTCGAGAATTATTCGGACCTGTTCGATCTGATGATGTCTCTGGTGGGTATGCCCGACCTCCTGATCTATCTCCGCTCTTCAATTCCAAATCTGGTGGCCCAGATCCAGAAAAGGGGCCGCGAATACGAAAAAGGCATACGTATTGATTACCTTACCGGCCTGAATGAGAGATATGAAGAGTGGATCAAGAGTTATCAGGGAAATCTCCTGATAATCGACGCGGACAACATCAAGTTCGGCAACCGTCCCGAAGACTTCGAGAAGGTGACCGATATGATCGATGCCCAGATGTTCGGACTTTTTTCCCCTTCTAAATAATAATTCATTATGGCAGAAAGGATTACAATAATTGATTTTGTAGAACGCTATTGCTCCCTTTATGCGGAGAACACGTTTCTCAGAGAAAAAATAGACGGGACCTGGAAGGAGACTTCGTTCCGTGAAACCCGCGGCGAAGGCCGCATATATGCCGCCGCCTGGATGGCAATGGGCCTGAAGAAAGGCGAAAAGGTGGCGCTCATTTCCGAAGGCCGCAACGCCTGGATATATTCGGAGCTCGGCATCCTGTATGCCGGCGGAGTCAACGTCCCCCTGTCTTTCAAGCTGGAGTCGGACCACGACCTGACCTTCCGCATCAACCACTCCGACGCCCGCTTCGTCATCGCGTCCGAGAGCCAGATCGCAAAGGTGCGCCGCGTCATAGCCCAATGTCCCGCCGTGGAAAAGGTGATTGTCCTTGATGACATCCCTCTGGAGGACGGTGAAATGTATGTCGGCGATTTCCGCAAGATGGGCGTCGAGTTTATGGAAGACCGCGCCTCCGATCTCGAGGAGAGGATCGCCTCCGTCGGTCCGGACGACTACGCCAACATATCCTACACCTCCGGTACCACCGCCGACCCGAAAGGCATTCTCCTGACCCACCGCAATTACACCGCCAATATCGAGCAGTGCAACTCAGTCGTCTCCGTAGGTGAGAAATGGACTATGCTCATCATTCTTCCTCTGGACCACTGCTTCGCGCACGTCGCCGGCTTCTACTTCATGATGTCCAACGGCGGCAGCATCGCTACCGTCCCCGGCGGCAAGAGCGCTGTCACGATGCTCAAAAACATTCCCATCGCCATCCGCGAGGTGAAGCCCGACCTGATGCTGTCCGTCCCCGCCCTTTCCCGCAACTTCAAGAAAGGCTTCGAGGGCGCCATCAAGAAGAAGGGCCCGAAGGTGGAGAAGCTCTACAACTTCGCCGTGGACAACGCCATCAAGTACAACCGCGAATACTACAATGCCGGACGTCCCTGCTGGAAACTGTGGTGGAGAAAGCCCATAAACAAACTGATGGACCGTCTCATTTTCAAGCCCATACGCGAAGGCTTCGGTGGAAATATGAAATTCTTCATCGGCGGCGGCGCCCTTCTGGACATCGCCCTGCAGAGATATTATTGCGCCATCGGTATGCCCATCTATCAGGGCTACGGCCTGTCCGAGGCCACTCCCGTCATCTGCGCCAACGCAGTGGGTCACGCCCGTTTCGGCTCTTCCGGACGCACCGTCCTCCCGATGGACATCAAGATCTGCGACGAGGCGGGAGCCGAAGTGCCCCACGGAGTGACCGGTGAAATCGTCATCCGCGGAGAGAACGTGATGGCCGGTTACTGGAAAAATCCCGAGGCCACGGCAAACACCATCATCGACGGCTGGCTGCATACCGGCGACCGCGGCTACATCTGCAAGGAAGATCCCAGGTATCTTTATGTCACGGGCCGCTTCAAGAGCCTTCTGATTTCCTCCGACGGCGAGAAATACTCTCCCGAAGGATTCGAGGACAGCCTCACCGACGGCTCCAAGTACATCGACGCCGTCGTCCTGTACAACAACCAAAGCCCCTACACCTCCGTCGTGATAGTCCCCAACAAGAACGCCCTCGCCGAGGCAGTGAAGGCAAGCGGTCTGGATCCTGACAGCGAGCAGGGACGCAAGGCCCAGCTGGACATCATCCAGGGCGAAGTGGACTCCTACCGCAAGGGCGGACGCCACGAAGGCCTCTTCCCCGAGAAGTGGCTTCCCGCGGCTATCGTCATTGCCGACACTCCTTTCTCGGAGCAGAACGGTATGATGAACAGTACGTCGAAGATTGTCCGCGGCAAGGTGGAGAAGTGGTACGAGGACCGTATCGAGTACTCGTTCACCCCCGAAGGCAAGTTGCTGTACAACCCCAAGAATCTTGCATCTCTTTAATCTGCAACTAATTATTAATTAATTTTATATGGAAAACACAAAAAAACAGAACTACACACCGGCTATCGTGGTGATGTTCTCCCTCTTCTTCATGATCGCATTCGTGACGAACCTCGCAGGCTCGATGGGCGTCGTCGTCACAAACCAGTTCGGAGCTTCCAAGGCCCTCTCACAGCTCGGAACCCTCGCGAACTTCATCGCATATGCCTGTATGGGCATCCCTGCCGGCATCATCCTCAAGAGAAAGGGATATAAGTTCACCTCCCTCCTTGCAGTGGTCATCGGCTTCGTCGGCGTAGGCATCCAGTTCCTTTCAGGATATGTTGAGTCATTCGCAGTGTATGTGGCCGGCGCATTCGTGGCAGGCTTCTCGATGTGTATGCTCAATATCGTCGTCAACCCTATGCTGAACACACTCGGCGGCGGCGGAAACAAGGGCAACCAGCTCATCCAGTGGGGCGGCAGCTGCAACTCCATCGGAGGTACCCTCGCACCGATGCTTGTGGGTTGGCTCGTCGGCGGAAGCATCGCCAATGCGACAGTGGCCAAGGCCGCTCCCGTGATGATCATCGCAATGGCCATCTTCGCCCTCGCCTTCGTCATCATTATGTTCACCAATATCCCCGAGCCTCATATGGAGACCGCTGAGGAGAAGGCCGCCCGTCTTGCCGGCACCGCCGTCAAGGACAAATACAGCCCTCTTTCCTTCCGTCATTTCGTGCTCGGCGCAGTCGCCATCTTCTTCTATGTGGGCATCGAGGTCGGTATCCCCAACACCGCCAATGTCTACTATTCCGGCCTTGACTGGGTAGGTCCCGCTCTCGCCGGTACAATGGTCGCCGGATACTGGCTCTGTATGCTCATCGGCCGTCTCGTAGGCGGTGTCGTCGGCGGAAAGATCAGCAGCAAGGTGATGCTCAGCTCCACCGTAGGTGCAGCCATCGTCTTCCTCCTCCTTGTCATCTTCACCCCCGAATCTGCTACCGTCAAGCTCGGTGAAATGACTCTTCCCCTCGGACTTATCTTTATGCTTCTGTGCGGCCTTTGCACCTCCATCATGTGGGGCTCGATCTTCAACCTCGCTACTGAAGGCCTCGGAAAATACACGGCTACCGCTTCCGGTATCTTCATGACCCTCGTCTGCGGCGGCGGCATCATCCCGTTCATCCAGAACGCAATCGCCGACAAGGTGGGCTCCCTTCAGAGCTACTGGGTGCTCATCCTCTGCCTTGCATACCTTCTCTTCTTCGCCCTCGTCGGCAGCAAGAACGTGAACAAAGACATCCCCGTGGAATAATAAACAACAGACCTTATATTTATTATGGATAAACAATTCGTAGTAGGCGTCGACGTGGGAGGACAGACCTCCAAGATCGGCGTAGTGGACGCAAGAGGAGAAATCCTTTCCCAGACAGTCATCAGGACAGACACGTTCGGTGCGGATGCTGACGCATTCCTCGAGGCTCTCGCAGTGGCCATCAAGGGCTGCATCAAGGAAGCCGGCAAGGAAGGCGAGATCCGTGGCATCGGAGTCGGCGCCCCCAACGGAAACTATTATACCGGTGAGGTGGCATTCGCTCCCAATATCGCCTGGGCAGCCGACAAGGCAGTCAAGTTTGCCGAAATCCTCACCTCCAAGATGGGAGGCATCCCCGTGTCCCTGACCAACGACGCCAACGCCGCCGCAGTGGGTGAAATGACCTACGGCGCCGCCCGCGGAATGAAGAATTTCATTATGATCACCCTCGGCACCGGTGTCGGCAGCGGCATCGTCATCGACGGCAAGGTAGTGTACGGCCACGACGGTTTCGCCGGCGAGCTCGGCCACACCACCGTAGTGCGCAACAACGGTCGTGTCTGCGGCTGCGGACGCACAGGCTGTCTCGAGGCTTACTGCTCCGCCATCGGCGTCGCCAAGACTGCGCGCGAATGGCTCGAGATGAGCAAGGAGCCCTCACAGCTCCGCTACTGCGACAATATTTCATCAAAGGACGTTTACGATGCCGCAAAGGCTGGCGACGCTCTCGCACTCCGCGTGTTCGAATACACCGGCACGCTTCTGGGCCGCTCCTTCGCCGACTTCATCGCCTTCAGCGCCCCCGAGGCCATTGTCCTCTTCGGCGGTCTGGCACGCTCCAAGGAGTTCCTTTACGAGCCGATGATGAACGCGATGAACGAGAATGTCCTCAAAATCTGGAAGAACAAGGTGAAGATCGTCTTCTCCAGCCTCAAGGAGTCTGACGCAGCCATCCTCGGCGCTTCCGCACTTGCGTGGGAACTTTAAAAAAATAAATAGTACAAAATGAAACTCAAGACAATTTTTGCAGTAGCTGCTGCCGCTTTCCTTGCAGCAGCCTGCGCATCACAGGCAGAGCCTGCCTCCACTGAGGGCAACGAAGAAAACCAGGAAATCCCCGCCGCTCAGAAATCCATCAAGGAACTCACCCCTTCAAAGGCTACGGTCGATTCAGTGAGCTACCTGCTCGGCATCAACTTCGGAAGCTTCCTCAAGTCATACGGCTTCGGTGGCGATCTCAACTACGCTGCAATGAAGAAGGGTATGCTCGATTTCGTCAACTCAAAGGGATCGCCGCGCAGCGCTGATTTCGGCGAGCAGTTCAAGATCAACCCTGAAAAGATGGACGAGCTCTTCAACACATTCCTTCAGAACAAGAAAGAGGTCGAGTCAAGGATCAATGCCGAGAAGAACGAGAAGTATCTTGCCGCCAACAAAAACAAGGAAGGCGTAAACACCACCGCCAGCGGCCTCCAGTACAAGATCATCGAGCCCGGTGACGAGTCTGTCAAGGCAGGTCCCGCCGACACAGTCCTCGTGAATTACAAGGGTACCCTTATCGATGGTTCCGTATTTGACGAGTCTCCCGCAGGAGAGCCCGTCAAGCTGATGCTCAACAGAGTCATCCCCGGATGGACCGAAGGACTCCAGCTCGTGGGCAAGGGCGGAAAGATCCAGCTCACCATCCCTTCAGAGCTCGGATACGGCGCTCGCGGCACCCAGGGCATCGCACCCAACTCCCTGCTCCTTTTCGACGTGGAGATTTGCGACGTTCTTCCTGTTGCTCCTGCAGCTGAGTAAGAGTGATTAAAGATTGATCCACTTGACGGACTCGTCCCTCTTCCACCACGTCATCTGACGTTTCGCATAGTTGCGGGTGTGGGTGCAGATATCTGCTACGGTCCTTTCAAGTGAAACCGTTTCGGGAGAATCGAGGTAAGCGAATACTTCCCTGTATCCGACGGTCTGCATAGCGGTGAGGTTCCTGAATTCGTTCAGGGACCTCACTTCGTCTATGAGGCCCTCTTCCATCATATTCTCCACCCTCTTCGCTATTCTGGCGTGAAGGACTTCCCTGGGCCTGCATAGACCTATTTTCTCGATTTCAAACTCCCTTTTGACGGGGGCTTGCATCCTGAATGACGAGAAGGGACGGCCGGAAGTAAGGCACACCTCCAGGGCCCGCATCACACGCGCGCCGTTCCTCAGGTCCACCTGAGCGTAGCCTTCGGGGTCGAGCTTCTCCAGATCCTGCGCGAGGCTTTCCACTCCTTCGTCCCTGAGCCTTCGCGTCAGGGTTTCGCGGATTGCGGGATCCGCCTTCGGCACATCGGCGATGCCGTTGCACAGGGCGTCGATATAGAACATCGACCCTCCGCTCATCACGAGAGTGTCGTGCCCTTCGTCGAAAAGCGAGCGGATAAGACTCAGTGCCTCCATTTCATACATTCCTGCGGTATAGAGGTTGCGGACGCTGTGCGACTGTATGAAATAGTGCTTCACTTCGGCGAGCTGCTCCGCCGAAGGGACGGCCGTGCCGATGCGCATCTCGCGGTATATCTGGCGCGAGTCGCAGGAGATGACCGGGGATGAATATTTTTTTGCAAGGGAAATGCTGTAGTCTGTCTTGCCTACAGCGGTCGGTCCGAGGACTATTATGAGTTTCTTTCCCACGGGGTCTACAATGTCAGTTCTTCACTGCCATCGTAGATTTCGCTGCCCTCCTCGTCCTTTTCGTCATCCTCCTCATCCTCATCGTCCTCTTCATCCTCGTCATCGAGGTCCTCGTCGTCCAGATTTTCGTCCGGGTCGATGTTGAGGAGGTCGGCAAGGGACGTCTTCTTTTTCTTCTTTTCGTCCTTGTCGTCGGAGGGGAGGCGGCGCTTGTCTTCCGGAAGATCCTCGAACGCGACGTAGCCGTTCTCAAACTCTATCGGGTCCGGTCCTTTGGACTCGATGATCTTCGGGGTGCTCACCTGCTCGTCGATTTCGCCCTCGAATGTGATGATGACGCTCTTCTTGTTGGTCACGTCATAGAAGTACACGAAGGAGGTGATGCCGTCCTTGACGGTCTTTGCCATACTTATCTGGTCCGCGGCGCCGTCGCCCAGATCGAACAGGCCGTATCTGGCCACCACGCCTCCTTCGGAGTCCATCGCCTTGAAGAGGATCAGCTGGTCCTGGGGGAACTCCATATCCGCTCTCATCTGCTTGTGGAAGGTGTAAAGGGTGCTTTCCGGACGGATGGCATATACTCTGGCGAAGCCTTTCAGGCCGGCCAACGTGACTCTGTACTTGTATGACATAGGTAAATCAGATTTCAAATCGGGCTCAAAGGTAATTAAAATTTCGTTTCCCGTTGCAAATAAATATCAAAATCGCTAAATTTGGGTAGCGTATGGCATCTTTCGACTCATACTTTTCTATCGCGGACTCCTCCGACGGCCTGTACAAGGATCTTGGCAGCCGCTTCATCGCGCTTGCCTTCCCCGTGGAGTCGGAGGCCGAGGTCAAGCCCATTCTGGATGCGATAAAGAAAGAATATCACGACGCCCGCCACCATTGCTTCGCCTACCGGCTGGGATATGACGGCGCCGTTTTCCGCTCCAGCGACGACGGCGAGCCTTCCGGGTCTGCCGGAAGGCAGATTCTCGGCCAGCTCGCTGCGACCTCCCTGAGCGATGTCCTGGTCGTGGTGGTGAGATATTTCGGCGGCATCAAGCTCGGCATCCCGGGACTTATCAGGGCCTACAAGACCGCGACCAGAGACGCTCTGGACAGGGCTCAGAGGAAGGAAAAGGTCGCGGGGAAGTATTTCCGCATCACTTTTCCTTACGAGGTGACAAACGACGTGATGAAGGTTTCGAAAGACTTTTCCCTGCCTCTGAGCGACCAGTCCTGGGGAGAAAACTGCTCGATGAAAGTGAGGGTCCGCCTGAGCTTGGAATAAAATTTTCGCGACCGGATAAGTCATATAACCACAGCAAATTTGGAAGAATTGTGAAATTTGCTTACCTTTAGATATAAGTTTAGTGTATAACGCTTAAAGATAGTTTAAAACCCAAATCAAAATGAAAAAGCACGTATTTACAGCAGGCCCCTGCGTCCTCCCTCAGGAGGCACTCGATGCGGCATCAGCCGCCATTCAGGATTTCAAAGGAACGGGAGTCTCGCTTTTGTCGATTTCACACCGCACCAAGGAGTGGGAGTCGGTGATGGACGAATGCCGCGCCCTCTGGAAGGATCTTCTCCACATTCCCGAAGGCTATGAGGTTCTTTTCCTCGGCGGCGGTGCTTCGCTTGAATTCCTCTATGTCGCTATGAACTTCCTCGAGAAGAAGGCCGCGTACCTCGACACCGGCGTATGGGCTGCAAAGGCCCTCAAGGAGGCAAAGGGCCTTGGCGAAGCATATGCCGTGGCCAGCTCGAAAGACCGCAACTATTGCTATATCCCCAAGGGCTACGAGATCCCTTCGGACGTGGATTATTTCCATATCACGACCAACAATACCATCTACGGCACCGAGATCCGCGAGGACTTCGACTCTCCCGTCCCCCTCATCGCAGATATGTCTTCGGACATCCTGAGCCGTCCCGTGGACGTGAGCAAATATGCGATGATCTACGGCGGCGCGCAGAAGAACGCCGGCCCCGCAGGCGTCGCTTTCGTGATCGTAAAGAAGGACGCCCTCGGAAAGGTCAGCCGCTATATCCCCACGATGCTCGACTACCGTGTCCACGCCGACAAGGGCTCTATGTTCAACACCCCTCCCGTATTCTCCATCTACGTGATGTACGAGACCCTCAAGTGGCTCAAGGGCCAGGGCGGAGTGGAAGCCATCTATGAGAAGAATCTCCGCAAGGCCGAGTCCCTGTACGCCGAAATCGACCGCAACTCCATGTTTGTCGGCACCGCGGACAAGGAAGACCGCTCGATAATGAACGTCTGTTTCGTGATGGCCCCCGGCAAGGAGGATCTGATGGAAGAGTTCCTCGCATTCTCCAAGACGCGCGACATCGTCGGCATCAAGGGTCACCGCAGCGTGGGAGGCTTCCGCGCTTCCATATACAATGCCTGCACGCAGGAGGACGTGAATGCCCTCATCGCCGCTATGCAGGAGTTTGAAAACATGCACAAATAGGGGAGGGAAGAGTGATGAAAGTACTTTTGGCAACCCAGAAACCCTTTGCCGCGGCAGCAGTCGCCGGCATCAAGGACATCCTCGAATCCGCAGGGCACGAAGTCTCCGTTTTCGAGAAATACGCCGCTCAGGAAGACCTTGTCGCAGCAGTCGCTGACGCGGAGGCCCTCATCATCCGTTCGGACAAGGTGACCGCCGAAGTGATGGCCGCCGCGCCGAAGCTCAAGATTGTCGTGCGCGCCGGAGCCGGCTATGACAACGTCGATCTCGCCGCCGCCACCGAAAAGGGCATCGTCGTGATGAACACTCCCGGCCAGAACTCCAACGCCGTCGCCGAGCTCGCGATCGCGATGATGATTTTCTCCGCCCGCAACCAGTTCACCCCCGCTACCGGCACCGAAATCCAGGGCAAGACCCTCGGCATCCCGGCCTTCGGCAATGTAGGGCGTCTGGTCGGCGCGAAGGCGAAGGCCCTCGGAATGAACGTGAAGGCGATCGATCCCTTCCTCAAGGACGAGCAGATCGTCGAAGGCGGAGCGCAGCCCGCTGCCTCGCTGGACGAGCTCTATTCCACTTGCGACTATGTCTCCATCCACATCCCCGCGACTCCTCAGACCATCGGCAGCATCGGTTACGACCTGATCACGAAGATGCCCAAGGGCGCCACTCTCGTCAATACAGCCCGCAAGGAAGTCATCGACGAAGCCGGCCTCGAGAAGGCTCTCGAAGAGCGCGCCGACCTCAAATATGTCGCCGACGTCGCTCCGGACAATTACGCCGTCCTTCAGGAGAAGTTCGGTCTCAGAGTTTTCGCCACCCCCAAGAAAATGGGCGCCCAGACCGCGGAGGCCAATGTCAACGCCGGCCTTGCCGCGGCGCGCCAGATTGTGGCTTTCTTTGAGAGCGGTTGCACAAGATTCCAGGTAAACAAATAGAGATATGGTCAGAGTCAAGCCTTTTGCCGCGGTACGTCCGCCCAAGGATCTGGTCACGGAGGTGGCCGCTCCTCCATATGATGTCCTCAACTCGGAGGAAGCGTTCCGTATGGCCGGAGAAAAGAGTCTCCTGCACATCACGAAGCCCGAAATCGACTTTTCCCCGATAGCCGGAGAGCACGAGCAGCGCACATATGACAAGGCCGTGGAAAATTTCAAGGTCTGGCAGCAGAAGGGCTGGCTCGTCCAGGACTCCAAGCCCTGCTACTACGTCTATTCGCAGACTATGGGCGAGCGTACCCAGTACGGTCTCGTCCTTTGCGCCCACACTGACGATTACGGCTCGGGCCTGATCAAGAAGCACGAGCTCACCCGCAAGGACAAGGAGGATGACCGCATGATCCACGTCCGCATCCAGAACGCCAACATCGAGCCCGTTTTCTTCGCCTACAAGGACGACGAAGACCTCAATGCCATTGTGGAAAAGACCGTTGCAGGGGAGCCTGACTACAGTTTTGTCGATGAAAACGGATTCGGCCACAATCTCTGGACCATAGACTCGGACGCCGAGATCGGACGTATCACGGAAATCTTCACCTCAAGGGTGGAAGCGTTCTATGTCGCGGACGGGCATCACCGTACCGCCGCCGCGGCCCGCGTGGGAGCGGAGAAGAAAGCCGCCAATTCCGCACACACCGGCGAGGAGGAGTACAACTACTTCATGGCAGTCTGCTTCCCCGAGAGCCAGCTCAAGATTCTGGACTACAACCGTGTGGTGAAGGACCTGAACGGCCTGACGAGGACCCAGCTCATAGGAAGACTTTCCGAGGACTTCGACGTGATGTGTATGGGCGAGGAGATCTACACTCCGGAATCCCTGCACAATTTCTCGATGTATCTGGAAGGAAAGTGGTATTCGCTCACTGCCCGTCCCGGGCGCTACGACAATTCAGACCCCATCGGAGTCCTGGATGTCACGATACTTTCCGGGCTTGTCCTTGACAAACTTCTGGGTATCAAGGATTTGCGCACGGACAAGAGGATAGATTTCGTGGGCGGTATCAGAGGACTTTCAGAGCTCAAGAAAAGGGTTGACAGCGGCGAGATGGCCGTGGCATTCGCCCTTTACCCCGTCTCGATGGGCCAGCTCATCAACATAGCCGACAGCGGCAACATCATGCCGCCGAAGACCACGTGGTTCGAGCCCAAGCTCCGATCGGGACTTTTTATACATAAATTGCAATAAATTATGAAGATAGAGGCATCGGAGTTGTATTCGTTTCTCAAGACTTTCTTCGGATACGACCACTTCAAAGGCGACCAGGAAAAAATCATTACCCAACTTTCGGAGGGCAATGACGCCTTTGTACTGATGCCTACCGGCGGAGGTAAATCCCTTTGCTATCAGCTTCCCGCCCTTCTGATGGAGGGTACCGCGATAGTCATTTCTCCGCTTATCGCCCTGATGAAAAATCAGGTGGACGCCATACGGGGCTTCGTCTCCGGCAACGAGTGCATCGCCCATTTCCTCAATTCTTCGCTGAACCGTCAGCAGATTGCCGAAGTGAGGGAGGACCTCCTGTCGGGCAGGACCAAGCTCCTGTATGTGGCTCCGGAGTCGCTGACCAAGGAGGAGAACGTGGCGATGCTCAAGGAAATCAAGATCTCCTTCTATGCCGTGGACGAAGCCCACTGCATTTCCGAGTGGGGCCACGATTTCCGTCCCGAGTACCGCAGGATCCGAAATCTGGTGGAGGAGATAGGCCGCGCGCCCATCATCGCCCTCACCGCCACCGCGACTCCCAAGGTCCAGAGCGACATCCTCAAAAATCTCGGCATACAGGGTGCAAGGGTGTTCAAGTCCTCGTTCAACCGTCCCAACCTCTACTACGAGGTCCGCGACAAAGTGGATCAGGACAAGGACATAATCAAGTTCATCAAGCAGAATCCCGGTAAATCCGGCATCATCTACTGCCTGAGCAGAAAGAAAGTGGAGGAGATGGCCTGTCTGCTGAACATCAACGGCATCAAGGCTCTCCCGTACCACGCCGGTCTGGACGCGAAGACGCGTTCCGAAAATCAGGACAGTTTCCTGATGGAGGAGATAGACGTGATAGTGGCCACGATCGCCTTCGGTATGGGTATCGACAAGCCTGACGTGCGTTTTGTCATACATTACGACATCCCCAAGAGCATAGAGAGCTACTATCAGGAGACCGGCCGCGCCGGCAGAGACGGCGAGGAAGGCCTCTGCATCACTTATTACAGCTACAAGGATATCCTCAAGCTGGAAAAATTCATGCAGGGCAAGCCCGTCACGGAGCAGGAGATCGGCCGCCAGCTGCTTTCCGAGGTGGTGGCGTATTCGGAGTCCAGCCAGTGCAGAAGGCGCCTGCTGCTGAATTATTTCGGTGAGGACTACGACAGGGACAACTGCGGCTGCTGCGACAACTGCCTCCATCCCAAGCCCGTATTTGACGGAAGGGCGGATATGTGCCTGGTGATCGAACTGATAAGGTCCCTGCCCGAGAAATTCAAGATAGAGCACCTCGCGAACATCCTTTCCGGCAAGTCCAACGCGATGATAAAGTCGTATCATCACGATACTTTGCCCGTGTTCGGAAAAGGCTCCTCCCATTCGGAGAAATACTGGTGCACCGTCATTCATCAGGGCCTGATCCTGCATCTGCTCGAAAAGGAGATAGAGACATACGGCCTGATAGGTGTCACTGCGAAGGGAGAGGAGTTCTTCGCCGATCCGTATCGCATCGATCTGGTGGAGGACCGCAAGTTCTCCGACGGGACCCTGGAGCCTGAAGACGAGGACGAAGAGAGTTCTGCCGCCGCTGCGGCCGCTCTCAAAGGAGGATCTGGCGGTGATCCGGCGCTGCTCTCGATGCTTAAGGACCTGCGCAAGGACCTGTCCCGCAAGCTCGGTCTCCAGCCCTGGATCATTTTCGGCGATCCCGCACTCGACGATATGTCCATTCTCTATCCCATTACTTTCGAGGAGCTCCAGAAGTGTCAGGGCGTGGGCGAGGGCAAGGCACGCAAGTTCGGCGCCGAGTTCATTTCCCTCATCGCCAAATATGTGGAGGAAAATGAGATCATCAGGTCTCAGGATTTCGTGGTCAAATCCGCTCCCAGCAAGTCTGAAAAGAAGATTTTCATCATCCAGAGCATAGACCGCCAGATGAGCCTCGAGGACATCGCCGATGTCAGGGGACTGGATATGGGCGAGCTGATGGATGAAATCGAGGGCATCGTGGCCACGGGCACCAAACTCAATCTCGACTATTACATCAGACGCGAGCTCGACGACGATGTCGTGGAGGAAATTTACGATTATTTCAAGAATGAAGCCGCTTCCGACTCCGTCGAAGACGCCATCAACGAGCTTGGCCCTGACTATGAAGAACTTGAAATCCGGTTTGTTCGCATCAAATTCCTTTGCGAGATTGCTTCATAATGACTAAATTTGTCTCCTTATGATTCCTCAGGAGACAGTATCTTTGATTTTGGACACCGCCCGCATCGAAGAGGTCGTCGGTGACTTCGTGACGCTCAAGCGCCGCGGAGCAAATTTCGTCGCCTGCTGTCCCTTCCACAACGAGAAGACCCCGTCTTTCTATGTCTCGCCGTCCAAGGGCATTTACAAGTGCTTCGGCTGCGGCAAGGCCGGCTCTGCCGTGCACTTCGTGATGGAGCACGAGCACAGCACATACGTCGAAGCCCTGCGCTATCTTGCGCGCAAGTACAGCATCGAGATCGTGGAAAAGGAGGAGAGCGCGGAGGAACTTGCCCTGAAGCAGAGGCGCGAGAGCCTTCTTCTGGTGAGCGAATTCGCGCAGAGGTTCTATTCTGCGCAGCTCTCCGAGCCCGAAGGCCGGGCAGTGGGATATGCCTATTTCCGCTCCCGCTCTCTCGAGGACGAGACCATCCGCACTTTCGGCCTGGGCTGGGCCCCTTCCGGCAGAAACGGTTCCACTACGCTCGTGCAGGCCGCGCTTGCCGAAGGCTTCAAGATGGAGTACCTGCTCGGCGCGGGCCTTGCCGTGCAGAGGGAGGACGGAAGCATCGTGGACAAATTCCGCGAGAGGGTGATGTTCCCCATCCATACCGTCAGCGGCCGGGTCGTGGCCTTCAGCGGCCGTACCCTCCGTTCGGACAATCCTGCCAAGTACGTCAATTCTCCGGAAACGGAAATCTATGTCAAGAGCCGCAACCTTCTGGGCATCTATTTCGCGAAGTCGGAGATAAACCGTCTGGGGAAGTGCATCCTCGTGGAGGGCAACGTGGATATGGTGATGATGCACCAGACAGGCATACGCAACGTCGTGGCCTCCTGCGGCACGTCGCTCACCGTGGAGCAGATACGCCTGATCCACAAATTCACCGAGAACGTGACCATAATGTACGACGGTGATTCGGCGGGCATCCACGCCGCTCTGCGCGGCATCGACCTCATCCTCGCGGAGGGGCTGAACGTCAAGGTGCTGCTCCTTCCGGACGGCGAGGATCCGGATTCGTTCTGCCGCTCCCACACCCTTCAGCAGGTCGAGGATTTCATCGCCTCCGAGGAGAAGGATTTCATCAATTTCAAGACCGACCTGCTGCTTTCTTCCGCCGGGGATGACCCTCTGAAGAAGGCGAACCTGATAAACGACATCTCGGATTCCGTCGCGCAGATTCCGGACGCGGTGAAGCGCAGCGTGTATGTGCAGAGCATCGCCAAAAAATTCGGCATCGAGACGGACATCCTTTTCGAGCGGATACGCTCCACGCGTCAGAAAAAACTCGTCGAGGAGCAGAGGGCCGGGGCGTCCCGTGAAAAGGCGCGCGAGAGCGTCCAGGCACCGCCAAGCGAAGTGAAGAGCGAGGTCGAGGACTATTCCGCCCTTACGCTCAAGTCTCTCACCGTCAATGATATAGTCGGCCCCGTGGAGCAGGATATCCTTTACTTCCTTCTCCGTCACGGACGCGACACTATGGATTTCGAGACCGATTCGGAGTTCTATGACCCCGACGAGAAGTTCACCGTCGCGGATTTCATAATCTCCACTCTTGAGGACGACGGCGGCTCCCTTCTGAATCCCGCGTACCAGAAAGTTTACGAGCAGTATGTGAAATCATACGACGAAGGCTTCGCCCAGTCGGAGATACTGCGGCGCCTGCTCGATTCGCCCGATGCCGGCACGGCCTTCATCGCGGCCCAGCTCTCCACGGAGAAGTATCAGCTCACCGTGCAGAATTTCCGTGAAGCCCTCACCACGACCAGTTCCTGGCTCGTCACCAAGGTCCCCTATACCCTCATCCTCTACGCCGACAGAAAGATCGAAAGCGCTCTCGCGGACATCCGCAAGGCGCTCGCCGTGGAGGACGAAGCCCGTCAGGAGGAGCTTCTCAAGGATATGGTCCGGCTGCAGAGCCTCCAGAAAACCATCAAGGAAAAAATGAAAAAATAAGATATCATATGGAAAAGAACTACAAAAGAACTCTTGTGACCTGCGCGCTTCCCTACGCCAACGGCCCTGTCCACATCGGCCATCTGGCCGGCGTCTATGTCCCCGCAGACATCTATGTCAGGTATCTGAGGATGAGGGGGGAGGATGTCCTGTTTGTGTGCGGCTCCGATGAGCACGGAGTGCCCATCACCATCAAAGCCCGCGAGCAGGGTTGCACCCCTCAGGATATCGTGGACAAGTACCACAAGATCATCAAGGACTCTTTCAGCGGTCTGGGTATCAATTTCGATATCTACGGACGCACTTCTTCCCGGACACATTCCAAAAATGCGTCCGAGTTTTTCCGCAAGCTCTACGACGAGGGCAAATTCATCTCGAAGGAGTCCGAGCAGTACTATGATCCCGAGGCAAAGCAGTTCCTCGCGGACCGTTACATAGTCGGCACCTGCCCCAAGTGCGGCGCGGAAGGCGCGTACGGCGACCAGTGCGAGAAGTGCGGAAGCACCCTCAGCCCCGAAGAGCTGATCAACCCCAAGTCGAAGCTCAGCGGAGCGGAGCCTGTGAAAAAGAAGACCACGCACTGGTATCTGCCTCTCCAGGACTATGAGAAATGGCTCGGCGAGTGGATCCTCGACGGCCACAAAGAGTGGAGGACCAATGTCTACGGTCAGTGCAAGAGCTGGCTGGACGGCGGTCTTCAGCCCCGTGCCGTCACCCGCGACCTCGACTGGGGCGTACCCGTCCCCGTGGAGGGCAGCGAGGGCAAGGTCCTCTATGTATGGTTCGACGCCCCCATCGGTTATATTTCCAACACTCAGGAGCTTCTCCCCGAAAGCTGGGAGAAATGGTGGAAGTCGCCCGACACCAAGCTCGTGCACTTCATCGGAAAGGACAATATAGTTTTCCATTGCATCGTTTTCCCCTCTATGCTGAAGGCCTACGGCGACTATATCCTTCCGGAGAATGTCCCCGCCAACGAGTTCCTCAATCTAGAGGGCGACAAGATCTCCACGTCCCGCAACTGGGCGGTATGGGCGCACGAATATCTGGAGCAGTTCCCGCTCAAGGAGGACGTGATGAGGTATGTGCTCACCGCCAACGCCCCCGAGACCAAGGACAATGATTTCAGCTGGAAGGACTTCCAGACCCGCAACAACTCCGAGCTCGTCGCCATTTTCGGCAATTTCGTGAACAGGGCGGTAGTCCTGACGCACAAATATTTCGCCGGGCAGGTCCCTGCCGCAGGCTCGCTCGAGGACATCGACAAGGAGGTCCTCGCCCAGATCCCGCAGCTCAAGGAGTCGATGGAGAAGAATCTCGAATCGTACAGGTTCCGCGAGGCCCTCAAGGACGCGATGGGCATTGCCCGTCTGGGCAACAAATACATCTCCGACACCGAGCCGTGGAAGGTAGCGAAGACAGATCTCGAGCGCACCGCCACGATTCTGAACATTTCCCTGCAGATATGCGCGGACCTCGCCATCGCCTTCGAACCCTTCACCCCGTTTGCCGCCGAGCGGCTCAGGGCGATGCTCGGCGTGGGGCTCGATGCCGGCACGGACCATCGCAAGGGCGAGCAGGTGAGCGAAAACACTTTCCTCGAAGGGGAAGGCGCGGCGCTGCACACCTTCGCCTGCGTTTCGGACGCTCCCGCTCAGGGCATCATCCTCGATTGGGAAGTCTTCGGCCGCCCCAGCATCCTTCCCGCCGGCCACCGCATCGGCGAGGCGCAGCTCCTCTTCTCGAAGATTGAGGACGAGGCCATCGACGCCCAGCTCTCAAGACTCGAAGCCATCAGGGCCGAGAGGGAGGCCGCGGCCAAGGCAGAAGCCGCCAAGGCTGTCACGCCCCAGAAGGAGGAATGCACGTTCGAGGAGTTCGAGAAAATGGACATCCGCACCGCCACCGTCCTCGAGGCGGAGAGGGTCCCCAAGACCGACAAGCTTCTCAAACTCACCATCGATACCGGCATCGACAAGCGTACGATAGTCTCCGGCATCGCGGAGTACTACAGCCCCGAAGATATGCTCGGCAAGCAGATCTGCATTCTCGCCAATCTCAAGCCGCGCACGATCCGCGGCATCGAGTCCCACGGAATGATCCTGATGGCGCGCCAGAACGACGGCAAGATGCGTTTCATCACCCCTCAGGAAGTTCTTGTCAACGGTTCACAGATAGGATAACAGATATGAAAAGAATATTCGCCCTTGCCCTTGGCGTCCTCGCCCTTGCCGCCTGCAAATCCGAAGAGACGGTGATTCTGGAAAAGGTGGCTGCACCTCTGCAGGAGACCATCATCGAGCGTGCTGAAGCGGATCTGGACTTCACTCCGGTGACCATCACCTCTTTCCCCGCTCCGCTCAGCGAGGGAGGTCTGCACGACTTCTTCTCGCAGGCCGACTACAGCTGGCCCGATCCCGCAAACCCGGGAGGACCGTACAAGGGACGTGACGGATATTCCAATCCTGACAATTTCCCCTGCCACCGCAAGGCCCTGAACGATATGTGCATCGCCGTCGGAAACCTCGCTTCGGCGTGGATCCTCACGGGCGAGCGCAAGTATGCCGACGCCATCCTGCCGCATCTTTATGCCTGGTTCGTGAATCCCGAGACGCGGATGAACCCAAATATGAAGTATGCGCAGGCCGTCATCGGCCGCTACTCGGGCCGTCAGTACGGCATCATCGACACCATCCATCTCATCGAGGTTGTGGAGGCTATGATACGTCTGGAGAAGGCCGGTCTGATGCCTCAGGACCTGCTTGACGGCACCAAATCCTGGTTCTACCAGTACATAGACTGGCTGTGGAGCGATCCATTCGGAGTCGGAGAGTTCCGTGCAGCCAACAACCACGGCGTCTGCTGGGCTATGCAGACTGGCGAATTCGCCAAATATGTCGGCTGGACCGAGGTCCTCGAGTTCTGCAAGAACCGCTTCAAGTACAAATTCCTCGACGAGATGTGCCCTGACGGCAGTTTCCCTATGGAACTCGAGCGCACAAAGCCCTACGGATATTCTCTTTTCCAGCTGGACGCAATGGTGGGCATCTGCCAGCTGCTCTCCACCCCTGAGGATGATCTCTGGGAATACACCTGCCCCAACGGCAACAATATCCGCAAGGCCATCGATTTTATGTATCCTTTCATAAAGGACAAGTCCGCCTGGACCATGAAGAGGGATGTGATGTATTTCGACGAGTGGCCGGTGGCGCACCCCACGCTCATTTTCGCCTGGAACCATTACCGCCGCACAGACAAGGCCGCGGCAGAGGATTTCTATCAGACCTGGCTTCCTCTGGAGCATTTTCCTGAGACGACAGAGGTCCTGAGGAACCTTCCCCTGAGAAATCCCGTCCTGTGGCTTTTGTAGTCTGGGGCAATACGGAAAATATGTGTATATTTGCTTGTTATGTCATATATAGTATCAGCGCGTAAGTACAGGCCGGACACCTTCGAGACCCTCGTGGGTCAGGACACCATAGCCCGTACTCTCAAAAATTCAATAGCCCGCGGCCAGATTGCGCACGCATACCTGTTCTGCGGTCCCAGAGGCGTGGGCAAGACCAGTACCGCACGAATCTTCGCCAAGGCGATCAACTGCTCCAACCCTTCCGCAGATTTCGATCCCTGCGGCGAATGCGAATCCTGCAGGTCCTTTGCCGAAGGACGCTCGTTCTGCATCCACGAGCTTGACGCCGCCTCCAACAACGGCGTGGAGGACATCAAGGCCCTGCTCGAGCAGGTGATGATCCCCCCTCAGGTGGGAAAGTACAGCGTGTACATCATAGATGAGGTGCATATGCTCTCGCAGAGCGCCTTCAACGCTTTTCTCAAGACTCTCGAGGAGCCGCCCGCACACGCGATCTTCATCCTCGCCACCACTGAAAAGCACAAGATCATCCCCACCATCCTCTCGCGCTGCCAGACATACGACTTCAGCCGCATCAGCGTCCCTGACATCGTGGCCAACCTGCGCAAGATCGCCCTTGCGGAGGACGTGGACATCGACGACGAGTCGCTGCACATCATCGCCAAGAAGGCGGACGGAGCGATGAGGGACGCCCTCACGATTTTCGACCAGACAGTGGCCTTCTGCGGCAAGAGCGTGACATATTCGGAGGTGATCCGCAATCTCAACGTCCTCGACTACGAATACACCTTCAATCTCGTGGACGCGTTCCTTAAGAAGGACTACGCCACGGCTCTGCTGACTTTCGACGATATTCTGGCCAAGGGTTTCAACTCCCTTCATTTCGTGTCCTCTCTGAGCTCGCACCTTCGCGACCTTATCGTCAGCAAGACTTCCGGTCTCGACTCGCTTCTGGATCTGCCGGAATCCTTGAAGGAAAAGTACCGCGCCCAGGCCCTTGAGTGCCCTCTCCAGTTCCTTTACAGCGCCCTTGAGGCCACGACAGCGTGCGAAGCCTCCTTCCGCGCCAGCTCCAACCAGAGACTGCATATCGAATTCACTCTGATGAAACTCTGCTTCCTGAGCGGCGTTCCCCAGAGCGGAACCGCATCCGAGACCGGTACCCGGATCGCACCCGCGCCCGCGGCCGAGAAGCCAAAGGTGGCAACGGCGCGAAGTGAATCGCCCTCAAAACCGAGCCAGCCTGCGGCGGAGCCGGAAGAGTCCGCCCCCGAAGAGGCCGCGAGACACAGGGTGAGGTCTTCTGCCGCTTTGTCGATCAATGCTATGTTGAGCCGCAGCGAGGAGAAGGAAGTGAAAGTCGAGGAAACTTCGCAGGCTCAGCTTCCCTCCGACGAGGCTCTGCTGGAAGCCTGGAAGAGCCTTGCCGAGACCAGAAAGGCTCAGCCCCGCCTGTACAACGCCCTTCTGAACGCCAAATGCGCCATCGCCGAGACCGGCGGCATCAAGACGCTGACCTTCACGGTCACCAGCGAGGCCCAGAAAAAATGGATAGAGGACAACCTTCTGCGCGCGCTGGAAGACAATTTCCGGAAGACAGCCCTCTGCTCCTCCCTCCGCCTCGAATGCGAAGCCGCACCTGCCGAAGAGCTTCCGGAAGTGAAATATATGCCTCAGGAAAAGGCCAAGGACCTTATGGAGAAAAACGAGGAAGTGAAAAACCTCGTGATTGACCTCGGTCTGGATATTTAAGAAAAGTGAGCCTTATGAAACTGTATTGCGAAAATCTTGTAAAGAAATATGGAATACGTACCGTCGTGAAAGGAGTGTCGATGGAAGTGAATCAGGGCGAGATCGTGGGATTCCTCGGCCCCAACGGAGCCGGCAAGACCACGAGCTTCTATATGATCACGGGCCAGATAGTCCCCAACGACGGCAAGGTCTTCCTCGATGACGAGGAGATCACTGACCTCCCTATGTACAAAAGGGCGCAGAAAGGTGTCGGTTATCTTCCTCAGGACGCATCCGTCTTCCGCAAAATGTCCGTCGAGGACAACATCATGTCCGTGATGGAGATGAACGGCATCCCCAAGGAAGAGCGTAAGCGCAGGCTGGAGAGCCTGATCAACGAATTCAACCTCTCCAAAGTGCGCAAGAGTCTGGGCATCCAGCTCTCCGGAGGCGAAAGGCGCCGCTGCGAAATCGCGCGTGCCCTCTCGATATACCCCAAATTCATACTTCTGGACGAGCCGTTCGCCGGTGTGGACCCCATTGCCGTGGAGGATATCCAGTATATGATCGCCAAAATCAAGCACAGAAACATCGGCATCATCATCACTGACCACAATGTAGGCGAGACCCTCGCCATCTGTGACAGGGCATATCTTTTGTACGAGGGCACCATCCTGCAGGCCGGCACGCCGCAGGAGCTCGCCGCGGACGAGGACGTTCGCACGAAATACCTCGGCTCCGGCTTCGTCTTGAAAAAATCTGTCGCCGCAGAAAGAGCTGCCGCCGATGCCGCGGCCGCCGAAAGGGAAGCAGCAGCGACCGCTGAATGATAAAATTATGAAAAAGTTTTTAGTTCTTACAGTCACATTCGCCCTTTCTCTTGCAGCAGGGCTTCAGGATGCGTCGGCCCAGGCCACGATCAATACAAAGAAAGTCAGGATCAGCGACTTCACCACCAAGACCACGAAAGTCGTTCTTTCCGGCAGCGAGATGTTCAATCTTTCTCTCAAGGATGAAGTCTCGCGCAGGTGGAGGGTGACCCCTTTCGAATTCTGTACTCCAGAAGAGTTCGAGTCCATAAAGACCAATCAGAATTATTATTTTCTGATGCCCGTCGACAGCCGTCTGAAGAAGGAGACCGCCCCCGGCGTATCGGAGCTGCGTCTTTTCAAGGGCGGCACTGAGGGCGGCAAGAATCCTCAGACCGACGTCGTCGAGGTGGTGAGCGTCCCCTATGGTCCCTCTGATTATCCCACAGGTCGCGAATTCACATTTCTACCTGCCATTCTGGACGTGATACAGTGCTATGCGATGGACGCCACCGCTTCCGACCGTGTCGCCTATGGCACTCTCACCGGATATGCCACAAACATTATGAAGGCCTCCGGCAAGACCGTTTACATTTCTTCCGATGACCTCACTGCCGCGGCGGCCGCGACTCAGGGGCTTCAGGAGAAAGGCGTTCTTATCAAGGACGAGGACGAAGTGGACAATGTATTCGCCTCCGAGACTGCCGACGCCCTTGTCGGCTATGTCGTCGCCCCCACCAATCCCGAAAAGAACTCCGTGTGCTACAAGATGATTTTTGCTGCGGACACGCACGAACTCTTCTATTTCGAGAAGCACACATTGAAAGGCAGCAGCGACGCGGCCGGCTTCCTTCCCTTCGATCTGAAGATCATCTCAAACAGAAAGAAATAGCCCCGGATGGATTCTCCTCTGGACCTCTATGTGCGCGCACATTCCTCCCCTCAGAGCGAGGCGCTGGAATGGATCGAGCGTCAGACCTATATCCGCACCAACTATCCCAGAATGCTCTCCGGAGCTGTTCAGGGGAGGCTCCTGACGATCCTCTCGCGCCTGTGCCGCTCCCGCCGCATCCTTGAGATAGGCACGTTCACCGGCTACTCCGCCCTGTGCCTTGCCTACGGTCTGGAAGAAGGCGGGTGCGTCGATACGCTTGAAATAAATGACGAGCTGGAGGATATTTGCCGTGAAGGCTGGTCCCGCGCCGGCGTCGAGGACCGCATCCGGCTCCATATAGGCGACGCGCGTGCGATTCTTCCCTCTCTGGAGAGTGAAAGCTATGATCTGGTATATATCGATGCCAACAAACGCGAGTACTGCGAGTATTTCGATCTTGTGCTGCCGCTGCTTCGGACGGGAGGTCTCATTCTCGCCGATGACGTGATGCTCGGCGGCAAGGTCTTCGAGGAGCCGCTTCCCCGCGATGCCCAGACCCTTGCTCTGGCCTCCTTCAACGAAAAAGTAATGAAAGACCGCCGCGTCGAGGTGGTCATTCTCCCCATACGCGACGGTCTCTCTCTTATAAGAAAGAAATAAGACTATTTCTTCGTGAATTTCACGGCGAATCCTCCTCCGGGAGCGAGGTGAAGCTTGATGTTGTCTGTGCAGCTGACGCTCTTCGTCTCGATCTTGAAATCTGATGCGCACTTGTCGGCGTTGATGCCGTCGCGGTAGATTTCAGCTTCGAAAGTGCCTGCGGGCAGGAAGTTCAGATCCAGCGTTATGTCCTTTTCCTCCCAGTCGGTCAGAGCTCCGGCATACCAGGTGTCGCCGCTGCGGCGCGCCATCATCACGAACTTGCCCACTTCGCCTCTCAAGGCAATGGTCTCATCCCAGACGGTGGGGATTTCTGCGATGTATTTCGTGCACTCGGGCTCGTCCAGATAGTTGGAAGGAGAGTCGCAGAGCATTGAGAACGGGGCGTCGAAAATCACGTATTCGGCCAGCTGGCGGCATCTTGTGCCCTGGCTCATAGCCTCGCTGGAAATGGGACGGTAGTTCTTTTTCGTGGCGTTGCGCATAGCGCCCTGGGTGTAGTCCATAGGACCGGCCATCATCCTGATGAAGGGGATGGTGACGTCGTATGTCACCTGATCGGCGTGCTGACTCCATTTCATCTGCTCCAGACCGTGCACTCCCTCGAAGTTGATTACGTTGGGATAGGTCCTCTGGAGTCCCGTGGGCTTGTATGCTCCGTGGAAATCCACAAGCATATGGTGCTTTGCGCCCATCTGCGCGCAGGCGGTGTAGAAATCCACCATCTGAGCGTCGTCCCTGTCCATAAAGTCGATCTTGAATCCTTTCACGCCCATCAGGTGGTAGTGCAGGAACACTTCCTCGATGTTTCTGTTCACGGCCCAGTAGCCGGCCCAGAGGATGATCCCCACGCCCTTGGAAGCGGCGTAGCCGCAGATTTCCTCGAGATTGATTTCGGGGACGATCTGCATCAGGTCCGCTTTGCCTTTTACCGCCCATCCCTCGTCCAGAATGACGTATTCGATATTGTTTGCTGCGGCAAAGTCGATATAATATTTATAGGTATCGTTGTTGATGCCGGACTTGAAGTCCACTCCGCGGATGTTCCAGGCGTTCCACCAGTCCCAGGCCACCTTTCCGGGCTTGACCCAGCTCCAGTCCTTGCTCTCGTCGGCGGGAGTGGCAAGGTTGAATACCATATCGCTGTCGCACAGTTCCTTGTCCTCGCGGGCGATCTGCATCACTCTCCAGGGGAAGGCCCTGCTACCCTTGCACTCGGCAAGATAGTCCTCGCGGCTGACGATTCTGCCCTGAAGCATATTGTGGCCTCCCTGCTTGACTACCTTGGGATAGCGGGGAAGAATGCCTTCCAGAGTGCAGTCGGAGTCCGTATTGGCCAGATGAAGGCCGGGATATGAGAAGAGGTCCGCTTCCGTGATGGCTATCTTGTAGCCGTTGGAGGCGACTACGAGGACGGGCAGGAAGGCAGTCCTTTCGGGATCCCATTCCTTGAGGGAAATGTTCTTGTATGTGTTTTCGAAAGAGCAGGCGGTCTGCTCCTCTATGGATGCACCTTCCTCGGAGTTGCAGTAAGGCACAAAGCACTTGCTGTCGTCAGGGAAGGCGAACTCGACCTTTTCGGAAGTCACCTTGAATTTCTTCGCTGCCTTTGAGACGAAGCGGTATGCCACGCCTTCGTTGTACACCCTGAAGATCAGGTCGAAGTCCTTGTACGAGAGGGTGAGCTCCGTGTAGCGGTTCCTCACAGAGGATTTCTTGTAAACGGAAGCGGAGGCGGTGGTGTCATAGCTCTTTACGGTCTTTTTCTGGAGCCTGGCTTTCCCGCCGTAGACTGTGCCGTCCGCGAGGGTCATCCCCACTTCGGAAGGGCTGAGCAGAGTCACTCCGTCCACTTTCACGGAATACTTGAATCCGTCGATGCTGACAGTGGTCCTCTTGTCGGGGGACTGTACGGTGATTGCCTTGGATTTTGCGGCTCCCCAGAGGGGCCCGGCGGCGAGGGCCGCGCAGAAGAGAAGGGTCAATACTTTTTTCATATCACTCTAGAAATTTACGTAATCTTTTATGTTCTGTTCCGACACTGTCTGGTCTCCGAGTATCATCAGCCTCTCCACGACATTGCGCAGTTCCCTGATGTTTCCGGTCCAGCTGCGCTCCTGCAGCATTTTCATCGCGCCCGCCGAGAAGGGCTTGGGGCTCATCCCGCTCTCCGTGGAGATCTGCTTCACGAAATAGTCGACAAGAAGTGGGATGTCCTCCTTGCGCTCGTCCAGAGACGGTACGGGGATGACTATGACGCTGAGCCTGTGGTAGAGGTCTTCGCGGAAATTGCCCGCTTCGATTTCTTTGCGCAGGTCTTTGTTGGTCGCGGCGATGACTCTTACGTCCACTTCGATATCCTTGTCCGAGCCCACTCTGGAGAGCTTTTTTTCCTGCAGGACCCTGAGGACCTTGGCCTGGGCGGCAAGGCTCATATCGCCTATCTCGTCAAGGAAGAGGGTGCCTCCGTCAGCCTGCTCGAACTTTCCCTTGTGCTGCTTCACGGCGGAGGTGAAGGAGCCCTTCTCGTGGCCGAAAAGTTCGCTTTCAATAAGCTCGGAAGGGATGGCCGCGCAGTTGACTTCGATGTAGGGCATCGATGCTCTGAGGCTCTGGGTGTGCAGGCTCCTGGCGACAAGCTCCTTTCCGGTGCCGTTCGAGCCGAGGATAAGGACCCTCGCGTCCGTCGCCGCCACTTTGGAAATTATGTCCCTGACGTGGCATATGGCGTCGGACTCTCCCACCATCTGCTGTCCGTAGACCTTCTTTTTCAGGGCCTTGGTCTCCTTGACGAGCGAGACCTTTTCGGTGGCGTTCTTGATGGTGATAAGTATCCTGTTGAGGTCCAGGGGCTTCTGGATGAAGTCGAATGCGCCTTTCTTGATGCATTCCACCGCGGTCCCGATGTCCGCGTGGCCTGAAATCATCACCACGGCGGCGTCCGTCCCTTCCTCGGAGAATTTTTCCAGAAACTCGATGCCGTCCATATTCGGCATCTTTATGTCGCAGAATATCACGTTGTAGTGCCCCTTGGACACCATACCCAGGGCGATCGCCCCGTCTTCGGCCGTATCCACCTCGTACCCTTCGTCGCAGAGAATTTCCTTGAGGGAGTTTCTGATCGACCTTTCGTCATCGATGACAAGAATTTTCATATTGAAGATTTTGTTGATACAAATATAAAAGTTTAACTTAGCAATTCAAATTTACCGAAAATGAAAATTCCTGATATCATCATCGCCGTCGACGGATATTCCTCCACAGGGAAGAGCTCCTTTGCCAAAATGGTCGCCAAGGACCTTGATTTCCTCTATCTTGACAGCGGTGCGCTGTACCGCGCCGTCACCCTTTTCGCGCAGGAGCAGGGCCTGATTTCCCCTTCGGGAGAGATTTCTCCCGCTCTTGAGGGCGCCCTTCCCGGGGTGGACATTCATTTTGCACAGGGCGGGACGTACATCGGCGGACGCTGCGTGGAGAAGCAGATACGCTCGCTCGAGGTTTCGTCTCAGGTGAGCCCCGTTTCGGCGCTTGCGTATGTGCGTGCTTTCGTGGACGGGATCCTTCACCGCTGCGGCGAAGCGGGTCGCATCGTGATGGACGGACGCGACATCGGCACGACAGTCTTCCCTTCCGCGCAGGTGAAGATTTTCATGACCGCATCCGAGCAGGTGAGGGCGCAGCGCCGTTTCGACGAGATGACTTCCAAAGGCGAGACCCCATCCTTCGAGGACGTGGTGAAAAACATCCGGGAGCGCGATTATATGGATTCGCACCGCGAAGTGTCCCCGCTGCGCAAGGCCCCCGACGCCGTGGTGCTGGACAATTCGGATATGACCATCCGCGAGGAAGTCGCGTGGGTGAGGGGCTACATTCAGGGCAAATTCGGAATCACGGAGTAGATGGTGCGCAGTGTGGAAATAGACCCGGGCTCGGGCTTCTGCGGAGGCGTCATCCGGGCCATAGGCGGCGCCGAACGTTTTCTGGACTCCCATCCCGGGCAGTGCCTGTATTCGCTCGGCTCCATCGTGCACAACGAAGCGGAGCTGGAGCGTCTCTCCCGGAAGGGGCTGAGGACCACCGGCCTCGACGCCCTGCGGGACAATCCTCCCCCGAAGGGCGAAACTCTCCTCATCCGGGCCCACGGCGAGCCGCCATCGACGTACCGCCTCGCCTCGAGCCTTTCCCTTGACGTCATCGACTGCACCTGCCCCGTGGTCCTCAAGCTCCAGAAGGACATCCGCGAAGCTTTCCTGCGGGTGAAGGAAAATTCCGGGCAGATAGTCATTTTCGGAAAAATAGGGCACGCGGAAGTCCTGGGGCTGGTGGGCCAGACGGACGGGAGCGCCGTGGTGGTGCAGGACGAGAAGATGCTTCTGGACGGCATCAGGAGCGGCGCCATCCGCACCGACGCCCCCATAGAAGTGTTTTCCCAGACCACGAAGAGCCCCGATGAGTATTCGCGCATCTGCTCGAGGCTCCACGAATCCGTCCTTTCAAAGAGTCTGCTCACCGTCCACGACACCGTCTGCTCCCAGGTGGCGACGCGGCACAAGGCGCTCGGCGACTTCGCCCTCTCGCACGATGTGATCGTTTTTGTCACGGGGCGTGAGAGCTCCAACGGTGCGGTCTTGAGCGGTCTTTGCAAGTCTCTGAACAGCAGGACTTTCTGCGTGGGGAGCGCGGAGGAACTGGATCCGGGATGGTTCCTTCCGGACGATAGGGTCGGCGTCTGCGGAGCGACGTCCACCCCCAAGTGGCTGCTGGAAGAAGTGGCCGTGAGCATAGAAAATTTTGCAATATAAGTCGCAAATTTGTAAATTTGCGTGATTTATCGCACCCGCAAATATTTAATCTCAAAAATATGGCAACAACAGCTGATTTCAAGAACGGCCTCTACCTCAAATTCAACGAGAAGCCCTGTATGATCGTGTGGTTCCAGCACGTTAAGCCTGGAAAGGGTCCTGCATTCGTAAAGACCAAGCTCCGCAACCTCGAGAACGGTCGCATCCTCGAAAACACTTTCACCGCCGGTGCAAAGATCGAGACCATCAATGTCGAAAGACGCCCCTATCAGTTCCTTTATGGAGATGAGGACGGATTCAACTTCATGCACGAGGAGACCTACGAGCAGATCCATCTTCCCAAGGATGTGGTCGAGAACGCAGACCTTATGAAGGAAGGACAGCACGTCGAAATGATGTTCGTCGTGGACGAGGAGAGATGCCTCACCTGCGAGCTTCCCACATACGTCACCCTCAAGGTCACGTATTCAGAGCCTGCCGTCAAGGGCAATACCGCCAGCTCCAACGCATTGAAGGAAGTCACCCTCGAGACCGGCGCCAAGATTATGGTCCCTCTGTTCATCAACACGGATGACGTCATCACCGTAAACACCACGGACCGCTCATACGGCCAGAGAGTGTAGCTTGAAGTGACCGGAAGATAAACTTAAGATTATGATAAAGGAACATAGATTGGAATTTTTTGCCTGCACTGCGTCCAAGGAGTTCGGGCAGAAGGTGGTAGACGGGATGAACCGTACAAGGAAAGAAGGCGAGCAGGACTACCGTCTCGGCGACCTGGTCGTGACCCCTTTCAGCGACGGAGAGTTCCAGCCCGCATTCGCTGAGAGCGTGCGCGGCGCCACCGTTTTCGTGCTTCAGTCCACCTTCCCTCCCACCGACAATCTTATGGAGCTTCTGCTCACCATCGATGCCGCCAAGAGGGCTTCCGCAGACTCGGTGATCGCCGTGATGCCTTATTTCGGATGGGCACGGCAGGACCGCAAGGACAGGCCCCGCGTCAGCATAGGAGCCAAGCTCGTGGCAAATCTTCTGCGTGCCGCAGGTGCCGATCGTGTGATGACCTGCGATTTGCACGCACAGCAGATTCAGGGTTTCTTCGATTTCCCCGTGGACCACGTCTATGCCAGCAGGGTGTTCCTTCCTTATATCCAGAATCTCGGTCTGGAGAACCTTTCCATCGCCGCCCCCGATATGGGAGGAGCCAAGAGGGCCAATGTCTATGCCAAGCACCTCGAGTGCCCCGTCATCATCTGCCACAAGACCCGCGAGAAGGCCAATGAAGTCTCCTCCATCACCGCCATCGGTGAGGTTGCTGACCGCGACATAGTCATCGTGGACGATATGATCGACACCGCCGGCACCCTCTGTATGGCAGCCAGGATCCTGATGGAAAAGGGCGCCAGAAGCGTTCGCGCCTGCGCCACACACGGCATCCTCTCCGGTGAGGCCATCGACAGGATAGCCGCGTCTCCTCTCGAGGAAGTCATCATCACGGACACCATCCCTCTCCGTCCGAAGGAAGGACAGGATGCCTCAAAGATCACCGTGGTCTCGATGGCGGACGTGTTCGCCGGCGTGATCAAGAGCGTGTACAACTACGAGCCCATCAGCACGCAGTTCATCCACTAGGAGGCTGTGAAAGTATTCCTGCTCACTCTCGCTCTGGTGGCCCTGTGTGTCTTCGGGATGTGTTTCAACATCATATTCCGCAAGGACGGGCGCTTTCCTGACTACGAAGTGAGCAAAAACCGCGAGATGCGAAAGCGCGGAATCAAATGTATGCACGAGGAGGAGGCCCTGATGAGAGCCTCTTCCTCTTCTTCAAAAAAACAAAACAAACAGATCTGCAATGAGTCTTGTAGCGATTGTGGGCAGACCGAATGTCGGTAAATCCACCCTTTTCAACCGTCTCGTCGGTATGCGCAAAGCCATAGTCGACGACACGGCCGGCGTCACCCGTGACCGCCATTACGGCAAATGTGAATGGTGCGGCAGGGAATTCTCCGTCGTGGATACCGGAGGATACACCACCAACTCCGAAGACATCTTCGAGTCCGCCATCCGCCGTCAGGTGGAGATCGCCATCGAGGAGTCGGACCTGGTGCTTTTCCTCGTGGAGGCCGCGACCGGCATCACGGACTACGACGCCGAGATAGCCGACGTGCTCAGGCGCTCCAAAAAGCCCGTGATCCTCTGCGTGAACAAAGTGGACACCGGCGACAAGATATTTGACTCATACCAGTTCTATTCCCTCGGCCTCGGCGAGGTATGGAGCATATCCGCGGCCAACGGCGGAGGCACCGGCGACCTTCTGGACGAGGTTGTGAAAAATCTTCCGGAGGATACCGCCCCCGAAGAGGACGAGCACGCCGATCTCCCGCATATCGCCATCGTCGGAAAGCCGAACGTCGGCAAATCATCCCTTACAAATGCCCTTCTGGGCGAAGAGAGAAACATCGTGACCCCTCTTGCCGGCACGACGCGCGATTCGATCTCCACTTATTACAACAAATTCGGCCACGAATTCATGCTCGTGGACACTGCCGGCATGCGCCGCAAGGCCAAGGTCCGCGAGGACCTCGAGTTCTACTCCGTGATGCGCTCCATCCGCGCCATAGAAAACGCCGACATCTGTGTCCTGATGATCGACGCCACCACCGGTATGGAGGCTCAGGATATGAATATCTTCAACCTGATCCAGAAAAACCGCAAGGGCTGCGTTCTGGTCGTCAACAAGTGGGACCTGTTCGTGAAGGAAAACAACACTCTGCGCGACTACGAGGCGGCCCTGCGCTCCCGTATCGCCCCCTTCGACGACGTCCCCATCATCTTCACTTCCGTGGTCAAAAAGCAGAGGATAATCGATGTCCTGCAGGCTGTCTCTGAAGTTTATGACAGCTATTCCCAAAAGATTCCCACGGCCCGTCTCAACGAAGAGCTTCTCCCCGAGATCGAGGAGTGCCCTCCTCCCGCCTGGAAGGGAAAGTACGTCAAGATCAAGTATATCACCCAGCTTCCCACGAGATTTCCCAGCTTCGCCTTCTTCTGCAATCTTCCGCAGTACGTCAAGGACCCCTACAAGCGTTTCCTTGAAAACAAGCTCCGGGAGCATTTCCACCTGACGGGCTGCCCCATACAGATATATATAAGGCAGAAATAATTTCCGCCTCCTCTTTATTTCTTGGGATACACTATTTTGAAGCAGGCCCCCCTCAGTGCGAATGAGCGGGAGTAGGATATCGTGGCGCCGCACTTCTCCAGAATGCTGCGGCAGATGGCGAGCCCGAGTCCCGCGCCGCTGTTTTTCGTGGTGAAATTGGGGGTGAAGAGCTTGGAGACATTTTCTTCCTCCACGCCGGGACCGTTGTCTTCGAAGACTATGTCAAGGTACCCGTCGGCCGAGGAATTGCGCAGCGACACCACTATCTGACCCTTCTTCTCCTCTGAGGATCCTTCCTCGCGCTCGTTCTCGATGGCCTGTATGGAATTGGTCAGGAGATTGACGAACACGCGCGTGAGCTGAGGCTTGGGCGCCGAGACGACAGTCCCTTCCATACCCATATACGTGAATTCGATGCCTTCACGCTCGGAGAACAGCGCCATCTCCTCCTGCAGCAGGGCGTCCAGATCCACGTCTGTGGGGTCTTCAGTGTAGAGCTTCGCGAATGTCGAGAATTCGTTGGCCGTGTCCGTGAGGATGTCGATATGGTCCAGCACGACCTTCGTCACCTCGTCGAACTTGTCCTGCCAGGCGGGGTCGCCCTTCTGCTTGAGGCGCACGAGTCTCTGGATCTGAAGTTTCATCGGTGTGAGAGGGTTCTTGATTTCGTGGGCCACCTGACGTGCCATCGCGCTCCACGCCTTGTCCCTTTCTGCCTGCGCCAGCTGCTTGGTACTTTCCGAAAGGTCGTGCACCATACGGTTGTATGACTGCACGAGCGAGAGTATCTCGTCGTCGTTGTCGTAGTCGATGTAGTCCGGATTGTCGAGGTCCGCGCTGCCCATCTTGCGTCCCAGCACGTACAGGGGCTGGAACATCCTGTCCACGATCGTGGTGATGGAGAAACGCGCGAGTATCAGCAGGATGATGAAGACGGCGATGATGGTGACGGTGTGCCTCACCGCGTCGGACTCGAATTCGTAGTTGTCGTTGGGGTAGGGGGAATTGATGATTGCCGTCATCCTGCCGGTCCTGTCGCTCACGGGGGCGTAGAGGGAGTAGTATTTCTTCCCGGCAATCTTTTCTTTCTTGATGAAGTAGCGCCTGTTCTGGCGGACTATGTTGTGGTAGGCGTCCGAATTGATGCGGCAGCCGGTCACCATCCTCTCCAGCACGTTGGGCGCCGTGCTGCGGAAGACCCTCCCGTCGGGGGAGTACAGGATCACCTCCATTCCCGTGCTTTCGCGAATCTCCTCCATCAGGGACGTGAATGACGGCGCGCTGAGGCTCTCCATATCTTCAATGTCGCGGCAGCGCGCTTCCACGAGGGCCTGCACCGAGCTGATCTTCTCGGACATTATGGCCTGTATGTTGGCTTCGTTGCGGCGGTACACAAACACGAGGCTCACCAGCGACATCAGCAGCATCGTCACCACGAGAGAGACGACCAGCACGGAATTCACGCGTGACTTGTAAAAATTGTGCGCGAACATTTCGCTCTCCCTGCGTCCGTCCGCCAGCGGCAGGAGCATCAGCAGGAGGAACGCCGCCAGAGCGATCACGATTCCGCTGAGCAGATAATTGAAAATCCCGATCTGCGGGCGCGAGATGACGATCAGCTCGGTGTCTGAAATGCGGTGGAAGAAATGCGTGAATCCGCCGGAATCCACGTGCGAGAGTCCCTGCTCATACACCTGCTGGGCCGTCTTGCCGCTGATGATGGTGGGGTAGGCGTAGTTGCCCTTGCAGGAAATCATCTCCGAATTCTGATACCGGGCATAGGAATATCGTGCCGGGATGACGATCTTGCCGGGAGGCGTGATGCCCACGAGCGATGCGAAGGACGTGGTCGTGCGGCTGTATTTCGGCTCGACGTCCAGCAGCATATGCGTCAGGGCCCCGGCCTCGCTGAAGTATGTGAAAATCGCGCTGTAGCGGGTCTGACCGCCTTCTTCGGTGTTGAATACGAATCGGCTTCCTTCGGCAATGGGCCGCGAATTCCTCATCCTCGAAGAAATGAATTCGGATGTCTGCGCATTGCTCGTGTATGCATTCAGCAGATATACCGTGAAGTCATAGTCCTTGGCGAATCTCTGAAGATAGTTGTCCGTGATGCGGTTGAGGATGATGGACCCGCTGTTGTTAAGGGCGCTGAGTTCGGAGATGAGAAAGTCGCTCGCTATACCCTCTTCCACGCTTTTCAGGTGCACTTCAAGGGTGATATCCCTGTCCACGGAAAGGCGGTTGGCCCATACCTTGAGCCGGTTCTGCTCCTTGCTGAATCCGAAGCTTGCGGACAGGAGGACGAAGAAAATGCCCACTATGGCGCTGAAAGCCGTCCTGAAGGTTTTCGAGCAGGGGGAAAAATTGCGGTCGAAAAGGCTTTTGACGGCCGGCCGAAGAAGCTCCGCGATAAGTGGGACCGTCATCATCACGGACAGGAGCGACAGGTACACAAGTCCGCTGTACAGACTCAGATCCTTTATTTTGTAAAGCTCAAGACAGATATTGGAGTTGAATTCGATGCTCCGGAAGATGAAGAAGACATACAGAAACACTCCAGCGCAGAGTGCGACTCCTGTCGCGGCCGCCGCAATCTGCGCCGACTCCTTCTTGTAAAGCATTTTCCTGTAAATCTCCGCGCGCATCATATAGATGCTGCAGAAAATGCACAGGATGCCCAGATTGACGGCAAGTACGCCGCCAAGAGAGTACAGGAAATCGCCGCCCGCATACAGGCCGGCGGAGAAGATGAAGTCATCCTTGTCGAGACGTCCCCACAGATATACGGATGCCGTTGAGGCTATGATCAGCACAAGACTCCACAGAAATCTTTTCAGGGTCTTTCCGAAATGGACAAAAAGCAGGGCAGAGACCAGAAGCAGCAGGTATGCCGCCCAGACAAGATAAGCATTGGCGTTTGAATAGTTCTGGAGAGAATCGAAAATTATCTTGAACTGAGGCTTTCCGTCCACGCAGACGGCGTTTCCGCCGCTGAATTCGAGCGGCTTGACGGAAAAAATGTTGCCTATGTGAAGCCGGGGGTTGATGCCGCTGGACAGGGACTCGTCCATAGTGTTGACTATCTCCAGCCCTTCGATGAGCGTCAGAAGGCCTTCTGTCCTTCTTTTGGCCAGATACCATTTCGTCCCGAGATTGAAGAATCCGGTCTCTTCAGTGATGTCGGCAAGCGGGGCGTTGATGGGGCTGCGCGGATTGGCGAGGCCCTGGAACTGGAAGCGTTCGGAAATTTCGTCGTTTCTGACGGTGAAGCGGTTGTTCCAGGCCATAAGCGAGTCGGACGTGTACTTGTATACGACCATATCCTCGGGAATGTCGGCCTCCATCCAGTCTGCGTCCGACCCTTTTAGGGCCTTGTCGCCGTAGCTGTCGAGGATTTTCATCCGCGACTGAATCACTCTTTCCGCCCTTGCGGCGACTCTGCCGGTGTCTCTGGAGTTGCCCGATATGCTGAAGGCTATGACAAGAAGCAGCGCGCAGACCCCGAGTAGGATGCGCGCAAGAGTGTCCCCCGTAATTTTGCGTGGGCGACTTCCTGAAAATGGGAGAGAGAGTTTCATCGCTTTTGCCGTAGGCAAATATAATACCGTGGCGCGGTATTTGCAAAATAACGACCTCCGGTTTTATGAAAAATCTGTTCGGAATCCTGATCCTTGTATCCCTCGTTTTTGCTCCGGTATGCGTCATTGCGCAGCCCGGCGGTCACGATTTCGATGCCTTCAAACCCATTTCCAAGTATATCACCCTCGGAGATGCCGAGCGGCTTTCCGCCTGGTTTGCGGACAATCTGGAAGTGAGCATCGCTTCCTCGTCCATAGATTCCTCGAAAAATCAGGCGAAGCAGATTCTGAAGTCTTTTTTTGATCAGTACACTCCAAATTCGTTTGAGATTACGCACACCGCCGGCAAAGGGGAGATGAAGTATGCTTTGGGCACGTTAAAAGCTGGAGGTGAGACGTTTATGGTCACTGTTTTCATAGGTAGCACGGGTCGTGACTATAAAATTCAGCAGTTGAGAATAGACAGGATGAGATAGTTTGGCACAGGCTTTGCAATTCATTTCGCCCGGTTGGTTTTGGTTAATAATAAAAAGTAATAGTTAATTGGTTCAATATGAGGATGGCTTGAAAAAGCCACCCTCTTATTGATTATATACGGCCTGAAAGGTCCGTTTTCTCGCTGAAAAATTCTTATTTTTGCGGTATGAAAATCACAGAAGCGACATTTGCGGGGAGCAGTACCCGTGTGGCGGAAAAGCCGAAGCAGAAACTCCCCGAATTTGCATTCATAGGACGTTCCAACGTGGGGAAGTCCTCCCTTATCAATATGCTCTGCTCGAGAAGCGGTCTGGCGAAAACTTCCGCGACTCCGGGCAAGACCAAGCTGGTGAATCATTTCCGCATCAACGACCAGTGGTATCTGGTCGATCTTCCCGGCTACGGCTACGCAAAGATGAACCAGAAGGGCAGGGAGGAACTGGCCAGGGTGATCCGCGACTATATCTTCAATTCGGAGGAGATGGTGATGCTGTTCGTGCTTGTGGATTCGCGGCACGACATAGGAAAAGTGGATTTGGATTTCCTCAATGATCTTGGCGAAAACGGGATCCCGTTTGCCATAATATTCACGAAATGTGACAAGATCGGACCCAATGTCCTCGCCTCTCAGGTGGAAAGGGACTGCAATATCCTTCTGGAAAGCTGGGAGGAGCTTCCCCCCGTATTTATGAGCTCCGCCCAGTCCGGCAAGGGCCGTGACGAAATTCTGGACTATATCGGAAAAGTGCTGAAGGATATGCAATAAATGCGGAAAATCAGCAAAAAATCGTTATATTCGCAGGTTATGAAAAACAAGGAAAAAATATTGACGGCTGCCCTCTCCGGTCTGGTTCTGGGCCTTGCCGTGATGGCCGTACTTTTTGCGGTATACGCAAAGAGCTCCAGAAATGACTCCTGTATGTCCTGCCATTACCATCCTGAGGCGGACGCGAGCTATAAAAAATCGATGCACTTCAATTCCGAGAGCGGAGCTAAGACCGACTGCGCCGAGTGCCATCTCCCTCCGAAAGGTACTCCCGAGCGTTTCTTCGCAAAGGTCAAGACAGGATCCAAGGATCTGTTCTCATATATTTTCAAGAAGAAGGAAGATATAGACTTCGAGAGCAAGAAGCAGCTCGAGTATGCTGTGAATA
>R03__coassemble_421_pt1 | contig 24977 bp, 23 predicted proteins | sample R03__metabat2_low_PE_033 | metagenome-assembled genome bin R03
GTAGCTGTTGAAAGGTCGGTTGATGTTCGCTTCACGGGCCTTGTCATCGGAAGTCATCCCGTATCCCTGCATAAAACCGTCCTTGGAATACATCCGTACATAACAGTCCGTGAATATCATATGGGTTCTCTGATCCCAGTAAACGGTATCCGTTTCCACGGTCTCCTGCTTTATCACGTTCTGGATGACGACGTTTCCGAAGGCCTGCCATTCCTCACCCTCGGGCTTTTTGTATGTGATATGATGTGCCTTGTCAGATCTGAGAGTGGTCTCCAGAAGCCCTTCCTCCGTGTAGAGAAAAACGGAAAAACCGTCAGGAAAATACTCCTTGGATGTGGAATCGTTGTCATAACGTTCCATTTTGCTGGCTTCCATTCTCATTTCCGTGATTCCGTTGTTGGACTTCACGGCGAACATGTCGTGGACAATCTGGGTCGGAGATTCGGACAAGTTCAGCTTTTCCGCCTCCCCCAATTTTCCGGAGCACGAAAAAACGACGAAAGCAACCGCGAGAACGGTTGCTGTCTTCGTCAATATCTTTTTGTGTCCGGACAAGGCTTTTATTTCTGTGTCCTGACCGTAGTGGTTGCAGTCATTCCTGAGCAGGAAACGGTATAGGACTGACCGTCGATGATGTCATACATAAAGGCCTCGGCTGTCTGGGGATAATATCTGCTGTACTGACCGATGAGCTTGTTGGCATCTTCCGTAAGGGAAGGATCCGCATTCTTCGCCTTGATCAGATAGTCGACAGCCACCCAGTAAGGCGCTCTTCTGGTGACTTCGTTTCCGCCGCAGGATGTGGAGCCCCAGATGGTGCCGATGAGGAAATATGACTTTCCGGTGAACTCGTCGTTGAGATCAGCGGCCTTGCGGGCGCTTTCGAATGCCTTGCCGGTCTTGCCGTTCTTGAGACAGTATGCCGCAAGTTCATAGTAGTACTCGCCGTCGAGCTTTGAATCAGACTCGGGATAAGCGATGGCGTCCTCGAGGAATGCGATGGCCTCGTCGAGATTGCCGCTTGCAGAATTGAGTTTGTAGAGGAAATATGCGGAATTGTACGAAGGCTCCAGCTTGTGCATTGCAGTGACGGCCTTGAGATAGAGGTCATTGTTCTGGCAACCTTCGGTGTTGGACATTATCTTCACGATGTTTCCGATAAGGGCCGCATCGTCTGGAGAAGCCTCGTATCTGGGAGTGAACATGGCGATGAGGTTGTCGCAATCAGCAATCTGGCTCTGGATGAAGAGCGACTCCATATCCTTCTTTATCTTTTCATTCTGAGTCTTCTCGATGTCAGTTTTTGCTGTGATGCCCTCGAGAATGTCGAGATTTCTCTGATAAACGTTGATGACTTCCTCCGCCTGAATTGAACCGTTTCCGTATAATTCGATGGCTGCGTTCAGGTCAAGAAGCAGAAGCGTGCTCTTGGTCTGATTGCCGTTGTTTTCAATGATTGCATTATATCCCTCGTACAAGGCCTTGGGGTCGTTCTTGATATAATTGTTCATATCAAGACCTTTGTTATTGAGAGCTGTGACGGCATTTTTCGGATAGTATTCCACGCGGGTGTCGTGAAGTGTCATAAGTGTATCCACGAGGGCCTGCCTGTATTCTGCGTTCTTGGCATTCTTAGAAATAAGGTATCTGTAGAGCGTGGTTCCGTCCACAAGGAATGTCTGGTTGGCTGTGGGAGGGCAGATACTGAATGCGGCTCTCCAGTTGGGAAGGGCCTCATCATAATTCTTCTGTTTGAAATACTCTTTGTAGTATGACAGGTACTTGATGCAGTTTGCACTGTCCGCGCCATACTTTCCCTGAGCAAACGCATTTGTGCCCAGCATCATTGCGATAGTCGCAATCAGAATAGCTATCTTCTTCATATTGTTAAATTGTTTAGTTTTTTTCTATTGATACTGATGTCTGTGGAACCAGAGATCATATGCATTCAGTCCTACCGTGAAATTCACATACCTTTCACGGGTGAGAGATCCTGTCAGGCTTCCCCTCTGTCCCAAATCCACTCCCACCGTAAGTCCGTTGTAGAGCTTGAATATCGGAAGCGTGGCGCCCAGTGTCACTCCAAAAGCATTGACCTGCTGCCCGTTAAGCATTATATATGACTTTTCATAATATGCTCCGACCCTGTATGCGCACCGGCGCATATAGTATCGGATGTCATTCATATTGGGAACATACTCGAATCCGACCCTGAACTCTTCCGACTTCGTGGTGCGGAAATCGACGGTCTTGGTCTTGTTGGAGAATCCGGGGACCTCGCCTATTCCGGTATTTGACCAGTCGGAATATATATAGTTGAATTCTGCCCTCCATTTTTCCCCGTACCTGAGTGAAATGCCCAGGCCGAGCTCATTCGCGAATTTCACCCTTCCGGTGCTTGCCTTCAAGGTGTCTATATTGAATCTGATGGTATCGGATACGGTGGAGGAACTTTGAGAATAGTCGGTGACATAACCGTTCATTCCGCCTCCGAAACTGTATGTGGCGCCGACGCCGACGGTAAAGTTGCCTATAGGCTGCTCATATTGAAGACCGAGCTTCAGGGAATTTCCATTAATATAAATGTCATATCCGCTGTTCAATCCCGTGTAGGCTGATTTTGTCATCGTCACTTCGGTCGTCTTTTCTATGCTGCCGAAATAATGCTGCCATTGAACTCCGAGCGAGAGCCTGTTCCAGAATGTGACTCCGGCCGCGGCAAAAAGCTGATAGATGTCACCCTGTCCGCTGGATGTCTTCGCCACTCTTCCGGCCTGCGCAAGGACTTCGGGGTCATCCAGATACTCAAGAAAACCATATCCTGCGCTGCTGTATGGGGCAATTCCGACCATGAAAGCCGAGGATTTGTACAGAGGGAACGAGAAGGCTATGTCATTGAGATTGCACAGGTTCATCGCAGAAGTGGCGTCATACTGCTTGTAGTAGACGTTGCTCTGATACATACTGAAGTCGATCATCACGGCGAGTGAATCTCTGGCCGTTACGGATGCGGGGTTGAGATAGTTCAGATACTTTTTGTTTCTGGTCGCGATACCGACTCCTCCCATCGTCTTGTTGTATGCTGATCCCTGAGACAGGCGATTTCCCAACGCGAAAGTTGAATACGGGCTGTATGCGCTATAGGTGCCGTCCTGCGCAAATGCAGAAAGGCAGGCAAAAAAACCTGCTGCAAGAAGTGAAAATAATCTTTTAGCTTTCTCTGACATATTCATCAGTAATTAGTGCCAACCCCATCAAAACCAAATTACAAACTACAAAGATGGAGTTTTTCATTTTCTTTACAAAATAATTTGCGTCTCCTCCCGTAAATACCACTATATTTTCGGGATTTCGATCGAGGTAGCCCCGAATCTCAAATATTATGCCCGAAATCACCCCGGATTCTATCGATGATATCACGGAACGTCCCTTTTCATCTATAATTTCGGGAGTGTTCACTAGAGGAAGAACCCTGGAATAGCGGTTAAGAGCTTTGAATCTGGTCCTGCACCCAAGAGATACGTTTCCTCCCCTGTAATGTCCTTCCTCGTCCAGAAAATCTATATTCAGAGTCGTACCGAAATCCATCACTGTACACCCCTTTCCTTTGAAAAGGTACCTTGCTGCTATAAGATCCGCGGCCCTGTCGTAGGTCAGATATGCAGGAAATCCATATTTCTCGAGTATATCGGTATGTAATGAATCAAGAATGATCAGATGGGTACATTCATTCTTCAATTTTTCCTCATCCTTCCGGCTTATGCCTGTCATTGAAGACACCGCCATTACTTCCGGCTTCTCCCTTTCTGTGATTGAAAGGATGAAGTCAACCGTCTTTTCACCTTGATAGCGGAATGTCTTGCCAAGGGTTGTTCCTTCGGCCCAGGCTGCCTTCAAGGCGGTGTTTCCTATTTCAACGACAAGGTTCATTTTCAAACGCGAAAGGGAGGCAAAGTTATGAATTTATTGCAACTTATTCAAATACAGCACAGCCTTCTCCATAGTATCGACTCCTCGCGCGACTATTTTCAGTTTTGTGTCACTTTGCTTCAAAGTGAAAATACCATCATTTTCCGTTATTTTTTTCAAAACTCTGTCGAATGTTTCGGAAGTATAATACGGAGACATTGTGTTTGAAATGAAAAATGCTATCAAGAGCCCGTTTTTTATGATTATTTTCTCAAATCCCATCTGCGCTCCTATATTTCTTACTTTCACTACATTGAAAAGATTTTCGAGTTCTTCAGGGAATTTTCCGAACCTGTCTTCCAACTGATGCTTCATTCCTGCTATCTCTTTCTCTGAGGACATCGAATCAAGCTGCTTGTAAATTCTTATCTTTTCAGCGGTGATGTCCATATAATAATCCGGAATAAGTGCTTCCTGATCTGTTTCAACGGTACAGTCCGATACAAAAGAATTTCTTGTATTCTTCGATGTCAGGCCGGTTTCTACACCGAGTTCCTCCATCGCTTCGGCAAGAATTTTTTGGTAGGTTTCGTAGCCCATTTCCATAATGAAGCCGCTTTGCTCGGCTCCGAGAAGGTTTCCGGCACCTCTGATGTCAAGGTCCTGCATAGCAATGTTGAATCCGCTGCCAAGGTTACTGTTCTCTTCTATTGCCTTCAGTCTTCTTCTACCGTCTTCGGTGATTGTGACAAGAGGCGGAACTATCAGATAACAGAAGGCCCTTGTATTTGATCTGCCTACTCTTCCACGAAGCTGGTGCAAATCGCTCAAACCTATGTTCTGGGCCTGATTGATTATGATTGTGTTGGCATTAGGAATATCCAGACCGTTCTCGATTATGGTCGTGCAGAGAAGACAGTCATAATCCCCCCTCATGAAGTCGAGCATTCTGTTTTCAAGTTCCTTGGACTCCATCTGGCCGTGTGCAACGCAAATCTTCATATCAGGTACAAGCCTGTGAAGGATTTCATATATACCCTGAAGCTCTTCTACCTTATTGTGAAGGAAGAAAAGCTGCCCTCCGCGATTAAGTTCATAATTTATTATGCCCTTTATCTCCTTTTCATCGAAAAGTATTATTTCCGTCTGAATGGGAATTCTGTTAGGTGGCGGTGTATTTATGATTGAAAGATCACGGGCACCAAGAAGAGAAAACTGGAGCGTTCTTGGGATAGGAGTGGCCGTGAGTGTAAGAGTGTCCACCGATGTTTTTATCTGCCTGAGCTTTTCTTTTGCTGAAACTCCAAATTTCTGTTCCTCATCTATTATCAGCAAACCGAGATCCTTGAAATCAAAACCGGAACCCAATATCTTGTGCGTACCTATCAGAATATCTATATTTCCACTTTTCACTCTTGACTTTATATCGTTTGTCTCCTTTGCCGTACGCAGGCGGCTTATATAGTCAATAGTGCAGGGAAAATTTGAGAGTCTTGATTTGAATGTGTTGAAATGTTGAAGGGCAAGGATGGTGGTAGGAACAAGTACCGCCACTTGTTTTCCGTCACAAACAGCCTTGAATGCAGCTCTTACAGCCAGTTCCGTCTTTCCGAATCCTACGTCTCCGCATACCAGACGATCCATAGGACAACTGTCCTCCATATCTCTTTTTATGGCAGAATTAGCTGTTTCCTGATCCGGTGTATCCTCATACATAAAAGATGATTCCAACTCTTCTTGAAGATATGAATCCGCTGAAAAAGCATATCCCTTCGAAGATTTTCTCTTTGCATAAAGCTGAATCAATTCTTTGGCTATATCCTTGACTCTGGATTTGGCTCCTGTCTTTATATTTATCCAGGATTTTGATCCCATTTTATTTATTTTAGGGGCTTCTCCATCACGGGATTTATATCTGGATATCTTATTGAGAGCATGAACGGAAACAAAAACGACATCACCGTCCCTATATGTGATTTTCACCACTTCCTTCACTCTTCCTTTGTCATCCTTCATCCTCACAAGACCGCCGAAAATTCCTATTCCGTGGTCTATATGCACCACGTAATCTCCTATATTGAAGGCATTAAGATCATTTATTGTGAGCTGTTCGCTCTTTTCTACCGATCTCCTTATAGTGACTCTGTGAAAACGGTCAAAAATTTCGTGATCAGAATAGCAGCAAACCTTGTTTTCTCTATCTATAAAGCCATTATGAATATTTCTTCCTTTTTTGAACTCAGGCATCAACCCTCCATTCTGAAGAAGGATGGATTTAAGCCTTTCTAATTGAGACTCTTTTTCTCCGTATATGCAAACTTTATATCCTTTTTCTATATTCTGCCTTATGTCTTCCGTCAAAAGTTCGAAATTCTTGTTGAATACGGGCTGCGGGGCTATGTCAAATTTTATATATTCCCTGTTTTGTTCTGATAAAGGAATGTCAATGAAAATCCTTTTGAAAGCAGAGGTTTCACTGAAAAATGAATTATCCTTATACATATCTGAAGAATCCAGCCATATAAGGGTATCTGAAGGTAATATTTTAAAAATACTCACTCCTTCCGTTTCGTTGACATCCGTTGATAATATATCAGATATTATCTCGGCTTTTTCAGTTTCGTATTTTGAAAGTTGGGTATTGCAGTCAAATACGTGTATGCTTTCTATCTCATCACCCCAAAATGAAATTCTGAAAGGATCGTTGAGGGAAAAAGAGAATATATCCACAATTGATCCTCGTATGGCGAACTGCCCTGGGACAGATACGAAATCTACCTTTTCAAATCCTTCTTCATAGAGAATTTCCTTTATTTTTTCGTGGCTGATTTCTTCGCCCTTGTTTAGACTTAATATTGAATCCTTTATTTTATTTTCTTCAGGAATTTTTTCTTCCAGCGCCTCAGGATAGGAAACAATATATAAGGGATAATCATTTGAAAAATTGCTTATTTTACCTATCGCGGAAGTTCTCTGTACTCCTAATGAGGATTTATAGTTGCTTCTTTCTATTCCCTTTCCTGAAGAAGGAAGAAAGAATACGTTGTCACCATCTACCAGGTTATAAAGATCAGCAGAACAATATTCAGCAGATTCAATATTAGGCAATACTATAAGATGAACACCTTTTTCAGCCACCTGAGACAATACGAACCATCTTGCTGATAAAAATAATCCACTGCAAAAAATGTCTTTCGAATCGGAATTCAACATTTTCTGCAGTTTGTCAGACGAAAAAGAACTTATAAACATCAATATTCCTTTTTCTGTTAAAAAACTGTTGGTAAACCTGTTTTAAAACAATAATAAGACAGTTGAAAATTATAATGAATTTCTTATCAACACATCATCAATAATGAAAATAACAGGATATCAACATTGTTTTTAATTGTAATTAGTTATAATTTAATTAGTTATAGTAGTTTTAAACTTTTTGACAACTACATATACAACATAAAATAAATCATAAAAAATATATATATTTGTGTCTGTAAAAGATGGAACTCTATGTCAGAATTCGACCCGCGCAGCACAAACGAGTGCAAAGATAAGGATTTGGATGGAATAATAAGGCCTCAGGAACTTGAAGATTTTACCGGGCAAAGGGAAATAGTATCCAATCTCAATGTATATATAAAGGCGGCAAAGCTTAGAGGAGAGGCTCTGGACCATACTCTTTTTCACGGGCCTCCGGGACTTGGAAAAACCACCCTTGCACATATCATTGCAAATGAGATGGGGGTGAATATGAAAATAACATCCGGTCCCGTGCTTGACAAACCGGGAGATCTGGCAGGACTTCTCACTTCTCTGGAAGAAGGGGACGTTCTTTTCATAGATGAAATTCACAGGCTTTCTCCGGAGGTTGAGGAGTATCTTTATTCCGCGATGGAGGACTATGTCATAGATATAATGATTGACAAGGGACCCGGAGCCCGCTCTGTGAGAATTTCACTTAATCCTTTCACTCTTGTGGGTGCCACTACTAGAAGCGGCCTGCTGACAGCGCCACTGCGTGAAAGATTCGGAATAAACTGTGCATTGGAATATTATGATACTTCAGAATTGATGAAGATAGTAGTTAGAAGTGCTGGAATTTTGAAGGTTGAAATAGATTCTGAAGCCGCACGTGAAATTGCTCTCAGAAGCCGTGGAACTCCTCGTATAGCGAATGCCCTTCTGAAAAGAGTCAGGGATTTCGCCCAGGTTATGGGAGACGGACATATAGACCTTTCCATCACCAGATTTGCCCTGGATAAATTGAAGATTGACAAGAGAGGATTGGATTCGATTGACAATAAGATACTTAAAACTATCATTACAACATTTAAGGGTGGTCCTGTAGGAGCCAATACAATAGCCACTGCTATAAGTGAGGATCAAGGGACGTTTGAAGAAGTCTACGAGCCTTTCCTGATAAAAGAGGGATTCATTATAAGAACTCAAAGAGGAAGAGTAGCTACAGAACTTGCCTACAAGCATCTTGGGTTAGAAACTTTAATGCAGCAGGATGATGCTGTGGGTAATCTATTTGCTCCTTTCACAAAAAATGACTAAAATTGCGGATAATTTGATTCTTATATAATTTAAATATAAAATGGCAGATAAATTAATTTCCAAGATTCCTGACGGACCTTTGGCGGAAAAATGGACAAAGCGCAAGTCAGAAATTCATCTTGTCAGTCCCAACAACAAAAGAAAACTTGAAATCATTGTAGTAGGTACCGGTCTTGGTGGCGCATCCGCAGCCGCTTCACTCGGAGAACTCGGCTATAATGTAAAGATTTTCTGTATCAGCGACACTCCCCGTCGCGCGCACTCAATTGCTGCTCAGGGAGGTATAAATGCGGCGAAGAACTATCAGAATGACAATGATTCAGTCTATCGTCTCTTTTATGATACCATCAAAGGTGGCGACTACCGTGCCAGGGAAGCAAACGTTTATCGTCTCGCCGAGGTGAGTGCTTCCATTATCGATCAGTGCGTAGCTCAGGGTATTCCTTTTGCGCGCGAATACGGCGGATATCTTGCAAACCGCTCTTTCGGAGGAGTTCAGGTGAGCCGTACATTCTATGCTCGCGGCCAAACCGGACAGCAGCTTCTTCTTGGTGCTTACGCTTCCCTTAACAAGGAGATAGCAGCCGGCACCGTCAAGGCTTATCCTCGCCACGAGATGCTTGATCTCGTAATTATAAACGGTCAGGCCAAGGGTATAATCACCCGTAATCTTGCCACAGGAAATATTGGAAGATTCGGCGCCCACGCTGTCGTAATAGCCACAGGAGGATATGGAAACACTTATTTCCTTTCCACCAATGCTATGAACAGCAACGGTTCTGCAGCAGTGCAGTGCTTCAAGAAGGGTGCTTATTTTGCAAATCCCTGCTTCGCTCAGATCCATCCTACCTGTATTCCTGTTCACGGTGAGCAGCAGTGTAAGCTGACCCTTATGTCAGAGTCTCTGAGAAATGACGGACGTATCTGGGTTCCCAAGTATAAGGAGGATGTAGATAAATTGCGCAAGCATGAGATAAAGGCATCTGAAATTTCAGAGGACAGAAGAGACTATTATCTCGAGCGCAGATATCCCGCATTCGGAAATCTTGTTCCCCGCGACGTTGCTTCACGTGCTGCAAAAGAGAGATGCGATGCCGGTTTCGGCGTGAATGAAACAGGACTTGCCGTGTTCCTTGATTTCAAGGACGCAATTGCCCGTCTCGGACATCAGAGAGTGGCTGAGAGATATGGAAACCTCTTTGATATGTATGAGAAGATCACCGCTTCTTCCCCTTGGGAGGAGCCTATGATGATATATCCCGCTATCCATTACACTATGGGTGGAATTTGGGTTGACTATGATCTTCAGACCACTATTCCCGGTCTGTATGCCATCGGTGAGGCAAACTTCTCTGATCACGGTGGAAACCGTCTCGGTGCATCAGCACTTATGCAGGGCCTTGCAGACGGATATTTCATTCTTCCTGTCACAATTGGAGATTATCTTTCTAAGAAATTTGCAGAGCCCAAGACTGATGTCAATGCTCCCGAATTTGATGAGGCTGAAAAAGCTGTTCAGGAGAGAATTGAAAGGCTATTCTCCATTAAGGGTACTAAGACCGTTGATTCCATCCATAAGGAACTTGGTCACATTATGTGGGAGTACGTAGGTATGGCACGTAACTCCGAGGGACTCAAGACCGCTATCAAGAAAATTGATGAGCTCAAGGAAGAGTTCTACAAGAATGTTCGTGTTCCCGGCACCCAGTATGAATTCAATCAGGAACTTGAGAAGGCGTTAAGACTTGAAGATTTCTTTGAAATAGGAAAGCTTATGGCATTCGATGCTCTCAACAGAAACGAATCCTGCGGAGGACATTTCCGTATTGAAAGCCAGACTGAAGAAGGTGAGGCTAAGAGAGATGATGCCAACTATATGTATGTTGCGGCTTGGGAGTACAAGGGAGAAGGTGTTGAACCTGAGCTTCATAAAGAACCTCTCAATTACGAATTCATCGAAGTAAAGACCAGAAATTACAAAGACTAATATGGAATTCAATCTTAAGATATGGCGTCAGAAGAACGCCAAGGCTAAAGGACATTTCGAGACCTATCATATTTCTGGTATCGAAGAAGATGCATCATTCCTGGAGATGCTTGACATTCTCAATGAGCAGCTCATTCGTGAGGGTTGTGACCCTGTAGCGGTAGAAAGGGGATGTCAGAGCAGCGGTCCCGTTTCATTCGATCACGATTGCCGCGAAGGCATATGTGGAGCATGCTCCTTGTATATTGACGGTCGCGCTCACGGTCCCGATGATCACGTGACTACTTGCCAGCTTTTTATGCGTCATTTCAAAGACGGCGCTACCATTACTGTTGAACCTTGGAGAAGTGCTGCTTTCCCTGTAATAAAGGATTTGGTTGTTGACAGGGGTGCTTTTGACAAGATTCTTCAGGCCGGAGGCTTCATTTCAGTCAGAACAGGAGCCGCTCAAGATGCAAACAATATTCTCATTCCTCACGATCGGGCAGAAGAGAGTATGGATGCTGCAGCTTGTGTTGGTTGCGGAGCTTGTGTAGCTACTTGTAAAAACGGTTCAGCAATGCTCTTTGTTGCAGCCAGAGTCAGTTCTCTTGCTCTTCTTCCTCAGGGACGCCCTGAAGCAAAGCGCAGAGCCAAGGCAATGGTTGCAAAGATGGATGAACTCGGATTTGGCAACTGTACAAACACACGCGCCTGTGAGATGGAGTGTCCTAAGGGAATATCAGTTTCTCATATTGCCCGTCTCAACAGAGAGTTCCTCAAGGCAAAGTTCAGCGACTGATTTTTTCACTTATATTATAATAAAGGACCGGTTTTTTCCGGTCCTTTATTTTTTACCATAGAAAGTTGTTGAATGGATATCTTCCTGCGTGAATTTCAGCTACCATTTTATAAATATCGTTTCTGAGTTTGTCTATCCCGATTTTCTCTTTTGCTGAAATGAATATGCAAGGTGTTTTTTCTTGAGCTATCCAGCTGTTTTTAAGTTCATCCAGAGGTATATTGTCTTTTGTTTTCGGTTCAAGCGAGTACTCATCGTATTCTTCAAAAGTATAAGAATCTATCTTATTGAATATTACGTATATAGGTTTTTTATCAGCCCCTATATCCCTTAATGTCTGCTCTACGACTTTCATCTGATCTTCATAATCCGGATGTGAGATATCGACTACGTGTACAAGTATATCTGCTTCCCTGACTTCATCAAGTGTACTTTTAAATGCCTCAATCAGTTGAGTGGGAAGTTTCCTTATAAATCCTACTGTATCGCTAAGAAGGAATGGAACGTTTTCTATGACTACTTTTCTGACAGTCGTGTCAAGTGTGGCGAAGAGTTTGTTTTCCGCAAATACATCTGATTTAGCCAGAAGATTCATCAGTGTGCTCTTTCCTACATTTGTATACCCGACAAGTGAAAGACGGACCATCTGGCCGCGATTGCTGCGCTGTGTGGCCATTTGTTTGTCCACCTTTTTAAGCTGCTCTTTAAGGCGGTTTATTCTCTCTTTGACAATACGTCTGTCCACTTCTATCTGGGTCTCACCCATACCTCCTCTTGTGCCGTGTCCTCCCCTTTGTCTTTCAAGGTGAGTCCACATTCCTGCAAGTCTGGGAAGCATATAATTGTATCTTGCCAGCTCGACCTGCATTTTTGCATAGGATGTTTTTGCTCTTTGGGCGAAGATTTCAAGAATCAGGGATGTCCTGTCAATTACTGATGCTGTTTTTATAACTTTCTCTATATTACGCTGTTGCATTCCGGTGAGTTCATCATCGAAAATCACATAGCGAATCTCTTTTTCCTCTGCGTATTGAGCAATTTCTTCCAGTTTTCCACTTCTGATGTAAGTGGCGTTGTCAGGCTTATCCAGTCTCTGAACAAACTTTCTGTCAGGAGAAACGCCTGCTGTTTCAGCAAGAAATTCAAGTTCATCAAGATACTCCATCACTTTGCGTTCTTCATCATTTTGTTTGATGATGCCCACAAATACTGCTTTTTCAACTATTTCTTCGCTCATTTTCTATCAAAAAAAGGCCATCCCGAGGACGGCCTTTTGATTATTTTTTTGAGTAATTATCTCAACTGGAATATTACAGGGAAGGTATATGTAACCTTTACTGCACGGTCTCTCTGGCGTCCGGGAGTCCACTTGGGAGAACTGCTGACTACTCTGACAGCTTCTTTGTCGAGAGAGGAGTCAACACCACGGAGAACCTTTACGTTGGAAACACTTCCGTCTGCATTTACTGTGAACTGAAGCGTCACACGGCCCTGCACACCGTTTTCCTTTGCAATCTCAGGATAAACAAGTCTTGAGTTGACCCACTTTGAGAATGTATTTGCATCTCCGCCCTGGAACTTGGGTTTTTCCTCCACGAGCTGGAAAGGAATGGCCTCTTCTTCGATTACTTCTTCCTGAACGTTCTCCACATAGTCCGTGATTTCAACACCCATATTGGCGTCGTCCTCAAGATTCATAAAGAGATTGTCATCCACTTTGATGTCATCGTCGATAATGTCGATTTCATCAGAAAGGAGAGGAATCTTTGCAACTTCCGGAGGAGGGGGAGGAGTTTCCTGAGTGATAGGTACCATTTCCTCCACTTCAACTTCCTGATTCTCAGCAGTAAGATCGCTGATCTTCTTTTCCTTGGTGCTGTATGAGAAAGCACCCCAAACTGCAAGCAAGGCGACAACAAAACCTATCTCCACGAAGAGTAGTCTTTTGTTATCAAGACTGGCTTTTGGTGATTTTTTAACTTCCATATATTAAATCTTATAAGTCTATTTACGAGTCTCAAAGGTAGAAATAATTATTCTTAAATCCAATTTTTTACATAAATAGTAGTAGATTTGCAAAAATTTCGTATCTATGATTTCATATTTTACTGAGGATATTAAATTCGTTTTCAAGCAAAAACTTATCAATAACAGATGGCTTAAAAGCGTGGCTCAAAATGAGAGTAGGCGTATAGGAGATATATCAATAATTTTCTGTTCTGACGACTATATCCTCGAGGTTAACAAAAAATATCTTCAGCACGACTATTATACGGACATTATTACTTTTGACTATTGTGATGGAAACGTCCTCAATGGTGATCTTTTCATCAGTATAGATTCAGTGAAAGACAATGCCGTTCATTATGGAACCGAATTTTCGGATGAACTCAATCGTGTAATCGTTCACGGTCTTCTTCATCTTATAGGTTATGACGATCACTCGCCCGAGGATATTTCAATAATGAGATCCAAAGAAAATTTTTATATCGATAAAAGAAAGCAAGCTTCAGAATAAGATGGAAAGAAGTTATGATGTAATCGTCGTCGGAGGAGGTCACGCCGGGTGCGAGGCTGCTATGGCTGCCGCAAATCTCGGTTCATCAGTTCTTCTTGTTTCTATGGATATGCTCGGTTTTGCCAGGATGTCCTGCAACCCTGCAATAGGTGGAATTGCCAAAGGACAGATAGTCCGCGAGATCGATGCGCTCGGAGGATATACCGGTATTGTGACTGATGCTTCCACTCTTCAATTCCGGATGCTGAATCGTTCGAAAGGTCCTGCAATGTGGAGTCCCAGAGCTCAGTGTGATAAAATTCAATTCTCTTTAAATTGGAGAAAAATCCTCGAAAGTAATTGTAAATTAGATATTTACGCAGATACAGTCGTTTCTTTTCTTTTTGAAGGAAACAAAATTTCCGGGGTCTGTACGACTACTGGCGCAATTTTTAAATCTCAGACAGTTGTTTTGACTGCCGGGACCTTCCTTTCCGGTAAACTTTTTATCGGACGCACTGTTTTCGAGGGAGGACGTATCGGTGAACTTTCTTCTTACGGACTGACAGAGCAACTCGTCGATATGGGCGTTAAGACTGCCAGAATGAAAACAGGCACACCTCCGCGAATAGATATAAATTCTGTGGATACTACTTCTCTTCTCAAGCAATATGGAGATACCAGACCCGACAAGTTTTCTTATCTCCCCTACTTGTCTTCTGTCCAGAACGGCACACCTCAAATGCCTTGTTTCATTCTCCATACAAATACTCAAGTTCACGATATCCTCAGAACCGGTTTCAAGGACTCCCCTCTTTTCACCGGACTCATTTCAGGCAAAGGCCCCAGATATTGTCCCAGTATAGAAGACAAACTCAGAGTCTTTCCTGAGAATGATTCACATCAGCTCTTCCTTGAGCCCGAAGGAAGAAATACCTCGGAGTATTATCTTCAGGGATTTTCTTCTTCCCTGCCTCTTGATGTTCAGCTTGACGCTATGCACGCTATTAAAGGTCTTGAAAATGCCAAGATTTTCAGACCGGCATATGCAGTCGAATATGATTATTTCGATCCTACCCAACTCCTGGCTTCTCTCGAATTGAAGTCAATTGACGGTCTGTTTATGGCCGGTCAGGTAAATGGTACCACAGGTTATGAAGAAGCAGCCGCTCAAGGAATAATTGCCGGTATAAATGCACATCAGAAATGTGTCGACAAGGATCCTTTCATTCTGAAACGTGACGAATCTTATATAGGTGTTCTTATCGATGATCTTATTACTAAAGGTGTCGATGAACCTTATAGAATGTTTACTTCAAGAGCTGAATACAGGATACTTTTGCGTCAGGATAATGCTGATCTCAGGCTTACTGAAAGGTCTCATAAAATCGGCCTTGCAGATGATTTCAGGTATGATTTTACCTTGAAGAAATATGAGAAAGCTGATTCGGTCTGTGAGATGTCAGAGGTTACAAATATCACATCCTCCGTCGCAAACGCATATCTGAGCAGTATCTCATCTACTCCAATTTCGGATTCAAAAAAAGTGTCCGAGTTAGTTTCCAGGCCTGAAGTCAGGATGAAATCAGTTCTTGATTTAGTTCCACGTGGAACTAAAGAGAAATTCAATATTGAAAAATTAGTTGATTTTCCTGTTTGTGGAGATCGTTATCCGATTACACCGGGTAATCAAGATGTGGATATTATTACGTCTTTTGTTGAGCAAGAGATAGTAGAGTCAGTAGAAATTTCTATTAAATATAAAGGCTATATCGAGAGAGAGCAAAAGCTTGCGGAAAAGATAATGCGTCTTGAAGAATTATCGATTCCTGCTGATTTTGATTTTGACAAGGTGTCAAGCCTTTCTATAGAGTGTCGCCAGAAATTAAAAAAATACGCGCCTCGCACTATTGCGCAAGCGTCGCGTATTTCGGGAGTCTCCCCTGCTGATATTTCAGTACTATTGGTTTATTTTGGGCGGTAAGAGTTCCACGTGGAACTAAAGCAGCTTTAAAGCCATCTTGATAATTTCCTCTACTTTGGCGGAAGGGTTTTTCTTGAGTATGGCTTGAATGGCTTTATTGACATTTGGCTTGGCAAATCCAAGCATTGTGAGGGCCCTGGTAGCCTCTTCCACTGCTTCGCCATTTGCTGCTTTGAACAGTGTATCATTGTCTGCGCCCTCCCCTTTCACGATCTTGTCTTTAAGTTCAAGAATCATTCTCTGGGCACTCTTCAGTCCGATGCCTTTTACGCTTTTAATGCGGTTCACGTCTTCGGAAAGGATGGCCTGACGGAGCTCTTCTGCGCTGAAGGATGAAAGCATCATTCGCGCTGAATTAACACCTATGCCGCTGACGCTGATGATCAGTTCAAACAGTTCCCTCTCGTCTTTGGTAGAGAAGCCATAATACATCTCAATGTCCTCTCTCTGACGAAAGTGATGATAAATGTATATTTTAGCGTCGCTTTTATTTTGGAGATTTTCGTATGTCTGAAGGGAAATCTCGATGTCGTATCCGATGCCGTTGTTGTCGATGACAACTTTTGTCGGGGTAAGCTCTGCCACAGTTCCTTTTATGTAGTCTATCATAGCGCGATGAATGAAAAATAACGTTACGCAAAAATATATCAATTTAGGTTCAAATGAAAGATTAGTTTGCTAAATTTGCACTTCTTGAATTTGAACGCAATGACGGTAGAAGAAATCAGGAAGCAGTTTCCCATTCTTGAGAAAAAGGTGTACGGCAAGGATCTGGTATACCTTGACAACGCTGCGACTACGCAGCGGCCTCTCAGCGTCGTGGAAAAGTGGAATGAGATAACTCTCGAAGCAAATTCAAATCTCCATCGTGCAGTTCATAAATTGGCGTCCGACGCTACTGCGGAGTACGAGAGTACGCGTGATGCCGTGCGCGATTTTTTGAATGCTGCGTATCGGGAGGAGATAATATTCACTTCCGGAGCGACAGCTTCCCTTAATCTTCTTGCTTACAGTTTCGGCGAGGCATTTGTCGGGAAAGGTGATGAAATCATCATAGCCGAGTCGGAGCACCATTCGGATATCGTTCCCTGGCAGATGATGTGTGAGAGAAAAGGAGCAGTAATAAAGGTCCTTCCCGTGACAGACCGCGGACTTGTCGACACTGAAGCGCTCAAATCCCTGATCACAGACAGGACTAAACTTGTCTGCGTCGCTCACATTTCAAATGTGTTGGGAGTGATAAATCCGGTAAAAGAGATTGTAAATATCTGTCATTCAAAGAATTGCCTTGTCTCGATAGATGGTGCTCAAGCCGTCGCTCACGCACTGGCAGACGTACGCGGAATCGGATGCGATTTTTACTCTTTTTCCGGTCACAAGATGTATGCTGCACCTTTTACGGGAGTTCTTTATGGCAGGAAAGAATTGCTTGAGCAGATGCCTCCGTATATGGGCGGAGGTGAAATGATACAAACAGTTTCTTTTGAAAAATCCACTTGGGCTCCCCTGCCCCAAAAATTCGAAGCGGGGACCCAGAATATTGCCGGAGTCCCGACACTCAAAAAAGCAATAGAGACACTCAAACTATTGAAAGACAAAGAGATAGAAGCTGAGCAGAAAGCAATAACCGAATATCTTTACAACGCACTGTCTCAAAAAGAAGGAGTGAAGATGTACGGACTCCCCTGCTCTTTGGAAGAAAAGATTCCTCTTTTTTCTTTCACGGTGAAGGGAGCGCATCACGAAGATCTGGCGCTTATTCTGGACAAGATGGGATTTGCTGTACGGTCCGGTCAGATGTGCGCGGAGCCTCTTATGGACAGGTTTTCGGAGACGGGAATGGTGAGGATATCATTCGGCATCTACAACACCCTTCAGGAAGCGAAAAAATTTATGGAAGCCCTTGACAGGGCTCTGCAAATGTTGATATAGGATGAATACTCTTCAGGAAGCGAAAGACGCGCTCGTCGAAGATTTTTCGATGTATGACGAGTGGCTCGACAAATACGAATACATCATCGAACTTGGAAAAAATCTGGAAGGCTATCCTCCGGAGGCCAAGACCGACGACAAACTGATAAAAGGTTGTCAATCAAGGGTTTGGCTTGACTATAAAATGGAGGATGGAAAGCTTTTCTTCGTCGCTGACAGCGATGCCATCATTACCAAGGGGATCATTTCTCTGCTTGTCGGAGTTTATTCCGGACGCACCCCTTCTGAGATTGCGGGCGATGATTTCGGCTTTGTCGGCGCCATCGGGCTTCTGGAGAACCTCTCCCCCACCAGGTCCAACGGTCTCGCTTCAATGATAGCGAAGATAAAGGAAGTAGCATCAAACAATCTCTAGAAAATGTCGGAAAACACAAATAAGGAAATACTCACGGCGGAAGACGTTGCAGAGCTCGCCCCGCTTTATGAAAACGCCGTGCTTGCAATAAAGCAGGTATATGACCCGGAAATACCGGTGAACGTGTACGATCTGGGACTCATTTACGAACTCACCATCGACAAGAGGCACAAGGCGTTCATCAAAATGACATTCACCTCCCCTACCTGCCCTATGGCTGATGAGGTCGTTGCTGAGGTTCAGCGCAGCGTGGAGGACGTGCCGGGAATGAACGGCTGCGAGATAGAGCTCGTTTTTGAACCGGTCTGGGACCAGAGCATGCTCTCTGATGAGGCCAGACTGATACTGGGGCTTGATCCCGAAATGGAGGAAGAAGACGCATAAAAGGGATGAGGGTATATCTTGGGCTCGGTGCCAATCTGGGCGATCGCAAAGAAAATATCGTATCTGCCCTAAGGGCCCTGAAAGAGGCCTTGGGAGTGGATTATTCGCGGATTTCATCAATCTGGGAGACTGAAGCCTGGGGCTTTGAAGGGGACGATTTCCTGAATCTTGTCGTCTGCTATGATCTTCCTGCCTTTACCTCCGGGGAGAAGGCGCCGGAGCTGTTGAAGATATGCAAGGAGATAGAAAGAACCATCGGGCGGACACAGAAAGAACTGGAATATGACGAGGACGGAAAAAGGGTATATGAAAACCGTCTTATAGATATCGACATCCTTTTCTTCGGGAACGTGAGGCTGAATACTGAAGCCCTCACAATCCCCCACCCCCTTATCGCGCAGCGCGAATTCTTGATGAAACCGCTGCTGGAAATCGCGGATGATGAAGTTAAGGCTTGTTTTCCGGAGATATTTGAGCAGAAATGATTACATTTGCAAGATTTAAAAAATAAAGATATGACACAGGATGAACTTTTCAAGGTGCTTGTAGCCCATTGCAAGGAGTACGGATTCATTTTCCCTTCAAGTGAGATTTACGACGGACTCGGAGCCGTTTATGATTACGGCCAGATGGGCTCGGAGCTCAAGAACAACATCAAGCAGTATTGGTGGAACGCTATGACCCGCCTCAACGAGAACATAGTCGGCATCGATTCCTGCATCTTTATGCATCCCACCATTTGGAAAGCTTCAGGCCACGTGGACGCGTTCAACGACCCCCTTATCGACAACAAGGATTCCAAGAAGCGCTACCGTGCGGATGTCCTGATCGAGGATTTCCTCGGAAAAATAGAAGAAAAAATCAACAAGGAGGTGGAGAAAGGACGCAAGAAGTTCGGCGAGAACTTCGACGAGGCCCAGTTCCGCGCCACGAATCCCAACGTCCTTCGCGAAAAGGCGAAGTGGGATGAGATTCACAACCGCTATGTCGCGGCAGAGCAGGCTTCAGACTTTGCGGAGTACCGCCAGATCATCTATGACTGCAACATAGTCTGCCCTATCAGCGGCACCTGCAACTGGACCGACGTGCGCCAGTTCAACCTTATGTTCAGCACCTCCATGGGCAGTACTTCAGAGGGTGCAAACACGATTTATCTGCGTCCGGAGACCGCTCAGGGCATATTCGTGAACTATCTCAACGTCCAGAAGACCGGACGCATGAAGATTCCCTTCGGCATTGCTCAGATCGGTAAAGCCTTCCGCAACGAAATTGTCGCCCGCCAGTTCATCTTCCGTATGAGGGAGTTCGAGCAGATGGAAATGCAGTTCTTCATCAAGCCCGGCACCGAGCTCGACTGGTTCGCAAAGTGGAAGGAGCAGAGAATGAAATGGCACGTGAATCTCGGTATGGGCGCAGAAAACTACCGTTTCCACGATCACGAGAAGCTTGCGCACTACGCCAATGCCGCTACCGACATCGAGTTCAAGTTCCCGTTCGGATTCAAGGAGCTGGAAGGCGTGCACAGCCGCACCAACTTCGACCTCGGCAACCACGCCAAATTCTCCGGCAAGAAGATCGAATACTTTGATCCAGAGGAAAATGCGTCATATACTCCGTATGTTATCGAGACATCCATCGGCGTGGATCGAATGGTTCTTGCCGTGCTCAGCCATTCCTACAAGGAGGAACAGCTCGAGGGCGGAGACAGCCGCGTCGTGCTCTCCATCCCCGCGCCTCTTGCTCCGGTCAAGGCCGCAGTGCTGCCTCTCGTCAAGAAGGACGGGCTTCCTGAGCTCGCACAGGAGATCATGAACGATCTGAAGTTCGATTTCAACTGCCAGTACGAGGAGAAGGACTCCATCGGCAAGAGATACCGCCGTCAGGATGCCATCGGCACCCCGTTCTGCATCACCGTGGACCACGATTCGCTCGTCGACAGGTGTGTGACCGTCCGCGACCGCGACACGATGGAGCAGCAGAGAGTCCCCATCTCCGAGCTCCGCTCCCTTATAGACAAAAAGGTCAACCTCAATAACTTGCTGAGGAATCTTTAGTCATTCTTCCAGCCCGGGGCTTTTATCGGGAGTTCGGCGCCGTCGGGGGTGACCAGGACAGAGCCGACTTCCGGGAGGCTCAGGTGGCCGATGATGTCGAAGGTCTGGAAGTCCTTGCGGAAGCGCTCCAGCTCCAGAATAGGCACGGTGAAGAGCAGGCGGCAGTCGTCTCCGCCGTTCATCGCCGCGGAAACAGGGTCGAGATTGAGCTCCTTTCCCAGCTGGAAAGAATTGCCCTCGAAGGGAATGCGGTCCGCGTAGATCTTGACGCCGAGCCCCGAGTCGCGCGAGAGTCTGCGCACCGCGTCTGACAGCCCCCGGTTCACGAAATAGCCGAAAGATGGATAGATTTCGCTCTGCTCGAATGCGGAAACGACGCCGCAGTCGAGTTCGGGCTTGAGGTACGATCCCACGAGCATCTTGTACGTTTCGAGTGCGGGATGCTCGCTTTCATTTCGCTCGAACGCTTTTTTCTCCCTTTCCAGCACCCTCATTCCGAAATATGCGGCCCCGAGGGCCCCGGACACGCAGACGAGATCTTTGCTGCGGGCCTTTGAGCGGCGCTTCTGTGTCAAAAGAGCGGACTCCCCTACCGCGGAAACGCTGATCGTGAGACCGTTGATCGAGGGCACGAGATCGAGCGAAACTGCGCTGTAGCCGTATTCCTTGGCCGCGGCGACGCAACCGCTCCAGAGTACGGAAATTTGCTCAAAATCGAGCTTTGAGGATATACCGAGCACGACATCCAGAGCGCGGGGATGCGAGAGATCCGCAAGCAGTTCGCCGGTCACCTGGGAGACGCACTTGTGGCCGAGGTGGGCGAGAGGAAAATATGTGAGATCGAAGTCCAGACCTTCCTGAAAGAGCTTGGAGGCCTGCACGGCCACGGCGCCGCCGCGTATTTCAAGGGTGCCGTTTTTGAATGGGGAGTACGGCGTTCCTTCGAAGAGGCGCTCGATGGCTTCCACTCTTCCGAGGTCAGAGAAATTGTCTGAATTCATAAAAAAGTCAATTGTGTCCGGGACAAAATTACCATATTTTTTGTAATTTTGTACGATTAGGTCAAATAGAACCGTTCAAAAACAAGCTGTAATGAAAAGAACGTTTTCAGTTTTTATGCTCGCAATGATGGCGATGCTTCCGGCCTTTGCGGTCACCAAAGCTCCGACAGAACTGAAGGTCATGTCCTTCAACATACGCAACTCCTCCGCCAATGACGGGACAAATTCCTGGGAATACAGGGCACCGTCCTGCGGTATGATGATAGGGGAAGAGGTCCCGGACGTAATCGGCATTCAGGAGACTCTCGAGCCACAGGTGAAATATCTGGAATATGTGTTCGAGAACTACAAGCTTCTCGGCGTCGGGCGCGACGACGGCCGTGAAAAGGGCGAGAAGATGATAGTGATGTACAACACCAAGACTCTCAAGCTCTTGAAGTGGGGTACATACTGGCTGTCAGAGACACCCGACGTGCCTTCGAAGGGCTGGGACGCCGCCTGCTACAGGACCGCGACCTGGGCTCTTTTCAGGGAGAAAGAAACCGGAAAGAAGTTTTATTTCGTGAACACGCATCTCGACCATATGGGTCAGGAGGCGCAGAGAAACGGGATGAAGGTAATCGAGGAAAGGGTTGCCGCAATGAACGTCGAAGGTCTTCCGATGCTGGTCGTGGGTGATTTCAATATGTACCCCGAGAACCCCAACCTCGACGTCATCCGCGCCACGATGCAGGACGCAAGGACGACGGCAGTCGTGACGGACAGCACTCCCTCCTTCCACGGCTGGGGAAAGAAGGCGGAAATGATCGACTATATCTGGTACAAGGGCTTCAGCAGCTGCACGGAATTCAGAACCGTGACGAAGAAGTACAACCAGCGCGCTTTTGTCTCCGACCATCGTCCCATTACTGCAAAATTTGTATTCTAAAATGAAGAAAATCGGCGTTTTAACTGTCGCTGTCCTTCTGAGTCTCACGCTTTTTGCAAAGACTCCGAAGTATGTCTTTTATTTTATCGGCGACGGAATGGGTTTCAATGCCGTCCAGATGACAGAGCTCTATCTGCAGTCCCTTGACGGAGAATTGGGAGTGAAACCCCTTGTGATGTCCTCTTTTCCCGTGACATCCGTCAGCACGACGTACTCGGCAAACAGCGACGTCACTGACTCCGCCGCGTCCGGCACCGCCCTTGCCACGGGCACCAAAACCAAAAACGGACGCCTCGGAATGAACTACGACGCCACGGAGCCGCTCTATTCCATTGCCGTGGCGGCGAAAGCCTCCGGCAAAAAGGTCGGCATCACGACGTCTGTGGGCATCAACCACGCCACTCCCGGCGCATTCTTCGCCCACCAGAATTCAAGGGACAATTATTATGAGATATCCCTCGATATGATTGCCGCGGGCTTCGATTTCTACGGCGGATCCCACCTCGAGAAAAAGAGCACGAGTGCGAAGGGGGAGAGGATGAAGAACATCTTTGACGTCCTGGACGAGAGCGGATACACCGTATGTCGCGGAGTGGAGGAGTTTAACGAAAAGTGTGCGGGCGCAGAAAAAATGCTGATGCTTCCGGAGGGAGGCAAGCGTTTCGGCTACCAGATAGACCGTCTGGCTACGGACCCCTCAAAAATGAGCCTCGTGGACATCACCGCCTCTGCAATCAAGTTCCTTGACAACAAGAAAGGATTCTTCCTGATGGTCGAAGGCGGAAATATCGACGGAGCCGAGCACGGCCACGACGCCGCGACCACGATCCAGGAGGTGATAGATTTCGACAATTCCATCGCCGTGGCCGTGGAATTCTACAAAAAGCACCCTGACGAGACCCTTATCGTCGTGACAGCAGACCACGAGACCGGCGGTCTCGCCGTCAACCCTACCAAGCCCGAGCACCTCTCGCTTCTCAAATACCAGAAATTCTCTCAGGTGAAGATTTCTGATATTCTGAAGAAGAAAATCAAGTCGCAGGAGAGGCCCCTCTCCTGGGAGGAGACCAGAGATTTTCTCACCGAATATACCGGCCTGTGGGGCCCTGTAAACGTGAGCTGGGAGCAGGAGAAGTTCCTCCACGACACATATGAGCTCACGGTCGCTAAAAATGAAGCCGGACACCAGGTGGACCTTTATGCAGACAACGCCCTTCTCGTCGCCCGCGCCATATCGGTGCTCGACGAAAATGCGCACGTGCATTGGACCACTTCACACTCCGCAAGCGTGGTGCCGGTGTTTGCGATGGGAGCGGGGAGCGAGCAGTTCTCATCCAAGATGGACAATGCCCTGATTCCCAAGGTAATGGCAGGAATAGCAAAGTACAAAATCCAATAATTCAAATTATTATGAAGAAAAAATTAGCAGTTGTAATCATCTCCGCTCTGGTGGCTCTCACCGCCTTTGCGCAGACTCCGAAGTATGTGTTCTATTTCATCGGTGACGGTATGGGCGTCAACCAGGTCGGCCTCACTGAAATGTTCAACAAGGCTCTTGCCACCGGCGAGTTCGGCTGCGAGAATCTCAATTTCTCCAACTTCCCCGTAGCGACATTCGCAACTCACTACTCAGCCAGCAGCGACGTCACTGACTCCGCGGCTTCCGGCACCGCTCTTGCCACCGGCACCAAGACCATCAACGGTTATCTCGGTGTGGATGTCAACGAAGAGCCTCTCACTTCCATCGCCGCAAGGGCAAAGGCCAGCGGAAAGAAGGTGGCCATTATGTCCACCGTCGGCGTGAACCACGCCACTCCCGGCGCTTTCTACGCACATCAGCCCAGCAGAAATATGTACTATCAGATAGCTCTCGATATGATTCCTGCCGGATTTGATTTCTATTCAGGATCCAACGTCATCGAGGATGACCGTCTGCACGACGGCACCCCTATGGCTGAGCCCGCCACGAAGAAAATCGCCGAGGCCGGCTACACCGTCTGCAATTACGCTGAGTTCGAAGAGTGCTACAAAACGGCCGAGAAAGTCCTTGTGAACCCTTCAAAGGGCGAAAAGGTCCAGTATGCCATCGACGCTCAGTACACTCCTGAAAATCAGAGAATCACACTCAAGAAGATGGTCGAGTCTTCCGTGAAGTTCCTTATGAAGGACGGTTGCAAGAACGGCTTCTTCCTGATGGCCGAAGGCGGAAAGATCGACGGTGCCTGCCACAGCCACGACGCCGGCGCTACGGTGAACGAAGTGAAGGATCTCGCCGAGGCCGTTCAGGTCGCCATCGATTTCTACAACAAATATCCCAAGCAGACCCTTATCGTCATTACTGCCGACCACGAGACCGGCGGTCTCATCTATGACTGCAAGAAGCCCGAAGAGCTCGCTCTGCTCGCAAACCAGAAGCACAGCATCAACGTCATTTCCGGTATGCTCAAGGATAAGATGAAGAACAACGGCAAGCCCCTCACCTGGGAGGAGACCAAGGCATTCCTTACCGAGCAGTTCGGCCTGTGGGACAGCGTGCCCGTCAAATGGG
>R03__coassemble_541_pt1 | contig 21090 bp, 12 predicted proteins | sample R03__metabat2_low_PE_033 | metagenome-assembled genome bin R03
ACTCCCGGTGAGCAAAAAGGGCTCATCCACTCACCGGGGGCTCTGAAAATCTTTCTGGTGAGTAAAACGGCCTCTCTCACTCACCGGAAGATCCTGAAACGAGTTCAGGATGGCAGGGAGACCAGTTCAGGATGACAGGGGCGGGATGATAAAACAGGACGGGAGCAAGAGGCTGCGACTCTGCGGCAAAGGAGACGGGAACGAGGTGCTATAACTTTACTACAAGGGTGGAGTGGATGGCGAGTTCGGGGAGACGGACCTGCGCGCGGCCGTCCTGCCAGGTGAAATCCAGTTTCACGTCCTCGGGCTGCCGGTATATCGCTCTCGGCTTTTTCGGCAGGGCGATGCTCAGGGAAATATCCTTTACTGCAGGTATCGAGTCCTCCAGAAGAATATCTTTGTCGTGGTGCTGTCCGTTGCAGTTCACCAGCTGGACCATCCTGCGGCCATCCTTTTCAAAATCAATGACTTCCAGCAGACCGTCCGCGCCCAGAAGTTTCACTTCAGGCTCATACAGAGAGTCCAGCACGGCGCAGACGCGCTCGCGGCGGGACTTGTCGGCATTAGTGAAATAGTCCCAGGAAAGTTCGTCCGGGATCAGACCTACCTTGCCCTTGCCATAGCTGACGACGCTGTCCTCGGCCGGTGCGTCCGGGAAATATCTTTTCACGCTCGACCCGGTCAGGAGAGCGGAGCCGCCGTCCATAACATATTTTTCCAGCAAGGCGAACGTTGCCCCGTCCAAATCCTTATAGAGTTCAGGGATCACGATTACGGGATATTTCGATGCGCCTCCATCCTCAAGTTCAGCCTCTGAAATGGTGGTCACGGAATGACCTGCATCGGCAAGTAACGATACCAGACCAAGGATTTTTTCATATCCTGCACGGCTGAACACCTGCCCCCACCATCCCGTCTGCAACTGCGCCTCAAATCGCTGTTCCAGACAGGAGAGGACTGCCACCTGAGGCCTTACGCTGCCTCCATAGGTCCATTCCAGGCGCGGCCTGATAAAATCCGCAACCGGAGCGAGTCGCCTGATCTCGTCCATACGGGGCGAGCCGTCCCGCCGCTGCGTGATATACATCTGGAATCCTCCGCCAAGCGAGATGACAGAAGAGCCTTCCTGCATCAGCTGAATCGGGTTTTTATAGGTATGAGGGTTTGTATTTCTGAATGCCCAGGCCATAAAGTCCCAGGGGATATTGTTGTTCATGGCAGAGCGGGCGGAGTATCTCCCCCAAAAGATGCAATCCTCCCAGGGCAGGTCTCCGGACACGAAATCCACGTCGCAGACCGGTTTGAGGGGCATATGCTCGGTGTAGGCCCAGTTGCTTATCACCTTGAAGTCCGGATATTGCGAATGGATGCTGTCTACATAATGTTTCTGATACCTGCAGTACAGCTCGCGGCAATAGTCTGCAAATTCGCGGTAATATTTGTCTTCCGGGGTGACAGGTGCTTTCCCTTCAAGGTCAATTCCGGTCTCCCTGGTGAAGGCTTCCAGAGTGCGGGGGTCACAGTCTTTCTCGACTCCCCAGCAGTCGCCGTCAATCCACGCGCCGTCCACTCCAAGCGAAGCGATTTCCAGCATCTGGGGGATGAGAAGGCTGTCGACGTAGTAGCCATTGGTCCGGGCTGCATTTTTTGAGCGGGTGCCGTCCGGCCACATCGCCGCATCATCAGGGTGCGCAGCGCACCATCTGTAATCCCAGACTCCGGAGTAATGCACATACAGGCCCACTCCGTTCTCCTTTGTCACCTTGCGCCACGTGGCGAGAGGATTTCCGACAATTCCCGGGACGGAATTGCCGCATTTCGAAGGATAGGAAGTCCATCCCGGGTGCCCTTTGCAGTCCACCTGCAGGAAATCGGGATGATAGAGGTCGATGATTTCCTGGATTTCCGCTTCCGAGAGAATGCTGCCGATAAGAGAATCGGCGGGGCCGGCGTGAAAATCAAAATGAAGGCCGAACGCGCGGGGGTGCGACGGCTCGCGGCTGCAGGACGGCAGGAGAGCCATAAGGAGCGCAGCAGAAAAAATAAGCAGAGATTTCTTCATAATGACTGCAATTTAAGAAATACTTTTTTGATATTCTCATTTTTCTGCGCTAATATTGCGCCGCAAAACAATCATTATGTGGGTCTGGATGGCAGTGGGCTCGGCTGTGATGCTGGGCATCTACGACATAGCGAAGAAGCAGTCTCTAAAAAAGAACGGCACTCTGATGGTGCTGCTCTGGGCGACAGCCTTCTCGGCTCTTTTTCTGTTGCCGTTCCTCTCGCACGGGACTTTGCGGGAGCACCTTCTGCTTGTCCTGAAGGCCGTCCTCGTCTCCGTTTCCTGGATTTCGGGTATGGAGGCCCTGCGGCTCCTCCCCATCACCACGGCCAGTACGATCAAAGCCTCGCGCCCCGTTTTCGTGCTTCTCTTCTCCATCCTTCTTTTCGGAGAGAGGCTGAACTTATGGCAGTGGGCAGGCAGCATAACGGCGATTTTCGCCCTATATATGCTGAGCCGCTCGAGCAAAAAGGAAGGCATCGACTTCGCGCACAACAAAGGCATCACCTGGATGGCGGTCTCGGTCCTTACCGGAGTAGCCAGCGCGCTGTATGACAAGCACATACTCCATTTTATGGAGCCACTTTTCGTTCAGGGCTGGGCAAATGTCTACATCACCGCCCTTCTCGCTGCCTCGGTGATGTTGACGAGCATTCTGCGAAAAGGTGAAGGACAGACCTTTGTCTGGGACTGGAACATCCTGCTGATAGCGGTCTTCATCACTGTCGCTGATTTCCTTTATTTCTGGGCCCTGAGCCGCGAGGGCGCAATGCTTTCAGTCATCTCGATGATACGCCGCAGCAGTGTCATCGTGACTTTCATAGGCGGCGTCATCCTTTTCCGCGAGGGCAACATCCGCTCCAAGGCCCTGTGCCTTGGAGTCCTTCTCGCCGGTATGGCCCTCATCGTCTTCGGCTCCTGCTGATTCCTGATTCCAAGCGGAAAATCTCACCGGCGCTCCGTTACATTCTTGACACTACCCAACTACAGGGACACAAAATCATTTCGTATACCGTTCTGCGGAAGTTCCTCATATCCAATAAGATACCCAAAAGCGGTCACCTCAAATGAAATGACCGCTTTTAAGTAAATGATTATAGTTCAGAGGTTTACCCAGAACGGTCCCTATCCTCCACGGACAAGGATTACCTCAGAACGTCACAGCGTCAGAGCGACTGACGAGGCTACGAGATCCTCGGCCGTGGTTATATTGAAATACAGGGTTTTGGCGCCCTCAGGGACGGCGGTGGTGACTGTGCGACCCTTCTTGGGAAGGGGCAGTTCGATCCTCTGCCATTCGCGGTCAGCCCACGGGCCTTCGTCGGTGGTGAGATACAGAAGCTCGATCTTTTCGATGCTCCTCCCCGCATCCTCGTACGTCATACTGACCTTCCCTTTCTTGCCAAGGACAGGGGCACCGCATTTCGGCAGATCGAGTCCCCCCTTGAGGATATGGTCCGCAAGAGCAAAGGCCTCCTCAGGCATCATATCCTTCCCGTCGATGTGAATCATCGGAGAGCGCACGGCCATATAAGGAGGGATCTGCGCCAGGGCAAAGGACTTCTGCAAGGCGCCGAACGAGAAGTAGAAGTCATTGGTGCCGCAGGCCCAGCAGATCGGGACGCCGATGTGGCCGATATAGTGGCAAGGATCCCAAAGCGTGAGCCATCTCTCCCATTCGGGGCCGGTCTGGCCCGCGTGGAGGTCGAATTCGTTGTAGAAGCCGCAGCCATAGACCGGCGCCGCAAATTTGTACCTATTGTCCGCGGCAGCGCTCATCAGGGTGAGATATCCGCCCCAGGAGTTGCCGGTGACGCCGACCCTTTCCGCATCGACCCCCGGAAGGGATGCAAGGAAGGAGTGCGCAAGCATTATGTTCGCCACGGCGCAATATGGCCACTGCTCGTCGTAGGGGCGCATCGCGTGAGCGAAGTCGCCGCAGGGAAGGTTGATGCCGTCCTGGAGAAGTGCCCAGCTGCCCCAGCGCATGTCATAGGGGTTCTCCTCGATGTGGACGGGGAACTGGCCGTTGTTGCCCATCGAAATGGCGGCATAGCCCCTGTCGACCCAGGCCTGAACCCAGTTCCAGTAGGCTGTGCCTCCGCCGCCGTGGATGAGCACCATCGCGGGGACGGGATGGCTGGCATCAGCGCCCTCGGGCACACCGTAATATACGAAGAAGGAGGTGCTGTCGCCCTGCCAGGGGATGCCGCGCAGCGTCGCAGCCTTGACACTGCCTTGGTCGAGCCGCGGCAGGCGGGTCATTTCCGGGACCTTGCAGAATGCATCCACGTCCCATTCCACACTCATCCCGTCGAACGAGCCCTGCGCAATGGCAGCCTCGATATTGGAAGCGATCAGCTTCGCCGCAGCCTCGTACCCTGTGGGATTGAGGTGGGTGCCGTCGCGGTCGACGTAATATTCTGGATGGGACCCGATCTCTTCGAAGAGATCCTCGACAAGCACGTCCCTTTCCGCAAAGAATTCGGCGGCAAGGCGGTTGCGCTCTTTGACACGCTCCGTGAAGGGAGCGAATCCGGTCATATCGGGACCAGTGCGCACGGGGGTGGTGTTTGCCCAGATGAGCCTTGCGTGCGGGGCGTGGGCGCGGATGAGGCGATAAAATGCCGGGAGCGCTGCTGCATATTCCTCCTCGGTGTACGTCACTCCGTGCATTCCGTTGTTGAAATGCACCACGTCGAAATCATATGCCTTCAGGATCATCTCCATTTCGTCCAGAAGGGCAGGGTCTCCGAGCGAAGAGGAGCCGCTGACGCGCACCACATAGGCTTTGCCGTCAAGGAAATTGTCCACCTTGTTGTGGTAGCCCTGCGTGATGGAATCTCCGAAAAGAAGGACCCTTGGGAGGGCTGAGTCATTGGTGTGCGGGCCCCAGAAATTGACCCATTCGACGCTTTCGCGGCTGATTTTCTGATTCTGAGCAAGGCTCGGGAACGGCAGCAGGAAACATAGGATGACAAAAAACGCGTTGATTCTTTTCATACTTATACTTTTAGTTTTACATATCTGACCCGTTGGCATTTCCACACATAAACTATATGGAGGCAGCCGTCGCTTCCGAGAATCATGCTGGGATAGGAGTATTCTCCCTCCCCTTCCTCGAGAGTGACATAGTGCTTCCAGTTGATGCCGTCTTCGGAGAGGAAGACACACAGAGGTGTGCGGGGGCCTGAATTCCATTCATTGGGTATATAGTCTCCCACAGGGTTGCAGACAAGGGCGAATCTGCCGTCAGGCAGGGCTGCGGCATCGATGCCGGAATTGTTCTGGGGGAATCCGGTCAGCTCGAACGGAGTCCAGGTCTGCCCGTCGTCGCTGCTCCAGGTAACTGCCATCTTGTGATGGGCGGTGCGGCACAGGGCTTCAATCCTTCCGTCAGGGTGGCGCAGAAGCGTGGGCTGGATGGCGTGGAGTGTATCATTGGCCGGACTGGAAACCGTATTTCTCCAAGTCCTGCCACCGTCATCCGAGATATTGAATGTCACACCGGGACCGGAAGGACAGATGATGCGCCCGGAAGGCAGGACCAGAGGCTTGTTTTTCTGCGGACCGAGTATGCCGTCCGGCAGATCCACTCTGGGGCTCCAGGATTTTCCTCCGTCGACGGATGTCTTGTAATGCCCCTTCCATACGTTGCAGTCCGGACCTGACTTGTAGAACATCGTGAGAGTCCTGCCATCGTGGCTATAGAGGATGGGATTCCAGCAGGGGTACTGCTCATCGGCGACGACCTTCAGCGGAGCCCAGTTGTTGGTCCCCACTTCCTTGCTGCTCTGATATTCCTTGACATCCTCCGCGCCTTGATATGAGCCGCCGAACCACGAGACGACGAAGCGCCCTTTGTGCTCGGCGATTGTCGCGGCTATGCAATACGGATATGGTGCCACCTGCGAGACGAATTCCTTCGTCGCGACAGGCAGGCTCTGCTCCTCCCCCCAATAGGTGACATTGTCGAAAGTCACGTCCTCCCAATCCCAGATATTGGATTCACCCCGACCCACATCGGGATCGCCGGTGACACTAACATCCTTGAAATGAAGATTTCGGGCAACGCCCGTCCGGCCGTGATTCACCGGATAGTCATCCTGATAAGGTGTATATGCGGGAAGCGCGTGCACCAGTACGAAATCGTTGAAGGAAGAGCGGATGCGGATGTCCTCGAAGTTGCAGTTCTCGATCACCATCCCATTGGAGGGCTGTATCAGGAATATGGCATTCGTCCACTGATCGTCCGGCGCATTGAAAAGGCGGGAATAATGCAGGACGTCGATGTCACGGCTGTTTATATCCCTCATCGCGGTGGCGTCGCACTCATATCCGATGCGCCAGACGTTGGCCTTGTCCGTCCACACTGCACAATTTTCGATATTGATGCGCTCGCACGGGGCCATCGACTTGGCGTCCAGGCCCTTGATCGCGAAGCAGTCATCCTGGCAGCGGATGAAACAGTCGCGTATGTCCACGTCGGAGCAGTTGCAGATGTCGATGCCGTCGTCATTGAGGATATTGGAACACACAATCCTGACATCAGAGACGGACACGTCGGAGCAATTCTGCATACAGAAGGTCCATTCCCAAGGATTGGTGAGGGTGATGCCGCTGACTTTCAAGTTGTTGCAGCCGACGGTGTGCAGAAGATAGCGGGTGGGGCCGCCGAACTTGGGATAGCCGTCCCCGCAGATGATGCCGCGCCCGCAGATGGTGATGTCGTCACCCTCGGCACTTACTCCCCCGACAAGCACGGCTCCTTCGCTGAGATAGAGGGTCTGGCCGGAGGTAAGTTCCACCTTGCCGGTATGACGCCCGGCGGGAATGACCTTGACATTTTCGGATTCCTGCGGCACGGCGTCGGGGCGGCTGCCGAAAAGGCATAGAGGGTAGAACTTGCCGCTGCGCTCGATGACAATCTTGAAAGGCTCGTCAGAGGTAAATATAATCCTGTGCTTCCCTTTGTGACGCAGATGGAAGCCGTACTTCCCTGGAAGCACTGCAGCATTTGAGAGGTCGCCCGGTGAGGAGACCTCAACCCTGGCACTGCCTTCGAAATCAAAGTTGGCGAAGAAATAGACATCGCCCTCGTACTCGCAGCGGGCTGCGTTGACGGGGATCTCGCGGCCATTGACCTTGACGCGGTACTCTCCGCTCTCTATCTGTCCCGTCCGGGAGAAAAATCCCACGCTCCTGCCTCTCGCGCCTTCCAGATGGTCGCAAATGAAACCGGCACCCATATGGGCGGGTACGGAGCAATCCTCATTGAAGGCGTGTCCGAACATATCAAGGAAAAGGTACTTGCAGTCCTTCACCTCCCGGGGATAACGCTCCGCTTCCTTTATCAGGGTGGGATCATCCAGGCTGCCCTGAATGACGCACACCGGACCCTCATATGCGGCGGCCCTCCCGATAGCGTCTATTTCCTGGCCGCTGCGCAGATAATCCTTTCCAAGATATGCGTACGGATCTCCCCACAGCATCAGCGAGTCCGGAAGATTTTCCGGATTGAACGTCTCTCCGAAAAAGTTTCCACTGCGGCACATTGCATTGATACTGGCTCCCGGAGCGAGCAGAAGAGCGCAGCTGATCTTGTCGGCGCCGTAATCGCCGGCCACCACTCCCGCGAGGAAACCGCCTTGAGAATGCCCCGCGACGGCTATGTTTTCAGTGTCTGCCCAGGGCAGGGAGCAGACATAGTCATATATACAGCGGAAGTCTTCCAGTTCGTTGGAAAGGGTCATATCGACCAGACGCCCCTCGCTCTCACCGTGACCGTTGAAGTCGAAACAGACTGTCGCGACGCCACGCGAATGGAGCGAATCGGCAAGCGAAACGAGCACACGCTGCTCCTTGGTGCCCGTCAGACCGGGCAGAAGGATGGTGACGGGGCATTTGTCTGTACCTACGGCAGGACGCTGCACATTTCCGACAAGCTTTCCTACAGCACCGTCGATGACCACTTTTTCACTGATCTCCGAAAGGCCCCCGCAGGCCGTCAAAAAGGCGGCCGCAAGTATCAAGACTGCCTTTTTCACTGCTGCTTGTGGCCCTTGAAGGTGATCCACTCGAATTTGCCTACATTATCCTGCGAGGCTATGTGAGAGCCTATGAACTTGAGGTTCTCGACCGAAACGTAGATACGGAAAGTGGCAGAAGAGGTGCCGTACTGGGTCTGCAGGGTCTGCTTTTCGACTCCGTCGATAGACCAGGTGATTTCGTAGAACATCGCTCCCTTGCCGGAGGCGTCATACAGATCCATATCGATGGTGAACTCGTGCCAACCCGGATCGATGGGGACGTAGCCGGACTTGTAGGGGAATGCCTGATTGGTCATACAGGCCACGAGCTGTCCGTCGGAGCAATGTGCCTTCTGGCGCATTTCAGCGGTGCCGTAGCCGACCTCGAAGTCGACTTCGTGCTGGTCGTCGCAGTAGATCCACGAGCCTACGCTCGTCATATCCCCCTCCCCTACCTCGGGAATGTAAGTCTTCCAGGTGTAGGTTCCGTCCTGGTAGAGCTTGTCGGTGTGGAGTTTCGCGCGGTCGTAGGTGTTTGCGCGTGTCTTGATACACACGACATTCCCTTCGAGCCAGCAGGGATTGACAGTGGATGTGTCCTGATGCTCGTACGTCCAGTCTATGATGTCCGAAGCCGTGAAGCGCTCGGAAACGACAGTGTCATCATCCGTCTCGACACCCTTGTTGCAGGCAGCCACAACGGCTGCGAACAATACTATAAACGCAAAAAACTTTTTCATACTATCCGGTTTTACAAAGCCTTGCAGGCCTGATCAAATTCTTCGAAAGTAAAGGTCGTGTTGACGCCGCTCCAGGTCTTGGCGGCGATGACCTGCATAGCAGGGGTGACACGCTCGTGAATGTCCTCCATCGTGACGCCTGTGAGCAGGAAGTCATTCCACTCGGCGAACATTCCACCCTTTATCTGAGGGTGATTTTCTTCAAACTCGGCGGCCCCGATATGGGCGGGAGTCCAGGCATTGTAGATCAGATCCCGGTTGAGGAATTCGTTGTAGTATCCGGCCGAAGGGACTATGTACACCAGTTCGTCAGGGATGCTGACGAGGTCAAATCCGAGATCCATCATCTCCTGAGGGTCGGCGTAGCCGTTGTACCAGGCCCAGACCATACGGCCGTGGCCGTCCACGGGAGTCTCGCCCGCCATATCGGTGAGCGTGCCCCAGGAGCAGGCCTGCTTGCCGAAAGACTCGGCAAGGGCGAGGTAGTGGTTCACAAAGGAGCGGAACTGCTCTTTGATGCTCTGGTCCTTGGTCTTGTACTCGTCGGCGCCGATGTGGAAGCGCGGGCCCCTTATCACCGGATCATCTCCGCCAAGGAATTCCATATACAGGGAATCGAGGAAAGAGTATGTCTCAGGCTTGAAAAGGTCCATATGGTCGGGGCCGTGGGTCGAGGAAGCCAGCTCCGGGCGGTATCTGGTGAACGAAAGCGAATGCGCCGGGGCGTCAAACTCGGAGATGATCTCCACGCCCTTGCTCTCAGCATATTTCTGAAGGTCGATATATTCCTGCTTCGTGTAGCTCTGGGAAGGGTCGGCGAGGCCGGGGAAGAAAGTGCTCTGGAGGCGGAAGTTTCCGGGAGTGCTGTCCCAGTCGCCGAATTCGCGCGTGAAGCCGTTGTCGTCAAGATGGATATGGAGGATGTTCATCTTGTAATATGCAAGTTCATCCACATACCGGTACAGCTCTTCTATGGGGAAATACATCCTGCCGGCGTCGACCATAAAACCGCGCATCTCATATTCGGGACAGTCGCGGACGCTGCCGCAGGGGATGCGGCCGCCGTAGGCTGCAGACATCTGCAGGACAGTGCTTTCAGCCCATTTCCGGCCGCGGAGCGAAGATGCGTATGCCTTGATGGAGAAGCGGGTGATCTCGAGGCGGTACTCTTCCTCCGAGAGGGTCTTGTCTTCAATATATTTGATACGCGGGGTCTTTCCTACGCACCTCACTCCCGGGGAGGCGCTCCATTCGCGGATTTCGGGGACCGTCGCGGGCTTCGATCCGCTCTCGAGGCAGGGATTTTCCGTGCAACTGAGGGCGAGAAGCGAGAGCGCCGCAGCGAGAATAAATGCTTTGTTCATATCTAAATTATCGGTAGATTTTCAAGGTAAACTGTTCTGTAAGAGGCAATGCTGGTCTTTAAAGACTTGACGATGGTGCCACTCAGATCCGTAAAGACAACGGCCTTGGAGTTGGTCAAACCGAAGCACAGGATAGTTTCATCACAAATCAGGGATACATTGCTGCGGTCAAGCGAGCAGTACTCCTCGGGGAGCTCGACTATCGTCTCCACATCAGCAGTCATTGCCGAAGGGTTGACCTTGTATATCAGTCCGCGGGACTTTCCGGAAGTGATGCCGTTGTCAAGGCAAAGGATGCGGTCCGGGGCAAGAGCGGTCGCGGCGTGCACTCCGGAAGGATAACCCTTGGAGTCCATTGCGACATTTCCGTTCTCACCCACCCTGTAGAGCACTTTGCCGCTGGCGGGATCGATCTTCCAGACCTGGTTGATGCGGTTGAAAGACATATAATAGTACCCTTCGGAGTCGATGCCGAGGGAATTGCCGTGCACCAGATCCCAGTAGAAAGCTCTGGCATTTGTGTACGGGCAGGTCAGAGGATCTATCTCGGAGAAGCAGTCCCACTGTTTCACTATCTTTCCCTCCTTGGTGAAGACAGTGTATCCGTCGCCGGAGACATATCCGTCGGCCGCACCGCCTATCGAAGAGAGGTCCCAGGGCTTCTGGGATGAACCCACGACCAGAATATTGCCGTCCGGAAGTTCATAGATTTCGTGATGGGCCAGAGGAGTGGGGCTGGTCCCGTCGGAAGAAGCCCAGAAATATGAGAGATTTCCCTCGAAATCCACACACCCCATCGTAGTGCCCATTGCCTGACTTCCAGACTCGGTGTTGTAGAGATAACCGTTCAGGAACCATATTTTGTTTTCGTCCGGATACAGCTGCAGGGCATCGAACTGGCAGGTGAAATCACGGCCCTCCGGCTGGCAATGCTGATACCATAGGATCTTGCCGTCCGTATCCGCAATCGTCATATACCCGTCGGCGCGTAGTGCATTCTGCACTATGTATCCCGGGATGTCCACTGATTCTCCTCTCTGGATTTCATATCTGGTGATATCCGACGGAAGACTTCGGGTCTGGAAAGCAAGAGGCTTGGTATAGAGAGACTTCCCTTCAATATCAACTTCGAACTCATATTCCGTGCTTTCGTAGAGGAACATAAGCGTCACCCTGCTTGAAAGGGCGTCAGTATGGCGGACGGAAGTGGTCTGGATGTCTTCCGGGCTGTCCTTTTTCCAATATCTGATGGAGAAATCGCAGTCCTTTTTAAACTCGATGTCAGCATACACGCGAAGGCTGTTGCTTTCGTGATTGGAGACGCTGACTGCAGAGATATAGTCCGTTATCGTCTCCTTCACTTCCTTCTGGCAGGAGACCACCGCCGCGAGCAAGGATATTGCGGCAAGAATTTTTACTATTTTTTTCATCATCGTCTATTTTGCTTTATATACCCTCACCCAGTCCACTTCCATACGCATCGGAAGGGCTCCGGGATCCACAGGGTCCTTTTCGCGGCCGCGGAGCGCGAGGTTCAGTTTGAGGTAATGGGGCTGCCTGAGGGGATTCTCCCCCACGTGGGCGCCGCCCCTGTTTGTAGTCTGCGTAAGATCAATCGTATTGACGAGGTAGTCGTCCACATAGATCTTCATCTCATTTTCGGTCCAGTCCTCGGTCCAGACGTGGAACTTGTCAGACCAGTCGGGATCGGAGTCGGTAAAGGTCGACAGCAGCACTGTGCCGGTGTCGTCGCACACGTTGACACCATCCTCGGCGACCCAGAATGCGTTGCCAAGAATGGTGGGGGTGACATCTTTTCCGTAGCGGTAGAATTCCATGATGTCCACTTCCCCCTGGTCGGGCCATCCTCTCGTGGACCCGAGGGTCCAGAATGCCGGCCAGGCGCTGCCGCCTACGGGGATTTTGATGCGGGCCTGAATCTTTCCATAAAGGAAATCGGCCTTCCCCTTGGTCTCGATGGATGAGGAGACGAGAGTCCCTCCGTCCTGATATGAGGCCTCGATATAGAGCCTTCCGTTTTCGCACCAGACATTGTCCTTGACGTAGAGCTGCGGCTCAGAATTGCGCACGTAGCCAAGCTCGTAGGCCCACTTGGCCTTGTCCGGGTCTCCGGAAACGTCGAACTCGTCGTTCCAGACAAGCTCGTATCCGGGGTACTCTGTGATTTCCGTCTCTATGTCGGGCCAATCCTGCCCGGCATCCGGCCGGGTCTTTCCGCCTCCTGCGCAAGAAGTGAGGACAATTGCGAGAAAGAGCGGAAGGGCGGTAAGCTGTCTTGGTATCATATCAGAAAATTTAAAATCCCCGCCGCCAGAGAAAATTCGCTGCGGCGGGGATAAAGATACTAACTATTAGGATAATTAAAAAGTACGGGCATTTGCCAGCTCGGGGCTGATTTCCACCTCACGGAAAGGAATCGGCCAGTAGCGGCGGATGTCGTTCTCGGTAAGGTCCTTCGGATAGGTTTTGTAGTCACCCATTGCATCCTCTTCGGTGATATTGGGATTGTTCTTTGCCTTCCACTGGCCCTGGGTCTTCTTACCCTCGATGTACTTGTCCATACGGTCTTTCCAGAGGCCCATACGGATAAGGTCGGGACGGCGCTTGGCCTCGTTGTTGAGCTCCATTGCGCGCTCGTCGCAAAGCAGGGAGCGGAAGTTGTCCTTGCTTCCCACACCGGAGACAGTGTAGTTGTGGCTGTCGTTTCCGAAAGCCCTTGCGCGGACTACGTTGATGGCGTCGACCGCCTCCTGGGTGGGTCCGTTGAGCTCGTTCAGGATTTCAGCCTTGGCGAGGTAGAACTCCGCCACGCGGAAGATCGGGAAGTTGTTGGGGTTGATATAGGAATAAGTCCACATATCAGTGTTGGGATACTTGTTGGAGCTCAGGTTACCGAGTTCGGAGGTGTTGATAGAGGCCCAATACTCAGGCTGAATGTCATTGCCCTGCTCCAGCTGGTCAGCCTTGTAGTCTGTCCTGGCCTTCGCAAGTTTTGCCACATTGCCGCAATCTTCGATGCTCTTCGGGGCCATATAATAGCCGGGAGTGCTCCAGATGCCGTAAATGTTGGGGAACTCGTCCACGATGAGATCTGTGTAGCGATGGTCCTCCTTGTCAAACAGCCAGCCAAGCTCGAGGGATCCTCTGATACAGGCCCATCCGAGGTTGTACATCCAGTCCGAGAACATAAGTCCGAGGTTGGAGGTTCCGTCGTTGGATTTGCCGTTGTTTCTCTGGGCCCAGATAATCTCTTTGTTGTTGAGACCGGCGCGCGACCAGTTGCCATATCCGGTGCCGGGGCTGAAAGCGTCACGTACGTCCGGAAGGAGCTCGTACTCGGAACCTACCATAGCGAGAAGCTTGTTGCACTCGGTGAGGGCCTTCTGCCAGTATGCGGAGCCGTCCTGACCTGCGCAGCGGAGACGTCCTGCGGTACGCATATAGGACTCGGTCAGCAGGGCGAGGGCCGCTCCATAGGTGGCTTTCTGGATATTGGCGTCGTCCCAACTCTTGGGAAGGTTCTTCAACGCCTCGACAAGGTCGGCCTGGATTGCGATGTCGATATTGTCAATGCTGTCATACATCTGCTCCTCAGCCACATCCACCTCGCTTGTAAGCACAAGGGGGACCTGATAGTAGATGTCAGAGAGGTTGTAATAAGCGAAAGCTCTCATAAAGTAGGCCTGCGCCATCATCACCTCCTTCGAATCGACGTCCTCGAAGAGAGCGTCATCCATTTTCGGGACCTCGTCGAGGAGGACATTTGCACGGGTTGCAATCCTGCAGAAATATCGATAGAGGGTCTTGTTGAAACTGTTCACGTAGATGGCCTCGTCATTGAGCCTGTCCGCCTCGGAATACGTTCCGTTGTTGAGGTCGGTAGAGGTGTCATTGACGTCGTTCATATACCTGTAGTAAATCTGACGCATAGGCTCATACATAGCCACTACGGCAGCTTCGGCGTTTGCACCGGAAGTGAAAGCCAGGTCTGAAGTCAGAGATGAATAAACAACTTCTTCGAGAACATCCTTCTGGCAGGAAGAGACGACGAGGGTCGCAGCGGAAAGAATTGCAATGAATGCGAATATTGTTTTTTTCATATCGTCTTGTATTTAGAAGGTTACTTTGACTCCGAAGTTGACGGTACGGTAGCTCGGGTAAGACGAGAAGTCCAGTCCCTGATATGCGTCGCCGCTGCCGTAGGAGCTGGTCTCGGGATCGAATCCGGAGTATTTGGTGATGGTGAAGAGCCTCTGGCCGCCGACATAGACGCGGGCAGCTTTGAGGATCTTGTCGATATGGAGCTTCTTGCAAGGGATGTTGTAGCCGAGCTCGACATTCGAAAGGCGGATAAAGCTCGCGTCTTCCACGAAGTTGGTGTTCACATAAGAACCGTACTGATATGTGGAAGTTGTAGTGTAGTTGTCACGTGCTATCGTGGTGGAAGGATTGTTGAGGGTCCAGCGGTTGCCATACGCTTCCGCGGTCCTGTTGTTGTCCTCGAGATACATACGTGTCATATTGAAGAGGCTGCCACCGAAGCTTCCGTCAAAGAAGAACGAGAAGTCGAAGTCGCCGATCTGGAAATTGTTGCCCCATCCGAGCTGGACGGGAGCGATACCCAGACCTATCGTGGTGCGGTCGTCGGGAGTGATGACGCCGTCACCGTCGACATCTTCATACATAGGGTCGCCGGGCTGGGAATTGGGCTGGCAGCTGTAGGTCTCGCCCTTCTGGAGTATGCCGATGTATTTGTAGCCGTAGATGGCGCTCATAGGTTCGCCTTCCACAAGCCTTACGTAGTCCTCATAGGCGTAAGCACCCTGAGGGCGCATGTTGTAGTACTTGGTGTAGGAAAGTTCCTCGACCTTGTTTTTGTTGTAACCGATGTTGAATGTGGTGTTCCAGCTGAATCCCTTGCTCTCGAGGACGTGTGCCTTGATGAAGAGCTCGACACCTCTGTTGGAGATGACACCGTCATTACCGGTGGTGCTTTCAAGACCCATAGTCGAATAAGAGATGGATACAGGGTTGAGAAGGTCGGTGGTTATCTTCTTGTACCAGTCGAAGTTGATTTCCACGCGGCCGTCAAACAGGCTGGCGTCGAAACCCACGTCGGTCTGGGTCGTGGTCTCCCACTTGAGGGCGTTGTTGCCGGCATTCTGCACATACATAGTGTTGGCAGTAGTGGTGGAACCCATATAGTTTTTACCGTTGCCGTAGGTCTTGAGGGACTTGTACTGGCCGATGCCGTCGTTTCCGGACTGACCCCAGCTGGCACGGACCTTAAAGCTGCTCAGAGCGGGCTTCGCCCACTCCATCCAGGACTCGTCGCCGAGGTTCCAGGCGGCGGAGACTGAAGGGAAGTAGCCCCACTTGTTGCTGGAACCGAAGTTTGAAGAACCGTCGGCGCGGAAGGATGCGTTGAAGATATAGCGGTCCAGAAGGACATACTCGACCCTGCCGAAGAAGGAGAGGTTGGTCTTGTCCGAACGGCTGCTATACATATGATCCATTGTGGCGGCTGCACCGAAATTATAGAACCTGAAAGAGTCGGTTCCGTAGCCGTGGGCCTGCATATCGGACGACTCATAAACATTGGTGATATAGGTCGTACCGGCGATGACCTTGAGGTCGTGCTTCTTGGCGAAGTTGTGATGATAGGTCAGCAATCCGTCCACCTGCTGGTAGTTTCCATATTCGTGGCCGTAGGTGGATTGTCCCTTGAGAGAAGCGCCGTAAAAGGTCTGCTGGTTGAGATATTCCTGGTCCACGTTGTCATAATGATTGAACGTGTACTGGCCGCGGAGCGTGAGGTCGCTGCCGAGCTTTGCCTCGAGGAAAGCAGACATCGTGGTGTCGAAATCATTGCTGTTGTTGTCAGAAGCATCGATCCACTCAAGCCAGCTCAGGCGCCGTGAGCGGTCGCCGGTGATCCAGTTGTAGGTGTTTCCGTCCTCTCCCTGATAATAAAGAGGGGATGCGAGGAAGAGCTGTGTGAGGATATTTTCAGTGGTGGCTGCAGTATTCATCGTGAGCCAGGTCCTGTTGCTCTTTGTGATGTATGCGGACACGCCGCCCTCCAGCCACTTGGCAGGCTTGAAGTTCACGCTCAGACGGGTGTTGAATCTCTTGTACTGGGTGTTGGGCATGATACCCTGATTGTCAAGGTAGTTGACGTTGGCGGAGGCGTTGAGCCTCTCGCTGCCGCCGCTCATCGTGAGGTTGTGGGTCTGAGTCCAGCCGGTGCGGCAGATGTCATTGAGCCAGTCCGTACCCTTTCCGACGAAGCTGAGCTGCTCGTCCGTGTAGGGGGCATTGCCGATGGAGCCGTTCTCCCTCCAGATCTTCATCGAGTAGTTCATTATGTCTGAAGCATCGCACAGATGGAAGGGATTGTAGAGGATTTTGGCGGAGCCGTTGTAGGCATAGTCGATGGTGAAACGGTCCTTGGATCCCATCTTGGTGGTGATGATGATGACACCGTTTGCACCGCGGCTTCCGTAGATGGCTGTGGAGGCGGCATCCTTGAGGATCTCGATGCTCTCGATATCGTCAGGGGTGATGCCCGTATCGTCACTACGCATAATACCGTCGATGACGTAGAGAGGCTTGTTGCTGGCACTGATGGAGGAGGCGCCGCGGATGCGGACGTTGGTGGAGCCGCCCGGAGTGTTGTCGTTGGTGTGCACAAAGACACCCGCGGCACGTCCGCGAAGCATATCGGAAGTGCTGGCGATGACACCGGCCTTCACGTCCTCGGCCTTGACTGATGCGACTGCGCCGGCGAGGTCACGTTTTCTGGTGACACCGAATCCCACGACAACGGTCTCCTCGATGAATTCGGCTGATTCCTTGAGGGTGACGTTGATGTGTCCGGAAGCGGGAACGGAGACTGTGGCGGTCTCCATACCGAGCAGGGAGATTTCAAGCTTCTGTCCAGGCTTGGCGGTGATGGAGAAAGAGCCGTCGTTGCCGGTCAGAGCATTGATCTTGGTTCCGACCACCTGCACGACAGCTCCCGGAGCGGGATCGCCAAAGGCGTCCACTACGGTACCTGTGTACTTCTGCTGGGCCAGAGCCGGCAGTGCGATCAGCACTGTGAAGCAGAAAAACAATACTTTTTTCATACGCATAGATTGATTGAATTTGGTTTGGTGTATATTTTTCGTTTTACCTTTTTCGTGGTTATAAGCGAAACAAAGATATTTATATGTATAACAAACAATTTCTTCTATAGTTCATTTTAAATCAAAAAACGTCCAAAATTTCATTTTCTTAATTTTTTTCTGAGATTGATAAAAATTTTTAATAACTTTGGGCAGACTAAATGAACAAGCGATGAAGAAGATCCTTTGTCTTTTGACAATTTCTGCATTCTGTGCGTCTGCAGCGGCATTTCCCAGGCCGGAGACCGGATATGCGTTCACAAATATTTCAATGGAAAACGACCTTTTACCGGGGTCAAATGTCGTTGCAATCCTCAATGACGGAAGTCAAATATGGTTCGGAACGCGCTCCGGATTGACCGCATTGTCCGAAAACGGAAAAAAAAGCTGGAACATTGCCGTGGCATCCCACGAATCCATATGCAAAGACAGCTCGGGAGACATCTGGGTGACCAGCGACAACGGAATTTTTATGTATGACAGGCTCGGAGGAGACCTCCTCAAAGTCCGCGACGATAAAGGGTTATGCTGTTGCAGCATCGGTGACGAAGTCTGCGTTTACGGACATAATCATCTTTATTTTTATCCGACGGGAAGAGGAAACGATCCCAGGATAATCGAGCTTGATCCGGCCTTGAGCATCATCTCGATGGCCGTTATGCCGGACGGGACGCTTGTTATGGGCAACTGCGAAGGAGGGCTGTACGGATACGATATCTCGGGAGGAGAGTTCTACCTTTTCAACAAAGACAGTCATCCCAATATCCGCAGAATACGCATTGTAGGGGATGTCATATATGTACTCAGCTACGGCGGCGGAGTCTGCCGCTATACCACGGACGGGACATCACTGGGACGGATCGAGGGGATCGGCTCCGACTATGTCACGGATCTGGCCGTATACGATGGACGCTTATGGATATCCACGGACGGTGAAGGGCTTTATATTTACGATCCGGACTCCGGAGAACTCTCGCAGATAAAGCATATCCAGGGAGATGCCGGGTCATTTCCGGCAAATGCTCTGACCACCCTCTTGACTGACGGCGATGCAGGCCTTTGGGTCGGTACGGTAAGGTACGGGGCCTTCAATATCAGCAAAAAATATATTCACACTTTTGCGGACGCTCAGAGAGGGAATTCCAGAGGCCTTAGCGAAAGATGTGTCGTGGGACTTTACGAAGACCCTGACGGGACCTGCTGGATAGGCACAGACGGTGAGGGCATCAACAGGTTCGACCCCGGCAGCCTCTCTTTCCGGCATTATCCGACCACTTTCAAAACCTGCGTCCCCAGAATCTGCCGCTACGACGACACGCATCTTCTGGCAGTGATTTTCAACAAGGGGATGTTCCTATTTGACACCGCCTCCGGTGCAATTTCCCCCTTCAAAATCTTCAGCAAGGAAGAAAATATCATTCTTTTTGACAATGGAGAGTTCCCGTCCATATTCAGCCCCCGGAGCGACAAAATCTTCATGTTGGGGCGCAATTCGTATATCCACGACCCCGCATCAGGGACTCTGGAAAAACTGGTCCGCGAGAACGGACGCACCTTTTCCAGCACAATGCCGGGGAGTTGGTACAACGATGATTTCATTCTTGTCTACGCAAACGACGAAATCCTGATAAACAGATATGACGATTCCATTTTGCACCCCTTATGCAGCGTTTCTCGAGGATCGGTGACCGCTCTTTCGTATGATCCGATACACTCCTGCATATGGACCGTCACCGACAGGAGCGAAATCGGCAGTTTTTCTTTTGAAGGCGGCACCGTTTCCCGCTATGAGCGCCTGTCCGGGATTGAGCTTGAAAATGTTTCGACACTCACGTCGGACTCGAAAGGGAAACTGTGGATCACCACCGGCAACGCCCTTTTCGTATACGACAAAGACTCGGGCAAAGTGAAGAAATTTTCAAACTACGACGGATACGAACGGAACGACATCGCGACGGCTTTCTCGTCACTGTCCAACTCAGGAAGGCTCTATGTCGCCGGTTCTGCGGGTCTGGTGATGGTAAATACGGACATCGCCGACGCTCCAGGCATTGCCGAGCCTCCGGTGATCTCCCTTTCCTCAATAGTCACGGCGGACCGACGGCTCGAAGCCGGATCGCTCGATTTGAGCGAAACGGTGCAGGTGCCCTGGAACAAGGGATTTCTGAATCTGGAGTATTCTGTCTCCGGACTGCATTTTCAGGAAAAGGCCGTCATCAAATATACGATTTCCGGCAAGACCGGAAGTTCACTGGTGACATCGAGCCATACGCTCGATCTTTCCAACCTTGCTCCGGGCCAATACACCGTCACGGCCGCCTGCATCTGGGGAGGAGAGACGCTTACGGAAGGACAGAGCCTGTCCCTGAATATACTCCCTCCCTGGTACAATTCGACGCTTTTCTATGCGGCGCTGGCACTGCTGGCCATCGTCAGCGTCGTATTCCTCTCCCTGCGCTATGCCAATGCGAATGCATCCGAGAAAAATCGCGTGAGCGAGCGCGACAAAGATTTCCTGCGGCGCTTCTGCGAATACGTCGCCCTGAATCTGGACAAGGACCTCTCGTCCGATGTGCTCACGAGGGAACTCGGCGTGAGCCGCACCTCGCTCTTCGAGAAGGTGAAAGCGCTCACGGGATATTCCCTGAACGATTATGTGAAAAAGATGAGGGTGGAAAAGGCGATGTCCCTTCTGGAAAACTCCGAAATGAACATCAACGAAATTTCGGACGCTCTCGGCTTCTCCTACCCAAGATATTTCTCAAGCGTTTTCAAGGAAATGACAGGGGAAAGCCCCACTGCCTACCGCAAAAAGAGACATCACTTGAATTCGTAGAACTTCACCCAGTCGATGATCATCTCGATGGGGAGGTCCTCAAGCAGCGGTTCGCCGGGCCAGGGGCCGCCCACCTGCATATCCATATAGAGGCTGAACTCCCTGTCGAAAGTCCACTGGGCACGGGCGGGGATCTGCTCCAGCTCCTCCTTGTCGGTCGTCTTGACGTACGTCAATGTGTTGACGTCGTTGATGAAGAGCTTGATGCTGTCCCTGTAATGCTCCACGCTGTAGACGTTGAAGTCGGCGGGATTGATGGCACCGGTAGCGCCGTGCGTGGCAATCTGGCCGTCGAGGTGCTTGTCCTGCGCAGCAAGGGTGTAGGTGGAATGGATGGTCTGGTAGGCGTAATTGTCGTAGTTCAGCTTTTCGCAGATGTCGATTTCGGCATACTTGCCAAGTTTCCAGGTCCCGCTGTAGAACTGGTCCCAGAAAGGATCGTTCTCGTCGGGGTCATTGCCCGTGACGGGCATCATCCAAAGCGCCGGCCAGGCACCGTGGGCTCCGCCGATCTTGGCCCTGATGTCGATCCTGCCGTAGCCGAAGGACTTCTTGCCGACCGTCCAGATGCCGCCGGTCAGAAGAGGCACGTCCCCTTCCCCCTCGATGCCGGGATTGACGATGCCGCGAAGATGCAGCATTCCGTCCCTGACTTCCACCAGAGCGTCCACCTTGTCGGACATATGCTTCTGCCATTCCGATGCTCCGCGCGGGATGCGGCTCCAGACTTCAGTGTTGACGGCATCTCCGTCGAATTCTTCCACCCAAGTGGGCTTTACTTCAGATGTGCAGGAAAGCACCAGCAGTGCCACCGCAAAAAATGCAATTTTTCTCATAATGCGCACAAGTTAAATATTTTCTGCCGAAAA
>R03__coassemble_796_pt1 | contig 16754 bp, 11 predicted proteins | sample R03__metabat2_low_PE_033 | metagenome-assembled genome bin R03
CCCCAGAAACCTCCCCCGAAACCGCCCCCGTGTTCGAACTGGCCATAAACGGGAAAACATACTCCTCCGCCGACCCTCTCTGGCGCTACTGCTCCTTGTCTGAAAAAACTCTGACCAACGGCGGCACAATCACGACATACAAGTTCCGCGGCAAAGGGCCCCTCCGGGGCCTCACCCTCCTCTGGGACAGGGAGACCTTCCCCGATGCCGCGTTCGTTCGCGAGCGCCTGCGCCTCACTTCGGACAGGAGCGGAAAATTCGCCCTCACCAATGTCGACGGCCGCAATCACCTCATTTTCCCCTCCTACACCTTCGCCTCCTCCGAAGGCCCCGTCAACGTCGAGGAAGTGAGACTCGCGCGTTTCGAGACGAAAAGGAAGTTCCCCTTCCATCATATGAACCATCCGGACAGCGTCTTCTTTCAGGCCGGCCCCTCGCCCGTCGAAGTCAAGGGCCCTCTTCTCATCGCGCGGACCCCGGACCTTACCGTGGTCACGTCCTACGAGCACGCCTCCCAGGACTGCGCGAAGGAAGCCCTGAAGGACAAAGCACAAAAGGTAAAAGGCGACAATGACGCCGCGCAGGGCGTCGAAGGCGCGATGGAGCCCCTTACCGACGACGACCTGTGGTTCATCGGCACCGGCGTGTCCTGCAAGGACGGCGCGCTGAACCTGGACAACCACATCCGCCACGGCGCCTACCTCGACGGCGAGCCCATCCCTTCGGACGGGTACTACGAGACCGTCTGGTCCACCGTCACCCTCCTCGAAAGCGGCGAGGACCCGTATGAAGCGATAAGGGAGTACATATATTCCAGAATTACGGACAACCGCAAAGCCCGCGAGTCGGATTTCTACTACAACACCTGGGGGATGCAGAGGGATATGCCCAAGGACGAGCTGTACACCGTGATGAACGAGCAGCGGCTCCTCCGGGAAATCGATCTCGCAGCTCAAATGGGTCTCCAGACTTTCGTCCTCGACGACGGCTGGCACGAGACCTTCGGCCATTGGGTCGTGAACCCGGAGCGTCTCCCCCACGGCTTCGGCCCCCTGATCGAGAGAATGCGCGCCTACGGCATCAGGCCCGGCATCTGGCTCTCGACCTACGGCGCCGGCCCTGCCACCGGGAGGACGTCGGAGCACCCCGACTGGCTGGTGCGCGACCGCAGCGGCGCTCCCGTAAAGGGCCAATGGTCGAATCCCGTGTACGACATCGTGGGCCCCTTCTACGACGCGATCCTCTCCGACCTCAAGGCCCTCACGGACGAAGGGTTCCGCTTCTTCAAATGGGACGCCCTCAATACCGTGAACAGCACCCTTGAAGGGATGTACCACGGCGACGCCCGATACACCCCACGCGAGAGGATGGACCGCTACAACTATCTCTTCCCCATCTATGTGACGCGCCTGATGCGCGAGCTGCGGGAGTACTGCCCCGACGTGGTCGTGGAGATCGACCTCACCGAGTCGCAGCGTGCCCTGATGGGCCTTATCACCCTGCAGGAGGGGAAGCTCTACTTCATCAACAACGGCGCCTCAGGATACCGGGACTCCACGCCGAAGCGTTCGCGCAGCGTGCGCAGCGTCATCAACGAGTACGCGCCCTTCTTCCCGCAGGAAATCTTCACATACGCCACGTACCCCTACGGCTCCACCCTCTACAACACCACGACGATGCTCGTCGCCGGCCACGGCTTCTGGGGCGACCTTGAAAAAACCACCCCTGAGGAAAGGGCGCAGGCGCGCTTCCTGATCGGGAATGCGAAGCGTTTGCTCCCGCGCGTCGAGGGTTTTCCCGTGGAAAGGACGGGCCGCATCGACTCCGTGCCCGAAATCTACGTCCAGCGCAACCCGGAAGAGGGGTACGCCCTTCTCGCCGCGTTCGCCCGCGAACCATATGAGCACGACTGCCGCATCCCCCTGAAGGGGGAGAATGTGCTCGGTGTCATCAACCATCCCTTCACTGCGGACGAAGGGGGAGTGTCGCTGCATCTTTCGCTGCGCGAAGCCGACTCCTGCGCATCCGCGTTCGTGGTCGGCTGCGACGGCTCGCCCGTCAGGGTCCTGAGCTCCACCGGCGCGCTTTCGCAGCTGGAAGTCGCCCCCGGATGCCTTCGCATCAAGGCGCTCGACGCCGCCTCCGTCTCCGTCCTGCTGCCCGGAAAGGGCATTGTGGAGCTGACGCTGGGTGAAGGAGAAGAAAAAATTGTTACATTTGCCGAATAAAATTATTCCTATGGAACCTCTTTCGCAAATAATCATCGTTGTCCTGCTTGCGGCCTATGTCTTCCTTCTGGTAAGGTCCGGCCTGAACGGCAAGGTAGTCAAGATTTCCGCTCTGGTGATCCTTCTCGCAGGCCTGTTCCTGTATATGTACGGCTTGAGTATGGAGGGCTACAGCGAAGGTCCGGTGGCGATATTCTTCAGGTCTTTGGTCTATTCCCTGAGGCTTTTCATCTTCGACAATTACCTTTTCGAGATGATGAAGGCGCAATACACGCCCCTGTTCATCGACTGCTTTGTGCTGGTGCAGTTTGCCGCTATCCTCACCAGCGTCTCGGCGGTGGTGACGCTGATCGGGAAAAGAGCCAGGACAAGAGTTGTCCTGACGCTGCGCAGGAGGAAATTCGACCACATCTTCATCGGCATCAACCGCCGTTCGGAGATGATCGCCTCCGGTCTGAAGGGGCAGGAAGTGGCTTTCATCGAATTCCCCAACGAAGAAGAGGAGGGTGGCGGAGTGTCCATAGATTCTGTCCTGAAAAATATGATGTCGTCGGATTCCGACAAAGACAGCAGGATTTTTTCCCGCTTCACCTTCCTGAAGGCGAAAAATGTGCTCAGCAGGACGGAAAATACGGACAGGAGTGTTTTTGAAAGGATAGGCCTTCGTGGCCTCAAGCGGCTCATAGGCCCCGACACAGCCTTCTATATTCTTTCGGATGACAGCGAAAGAAATCTGTGCGACCTCCTCTCGATTCTGGACGACAAGGATATGTACGCCAATGTCATCCACACCTGCGTCGACAGGGAGGGGCTGACGGAGTCATACAAAGGTGTGCTCTCAAAGACCAGGGCTCATTTCATATATCCTTCGTCCCTGTCCGTGGTGGAACTGATGACAAAGCCCGACTGCCATCCCGCATATGTGATGTCCAAGGGAGGTGACGCCGCCGCCACAGGCGAATTCAATGCGATGGTTGTCGGATTCGGGGAGACCGGCCAGGCTGCCACCAAGTTCCTCTACGAATTTTCCAGCGCTGTCCGCCCCGACGGCTCCGTCCTTCCGGCCAATATCTACGTATATGATGATAACATAGATGCTCTCAAGGGCCATTTCGTGTTTTCCTCCCCGGACATAGAAAGGGATGTGGTCTTTTTTGAAAACGGCGGGCCCGAAAGCGGAGAGTTCTGGTCTGTCCTCCTTCAGAGGATATCGTCTCTGAACTATATAGTGCTCTCGCTTCCCGACGACTCCAAAAATCTTGAGCTTGCCTGCACGATTTATTCCTATGCGGAAAAAAAGCGCAGGAACGGCCTTGAAAATTTCAGGATTGTCGTCAGAAAGAGATACACTCCCGAATATGAGCAGATGCTTGTCAAACGCCTCAATGAGAAAGCCGGCAGGGAAGTCATTGTGTGCTTCGGAGAGTATTCAAAGATTTTCACGGTAGATATGATAGTGTCCCGGGATCGCAGCGGCATCAACGGCACTGCGACCGCTCTGGCAGACAATCTCAGGAAAAATTATTTGGAAGTCGCGGCATCTCCGCTTCCGCAGGAAATCGAGGCGGGCGGCACCGGCCTGACTTACCACGAGAAGAGACGCCTGAGGGCCAGTCGCCACCAGTATATTTCCCGTGCCAACCATATCCCTTCCAAGCTCCTGCTTCTGGGCTCCGGCAGCAAGGATGCCCTCACGGCGGCGGAAATGGAAAATCTTGCCCGGTGCGAACATCTCCGCTATTGCCGCTATATGCTCTCGCACGGTTATATTTATGCTCCGGAGGATGACTACGTCCTGAGGACCAGCTCGATGCTCGTCCCCTGGGAGGATCTCTCCGAGGAAAGGAAGCAGTACCATCGCGATATGGTCGCTGCCTCTTTCAAACAATGATACACGTATGAAATTCAGTGACTTCAATCTTTCAAAAAATGCGGACGGACTCCTTCCGGTGATTGTCCAGGACGCGCGCACGCTCAAGGTCCTTATGCTCGGATATATGAACGAAGAGGCTTTTGAGAAAAGTGCGGCCGAAGGTCGTGTGACATTCTTTTCCCGCAGCAAGGGCCGCCTCTGGACCAAGGGCGAGACCAGCGGAAATTTTCTCAATATAGTGGAGATGTATGCCGATTGCGACGCCGACACTCTCCTCGTGAAGGCCATTCCGGTCGGCCCCACGTGCCATCGCGGCACCCTGTCCTGCTTCGACACGCCGGACACGGAAGGGTTCGTGAGGACCCTTCAGGATGTCATCCGCCGCAGGCACGCCGAGATGCCGGAAGGCTCGTACACCACCAAACTGTTCATAAAAGGCCCCAAGTCCATATCCAAGAAAGTGGGCGAAGAGTGCACGGAAGCCATCATAGAGGCCGTCAGCGGCAAGCGTGACCGCTTCATCTACGAAGCTTCCGACCTCATCTACCATTTCCTCGTCCTGTGCGAGGCGATGGGAGTCTCTATCGAAGACCTGGAGAAGGAGCTTGCATTCAGACACTAGAAAGCGCAATATGGCTGACGAAAAGATAATATTCTCGATGTGCGGAGTGGGCAAGACCCTCCCTCACAACAACAAAGTGATCCTCAAGGACATCTACCTTTCCTTCTTCTACGGTGCCAAGATCGGCATCATAGGCCTGAACGGTTCCGGAAAATCCACCCTGATGAAAATCATCGCCGGGGTGGAGAAGGGCTACAAGGGCGAAGTCGTCTGGGCCCCCGGCTACAGTGTCGGCTATCTGGAGCAGGAGCCTCAGATGGACCCTTCAAAGACCGTTCTGGATGTGGTGAAAGAGGGCGTGCAGGGGGTAGTGGATATGCTCGACGAGTACAATGAGATAGGGGTGAAATTCTGCGACCCGGATCTCGACCCCGACGAGATGACGCGCCTTATCGAGCGTCAGGGAGAGCTCACCGAGAAGATAGAGCAGTGCGACGGATGGGAGATCGACGCCAAGCTCGAAAGGGCTATGGATGCGCTCCAGTGCCCTCCTTCCGACGCTTCGGTAGCCACCCTCTCCGGAGGCGAAAGGCGCCGCGTGGCTCTGTGCCGCCTGCTGCTTCAGCAGCCGGACGTCCTTCTTCTGGACGAGCCCACCAACCACCTCGACACCGAGAGCATCCAGTGGCTCGAGGCTCACCTGAAGCAGTACAAGGGCACCGTCATCGCCGTGACGCACGACCGCTATTTTCTGGACAACGTCGCCGGATGGATACTCGAGCTCGACAGGGGCGAAGGCATACCCTGGAAGGGCAATTATTCCAGCTGGCTGGAGCAGAAGAGCGCGCGCCTCGCGGCCGAAGAGAAGCAGGCGAGCCGTCGTCGCAGGACCCTCGAGCACGAGCTCGAATGGGTCAGGATGGCCCCGAGGGCCCGTCAGGCGAAGCAGAAGGCGAGGCTCGGTGCATACGAAAAGATGGCCAGCGCCGACGTCAAGGAGCAGGAGGCCAATCTCGAAATCTATATCCCCAACGGTCCGCACCTCGGCAATAAAGTCATCGAATTCCACGACGTCTCCAAAGCCTACGGCGACAAGCTCCTCTTCGAGCATCTGGATTTCGTCCTCCCTCCCGCCGGCATCGTGGGCGTCATCGGCCCCAACGGCGCGGGAAAGACCACTCTCTTCCGCCTCATAATGGGTATCGACACCCCCGACGCGGGCTCCATCGACATCGGCCCCACCGCCCGGATCTCCTACGTGGATCAGCAGCACAAGAGCATCGATCCCGAAAAGAGCGTATATGAGACCATTGCCGGGGGCTCCGAATGGATGAGGCTCGGCGGCAAGGAAGTCAACGTCCGCTCGTGGGTGTCGAGGTTCAATTTCTCCGGCGCGGATCAGGAAAAGCTTTGCGGCGTGCTCTCCGGAGGCGAAAGGAACCGCCTGCATCTGGCTCTGACCCTCAAGGACGAAGGCAACGTCCTCCTTCTGGACGAACCTACCAACGACGTGGATGTCAACACCATCCGTGCCCTCGAGGACGGTCTGGAGCGTTTCGCCGGCTGCGCTGTGGTGGTGAGCCACGACCGCTGGTTCCTGGACCGTATCGCGACGCACATCCTCGCTTTCGAGGGCGACTCGAAGGTGTATTTCTTCGAAGGCAGCTACAGCGAGTACGAGCAGAACCGCAAGATGCGTCTCGGCGAGACCGAGCCCAAGAGGTTCAAGTACAAGAAACTGATGGAGTAGGGGAGGATGAACAGGCGTCTCATTGTCCTTTCGGTGCTTTTCTGCGTCTGCCTCGTGGCCTCGAACCTCTTCGAGGTCAAGATTTTCAGCGCCGGGCCCCTGACTCTGACTGGAGGCTTCCTGATATTCCCCGTCAGCTACATCATCAACGACTGCCTGTCGGAGGTGTACGGCTGGAAGACTTCCCGGTTCGTTATTCTTCTCGCATTTGCGGTGAACCTGTTTTTTGTCCTGGTATCCCAGCTGGTATGTATACTGCCGGAGGTGCCGTACTCAGATGCGCAGGAGCATCTGGAGTATGTTTTCAAGGCTGATTTCAGGATCACCTGCGCCTCGATGGCGGCTTTTCTTGCCGGCTCCCTTCTCAATTCCCTCGTGATGGTCAGGATGAAGTCCCGTCAGGAGAAAGGTCTCCCGGAGGGACAGATCCGCGGCTTCGGCATCCGCGCCATCGTCTCCTCCCTCGTCGGCGAGAGCGTCGATTCGCTCGTGTTCTTCCCCATCGCCTTCGCCGGAGTGGGCCTTCGCAATCTGCTGACCCTGATGGTGACCCAGATCATCCTCAAAACCGCCTACGAAATCCTCGCCCTTCCCCTCACCGGCTACGTGGTGAGAAGGCTTGAGAAGTAAGTAAATTCCTTTATTAAATATTTTATTTTCAGGGGGGGGGTGGCGGAAGTTTTTTTTGCTATATTTGCAAATATAAAGTTTGCGCAAACGATTGGCGCAAGTTTTCGTTGCTACCAAAAATATAACTATTTATTAACCAAAACAGTACGCTTATGAATTACAAGTTCATTGCATTCCTCGGCGTCGCGGCAATGCTGCTTGGCGGAAGCACGTCTTTCGCAAAAGTCAGCAAGTCGGGCGCTGAAGGGACCCTCAGCGCACCCGGCAAGACCATTACCGTCAGCGGCGTCGTTACCGACGGCAAAGGCGAGGCTCTTCCCGGTGCAAGTGTTCTCGTAAAGGGCACGAACAAGGGTACGATCACCGACCTTGACGGAAAGTACAGCCTTTCCGTTCAGGAAGGCGAGACCCTGGTCGTCTCCTTTATCGGTTTCAAGGATCAGGAGTTCGCGGCGGCTCCCGGGCAGAAGAACGTTGCCCTGAGCACCGACGCCACCATTCTTGACGACGTGGTCGTAGTCGGTTACGGTACCGCCAAGAAGGCCAACCTCACCGGCTCTGTGGACCAGATCTCCTCACAGACCTTCGAAAACAGGCCTATCTCCAACATGCAGCAGATGATGGCCGGCTCTATGCCTAACGTCACTGCAAATTTCAGCGACGGTAAGCCTTCCCGTACCACGACTTTCCAGGTCCGCGGTACCGGTTCCATCGCCAACATCAACACCTCCAGTGACGGCAATGCCCTCGTGCTCATCGACGGTGTGGAAGGAGACCCCGAGCTCCTCAACCCTAACGATATTGAGAGTGTTTCAGTCCTGAAGGACGCCGCTTCCGCCGCCATTTACGGCTCCCGTGGCCCTTACGGAGTTATCCTCATCACCACGAAGGATCCTTCCAAGACCAACGGCAAAACGACCGTCACCTATTCTGCAAGCGCCAACTTCGGCACCCCCACCACCATTCCAGATGTGGTCACTGACGGTCTCGAGTATGCAAAACTCGCCGCTGAGGCCTACTACAACTGGAACGGTACATATGCTCTTGCGAATATGGGCTCGACCCAGTATTTCTATGATTCAGCCGGAAATGCATCCAACATCGGCCAGTACGTAAAGGACTTCGAGGCTTGGAGAGCAGCCGGCAACACAGGCGTTGTCGATGTCGACAAGAGCGGCAAGTATCACTACTATGCCAGCACCAACTGGTATGACGAGCTCTACAAGGACTACGCCTTCTCCCAGATCCACAATCTCTCCGTGAGCGGAACCGCCGGAAAGGTCAGCTACCTTATATCCGGCCGTCTGTATGCTTATGACGGTCTGTACAATTACGATGCGGATACCTACAAAACCAACAACATCCGCGCGAAGATCACCGCTCCCGTATTCCCCTGGCTCAAGATCACCGAGAATATGGAGTTCACATATGACAAGCTCCATCAGCCCGTTTCTTCCGGTACCGGCACTTCTTCTGTGTTCGATGCTACGGAGTGCTTCTCCGCTCCTGAAACGTACCTGACCCAGAAGGGTTTCCCTACGATGCCTGTCTACAACCCCGACGGCACTCTCACCTATGCAGGTGCGTACGTATTCGGAGCGATGATGAACAAGGAGTCCTATGTAAATGTGGCCAAGAAAAACTTCAGGACCACTACCGGCCTCGAGGCATCCTTCTTTGAGAACACTCTCCGCCTCCACGCCGACTACACCTATCGCGACAAGTACACGGACAAGACCATCAAGAAGACCGGTGTCGAGTACAGCGATCAGGAAGGTGTCATCAAGAACATCCTCAACGAAACCAAGCTCCGCCAGCAGTTCCTCTCCGACCAGAACACATTCTATGAGGAGCACACGGTGAACGCATATGCCGAGTATGAGAATACTTGGGGCAAGCATTATTTCAAGGCCATGGGCGGATACAACTACGAGTCCAAGCTCAAGACCACTTCCCAGTATTCAAAGAGAGGTCTTACCTACACCTCCGCCAACAACTACGCTTTCTGTCAGGGAGAGTGGGAGGACGGCGCATATGACGGCAAGCCCTACAAATTCAGCACAGGCTATACAAAGCGTCGCGAGAGCGGTTTCTTCTATCGTGTGAACTATTCCTTCGACGACAGATATCTCATCGAGCTGGACGGCCGTTATGACGGTTCTTCAAAATTCCCTGCAGGCAGGCAGTGGAACTTCTTCCCTTCAGGATCAATCGGCTGGAGAGTCTCCCAGGAGCCCTGGTGGAACGTCAATCCCGCCGCTGTCAGCAGCCTCAAACTTCGCGCTTCCTACGGCTCGCTCGGAGATTCCGCATCCATCGGTGCATACAACTTCGAGGAGACGTTCAGCACTTCTTCATATGCTGAGTCAAGGGTGATCGACGGGAATGCGACCTCTTCTTATTTCTCCTATCCCGGTGAAACCAATTCCGCATATTCCTGGTCAACCGTCACCACGACTGACGTAGGTATCGACATCGGATTCCTCAGAAACAAGCTCAACATTACGGCTGACTACTACATCCGCCGCACCACCAATATGCTCGTCGAGGCTGCCAACTACCCTGAGACCTACGGTTCAGACGCCGCCAAGGCAAATGCCGGAGCGATGAGCACATACGGATGGGAAGTCGTCGCAAACTACGCAGACCAGTTTATGGTGGGCGGCAAGCCCCTCCAGGTCAGCGCACGCTTCTCCATCGGCGACAACCACACCGTGGTCGATTATTATAAGAACGACACCGGCAGCATCGGCTCCTGGGCATTCCGCTCAGGACAGGACTTCGGTGAAATCTGGGGCTACCGTGTCAATCCCGACTGCGCTATCTTCCAGAATCAGGACCAGATCAACACCGCTTTCAACGGCCAGCCTTATGTCAACACTCTCATCAAGACCAACAAAGCCGGTACGACATCAGTCGGTGACCTGTGGCTTCTCGACCTCAACGGCAACGGCAAGATCGACAAGGGTGAAGATACCGAGTCCGATCCCGGTGACCGTGAAATCATCGGAAATGTCTGCGCACGCTACTGCTATGGCTTCGGCTTCGATCTGGCCTGGAACGGTTTCTTCCTCAACGCTTCCTTCGACGGTGTCGGACATCAGGACTGGTCACCTGTCGGAAAGACCCTCTTCTGGGGCCTCTACGGCAACCAGAGCCGCCAGATGCTCAAGTGGACCGCAGCCAATATGTGGTCTGAGGACAACCCTGACGCTCTTTTCCCGAAGCTCTCCGTCGCCAACAAATACTGTGACGGTTCATTCAACCACTGGAGCTGCTATATGAACAAGTATCCTATCGACAGATACATCTTCAACATCGGATACCTCCGTCTGCAGAATCTCCAGATCGGATACACCATTCCCAGAACCCTTACCCAGAAGATCAAGCTCTCCAACGTGAAGGTCTACGTATCCGGTGAAAATCTCTTCACCTGGTCTCCGTTCTACAAGTATACAAAAGACTTCGACGTGATGACCATCAACTCTCACGGAGATGATCCCGCCAACGGTATCAACTGGAGCTCCGCTTCCGTCGGCGCACAGTATCCTATGCTTCGCACCTTCTCTCTTGGAGTAGTCATAACTTATTAAAAGGAGGAACGCATTATGAAAAATATAATCAAACTCGCAGTTATCGCTTTCTCTCTTGCGATCCTTTCATCCTGCAATCTTGAAGAGTACTCGCAGGACAAGTACAGCCGTTCAGTCGCCTTCGGGTCTGTGGACGGCGTGGAAATGGCCCTCAGAGGCCTCTACGGAGGACTTCCCAAGGTCACAAGCACATACAGTTCGGAGGTCGGCGCCACGGACTATTTCATGGCTGAGCTCGACGACAAGTTCACGGTGACTTACGGACCCGACAACGTCGAGTCCTGGGGAGACTGGGAAGACCTCAGAGACATCAATTACTTCATCGAGGCGGTTGAGTCCGAGTCCTGCACCATTTCGGCTTCGCTCAAGCCCAATTATATCGGTCTGGCGAAATTCTTCAGGGCCAAGAGGTATTTCACATACCTTTGTGAATACGGCGACGTCCCCTGGTACGATTCTGTGATCCAGCCCGACCAGCTTGACCTTATGTTCAAGGACCGCGACAGCCGTGACCTCATTGTCAAGAACATTATCGCAGACCTTGACGATGCTGCGGCTAACATCACGAACGTCTCTCCGGACAAGAGTACTCCCGACAAATGGTGTGCTCTTATGCTCAAGTCAAGGGTTTGCCTCTTTGAAGGAACTTACCGTAAGTATCACAACCTCAATACTTCCCTCAAGGGCGAGGCTTTCACCAATTACACTGCAGACGACCTTCTCGCCCTTGCAGCCGAAGCTGCAAAGCAGATTATGGACGGGGGCAAATTCTCCCTCAATACCGCTGCCGGAGTAAAGGGTGCTTACAGAGACCTGTTCTACAGCGAGGCCCTTCTCCAGAATGAGGTTCTGATGGGCGCTGTGACTTCTCCCGGAACCATCCAGGGAAGCCAGAACAACTGCTACAACCAGCCCGCTGTCCAGCGTTCTTTCATCCGTCCCTTCATCAATACCTATCTTTGTAAAGATGGTTCGCTCTTCACAGACAAGGCCGGATACGAAACTATGTCCTTCGTTCAGGAGTTCAAGGATCGTGATCCCCGTCTGGCGCAGACCGTCAGAGGCCCTCAGTACAAGATGATCAAGACTGTCGGCGGCACCGAAGAGGAAATCGCCGTTCCTGACATCAAGAGCCTTGCCGCTCCTCTGGGATATCAGGTCATCAAGTTCACTATGGACAAGACCTTCGTCGACGGCGAGTCCCAGTCAAAGCTCAACACCAACTCCACCCCTTACTTCCGTTACGCCGAGGCTCTGCTCAACTATGCCGAGGCAAAGGCAGAACTCGGAGAGCTCAGTGATTCAGACTGGTCAAAGACCATCGGCGCGTTGCGCAGAAGGGCCGGCATCACCGGAGGCGACCTCGACAAGAAGCCTACAAAGGTGGACAGCTACCTCAAGAACACCTTCTTCCCCGATGTCAATGACGCTGTCATCCTCGAAATCCGCCGTGAGAGAGGATGTGAGCTGTGCCTTGAAGGACAGAGGGTACTTGACTGGAAGAGATGGGCCATCGGCAAGAACTTCTCTGATCTGAAGTGGACAGGAATCCATATCACCGATCTCGATACTCCTATCGATATCAACGAGGATGGAATCAACGACTACTATTTTGCCACCGCTGATCCCAAGAACGAGTACTCCGATATCTGGGTGTCCATCAAGACTTCCGGAGAGGGCCTCTATGCCACGCCTAATTCCAAGGGCGGATATGACCTCGAGTACAAGTACTCAAGCAACAAGAGATACTGGGCTGACAAGCTCTACACCACTCCTATGGCAGTATCTGAAATCAACAAATACTCGCAGAACGGTTTTACTCTCACCCAGAGTACCGGTTATTAAAAGTTTTATTAATAGAAACGGGCGGTCGGATTTTCCGGCCGCCTTTTTTGTATTTTTCAGTAAAAAGAGTATCTTTACAAACTCGAAACAAACCAAGAAAATAATATGAGCAATCTTTTATTCCTTCAGAATCTCGGCGCAGGTGAAATCATCATCATCGCCCTCGTGGTGCTTCTTCTCTTCGGCGGCAAAAAGATCCCCGAGCTGATGAAAGGCATCGGCAAAGGCGTGAGAAGCTTCAAGGAAGGTATCAACGAAGTCGAGAAGGAAATCGACAGCGTCGACACCAGTGTCAAGAGCGTAGATACCAAGAGCGCGGACAAGCAGTAAGATGTCCTCTTCAGGGTCAGAGGTTTCCGCCAATCAGGAGATGACATTCTGGGACCACCTCGAAGCTTTGAGGTGGACTATTTTTCGTGTCCTGATAGCTCTGGCAGTTCTCGTCGTGGGATGCTTCATCGCGATGCCCCACATCTTTGACCCCTTCATTCTTGGACCGACCAAAGGCGATTTCTTCGTTTACCGATGGTTCGGCCTTCTGGGCTCCGGCGGCTCCGGCCACAGCAGTATGCTGATGCCGGATCTGGGAAACACGGACTTCAACGTCGACATCATCAACATCAACGTCGCCACGCAGTTCCTCACTCACATCACGACCTCCTTCTGGGTGTCGCTGGTGCTGGTGTTCCCGTACCTGATCTACGAGTTGTGGAAATTCGTCAAGCCGGCGCTCTTCCCCAACGAGCAGAAGAGTGTGAGAGCGGCTTTCGGCTTCGGCACGCTTCTTTTCTATCTCGGCTGCGCTGTCGGGTACTGCCTCGTGTTTCCGCTGACGTTCCGCTTCCTGACCCAATATACGATAGGCGATCTGGTCGTGAACCAGATATCGCTGAACTCGTATATGTCCAATTTCCTTACGATAATCTTTGTGATGGGCCTCGTCTTCGAGATGCCGATGCTGGCCTGGATCCTTTCCAGCCTGGGGCTGCTCAAGAAGAGTTTCCTCAGGGAGTACCGCAGCTATGCAGTGGTGATCCTCCTTGTGCTTGCCGCGGTGATCACCCCGTCCGGAGACCCCTTCACCCTTGCGGTGGTATTCCTGCCGCTCTTCCTTCTTTACGAGCTTTCCATCCTTGTCGTCAAGGATGATGAGCCGGAGGAGGAGACCGTTTCCTAATCCCCTACATACGCGAGCGTGGCCACGGATATCCGCACGGAAGGCGGAAAGACGCGGCGCAACTCTTCGTGGCACGAAGCGAGCGTGGAGCCGGTGGTGAAGGTGTCGTCGACGAGAAGGATGTGTTTTGCCGTGATGGGATTGCCGCGTGGCATTTTTGCCTTGAAAGCCCCTTTCACGTTTTTTGCTTTTTCCCCGACGCCTTTGCGTGTCTGAGTCGTCGTGTACCGCACCCTTCGGAGTATGTCCGTGCGCACTGGGGCACCGAGCGCTTTCGCGACCTCGGTGGCGATGATTTCCGCCTGATTGAAGCCGCGCGAGAACTTTCGCAGCGGGTGGAGCGGCACCGCGATGACCGTGTCGACGTCCGCAAAGAGGGGAGAGGAGGCGAGGACCGCTCCCAGCTTCGCGGCAAAATAGCGCCCTGCGGCCTTGTCGGAGCCGTATTTCAGGCTTTTTGGGATGTTCTGGTACTGAGTTTCGGAGTTGTAGAAAAACAGGGCCGCGCCCCTTTCGAACATCTGCGGCACGCTGTCGGGGATGCTTTCCCGCAGCGCGGCGTTGAACTTCTGCGCCATCGGGTTGTCCCTGCGGTCCCAGAAATGGGTGTAAGGGAGCTCGGAAAGGCATCCGAGGCAGATGTGGCGTTCGTCAAGGGTCAAAGCTTCCCCGCACACAACGCACACGCGCGGAAGGAAAAGGTCCCCCAGCGCTGTGCAGATGCGTTTTATCTCTTTTTTGGTAAGTCCCATCCCCTCAGCCTCCCGCTCGTTGGCTTTCTATTCTGAGGCCATCGCCGCTTCGACGTCGTCCGGCGCGATCGGGAGCCTTTCTCCTCCGAGTCTGCGCGCGCCGTCTTCGGTCACGAGCACGTCGTCCTCGAGCCTGATGCCGCCGAAATCGTAGTAGCTCTCGAGGGCGGAGTAGTTGATCCATCCCGCGAATTTCCCTTCCTTCTTCCAACTTTCGATGAGGGCGGGGATGAAATAGATGCCGGGCTCGTCGGTGATGACGTGGCCGGGGCGCAGACGCCGTGCCATACGCAGGCTCCGCAGACCCAGCTGGCTCGAGCGCTTCTGGTCCGGGTCGTAGCCCACGAGGTCTTCTCCCAGATCTTCGCAATCGTGCACGTCCAGGCCCATATTGTGCCCCAGACCGTGGGGCATGAAGAGCCCTGCAACGCCCTCTGCGGCCATTTCCTTCGTCTCGCCCGAGACAAGGCCGATGCCTTTGAGGCCCTGAAGCATATGCTCCGCCACGGCGATATGCACGTCACGGTACTGCACTCCGGGCCTGATCATCTCGAACGCAAGATTGTTGCAGTCGCAGACGATCTGGTAGATGTCGCGCTGCTTTGCGGTGTATTTTCCTCCCGTGGGGTAGGTCCTCGTGAAATCGGAGGCGTAATGTTCGTTGTTTTCGGCTCCGGCATCGATCACGCAGAGCTTTCCGGGCTCGATCGTGCAGGCGTGGGAATGGTTGTGGAAAATCTCACCGTGCTGGGTGAGGATGGTCTGGAAGGATATGCCCCAGCCTTTGGCGAGGGTGACGCCCTCCATCGCTCCCACGATCTCCTGCTCCACCGTCCCCGGCTTCACGCCCCTTCGGGCAATGGTGTGCATCAGCTGGCCCAGACGGCAGGCGTCGTCGATCTGCGCGATTTCGATGTCCTCCTTGATGAGTCTCATCGCGATGACGGCACGGGTCAGGGCTTCGGACGGAGATTTGATGCCAAGTTCTTTGAGTTTCAGGGTGTTGTACCATCTGGTGGGAGGAAGGGTGTGGACGGTGCGGCCTTGTTCTAAGGCTTTCTTCGCCTTTGCTTCCATCTCCCGGTAGGGCGCGCTTTTGGAGATTCCCACGCCTTCGGCAATGCTCCTGACGGACGGCATAGGTCCGGTCCAGATGATGTCGTCTATGCTGAAGTCATCCGAATAGAGGGTCTCCTCTCCGGAGTCAAGGTCCAGAATCGCCGCGAAGTGCGGGGAGTCGATGCCGAAATAGTAAAGCCAGGAGCTGTCCTGACGGAATTTGTATGCGTTGTCCTTGTACTGAGCCGGAGCCTCCTCGTTGCCGATAAAGAGCACGATCCCTTTCGCGCCTGCTTCTGTGAGGCTTTTTATGAGTGTGCTCCTTCTGCGCACATAAACTTCTTTTCCGAACATGGTATGCTGTGTTTTTGACAAATATATGAATTTTTTTGAGACTGTCACCCTTGCTGCAGCCTTCTCTGGACAGTTCATTAAAAATGCGTATATTTGCAGGCATGGATGCATTGGCAGTACTTGCAATTATAGCCGGAGTGATCGGCATAATAGGAAGCGTGGTTCCCGGACTTCCCGGCCCGCCCGTGAGCTGGGTGGGCCTGCTGCTCATTTATTTCAGCGGGAGCACGGATCCGCTGTCCCTCGCGACACTTTTTGTTTGGCTGGCCGTCACGGTGATGGTCACGGTTCTGGATTATGTGGTCCCCGCCGCCCTGACTAAGGCCACGGGAGGCAGCAAGTATGCCGCGACGGGAGCCATCATAGGGCTGTTCGCAGGAATGTTCCTGACTCCGATAGGAATGATAACCGGGAGCCTCCTGGGTGCATTTTTAGCTGAATTTCTGATGGCGGACAAGGGTGTGTGGAAGTCCTTCAAGGCCTCCATAGGCGCATTTCTCGGCTTTCTCGCTGGCACAGGATTGAAGCTTATCTGCTCCGGCTGGATGTTCTGCATCATTCTCAAGGCGCTCTAGGGTCCGTGGACGGCATAGCCGTTCTGCCATCTCTTTTTTGTAAATCACCTTCCACGCTGATTGGTGTTATATATACTTTCGTAGGCACATGTCGTGGAAGGTGGGGCAAAATCGCCTCACCTTCCACGACAAAGTCCCACTGAGTGTTTCCATCGTATATGAGCGTGGAAGGTGATTTGCAGAAAGAAATCCTGCCGTGAAATATCATCAGTCATACGGATATATAAGACTGCAATAATAAAAACAAACCCATTCTGTGCGGATTTTCCGTAAAAATCATTATATTTGAACGATTATACGTAAATTCATCATTAACCATAAAAAACAATGAAAAAAGCATTACTTTTCGCTGCCTC
>R03__coassemble_906_pt1 | contig 15254 bp, 13 predicted proteins | sample R03__metabat2_low_PE_033 | metagenome-assembled genome bin R03
CTGTGATTTATGTCGCAGGTGGGGCAAAATTGACTCACCTGCCACATAATAAATCTTCCTGCATATCTCCGAAGCCCACAAACGTGGAAGGTGATTTACCGCAACGCCGGACAACACTTATAACTTCCAAAAATTTCAAATAAAAGGGATTTTTTCTATTTTTAACGGGATAAAATTCATCGTCACCTTGTCAGAAATCGCCATAATCGGGGCCGGGGCGGCCGGATGCTTCTGCGCAATAGAGCTGAAGCGGAGGCTCCCGTCCTGCAATGTGGCAATCTACGAGGCAGGACCGAAGCCTCTCGCCAAGGTCGCCCTCACCGGGGGCGGAAGGTGCAATTTCACCAATTCCTTCCGGGACGTGGAACGGCTGGAGGATGTCTATCCGAGAGGGGCGAAGCTGATGAAAAGGGCCCTCGCGGGATTCGGCCCCCGGGACATCCGCGAATGGTTCGATCGCGAGGGCGTCCCTTCCGTCGTGCAGGAAGACCAGTGCGTTTTTCCCGCGAGTCAGGACGCGATGCAGATCGTGAGGACCTTCGAGAGGCTCCTCAGGGAGCTCGGAGTGAAGATTGTCCTCAACCGGCGCATAGGCAGCATAGATGAGCTCAAGGCCGATGCGGTGGTGCTCACCGCCGGCGGCACTTCGGACAAGACGCTCCGCTCGATGCTTCCCGAAAGCATCGACATAGTCCCCACGGTCCCTTCCCTCTTCACATTCAAGCTCTCCGACAAGGCCCTGACAGCCCTGATGGGCACGGTCGCAGAAACGGCGGCAGCAAGCCTTGCAGGCACCTCCTTCAAGGCGTCCGGGCCCCTTCTGATCACAGACTGGGGCGTGAGCGGCCCCGCCATCCTGAGGCTCAGCTCATACGCGGCGCGCCATCTTTCCCAAAACAACTGGCAGGGGACCCTTCTCGTGAGCTGGAACGGCCTCAAGGAAGAGGAGAACCGCACCCTTCTCGCGGCTCTGTGCCGGGACAACGCGCAGAAGATGATCTGCAACACCCCCGCCCCCGGGCTGAGCTCGCGCTTGTGGAAGCACATCATTTCCCGCGCCGCACTTCGCGACGACATCCGCTGGGCAGAGATGGGCAGCAAGGGCCTGAGCAGGCTCACAAACGCCCTCACCACAGACAGTTATGCCATAACCGGCAGGGCACGCTTCAAGGAGGAGTTCGTCACCTGCGGAGGAGTGGCGCTCAGCGCCGTCAACCCCCTCACCCTCGAGTGCCGCACCCGTCCCGGGCTCTATTTCGCAGGGGAAGTGCTGGACATCGACGCCCTCACGGGAGGATTCAACCTCCAGGCCGCCTGGTCCACCGCAATGGCCGTCGCCCGGGCCATAAGCCGTTCAGGGCTCGAATGAAATGTCTGTCCCCGCATCGTCAAGGGCACATCCGACGATCTCTTTCTCGCTGATGCCCACTTCTGAGGAAGTGAATTCCGGGATATTGAAGCTCTTGAAACATCGGTCATAATACCGCGAGTCCTTCTGCGGCAGAAGGAAAGGCTTGGACGCCGCCCCGTTCTCATCGATATGGCAGATGAAGGGCCTTGTGTACAATCCGTCCAACCGGCGGCTGCCCAGCACTACCCAGCGGGAATTTCCGCTCCAAGAATGGTAGCTCTCCGCGTCGGGGCTGTTGGCGCCCTCCAAAGGGAAGATGGTCCCGTCCCGAAGGTCAATCATCCACAGGTCGGCGCTCTTGTGCCAGATGTTGAAGCAGCCGTAAGGGCCGCGGGCGAACATCAGCCATCTCCCGTCGGGCGACACCCTCGGGAAAGTGGCTCCGCCTTCCTGAACACGCGCATTGAAAAGAGTGTCGACCTTCTCGCCGAAGCGGCCGGCAGCCTCGTCGTAGGCGATGCTGCAGATGCTGTAACGTATCTTTGCATAATCCTTCGGCACGTCCTGCACCGGTGAGGAGCAGAAATAGAGGGTCCCTCCGTCCGGGGAGAAGGAGGGAAAAGTCTCCAGCACATCCTCCTGCATCAGCAGGGGAGAAGACGAAAGGGAATGGGTTTCGGGGTTATACACCACCACGTCGGACGCGCTGTCGTAGACCTCGATGCGGTTGGGGTTGGTGGAATGGAAGACCTGGGAAATGTCGTTGACGGAGAAGGCGATGCGCGTGCCGGCGCTGTTCCACTGGGGATATACCACGGCGGAGATGGTCTGCGGGGTCTTCGTGTTGATCTTCTCCACCTCGCGTCCGTCGGTGATGAAGGTTCCGCCGTGCGCCGCCCTCATATGAAAAACCATCCTGTCCGGGTTGCGTCCGGCAAAAGAGTGGCAGTTCATACAGTTGCGATCCGTCCCTTCATTGGTTATGACGGCTTTTTCCGTAAAGTCTTCGAGGCATCTCTGGTATATGCCCAGAGCGTTCCAGGTCTCGTATCCGGGCTCTATGAGCCTGTAGACTAGATGGCTGTCGATGCTGTCGGCACTCACGCGGATAGAAAAGGGTTTGTATGCGCTCCACGTCCCGTCCCGCTTCGAAAGGACTGTGGCGGTGATGTCGGTGCACTCAGAAGTGAGCGAGCGCCATTTTTTCAGAGGAATGTCGAATTCGGGGCCTTTCACCTGCACGCTCTGAGCGCCGGCGGAAAGAATCAGGGCGGAAGCGTCCGCTTCAGCGTCCAGCCTGAAATTGAGCGGCGCTATATTGCAGGGCACGGTGACATCCGTGTAATCGGGAAATACGGGAGGAAACTCGTCCAAAGTGCCCTCCGGGCAGATGCTGCACGAAACGGCGAGAAGGGCCGCCGCGGAAATTATGGAAAGTCTCTTCATTGGGCCTGCGTGTTCATCATCATTACATAATACCAATAAGTGTCGCTGAATTTCTCCATCGACAGTCCGGTGCCGAGCCGGGTCACAAAGGCGCGGTAGTGCTTGAACACGGAATAATCCACTCCGAATTTCTTCCAGTAGCCGGGATTGTCCGCGGACATTATGCACACCGCCTCCGCGAAGCTGCGGGGCAGAGTCGGCAGAGCGGCGCTGCCGTAATATTTCTCGACAAAAGCGGCAAAAGACTCAAAATCGCAGTCCAGAAGGTAGTAAACACCCAGATACTCAACGCTGCTGCGGTGCTCCGGATTGGCGTCAATCACATATTCAAGATCCTCGATGCCGATGGTGCGGGCGAGGAAATCCTCCTCAGGGATGCATTTTCTCTTCATCCCGTATTCAGGGTCCGCGGCCACGGCGCCATCATCCCAAAGGAAGCGCCGCTGCTCCGCGGCCCAGCCGCCGTACTCCTTGTCGCCTTCGAGCGCTTTGATATATTTCTGCGCAACCGGATAGGCGCCATAAATGATATTGGTCTGAATGAGCCGCCTGAGCAAAGCGGAATAGCGCTCACCTTCCGCGAAAACGCTGGCTTCGAAGGCATAGCGCTGCGCGAGGGCGATGTGCCCCGCCTCATAGTAGATGTCGCTCAGAAGTTCGGCGAGCCTCCAGTCCTGCTCCCATTCGAGCACAAGCCCCGCGGAAGTGTACTGCACGCAGGTGAAGGCGTCCTCGGCGAGGCGCCCCTGCCGCGCGAGCTCCAGGTTTTGCCGGCACAGGTCGTAGAAACGGTATCCGCCGTCAGCGCTGTCCTCCCGGCAGGAGCACAGAAGGGCCATCAGGGATATTATGGCAAACAGCCTTTTCATTTCCAGGCTCCGCTGAATACGGCCTCAACCAGTTCGTCGTAGAACATCCCCCTCTTGGCAAGGTCCAGAAGGTTGATGCGGTGACGCATAATCTGCGTGAAGGGGACCATCGCCTTGAGCTGCGCGCGCGAAAGGCCGATGTCAGCGGGATCCGCGGGGGCTCCGACCGTCTTGAAGAGCTTCTGCATCTTCTCGAAAGTATAGACTTGCGCGCGGTACTTCTCCCTCAATTCAGGCCACTGCTCCTTCACTTTGGTGAGCTGCGCGCGCACCTCGGCGGCGTCGTGGTACTTGGCGGTGATGGAGTCGTACCCGAGCCTCGGGGACACGAAGTCGCGGAAGAGCTCGAGCGCGCGGCTCTGCTCCTGCTCCAGCGAGGGCCAGGCAGCGACGCACTTCTCCACGTCGAGCCCGGTGAGATCCATCTTGAGGAATTCGTCGAAGAACGCGCACATCGTCAGGGTCCCTATCGCCACCTGGAAGCCGTGGGACTGAAGCTCGCCGTTGAAGCGGTGGCCGGTCATATCGAGGTAGTGGCTGAAAAGGTGGTCGGTGCACGATGCGGGGCGGCTGGAGCGCGCGATCTGCATCGCTATGCCGCTGAGGGTGAGGCCGATGAAAAGATCGGACACGACATCCTTGTCGCCCGCGGCGACGCCTTCTGGGTTGGAGAGAATATCATCCAGCACGTCTTGAAGCACGTGCCAGGCGTCCGGGACAATGGGCTCCGTGCCGAAAAGGTCGGCGATCATCCATTCCGCGCCGCAGGGAATCTTCGCGGCAAGGTCGGCATAGCCGGCGGCTGTCATCACCTTCGGCGCCGCGGCAATCACGCCCGCATCGGCGACAATCGCGAGGGGCGCGGGGCAGTCGAAGGTCTGCTTGAGCCCCTGATACGAGATCGAGGCCCCGAATGAGGAGTATCCGTCCACCGAAGCGGCGGTGGGCACGCACAGATACGACTGTCCCAGATGGTGGGAACTGAGCTTGCAGAGGTCGTTGATCACGCCCGATCCCACCGCGACGGCGATGGCTCCGGACTTTTTGACCTCCGCCTCGACCATTTCCACATAGGGCCATTCGGCGTGGAAATGCTCGTCGGGGATGAGAAAATATGCCGTATCTACAGCCGCGGCCTCCATAAGGGAGAAAACCTTCTCTCCGGCGGCTCTCCAGGTGTTGCAGTCAGCGATTATTATGGCCTTGCGGCCGGGGAAACAGTCCTTGAAAACGGACGGTACGCGCTCGAGGGCGCCGTCTTCCATCACAAACACCTTCGTGTCCGTGGCAAGCGAGAGGGCTTTATTGAGATATTCTTGTGAAATCATAGCTTTATTTCCCGATTATGCGGGTTAAAACGGCGCTGACTATATACAGGCCGGCGAGAATCCAGGCGATGCCTTCGTATCCGAGCGGAGCCTGGAAGACCTTGACGATGAGCGGTCCGGTGACGGCGGCAAGGCCGGCGCCGAGATTGAGGACGGACACGGCCGCGCCTTTGTTGTCATCGACAAGGGAGGGGACAAGGGCGGAAAGGGGGACATAACCCGCCAGCATTATGCACCACAGGATGCCGCAGACGAGTATGAACCAGAAGTTGTTGCAGATCTGGGGAGAATAGAAGAACAACAGGACGGTCAGGGCGCAGCCCACGCCTCCGAACCAGGTCACGGTCCTGCCCCAGCCTATCTTGTCTCCGACTATGCCGAAGATCAGGTTGAAGAGGATGTTGAAAACGAAAATCGAGCCCCAGATCGTCGCCCAGTCGCCCTCGCTGACCCCGTACTGAGCCATATACAGCGGCATAAAGACGACGAAAGCGAACTGGGAGGTGGTGTTGATGACTCTCACGATGCCTCCGATGAGGACCTTGGGCTCGCGTCCCATAATGGCCAGGCCGCGGAAGAGCTCTTTGATCTTGTTCCCTTTGTCCGGCTCGCTCTGATTCACGAAACGGTTGGTGCTTTCGCTCTTGTTGACCACAAGGGCGAGCACTGCGCCGGCCGCCGCAAAGACAACGGCGGAAGCGAGGGTGGCGGTGACACCGATGTGATTTTTGGCAAACACGCCGTAGTATGCGCCGAGCACGTTCAGGCCGCCCGTGAAGACAAACCAGAACCAGCCCTGGGCGGAGCTCAGAGTGCTTTTCTCAACCCTGTACGTGATCCAGACCATAAAGGTGTATGCAAACAGAGGATAGCCCAGACCCTTGATAGCGTAAGTGACGAGAAGGGTCGCATAATCCATCCCGGCCACGCCGATGAACGTGAAGCCGAGCACGCCGATGACATAGAGGACAAATCCTGCCAGCATCGTTCTCTTTATGCCGAAAGTCTCGCCGATCACTCCGGACAGCCACGAAGACAAGGCCACGGTGAGGCCGTAGACGGAGAAAAGCGTGGCCGAATCTATGCCGTTCGACTGCATATACGCGCTCAGCCACGTCTGCTCGATGCCGTCGCCCATCATAAAGAGCATCACACCGGCAAATCCCCACACAAGGGATGAAGGGAGTCCTATCTTTTCAGTTTTCATCTTGATGCAAGTTTCTTGTATTTATCATATAATGAATCATATATCGCGTGCCGTGCCATATCCGGATGGTATGACACCTCTATTGCGGAGCACATATTTTTCTGAGCCGAGGAGGTGTCCCCGTACACTCCTGCCGCCACGGAAGCGAACATTGCCGCGCCGAGGGCGCAGGCCTGGTCCGTGCCGGGCACGTCGATGTCCACACCAAGCACGTCGCAAAGGGTCTGCATCACGTAAGGGGACTTGCGGGCGATGCCGCCGACGGCTATGATGCCTTCCATTCTTACCCCTTCGCCGACATAGCGCTCCCGTATGGCCCTTGAGCCGAAGGCTGTGGCCTCGACAAGAGCCTTGAACACCTGAGCGGGGGATGAGGACAGCGTCAGGCCGTCGATCGTGGCCTTGACCCTGGCATCCTCGTCCGGGGTCCTGCGCCCGTTGAACCAGTCGAGGGCAACGATATCGTCGCAGCGCAAAGGCAGTGCGGCGGCCTCCTCAGACAGGGAGGCGATACTTCTGCCGGTAAATCTGGACAGCCACGCATAGACGTCGCCGAACGCGGCCTGGCCGGCCTCGAACCCCGTCATCCCCGGGAGGACGGAGCCGTCCACCTGACCGCAGATGCCTTTCACGACCTTCCCTCCGGCTTCGTCGTACGGCGCCACGCAGATGTCGCAGGTCGAGGTCCCCATCACTTTCACGGCTATGCCGGGGGCTATGCCGGCGCCGACCGCACCGACGTGGCAGTCCACCGCGCCGATGCCGATACCGATCCCTTCCGGAAGGGAAAGCCTTGCGGCCATTTCGGGGCAAAGGGTCCCGACTTTCGTCCCGCCGGTGAAGGTTTTCTCGTACCCGCCTTTATAGAGGATGTCCAGCACGGGGTCGATCTCGTGGAAGAATCCGCTCTCCGGCAGTCCGCCCCATTCTTCGCTCCAGAGGGCTTTGTGGCCGGCGGCGCATCTGCTGCGGGCGATGGTGCGGGGATTGGCGTTGCCGCTGAGGACGGCGGTGATCCAGTCGCACTCCTCCACCCAGGAGAACGCCTCCGCCTGAAGTTCGGGGGAGGATTTCAGGACGTGGAGCACCTTCGCCCACGCCCATTCGCACGAATACCTTCCGCCGGAATACTTCCGGTAATCGGTCTCCCAACGGGAGCAGACCTCATTGATGCGGTCCGCTTCGAGCACGGAGGTGTGGTCTTTCCAGAGGACGAACATCGCGTCCGGATTGTGGGCGAACTGCGGCTTGAGGCTCAGAGGCGTGCCTTCGGAATCGACGAGGACAGGGGTCGAGGCGGTCGTGTCCACGCTGATGCCGACGATACTCTCGCCTAAGCCTTCAGCGCAGGCCTCCCGCACGCACTTTTCCATTGCCTCGAGGTAATCCAGAGGATGCTGGCGATACTGATTGAGGGAAGGGTTGCAATAGCGGCCCTCCGACCACCGGGAGTACGCCGCTACGGACGATGCCACGGCACGCCCGTCCGCGGTATCCACCACAAGGGCTCTGACCGAATCGCTGCCGAAATCAAGGCCGAGAACAAAAGTTGACATGTCTTTTCTATACTTTAAGGAAGATACCCTTCTTCTTCATATATTTAAGTAGCAGATAGAGAAGAATCGCGCCCGCGATCTCCTTATAAAAAAGGAACACAGGCTCGGAGACGTAATTCGCGACTCCGGCTATGATCCTGCCGCCGACGCCCTTGAGGCTGATGAAGCAAGGGAGCATATATACGAAGATGGAGTTCATTCCGAAGACTGTCAGCCAGCCCAAGCCTTTCCAGTGCTTGACGTCCACGTACCAGTAGAAGACGCCCATCAGGATGAAGCTGATACCGCTGGTGAAAAGGGTCATGGAGCTGGTCCAGATTTTCTTCACTATCGGCATCTGCTGGCCCCAGAGAAGACCCGCTCCGATGCAGATGGCGCCGAGGACGATGAGGAACAAAGATTTCTGGTTTCCGGTCTTTGTCTTGTTGATGAGGACTTCTCCGGCAAAGAGGCCGCTCATTACGGTAACGACGAAGTTCAGACTGCTCAGAAGCCAGGTATAGCGGTACCAGTCAGGGAAAATGTACCCTCCGTCAGCGGTCCTTACCGTACAGTGGCGGCTGTAGCCCATCACGCGGCGGTCGATCCACTCGGCGAGGTTGCCGTCAGGCGTGAAGTTCCCTCCGCCCCAGCCGTCGACTTTTATGAACATCATCGCCGCCCAATATGCTAAGAGCAAGGCAATTGCGGTGATTATCTGCGTCTTGGGCTTTGTGTGCAGAAACATCAGGGCCGATACGAGATAGCCCACGGCGATGGTCTGAAGGGTGTTGCTGTACCATTTCCACTCGCCGGGCTGCCAGGTGAAGAGATTTCCCTGACATATCATTCCGAAAATCCAGAGGACGACAAAGCGGCGGCCTATTCTCCAGTATATTTCTTTTTTCGATCTGTTCTCTTCACGATATTTCGTGAAAGCGAAGGGAATGGAGACTCCTGCCATAAACATGAACAGGGGCATTATCTGGTCCTCGATGTGGAAACCGGTCCAGTTGACGTGATGGAACTGCTGTGCAAAATCCACCAGCCAGGGCTCCGGAAAGGCCTTTGAGGCCTTTATCACCAAACCCTCAAGGACAAAAAGGAAAAACAAGTCAAGTCCTCGAAGGACATCGAGGGACTGCAATCTCTGTGATTTCATAATTTCTATTCAGCGTATTTGAAACCGTCGACCTTGTCCCAGTCGCCTCTTGTGAAGTCGGGGAACTCCACGGGCATAGAGCCGTGCTCAAGGGATATGCGGCTCAGCTCCTGAACGGCGCTCCACTCTGCGCAGTCATACACGTCCTCATCAAGAGGCAGGCCGTTGTGAAGGCAATAGATGAGGCGGTAATCCATAATATAGTCCATACCTCCGTGGCCGCCGACCTCGCGGGCCTTCTCCTCGATTTTCTTCACGAACTCCGGAGTGTAGGCGCGAAGAAGGGAGTCCTTCTGCTCTTTCGAGACAGCTTCGTGGCCGTTCATTTCCTTTATGGAGATCTGCTCCTTCGGATATTTGTTGGCGAATCCTTCGTCACCGCAGAGCTGATGCATTCTGGTGTAAGGCCTCGGGCAATAGACATTGTGCTGGACCTCGATAAGATGCTTCTTCCCGGTCTGGATGAGGCTGATGGTGTGGTCGCCGTCGAGGCACTCGTCCACTCCCCTGTAACGCAAGGCAGCCTTGCGGCCGTTGTATGAAGGGGTGTCCATTGCAACAAGATAGTCAAGCTTGTCGCCTCTATGGATGTTCATTGCCTGACAGACAGGGCCAAAGCCGTGGGTGGGATAGTTATCTCCCCGGTGGGTCATATTGTAATCGATGCGCCATACTTCGCTGTGATCCCAATCCTCGGCAAGGTAATGAATGTATGCGCCCTCGGCGTGGTAGACTTCGCCGAAGAGACCCTGCTGAGCCATATTGAGGGTCGCCATCTCGAAGAAATCGTAGCAGCAGTTCTCGAGGATGGAGCAGTGAAGGCGGGTCCTCTCGGACATATCCACGAGATCCCAGCAGTCCTTGATCGTCATTGCCGAAGGGACCTCGATAGCGGCGTGATGGCCGTTCTCCATTGCGCAGAGAGCCACGGGGACGTGGTCCAGCCAGTCTGTCGCGATGTACACGAGATCGACGTCTTCATTCTTGCAGAGGTCTTTGTAGGCCTCGGAGCCCACATACTCGGCAGCTTTGGGAAGTCCGGCCTTTTCCAGAATGCCCTGGCACTTCTCCACTCTCGCAGGGTTCTCGTCACAAAAGGCAATAATCTTCACGCCTTCGAGACGCGTGAAACGCCTGACAGCAGCTGCGCCTCGTCCGCCGACACCCACGAATGCGACTTTGACTGTCTCGATCGGGTCGCACGTCATCTGAAGGGCGCTCTGCTGGCCCGCCGCACGCGCGGGAGCCTCGAGGTAAATTTTTCCGTCTTTGATGGTGTAAGGGACAGACGCGTCATTGTACGTCTTTGTGCAGCCGCAAAGCGCTATGACCGCCGCAAAGAGAAGCAAAAAGGCAGTTTTTTTCATTTTTTATGTACATTGAAATTTCGGACAATATACGATTTTTTCCAATAACATAAAACAAATGACCGCCCTGCTCACCGATCCACCTTTATCCAGAGCAGATACATAAGGGCTCCCCAGGCGAGAAACAGCAGGACATAGACCCAGAAGGGAAGGGAGGCGGTGAAAGCGTCCCAGTGGAGATATTTCTCAAAATCAGGGATGTCGGCGTAGTAGTACGAGCCGGCGCCGAAGTCCAATTCCTTCTGCAGTCCGGCGCCTTTGGCCATAATGGCCAAGGCCGCCGCCACAGCGCCCCCGCCCAGAACGGCGGAGGCGCCAAGCAGTAACTTCTTCTTTTTCATCAGTCAAGCACAGGTATGGGGAAGAACGTGCCGCTCAGAAGCGCCCACACAGCAAACAGGGTGAGACCGATGTTGAACGTCTGTCCGACCACGTAGAGCCAGAGGACCTTGCCTCCGTGCATCTGCTTGATGATTTCCTTGAAATTGGTGTCCAGGCCGATGCTCACGAACGCGAGAACGAACGCCCAGTTTTTGTACTGGTCGAGCACTTTGTTGATGGCGCTCACCTCGGATGCGCCGAAAAGAGGCTGGATGACGAAAGACGCGATCAGCGATGCGGCGAAAAAGCCGATGATGAACTTGGGGAAACGCGTCCAGATTTCGCCCGCGCCCGCTTTCTGCGTCCCGGTCCTGTCCACTCTCGTGGCAAAGAAGAGCGCGACGAAGAAGGCGATGAAGCCGATAAGAATATTCTGGATGGACTTCACGAGGACCGCGGCGGTCTGCGCCTCCTGCCCGAGAGCCGTACCGGCCACCACCACCGCGCCGGTGGAATCCACGGTGCCGCCGATGAGCGAGCCGCCCATAAGCTGACTCATTCCGCAGGCTTTGATGATCATAGGTTCGAACACCATCATCAGCACGGTGAAGATGATGGAGATGGACACCGCCATCGTGAGGTCGGTCTTCTTGCAGTTGGAAGCCGCGCCGGTCGCGATTGCGGCGCTGGTGCCGCACACGGAAGTGGCCGCCGCCATCGTGATGACCAGAGGCTTGTTGTCGATTTTGAGAACCTTGGTGCCGAACCACCACATAAAAATTATCACGATCGGCGTCACGATCCAGGCGATGCCGAGACCGTACAGGCCGAATTTAGCGATGTTGGAGAACAGGACGGAGAAGCCCATTATCACGAGACCCGTCTTGATGTAGAATTCGGTCTTGACAGCGGGCTTGAGCCAGTCGGGCACGCCGACGGTGTTGGACACCAGCAGGCCCACGATCAGGGCCCAGAAAGCCCATTCAAGATAGCGGTTGAGGGTGAATTCGGCGCTGATGAACCTGACAAGCACGGCCAGAACGAAAAGGCCGACAAAAGCGGGCACATATTTCTTGAGGGAAACGCCGAGAAGTCCGGCTCCGCCGCAGAATATCACCGCCAGCACGACAAACGTGACCGCCAGCTTGCTCCAGGAGATGGTGGGAGGTGTGTCCGTGAAATTCCAGGTGCTGAATTTGAGCGCGCTGAAGTCAAAGGCTCCGGTCAGCACCGACACGCAGCCCACGGCAATGACTATGAAGCCGAGTACAACGGCGAGCCAGTCTTCAGATTTAAAAATTGTTTTCATTTGATTCAGGTTTTAGTTTATTTCAGAAGCGCTTTTACTGCGCTGATTATTTCTTCGGCGGGAGTGTCGGGGGCCAGCACAAGGTCCGGCTCCTTGAAAACGAATCCCTTGCTCATCGCTCCCAGCGTGCCACCGCCGGTGCAGTTGAGCATTATGTATTCATCTTTGGACACCGTTCCTTCCTGCACCGCCTGCGCAAGCGCGGCCACGGCCACGCAGGACGCTGGCAGAAGCTCGTAGCCTTCGAGGTTGCGGAACTGCATCATCCAGTACATAATGTCGTTGTTGTCGGCGAGGAATACGTCTCCGCAGCTCTCTTTGAGGGCGTCAAAAAGGCCTCCTGCAAGGCTGTAGGGCGGCTTTCTGTTGGAAAGCACCTTGGCAAGGATGATCTCGGCCTGGCGGCGTCCGGCCTCCGGCTCGAGCGGCAGCAGCTCGCGGGAGCCCGCCTTCCAGGAGTCGTACATCAGGGTGAAAGGCTTGTTCTGCGCCACATAGACCCTCATACGGTTCTCGCCGAAGCGTCCGTCGGCCTCGAGCCTTTGGGCGTTTTCCCAGGCGGCGATGGCTCCGGTACCGGACCCCACTGCCTGAAAATACGCGTCGGGGATGCGCCCCGTGGCTTCGGCAAAGCTCAGGATGGTGGTGCCCATCCCGTCGCGGCGCGCGACATTCTTGGCTCCACCTTCAAGGACGAAGGAGGGGTCAGAAGCGAGCTTTTCTCCGAGCGCGATGGCGTCGTAGTAGTCGCAGCCGTGAGGCACGGCGATGAGTTTCACGCATTTGTGCAGACGGCGGCGGAACCACAGGTCGTGGAGGCTGTCCGCGGGCACGCAAATCACAATAGGGATCCTGTTGTCAGAGCACACCTGCGCGAAGGCGCGGGCGGTGTTTCCGGCGCTCTGGACCACGAGAGTCCGCTTTTCGCCCTTCGAAAGACGCGCGAGCACGCTGTAGGCCTCGGTCTCCTTGAACGAACAGGTCTTGAATTTCGCACCGATCTTGGGGCACCAGCCGCTGAAGGTGATGTAGAGATTTTCCAGGCCCAGAAATCTGGCGAGACCCTTCGACTTGTAGGTGACGGGAGCACAGGAGCCTTTGAGAGTACGTCCCACGGGAAGCCAGTTGGAGTAGCGGTACAGGCCGTCAAGGTCTTCCCTGGGGATGAATTTCTTGTTTTCATAGACGGCTCTCACCAGTGACGGCGCTCCGCCTTCGGGGTCGGCAAGGGTCCATCCCTTGTCTTCAAATTCGCGTCCGTTGCTGACATTGGTCAGACGGTACTTTGTGGGTGTAAATGTCATATTGCCTTTATGTGTCTTCCTATCAGGGCGCAGAGGCCGGGGAAGAAGCGTTTTATCTGTACCATAAGCAGCTCGCCGCGCCCGACCAGGACTTCCCGGCGGCCTCTGCCGATGGCTCTCACTATGCGGAGGGCGGCCTTTTCAGGCGAGAGGCCCGAGGCCTGGCCGGGGTCCATCACGCCGTGGGGAGTGCCGCCTTTGTCGCGGGCGTTGAGGGAAATATCCGTGCGGACCCTTCCGGGACAGACCAGCGTCACGCGTATGCCTTTGGAATAGTATTCGGCGCGCAGGGTCTCGAAGAAACCGTAGAGCGCGTGCTTCGAGGAGGAGTAGGCGCATCTGAGCGGGAAGCCGAAGCGTCCGGCGATGCTGGTGGTCACGGCTATGGTGCCGCCGCCCGCGTCCAGCATAAAGGGAAGTATGGCCTTGGCCATCCGCACGGGGGCGAAGAAGTTTATCTCCATCAGTTCGCGGAGCGTCTCTTCGGATGTGTCCAGCACGGTGGTGCGCTGGCTCACGCCGGCATTGCAGAAGAGCGTGTCGATGCCTTCGGCAAGGCGCCAGGCTTCCCTGACGAGCTCCTCCAGCCCCTCGGGGTCACGGAAGTCGAAGGGGAGCACCGTCGCTTCGGGAGCTCCGAGCTTCAGGCATTCGGCGGCCACGGCCTCGAGTTTCCCGCGCGAGGAAGAGGTCAGAAGGAGGCTGCGCCCCATCGAGGCGTAGCGCAGCGCGCAGGCCTTCCCTATTCCGGAGGATGCCCCCGTTATCCAGACCGCGCCCATCGCTTATCTTATAAGTGCCATATCCGGCATTTCGCGGTCGTATTCGCCCCGCTCCAGCCTTTCTTTGATGTCCTTGAACGCCGCAAGGGTGCGGTCCACGTCCTCGATGCTGTGCGCGGCGGTGGGTATGATGCGGAAAATGAGCATTCCCGGAGGAATCACGGGGTAGGTCACGATGGAGCAGAAGATGTGATAGTTTTCCCTGAGGTCCACCGCGATGTTCGTGGCCTGGTTGATGCCGCAGGCGAGGTGCACGGGGGTGACGCAGGCCTCTGCGGGTCCGATTTCGTACCCGAGCTCGCGGAAACCCTTCTGAAGGCGGCGCGTGACCTCCCACAGATGGGCGCGGAGCGCATCACCTTCCGCGCTCCGGATGATCTCGAGCCTCTTGAGGCACCCTTCCACGATGGGCATCGGCAGGCTCTTGGCATACATCTGCGAGCGCATATTGTACCTCAGATAATTGATGATATCCTTGTCGCCGGCGATGAATCCGCCTATGGTCGCCATCGATTTGGCGTAGGCGCCGATGTACAGGTCGATCTGGTCCATCACGCCGAAATGCTCTGACGTACCCCTGCCGGTAGGGCCCATCGCCCCGAAGCCGTGGGCGTCGTCGATGAGGATGCGGAAGCTGTACTTCTGCTTGAGCGCGGCTATCTGGTCGAGGATGCCGAGCGCACCGGTCATTCCAAATACACCTTCGGTGATGAGGAGGATGCCGCCGCCGGAGATTTCCGCCTCGCGGGTCGCGACCTTGAGCTTCTGCTCGCAGGAGGCGATGTCGTTGTGCTTGAATTTCAGGACCTTGCCCATATGCAGGCGGGTGCCGTCGATCAGGCAGGCGTGCGCTTCGGCGTCGATCACCACCACGTCGTGCCTCGAAAGGAGGGCGTCGATGGCGGAGACGATGCCCTGGTAGCCGAAGTTGAATTCGAATGCCGCCTCCTTGCACTCGAAGTCGGCAAGCTCCCTTTCCAGACGCTCGTGAAGGGCGGTCTGGCCCGTCATCATCCGGCTGCCCATCGGGTAGGCCATACCCCAGCGCGCCGCGGCCTCGGCGTCGATTTTTCTGATTTCAGGATGGTTGGCGAGCCCGAGATAGTTGTTAAGGCTCCAGCAAAGCACTTCCTGCCCGTTGAACATCATATGGGGGCCGAGCTCTCCCTCAAGCTTCGGGAAGGCGAAATAGCCGTCGGCCTTCTCCCGGTACTGCCCGATGGGGCCTCCGCTGGATTTGCGGATTTTGTCGAAAATGTCTGTCATAATCTAT
>R03__coassemble_1053_pt1 | contig 13785 bp, 10 predicted proteins | sample R03__metabat2_low_PE_033 | metagenome-assembled genome bin R03
GTCACGTAGTGCGGCAGCGCCGCGCCTGCCCCGTATGCGGAGATCGTCTCGAAGCTGTCGCCCATATACCCTTCCGCTTCTGCGCGGTACTCTCCGAGCTTCACCGCCGCATCCCATTCGGTGATGTTCACGCCCGCCCCGAGTTCCGTCTCCAGCCAGTAGAGGAATTTTTCCATCGCCACGCCGTCCAGCACGTGCGCGAGCCTCATTCCTGAGATTTCGGTGTCGTTCTTCACCGCCTTGAGCAGCTGTACCGGCGAATTTTCGAAAAGCAGCGCCCCCGCCGAGGAGAGGCAGCTGCAGAAATTATAGTTCAAGGTCGAGGAGTCCACCCAAAGCCGCGAGATACGTCCGTCCGAAAGCGCGTCGCAAATGCTCATCAGCGCCTCCCCGTAGGGCAGGATCTCGATTCCTTCAGCCTCCAGGGCGGAGAAAGTATCCGCGCTTTGCGCATCCACGCCCCCGAATTCGTCCTTCAGGACAAACCACTGTGCGCTGCTCCCGGTGACCAGGAGGTACGAAATCACCATCGGGTTGTATTCGATGTCTGACCCGCGGACGTTCAGGAGCCAGGCAATGTCGTCGAGTGCGGTCAGCAAAATCCCGTCGCACCCTTTCCGCTCCATCTCCGAGCGGAGGGAGAAAAGCTTTTCTATCCTCGTCTCGCCGCAGCTTGTGCATTCGCACACCGGTGTCTGCGGTATCCCGGGACGATCCTCCCAAAGAGGGGAGAGCATATCAGGAATGTCCACTATGGAGGCCTGCAAGGCATCTTTCAGCTCCTGCACCGCGCCTTCCTGCTGGCACAGTCCGTCCACGGCAATGACCACATCCTCCTCCCCGTCACCGAAATGCTCCGCGAGCCACTGCGGTATCAGCACCTGCTCCGGAATTCTTGTCTTGTGCAGGGCAATGCCGGTGCCCGCGAGCTGCTTCTCTGCCTGAATGAAATATCGCGTGTCCGTCCACAGACCGGCGTGGTCGGCGGTGATGACTATGTCAGCAGCCTCGCCGGTGAAGCCGCTGAGCCATTCCACCTGCTTCCACCGTGGGGCGGGGTATTCGCTTGCGTGCGGGTCGGAACCGGTCACAATGACTGCGTCCCAGCCTCTGCGGAGCATCATGTCGCGCACCGCCGCGACTCTTTCGAAATATGTGTTCATCTCTAAAGTCTGATTCTTTTCTTCTGCCTGATATCAGCGCTGGAACTGCCGAGTAGCAGCCTCACGGGCCCCTTTTCCACCGTGAATGCGTGCGCGGCCTCATCCCAGTACGCCAGATCCTCCTTCTTGAGGGGAATCGTGACCGAAACGGTTTCCCCCGCTTTGACGCTCACTCTCTTGAAGCCGCGCAACTGCCTCTCGGGCCTGAGCACCTTGGATCTGGGGTACTGCGCATAGAGCTGCACCACTTCGTCGCCGTCTCTGCTTCCGGTATTCGTCACGTCGAGCGTGACCATATAAACATCCCCCTCGCACCTGACCTTCGGCCGTGAATATTTGAATGTCGTGTATGAAAGGCCGTGGCCGAAGGGGTACAGAGGTTTCGCCTTGGCGTACATATATGTGCGGCCGTGGGTGATGTCGTAGTCGTGGATGGGCGGAAGGTCGAGGACCGACTCCGGCCAGGTCTGGGTGAGACGCCCGGCGGGATTGACTTTTCCGATACGCAAGTCGGCGACTCCGTGCCCCATTTCCTGACTGCGGTGGACGGTCTGAACGATGGCCCTCAAGTGATCCTGGGACCATCCGATGGTGTAGGGGAAGGTAGTCGTGAGGATCATTATCGTGTTCGGGTTGGCCTGCCAGACCATCTTGGCGATGTCCTCCTCGGCAAGGGTGAGGGACTGCCTGTCCGCCTGCTCCATACCGTCGCTGATGACATAGGACTTGCCCCATCCCAGCTCCGGGTTCTTGCGCTCGAAATCGAGGCACGGCGAGGGACGGTTGCCCACCACCACGATTGCCAGATCGGCCTGAGCCGCCGCCTTGACGCCGAGCCCTGCCATATCGTAGCTCTCGAAAGTCACTTCCACTCCCTCTCCGAGGGCCTCCTTCAGACCGTCGAGGATGGACACCGAGTACGCGGAATTGCCGCAGTACCAGTCCTGGAACACCTTGTCCGCGTTGGGGCCTATCACGGCCACTTTCCTCAGTTTTGAGGCTTCGAGCGGAAGGATGCCGTCATTCTTGAGCAGCACCACGCTCTTCGCGGTGACTTCGCGGCAGAGGTCCTTGGGTTCCTGCGCGAGGTGGGGAAGGGGAGCGCCGTCGCGGCCGATATGGGCGTATGGGTCATCGCCGCCGAGAAGGCCGAGTTTCTGCTCCACGTTGAGGTTCCGCTCGATCGCGTCATCAATGTCGGCTTCGGTGATAAGCCCGCGTCTGTACGCCTCCCAGACCGCGGCCTGCGAATCCTCCTTGTCGTCGGAAAGGAACTGAGTGATGCCGCACTTGATCGCCGCGGCAGCCGCTGTGGCAAGGTCCGGGTACGTGCCGTAATTCATATTCATCTTCGCCATCGCGCTCTCGTCGGAGCAGATGACTCCGTCCATCCCCCATTCGTTCACCGCCATCTCGCGCACGATCGGGTTCGCCGTCATCGGCACTCCGTCCAGCATATTGTACGAGGTCATAAAGCCGCGGCAGCCGCCTTCGGTGATGCATTTCCAGAAGGTGTAGGAGTAATATTCGCGCAGGAGCCGCTCGCTCATATCGGACGAAACGACGTGGCGTCCGTCTTCGTAGCTGTTGGCGACGAAATGTTTCATCACGGGAGAAACCGTCCAGTGGTCAGGGTCGGGCCCCATCGCTCCTCGGATATAGCCCATCGCAATCTGCGAGACGAGCCAGGGGTCTTCGCCGTAGCATTCCTCGGTCCTGCCCCAGCGCGGGTCTCTGCCCAGATCCACGTTCGGTCCCCATAGGATGAGGCCTCCGCGGTCGTACTTCGAGTTCTGGAAATAATATCTTTGCTCCAGCGCGATCTGCGCCCCCACTTTCTCGATGAGTTCCGGGTCCCAGGTCTGCGCCAGGCCGTACGCCTGCGGGAAAATTGTGGTCTCGAGGGGCTTGTACGCGCCCCAGTTGGAAGGACCTCCGTATGCGAGGCCGTGCATCCCTTCGGCGTAGAAGGACTGCGGCACGCCGAGGCGTTCGATGCCCATATCCACGCTCAGCAGGTGTATTTTCTCTTCGATGGTGAGGTCCGATGCGCTGATGCGGTTCTGCGCGCCTGCCTCAAGAGCCGTCCCGATGCACAGGAGCGCTGCGGCAATGATGACTTTTCTGTTCATTTGTCAGTGTGTTTTGTCTGTATCTTCAAAGATAGTTATAATTTGTTATATTTGTAGTGAGAAAAATTCCAATCAATGAAAAAGGCCTTCCTTTCAGCGGCAGCGCTCGCACTCTGTGCAGTTTCACTTTCAGCGTCACGCCCTGTAGCGCCCACCGCCGGCGACGACAATTCGAAATATATGGATATGTACTACGCTTCCCTTGAGAAGACGGACAAAATCCGCTCCTACACCCTTCCCGATGCCCTGACGATGCAGAACGGACAGAAAGTGGAGACGCCGGAGCAGTGGTATTCCTCTCGTCGCCCCGAGCTTCTGAATCTCATCGAGACCGAAATGTTCGGCAAGGCCCCCGGCCGCCTCGAAGGGACCGTCTTTGAAATCGTCGAGCAGGACCCTTCCGCGCTCGGCGGCAGGGCTCTGCGCAAGCAGGTGCGCGTCCGCTTCGACAAGACGCGGTATATCCAGGCCCTGATCTACCTTCCCGCCTCCGCCCAAGGGAAAGTGCCCGTGTTTATGGGCGTCAATTTCGACGGCAATCCTTCCGTAAGCCCGGACCCCGGCATCCTTTACCCGGAGAAAAAGCATTCCCGCCTCTACGGCGAATACAAAGCCCCCGAAAGGGGAAGTCAGGCGTCGCGCTGGCCTGTGGAGGAGATCCTTTCCCGCGGGTACGGCCTCGTGACCTTCCACTGCTCAGATGTCGACCCCGACTTCGACGACGGCTTCCGCAACGGTGTGACGCCCCTCATCTACAGAGAGGGCCAGATCCGCCCCGACCCTGACCAGTGGGGGACCATTTCCGCCTGGGCCTGGGGGATGAGCCGCGTGCTGGACTATCTGGAGACGGACCCGGACGTGGACGCTGCGAGGGTCGCGGCCATAGGCCACAGCCGAATGGGCAAGACCGCCCTGCTCGCCGCAGCCCGCGACGAAAGGTTCGCGATGGTGATTTCCAACTGCAGCGGATGCTGTGGCGCCGCCCTTTCGAGGCGCAATTACGGCGAGACGGTGGAATCCATCGTGCACCTTTTTCCGCACTGGTTCTGCGGCAATTTCTTCAAATACGCCGCCGACGTGGATTCGCTCCCCTTCGACCAGCACGAATTCCTCTCTCTTATAGCGCCGCGGCCCCTTTATGTCGCTAGCGCGGAGCAGGACGCCTGGGCGGATCCCGTGGGAGAGAGGCTGAGCCTTCAGGAGGCGCAGAAGGTTTACGATTTCCTGGGTCTCGAGAGGGGCCTCACCTGCGGCCATATCCACGAAGGGCCCCACGATCTGACTCCCGAGGACTGGGCGCACTACCTTGACTTCGCGGACCGGTATCTCGCCGCCCCGCAGGTGGTCCAGAAAGGCACTTTCGCCCTCGCTTCCGGCCAGAAAGCATCGCTCCCTCTGAACTTCGTCAGGTCTTATGCGGATTTCTCGGCGGATATCGAACTGGGAGGTCCGTTCAGTGAGATCACCCTCGGCCGTGGCGGCCTGAAGACATACTGGGGCTCCGAGATGGAAATAACCCGCGATTCTGTCATAATTTCCGACTTCGACTGGACCGAGGAGAAGGGCAGCTGCGCCGACAGGCGCGAGGCTTTCGCCCACTCTCTCCCGATCGGCGGCGACCTTCGCGTCTGCATCGGCACGGAAGAATTCCAGAAGGGGCATCTCAAGCTCTCCTCCGGTGGAAAGACTGTGGAACGTGACATCCGCTGGATAGGCGGTGGAAAGCCTTATATCACAAACGGGTGTTCAGGTCCGTTGAAGGCCACTCTCTCGTTTGCTTCCCGCAAAGCTTCTTCGAAGATATGGTTCATAGCGGACAGCTATTTCAATACCGTCGATCCCGAAAGATGGCCGCACTATATGGTGCAGGACGGCTTCACTCAGGGCTGGATGGCCGACCATATCCCCGGAGGGTACTCCAAGGAGATGCTCGAGTGCTTCAAGAACGACCTTGAGTTCGCCCAGCCTGAAATCGCAGTCTGGATGCTTGGAATGAACGATATTGAGAAAAACGGGAAAATGCACGCCGACTGGTTTGACTCGCTGCTCGAATTTCTGAGGATTTGCGAGAACCGCGGCATCACCCCTGTGCTCACCACCGTTCCGGACGTACCCGAGAGGTGCCACGATCTGAAGACCGCCTGGGTCCGTTCCTCCGGATACAGATACATCGACTGGGCCGAGGCGGTCCAGAAGGGTGACGGCAGTCGGAATTGGAAAGACGGTCTCCTCTCCGAAGACCTCGTCCACCCTTCCGAAGAAGGAGCAAAAGTTCTCTGGGAGGAGGTCCGGAAGATCATTTTTGAGGGACAATAGTAATTTTTTCGAAATTTATTTGTGAATTCAAGAATTAGGTGTATCTTTGCAATCCCAAACCAAGTTTGGTCTACCTGCGGCAGTGGTGAAATGGTAGACACGCTACTTTGAGGGGGTAGTGGGCATTGGCCTGTGTGAGTTCGAGTCTCACCTGCCGCACAAACGAGCTGACCTGAAAAGGCCGGCTCGTTTTGTTTTTTCACCCCCGCTGCACACCAGAAACTTTGATTACACGGAATAAATGAAAAATTGTTAAATTTGCCGTCTGTAAATTGCGCAGAAAATGGGAATGTTCAGCTTTTTCGGCGATCAGGAGCACAAAGTGTTCGACTACAAGCCGATATACTACGACAAGAAAAAAGAGGAGATAAAACAGAAATTCGCCTCCGTGGACGGCTCTGCCTCCGGAAAGAAGGACAGTTACGTACCCGGGTCCTACATCAAGGGCTCGATGCGTGACGGCAATTACCAGAAGACCCGCCAGAACGGCAGCAAGGCCCAGAACATCATCGGTCTCGTGGGTCTGCTTCTCATTTTCGTGGTCCTGATATTCATCGCCAAATTCTATTCCCTGCTCTGATGCCTTCCCTGAAGATACTGCCCGGCAACATAGCCAATATGATAGCCGCGGGGGAGGTCGTCCAGAGGCCCGCTTCCGTGGTGAAGGAGCTTATGGAGAACGCCGTGGACGCCGGAGCCTCCAGCGTCACCCTCATCCTTTCCGATTCGGGCAGGACTCTCGTGCAGGTCATCGATGACGGTTGCGGAATGTCTCCGCAGGACGCCGTACTGTGCTTCGAGAGGCACGCGACGTCAAAGATCGCCACGGCCGAGGACCTGAATGAAATCCTCACTTTCGGCTTCCGTGGAGAGGCTCTCGCCTCCATCGCCGCAGTCGCCGACGTTACCCTCAAGACCCGCCGCGAGTGCGACGAAGTGGCGAGCGTGGTGAATATTTCTGACGTGAAGACAAGCACGGGCTCCGCCGCAGCCCCGAAAGGCTCCAATTTCGCGGTGCGCAACCTCTTTTACAATGTCCCCGCACGGCGCAAATTCCTCAAATCTCCCGCCGTGGAACTGAGGCACTGCGTGGAAGAATTCACCCGTGTCGCCCTCACGCGCCCGGACATCGCCTTCACCCTCAAGCACAACGGCAAGGATATGTTCGTGCTGAAAAAGGCGCAGTCCCTCAAATTCCGCATCCTCGACCTTCTGGGCTCCAACGTCACGGGGGATATCGTGGATGTGAGTGCACAGACCTCCGTTGCTTCCATTACCGGATTCGTCGGCAGGCCGGATTCCGCCAGAAAGACGCTCGGCAACCAATACTTCTTCGTCAACGGAAGGTTTTTCCGCAGCCCGTACCTGCACAAAGCGGTGATGAAGGCCTACGAAGATTTCATCCCGGAAGGCCTCACCCCTTCGTATTTCATCTATCTTGAAGTGGACCCGCACTCCATCGACGTGAACATCCACCCCACCAAGACCGAAATAAAGTTCGAGGACGACAGCGTCCTTTTCCAGACCCTCTACGCCTGCATCAGGGAAACCCTCGGGCGGAACTCTTTCGGCGCGGCCATCGATTTCGAGGGTGCCGGTGAAGTGGAACTTCCGGTCCTCGGCGGAAATTTCTCCAGAATACATTCCGGAGAGGTCCCGCAGCCCGGACTTGACCCCGCCTACAATCCCTTCGAGCCTGCGCCCATCACCCCCGACTACGATTTCCAGAATTTCAGCGGGAATGGCGGATCTTCATTCAGCTCCGGTGCTCCCTCATTCAGCGGAAAGGAGAATCTCAGCCACAGGGACGCCGCGGCCCTTTGGGAAGACGCGTTCAAGGCCCCTTCCGCCTCGAAGATTTTCACGATTCAGGACGGGCGGTACATAGTCGCCCAGGCCCCCCAGGGTGGGATAATGACTGTGAATGTCAGGCGCGCGAGGGAGAGGGTCCTGTATGAGAAGTTCCTGCGCGCATTCGCCTCTGGCGAAAAGCTCACTCAGTCCTCGCTCTTCCCCGTCGAAGTGAAGGTCGGAGTTCAGGGCAAGCTCCTTTTCGACGAAAACAAGTCCCTGCTGGAGAGCCTGGGCTTCGATATAGCCCCTCTCGGCGAGGACGGGATCACTGTCAGCGGCGTGCCGGACGGCTATTCCTGCGAGAGCGGGAAAGTGGAAGCCCTCGTGAGCGACCTTCTTCTCATCCTCTCCTCCGAAGGCACCTCCCTCAAGGAGATGATGGACTCCAGGCTCGCGTCCCGCTTCGCGATGCTGGGCGCATCCCTCGCCGACCCCCTCTGCTCGTCCTTCGAGGCGCAGAAACTTCTGGAAGCCCTTCTGGGCTGCGAGAACTCCGAATTCACCCACAACGGCCGCCGCATCATCTCCGTGGACGGGGTGGACGAAATTGAAAAAAAATTCATTTGAAATGTTTGAAAACGTACCGAAAGCCACAAAGAATCTTATAATCGTCAATGTCATCATCTTCGCCGCATCGCTGCTCAACAAGGAGATGATGTTCACCAACTTCGCCCTTTTCTACCCCACGTCGAAATATTTCCACTGGTATCAGATAGTGACCCATATGTTTATGCACGGGGATTTCTGGCACATCCTCTTCAATATGTACACGCTCTACATATTCGGCTCCGTCCTTGAGAGGATCATCGGGGAGAAGAAGTTCCTGATATTCTACTTCGTCTGCGGAGGCGGCGCAGTGGCGCTCCATCTGGGAGTGCAGTACCTTGAGATGCAGCACTATATGGCTCAGGCCGCGGAAGGCTCCGCCCAGGCCCTGTCCTCCATCCAGGCTCTCAAGTCGACCCCCACCGTGGGCGCGTCAGGCGCGATATACGGTCTTCTGATCGCGTACGCGATGCTTTTCCCGCAGGCCAGGCTCACCCTCATCTTCCCTCCTGTCACGCTTTCCGCGAAGTGGTGGGTGATAATCTTCGCCTTCATCGAGCTCTTCACCGGCATTTCCGGCCTTGCCTCCGGCATCGCGCATTTCGCACATCTCGGAGGGATGCTCTTCGGTTTTGCCCTGATAAAATATTGGAGAAAGAAAGGTACCCTGTTCCCCACTAATACATATTATTATTGATATGGATACATCAGATATAATATCCAAGTGCGTTGAGGTCCTGAAGGACGGCGGCGTCATTCTCTACCCCACGGACACCATCTGGGGCATAGGCTGCGACGCGACCAATCCCGAGGCCGTCGCCAAGGTTTACGACATCAAGCGCCGCTCCGACAGCAAGTCCCTCGTGCTCCTTGCCTCCGACCTTGATATGGTGGCGCGCTACATCCGCGAAATCCCCGGCATCGCCATCGATCTGGTGGAAGTCAACGACCGTCCGATGACCATCGTCTACCCCGGCGCCATCGCCTCAAAGGCCCCCTCGGAAGGCCATAAAGCCGTCGCTGACCGCAGGCTCCTCGCATACAATACCGTGGCGGAGGATGGAAGCGTGGGGATCCGCATCCCCCTGATGGATTTCTGCCGCGAGTTGGTCTTCAAGCTCGGACGCCCTCTGGTGTCCACTTCTGCCAATATCTCCGGCGAGCCTTCCCCCAAGTGCTTCGCCGACATTCCGGAGGAAATCAAGGCCGCGATGGACTACATCGTCCCCGCCCGGATGGAAAGGGACTCCACCGGCCTGCCTTCTCAGATCATCAAACTCGGCCTCGGGGGAGAGGTGCAGATAATCAGGGGCTGATGGAAGTTTTCTTTTCCCGGGATATCGAAGGCGGAATCGTGCGCCTGAACGCGGAGGAATCGGCCCACTGCGTGAAGGTTCTGCGCCACCGCGCCGGAGACGATATTTTTGTCATCGACGGCGAAGGGACCCTCTTCACCTGCCGCCTCACCGACGCTTCCCCGAAGGAGGCGCAGGCCGTTGTGGTGAGGGAGGAGCCCGACTGGGGCGCGCATCCCTACTATCTGCAGATGGCGGTGTGCCCCACGAAAAATATCGAAAGGTACGAATGGTTCGCCGAAAAGGCCACGGAGACGGGTCTGGACGAGATCGTGCCCGTCATCGGGGACCATTCGGAGAGAAAGATTCTCAAGACCGAGCGTCTGCGAAGGATCCTTCTTTCCGCGTCGAAGCAGTCCCTCAAGGGGGCGGTGCCGCGGGTCGCGGAGTGCCTGAGTGTGAAGGACTTCATCGCCGCCGCCGACCCTGATGCGATAAAACTCATCGCCTGCTGTTTTGAAGGGCAGGTCCCGCGCACGGGCATCACCGAAGCGCTGGAAGGGATGAATGGGAAGAAAGTCATCATTCTGATAGGCCCGGAAGGGGATTTTTCCCGCGAAGAGGCGGCATTTGCCCTGGAAAAGGGGTTTGTGCCGGTGCATCTGGGGCCCTCGCGCCTGAGGACGGAGACTGCCGCGCTCGTGGCCGCGACTGCGGTCTATCTCAAATCTTTGGAAGGGAGTGCGCTCAAATGAGCAGCGACCCCAATTGGAACACCGCGAAAGCGACCACCCAAGCCAGGATCAACGAATGAATCACGGTGAATGCCGCCCATTTGCGTCCCGCCTCCTTGCGCAGGGTCGTGATCGTGGCGATGCAGGGGAAATACAGCAGCACGAAAAGCATGAATGCGAGCGCTGAGGCCGGAGTGAAGGATGAGTCTTCCCGCATCACCTCCACGAGAGAGTCCGTGCTGCCCTCTTCGGCGTTGTAGAGTATGCCCATAGTGCTGACGATGGCTTCCTTGGCGGGCAGGCCGGTCAGAAGGCAGACGCTCATTTTCCAGTCGCAGCCTATTGGCTTCATCACCGGCTCCACGAACCTTCCCACGTCGGCGAGGTAGGACTCCTGCTTGAACTTTCCGTTCTGGGTCTTGTCCGCGGGGAAATATTCCAGAGCCCATATCGCCACCGATGCGGCGAGAATCACCGTCGTGATTTTCTGCAGGTAATCTTCGCACCTCTCCCAGATATGGGACCAGGTGGCCTTGAACTTGGGCCGGCGGAACGGCGGCAGCTCTGACACGAAGTCGTCCTCGCTCTTACGGAAGTACTTCGTCCGCTTCATTATCGTCGCGAAAATTATGGAAAGGACGATGCCCGCAAGGTACATCGATATCATCACCAGAGCCTTGTACTTGGCGAAGAAGGCGCTGACAAAGAGCATATATACCGGAAGTCTCGCCGAACAGGACATAAACGGTATCATCAGCATTGTCAGGGTCCTGTCGCGCCTGTCCTCGATGCTTTTGGCGGAAAGGATCGCCGGCACGTTGCAGCCGAAGCCCAGAAGCATCGGGATGAACGACTTGCCGTGCAGGCCGAGCCGGTGCATTATCTTGTCCATTATGTACGCCGCTCGCGCCATCAGGCCGGAGTCCTCCATTATGGACAGGAAAAAGAAAAGTATGATGATGTTCGGCAGGAACGAAATCACGGCCCCGACCCCTTGCACTATTCCGTCCACCAGAAGGCTCGTCGCCCATCCGCTCTTCATCACGCCCCGCAGCCATTCCGCGAGAAGGTCCATCCCGCTCTCGATCCAACCCTGAGGGTAGGCCCCGATCTTGAAGGTAGCCTCGAACACGCCGAAGAGGATGAGGGTGAGAAGGGGAAGACCCAGCCATTTGTTGGTGAGCAGAGTGTCGACCTTCTGCGTGAGAGAGTGGTCGGAATTGTCCTTGCTGTGGCGCACCGTCTCCTGAAGGGCACCGCACACGAACGCGTGACGCGCCTCTTCGATGGTGGCGTCGCGCACGAAAGGCACGTGCTTGGACGATGGCGCGCTCTCTGATGCCGCGATGATGCAGTCGGCAAGGCGCCTCAGACCCGCCCCGGTCTCGAAATCCACCGGCACTACCGCCACGCCCAGAAGTTTTGACAGGGTCTCGATGTCGATGGAGTGGTCCGTCTGGAGGTATGAGCTGTAGTTCACGAGGGCGAAGACAAGGTGGAGGTCCATATCCAGAAGTGCGGAAGCCCTCTCCAGGCTTTCGTGCAGGGACATTGCGTCTACGATGCAGACCACGGCGTCGTTCTCTTGTGAAGTGTCTGTGGTGAAGGAAATTTTCCGGCTTTCGTGGATGAGGGTGCGCGGCTTCAATCCGTGGACGTCCCCGACGATGCTGACGGAGATGAGTCCGCCTTCCTTCCCTTCCGCCTTGGAGTACGGACAGGATAGACAGTCGCCGGTGCAGTTGAAATTCATTTTACTTTTTATGCTTCGCCGGGATGCAAAGATAAAAAAAAATTGGTAGAATTCTTATATTTGTGCGATATGAACATTTCTGTCGAAATCGGGCCCGGGGCCTCCGTGCTGCTGCACACCTGCTGCGCTCCCTGCGCCGGGGCGATTGCCGAAGCGCTGTCGCAGAGCGGGGCGGGGGCCGCGATTTTCTTTTCGAATTCCAACATATCACCCCGCTCGGAGTATGACCTAATGCTAGCGGAGGTGTACCGGCTCGCGGAGCGTTTCGGACTGGAAGTGATAGAGGACGAGTATGACCACGACGCGTGGAAGGAAGCCGTCCGGGGCCTCGAGGATGAGCCGGAAAGGGGAGGGCGGTGCCTTCAGTGCTTCCGCTACCGCCTTTCGCGTGCCGCCGCCTGTGCTTCCGAGCGCGGCTTCGACACGCTCACCACGGCCCTCGCCTCCTCGCGCTGGAAGAGTCTGGAGCAGGTGGACGAGGCGGGACGGGAGGCGTGTGCCGCTGTGCAAGGAGTGCAGTGGTGGGGCCGCAACTGGCGCAAGGGCGGAGGTCAGGTGCGTCGCGACGAAATCAACCGCGAGATGTCGTTCTACAATCAGACTTTCTGCGGATGCGAATATTCAAACAAAAAGATATGAGAAAGATTGTTGCTTTTCTTGCGACTGCGGCCGCTTTGGTGTCATCCTGCTGCTCTGTCCCGAAGGTTGAGTCTTCCCTTCCATACAAGATCAAGGGCGGTACGATAGTGTTTGACGAGCCCTCCAGAGAGTCGGGCCAGGTGTCCGCGCTCAGGCTCTCGGCCGACCCCATCGACACCATCCGCGTGGGGCTTGTGGGCTGCGGCTCCCGCGCCCGCACGGCTCTGGACCTTCTCTACCTGCCGGGAGTGCAGATTGTCGCCCTGTGCGACAAGTATGAGGAGCACGTGGACAAGTATCTTGCGAAAGACAAGATTCTTAATGACAATTCCGGCATCGTCCCGCGCAAGTATGTGGGCGAAGAGGCCTACAAGGAGATGTGCGAGAGCGACGATATAGATCTCGTGTACGTCACCACGGGCTGGCAGATGCACGTCCCCGTCTCCCTGTACGCGCTCCGCCACGGCAAGCATGTGGCCTGCGAGGTGCCTGCGGCGACCACTCTCGAGGAGTGTTGGGCGCTGGTGGATGCCTGCGAGCAGACCCGCAAGCATTTCTTCATGCTCGAAAACTGCATCTATGACAAGGAGGAACTCTTCATCCACAATCTTGTCCGTCAGGGACTCCTCGGCGAAGTGTACTACGGCGCCGGGGCGTACATCCACAACCTTGACCGCGGCTGGGAGCGATACACGGACAACTGGAGGCTGGACTTCAACCAGAAGCGCCGTGGCGACAACTACGCCACCCACGGCCTCGGCCCCATCTGCCGCGATATGGACATCCACCGCGGTGACCGTCTGGAGACCCTCATCTCGATGGATTCGGCTCCGCTCAGAAGCAAGGAGTGGGGGCAGAAGCTGATGGGCACCGAAGAATTTGCGGAAGGTGACCAGACCGTGACCCTCATCCGTACCGCCAAAGGCCACCTCATCGAGATTCAGCACAATGTCTACGGCCGCAGCCCCTACAGCCGCATCCACGAAGTGATGGGCACGGCCGGCTGGGCCCGCAAATATCCTTCACTTATGGTCAATCTTGCCGAGGGCGGGGGTCCTGTCGACTCCCTGATGACTCTGTACAACCATCCTGTCTATGCAGAAGTCGAGCAGATGGCCGAAAAGGTCGGAGGTCACGGTGGAATGGACTTCGTGATGCTCTCCCGCCTCGTCTACTGCCTGCACAACGGCCTGCCGCTGGATATGGACGTGTACGATGCCGCCGAGTGGAGCTGCATCGGGGAGCTGAGCGGCGTCTCGATGGACTCCGGCTACCTCCCCGTCCGCTTCCCCGACTTCACCCGCGGCGACTGGGCCCTCTCGGACCACGTCTCCTTCGAGTACAAATTCTAGC
>R03__coassemble_1348_pt1 | contig 11600 bp, 8 predicted proteins | sample R03__metabat2_low_PE_033 | metagenome-assembled genome bin R03
TCGGTTTGCGAAGGGGTGGCGAGGTCCGAGCCCAGACGGTTGTCATAGCCAAGGACTATCGCATCGGCGCCGTAATATCCCTTCACATAGTCTCTGAGATACTGCTCCGCGGTAAGGGAGCAGAAATCTCTGGTGAAGGGAAGCACTTCGACTTTGTCCACGCCTCTGGAACTGATAAGGGTCGTCTTCTCCTGAAGGGATGTCAGGAGCCTGAGCTCCCTCGCACCGTCCTGGAGAACGGTGCGGGGATGAGGCCAGAAAGTCAGCGCAATGCTTTCGGTATGGAGATCGCGCGCACGCGAAGCCAGTTCGTCAAGCACCACGCAGTGTCCCCTGTGGACTCCGTCGAAAAAGCCTGTGGCTACAACCATTTGACGTAAGGGCAGTCCTGCCTGTGGGGCAGCAGAGGATTCTTAGGATAGATCCTGGTCGCCACCTGATACATTCCGGTCCTCTCGGGGAGGATGGATGCGCAGTAGCGGGCAGTCTCTCCCTCGAAGGATTCGAGCACGAATTCGCACTTCTCCTGGATGTGGAGATTGCCCTTGGCATCAGACGAAGTGAAGATCATCTCCACTCCGATGTCCTCGGGCTTGAGGTCGGCGATGCTGAGCTCCACCCTTGCCTCGAGCGGATGCTCCGCGGAAAGGGTGTAGGAAGCGTCAGGCTGAGTGTACGAAACGACCCTGATGTCGTCCCAGCAGCGGCGTACGTGCTTTTTCCAGGCGGCCACCCTGCGGGCGAGGGCGTAATTGTCCGCTGTCATCCGGGCTGTCCTTTCTCCCTGCGGGAGATAGTACTGGTTCACGTAGTCCGTGAGCATACGGTTCGTGGTGAAGTTGCTCGCCACCTGCGCGATGGTGTTTTTGATGAAGCCTATCCACTCGGCGGAATAGCCGGTCTTGGGATCCACGTCGTAGTATGCGGGCGCAATCTCGTTCTCGATAATGTCGTAAATGGTCGCGGAATCGAGCTCGTTCTGGTAGTTCCAGTCCTCGTATGTCTGCTCCTGGGGAAGGGCCCAACCGGCGCCCTTCTTGTAGCCTTCCACCCACCATCCGTCGAGGACGGAGAAGTGCATCACACCGTTCATCGCGGCCTTTTCGCCGGATGTGCCGGAAGCCTCCTGCGGGCGGGTGGGGTTGTTGAGCCAGACGTCCACGCCCTGCACGAGCCTCTTGGCGAGGGTGATGTCATATCCGGGCACAAAGATTATCTTGCCGATGAAGCGGTCCTGCTTGGAGATTTCCACAATCTGTCGGATGAGGTCCTGGCCTGCCTTGTCGGCGGGATGGGCCTTTCCGGCGAAGAGGAACTGCACGGGACGCTCAGGATTGTTGACGATGGCGTCGAGCCTGTCGAGGTCGCTGAAGAGGAGCGTAGCTCTCTTGTATGTGGCGAAGCGGCGGGCAAAACCTATGGTGAGGATGTCGTCGCGGAGGTTTTTCTTGATCGTGACGATCTGGCGGGGAGAATAGTGGCTGCACTCGCCAGGATCGGAAAGTTTGTTGCAGACAGTATGCACAAGGTCCTGCTTGAGGAACTTGCGGGTCTTCCATATCTCGCTGTCGGGGACGGAGTAGATGCCCTCGAAGCACTTCTTGTCATAGTGGTGGGTCTTGAACTCCTCTCCGAACACCTTGGCGTGGAGTTCCTTCCACTGCTTGGCCGCCCAGGTGGGATAGTGCACTCCGTTGGTGACGTAGCTGACGTGAAGCTCCTCGGGGAGATATCCCGGGTACATCCGGGCGAAGATGTCCTGGCTTACCTTGCCGTGAAGCATCGATACGCCGTTGACGTTCTGGGAGATATTGGCGGCGAGGAAGCTCATCGAGAATTTCTCGCCCTGGTCTCCGGGGCGGAACTTGCCCAGAAGCATCATCGAATCCCAGCTGATCTTTATCTGCTCGGGGAAGCCGCCAAGATACCTGTACAGCATACTCTCCTCGAAGGCGTCGTGGCCTGCGGGGACAGGGGTGTGGGTCGTGAAGAGGGAAGAAGCCCGGACAACCTCGAGGGCCTCGGAGAATGAGAGTCCCTCGTTCTGGATGTATTCGCGGAGCCTCTCGAGACCGGTGAATGCGGCGTGGCCCTCGTTGCAGTGATAAATCTGGGGATTGAGGCCGAGGACCCTGAGGGCCCTGATGCCGCCGATGCCGAGCAGGAGTTCCTGCTTGAGACGGTTCTCCCAGTCTCCGCCGTAGAGCTGATGCGTGATCTGGCGGTCCTCAGGAGCGTTGGCCTCGAAGTCGGTGTCCAGAAGATAGAGGTCCGTGCGGCCCACGGCGACCTTCCAGATGCGGGCATTGACGGTACGTCCCGGGAAATTGACGCTCGTGGTGATCCACTGCCCTTCGGCGTCGATCACAGGCTCGGCGGGAATCTTGAGGAAGTCCTGGGCATCATAGCGGGCGATCTGGTCGCCCTGCGCGGAGAGGATCTGGGTGAAATAGCCGTACCTGTACAGGAAGCCCACAGCCACGAGATTCACGTTCATATCGCTCGTTTCCTTGAGGTAGTCTCCGGCAAGGATGCCGAGGCCTCCGGAATAGATCTTGAGCGAGGAGTCCAGACCGTACTCCATACAGAAATATGCCACTGAAGGGTCTTTGCGGTCGTTTTTCGCCGCCATATAAGTATTGAACTCATCCATCACGGCGTCCAGCTGAGAGCAGAAGACGGAGTCCGTGGAGAGGGCGACGAAGCGCTTGAGGCTGACCGTGTCGAGGACGGCCCTGGGGTTGTGGCTCGAATCGTGCCACACCTTTGCGTCCACATATTTGAAAAGAGCTTTGGCGGAGTCGTTCCAGCACCACCACAGGTTCTTGCTCAGAGTCTCAAGTCCTGCTATCCTTTCGGGAAGGTTGCGCGTCACCATGACGCTCTTCCAGGAAGGAGCGTTGTAAATTTCATTCATACACTGACTAATCTAACTTTTACTTGTTTCTTATCTCCAGAGCGTCGTTCACGCGGATGATGAAGTCGCTCAAAATGTTCATATAATTGATAAAGGCCTCGTAGGGAGTGTCGTAGGGGTTGTAGAAGGTGCGGCACTCTCCGTCGGAGAAGAATTTCGTATTCATATAGAAGAAATTGTCGCTTTCCTGCAGATGGCCGAAATCCGCCCAGAGGACGGGGTCGCCGAGGATGGAGAGTTTCTCCGTGAGAGAATAGAGCTTGTTGAAAGCGTCCTGCTGGAGCTCGTTTCCGAGCCAGGCGGACACGTCGCTTTCCACGGATGCCCAGGAGATGGTGTCGTCCACCTTGAGGTCACCGACGCACTTGTGGGCCTTTACGGCCTCCGAAGGAGTAGCGAATTTCATCGTATTGTCATTTGAGACAATGCCGACGAGCGAGCGGAAGAAGTCGAAGATGCCGCTCTGCGCGGTGTTTCTCATTCCGAACACCTCATAATCGAGGAAGAGGTTCACCACATCGCCTTCGCCGGAGGAGAGCCACTCGAAATATTTCTCGGCGCTCAGCGGCCACACGTCCCAGGAAGGGTTGGAGAAGCGGACGGTGAGATCGTCGCAGAGCGAATAATTTCGGAGAAGGAGCTTGAGGCGGGGCTGGATTTCGTCACAATAGACGTAGTCCGAGCTCTGCCATCCGAGGACATTCGGGGCGCCCTCAGTCACCATAGTCTTGAATCCCATATCGTACACCTGGGAGCCGATGGCGTCGGAATAGATGAGCTCGGTGTTTCGGAAAGTCACGGGAGTGACTCCGAAAAGCTCTTCAATCTTGGCCTTGTGCTTGAGGACCTGATGCTCGAACTCGGCCTCGGAGCGCAGGGATGCAAGGGAATGGTAGTAAGGCTCGCACAGGAACTCCACCTTGCCGGTGGCGCAAAGCTCCTTGAAGGAAGCGATGGTATCGGGGGAATATCTCTCGAGAAGCTCCAGAGTGGAGCCGTCGATCGAGAAAGCAACCTTCAGAGTGCTTCCCTTGGCGGTAAGAAGCTCCTGCAGCAGGGCGTTCATCGGGAGATAGCACTCGGTGACCACTCTTTTGAGGACTGTTCTGTTGGAATAGTCGTCATAGTAGTGTGAGTCCTTTCCGATGTCGAAAAATCTGTACTGACGCAGTCTGGTCGGCTGATGAACCTGAAAATACAGGCAAATGCTCTTTTTTGTCATATTATGGATTCGTAAACTTTTTTCAACTTGGCTGTGGCGTCGTTCCACTTGAGGTCATTGACCTCGTCGTACCCCTGGGAGGCCGCGAAAGAAGCGAGCGCGGGGTAGGAGAGCAGCGCATAGATGTCGTCCGCCATCGCGTCGACGTCCCAGAAGTCCACCTTGAAGGCGTACTTGAGGACTTCGGCCGCGCCGGACTGGTGAGAGATGATGGCGGGAACGCCGGTGCGCATAGCCTCGAGAGGCGATATGCCGAAAGGCTCCGAGACGGAGGGCATGATGTACACGTCCGAAAGGGCGAACATCTTCTGCACCTCGGCTCCGCGAAGGAAGCCCGTGAAATGGAAGCGGTCCGAGATGCCGAGGCGCGCCACCTGCTTGATGGCCCTCACCATCATATCTCCGCTGCCGGCCATCACAAAACGCACGCCCTTGGTCCTCTTGAGGACCTTCGCGGCGGCTTCGATGAAATATTCGGGGCCCTTCTGGAAGGTGATGCGTCCAAGGAACGTGACCACCTTGTCCTTCACTCCCCTGTCCACGGTGACGCTCTCCTTGCCGCTGAAATCCACGGCGTTGTGCACTGTCACCACCTTTGCGGGATCGATCCCGTAGCGGTTGATGACTATGTTTCTGGTAAGATCGGACACGGTGACGACCCTGTCCGCGGCCATCATTCCCCTCTTCTCGATGTCGAGGACCCTTGTATCCATATGCTTCTCGTCACCGCGGTCGTAGGAAGTGGCGTGGACGTGGACCACGAGGGGCTTGCCGGTCAGTTCCTTGGCGGCGATGCCGGCAAGGTAGGTCAGCCAGTCGTGGGCGTGGATGACATCGAACTCGTCCTTGTGCTGCATCGCGATGGTGCCTCCCACCTGGGCGTAGCGGCTGACTTCCTCCATCAGGGAGGCGCCGTACTTGCCGGAGAACTTGAATTTCTGACCGAAGCCGATGACGGTCTCGCTCTGCTGAGTGGCCTTGAGCTTCTCGATGGCGCTGAAATACTCCTCGGGGTCGGAGTAAGGCACCAGAGAAGAATCCACGTACATGAATTTCACCTTGTCGAGGAACTCGTCCACAGTGTTGGAGGAATACCTCAGGGGAACGTCGCTGGCGTTGATGATGCGGGTGTAGGTCTGGTCTTCGTCGCCCGAAGCGGACGGCATCACGAAGAGGGTCTCGACACCATTGTGCGCAAGGCCCTTCACTATACCCTCGCAGGCGGTGCCGAGGCCGCCGGCGATATGGGGAGGGAACTCCCATCCGAACATCAGTACTCTCATTATTTCTCCTCCTTGTATTTTTCCATCATATAATATACGGACAGCAGTGCGGCGGTCGAGAGAGCGGAAGAAATCGCTCCGTGCGGCTCCTGCGGGGGGTCTCCGTCATAAAGCTCGGAGAACGCTCCCACGCCGTGCTTGCTGAGGTCTTCGTAGAAGCCTTCCGTCAGCCATTCGGCCTTTTTCCAGAATGCGGCTCCCTTCATTCTGAAGCACACCTGCACGTACGGTTCCAGAAGGAAGGGGCGGGTGCTTCCGTTGTGGTATGCGAGGTCCCTCTCATACTGCGAACCGTCGTAGACTCCCTTGTAGCGGACGTCGCGCGGGGACAGGGTGCGAAGGCCCCTCGGGGTCAGAAGCTCGCTTTCGATCACTCTCACGATCGAGGGCGCAAGCTCCTCGTCGACGGGGGAATACTGCACCCAGAGGGCGTAAATCTGGTTTGGACGCACTTCCAGGTGCTGTCCTTCGGCGTCCACATAGTCGGCGAGGCAGCCCATCGAGGCGTTCCAGAAAGTGCTCTGGTAATTTGCCTTCACGAGGTCGCGGATCTGCTTCCACTTGCCGATGAACTCGCTGCCGCGGGTGCCGAACTTCTCCTCCATCTCGAGGGCGAAGCAGATGGCGTTGTACCACAGGGCGTTGGTCTCCACCTGATAGCCGGCCCTTTCGGTCACTGCCCTGCCGGCGATATATGCGTTCATCCAGCTCAGGGCGACTCCGTCCATCTGGGCCCACAGAAGGCCGGAGGGCTGCATCGCGACTTCGTTGCGCTCGCCGGGGAGGTAGCTCTCCAGGACGCCGCGGAGGATGATGCCGTACTTTTTCCAGACCTTTCTGGGATCCGCGCCGAAATCTATGTATGCCTGAAGGACGGTGGCGAGGAAGAGCGGGGCCTCAACCTGCGTGGTGCGGCGGAAGAGCCTCTCCTGCTCGTCTGCGATGATATTGTCGAGGATCTCCTCGAAGGACGCGCAGTCGCCGCCGGCGTAGAGGGTGAGGCCCGGGAGGGCCTGCAGGGTCTCACGCAGCAGACCGGTGTACATCCAGGAAAATCCGGCGTTGATCTTCTTGCGGGAATTGTGGGTGCTCACCAGAAGGTCGGCGCAGCGCAGGAGCTGGTCGTGGCCGTCGGCGATGGGGAGGATCCTGCCCACCTTGTCGTCGAACTTGCGCTTCAATCCCGCGCACGACTCCTGCTCCATCGAAGCGGAGAAGACGACGCTCTCGCCCTCGGAAAGTTTCATTTCAAACCATCCCGGCACGAAAAGGTCCTCCTTGCAGTCGAATCCGCGGCGGTATTCGTCCGAATACGTGATGCCGTTGTACCAGTAGGGAGCGGACACGAACTCGCTCCGGGACGTGCTCATCTGAAGGTTCAGATTGGGGAAATTGGGGTACAGGCGGAAGGAAACTCCGTTCTGGATATGGGTCGGGGCAGTGCAGGCGTCGTCGTTGCAGTGCGGCAGGGCGTGGATGTTGCGGAACGCCAGGAACGGATGCAGCGACAGAGTGGCTCTGGAAGGGCACTTCACAAGGGTGTACTTTATCAGCAGCTGGTCCTTGTCCGGCACCAGAAGGAGGGACTTGCGGAAAATGATTTCACCGATCTTGTACGTGATGGTGGGCACGGGGTCGGCGGTGAAATCGATTATGTACTTGTGGCCGCGGGGCTCGTACATATCTCCGTAGCAGTGGATGCCGAGGGCGAATTTCTTGCCGTTCACGGTCAAGGTCTCGTCCAGGGCGGAGAGCAGGAGGAAGCGGTCCCCTCCGAAGCGGTCCAGCGTCACGGCCAGGAGGCCGTGGTAGCGCCGCGTGTTGCAGGAGATGATGGAAGTGTTGCAGTATGCACCGGACTTGTTCGCGCAGAGGATCTCCCTGCGGAGCGAATAAGAGAGGTTCACAAGCTCACTTTTGTTGAATTTCAAAAATGCCATATCTAGCTTTATTTCTTAAGTTCCAAACAAATGGCGCACCTGCTGGGCAGATACAGGTACATCGTGTCATCAAGGCTCTGATCCCCGTTGGGGGACTTCTCGTGGAGCGTCAGGTGGGACTTGCTGCAGTCGATGCGGTCAAATCCTCCGAACCTTCCCTCGTCCGAGCAGAAGACAGTCCTGTATTCTCCCGCAGGAGCGGCAAAACCATAGTCAGCCACTGAGAGCGACGGATGGAAATTGAATGCAAAGATAGAGTTTTTGCGCCTGAATATCAATATTTTCTTCTGTTCGTCGGCGACCAGCAGCCTTGCCGGCTCTTCGAGCACTCCCGCCTTTTTCATATAGCGGACCATCTCACGGTCGAAATCGCGCAGCCCCTGATATCTGAGAAGGGAGTTGTCGGAGAGCGACCACTGCCGGCGGGCGTATTTGTAGGACCAGCCGTTGCCCTCGCGCGGGAAGTCTATCCACTCGGGATGACCGAACTCGTTGCCCATAAAGGTGAGGTAGCCGTCTCCGGCGGTGGCGGCGGTGACGAGGCGTATCATCTTGTGCAGCGCCACGCCCCTGTCCACGGTCATATTCTGCGAATCCTTGTTCATCGAGAAGTACATCTCCTTGTCGCAGAGGCGGAAGATGATGGTCTTGTCGCCCACCAGAGCCTGGTCGTGGCACTCGGCATAGCTGACGGTCTTTTCGTCGCAGCGCTTGTTGGTCAGTTCCCACCAGATTTCTCCCATCGACCAGTCCTCGTCCCTTTTCTCCTTGATCCACTTGATCCAATGGTCGGCGACGCCCATCGCCATACGGAAGTCGAAGCCCACTCCGCCGCATTCCAGCGGGGCGGCGAGGCCCGCCATTCCGCTGACGTCCTCGGCTATGGTGATGGCGCAAGGATCAATTTCGTGTACGAGGATATTGGCAAGGGCCAGATATATGACGGCGTTCTCGTCCACGCCGCAATCGAAATAGAGATTGTAATTGCCGAAGTCCTTGCCCAGACCGTGGTCCCAGTAGAGCATAGAGGTGACTCCGTCGAAGCGGAAGCCGTCCAGATGGTACTCCTGCATCCAGAACTTGCAGTTGGACAGGAGGAAATATTTCGTCTCGTCCTTGCCGTAGTCGAAGCACCTGGAGCCCCAGGCGGGGTGATAGCCCTGGGGGCCGCTGTAGAAGTAGAGGTCGTCGCGGCCGTCGAAGCGGCTCAGGCCTTCAGCCTCATTTTCCACGCTGTGCGAATGGACGATGTCCATAATGACGGCGATGCCGCGGGCGTGGGCGTCGTCCACGAGGGCCTTGAACTCCTCGGGGGTGCCGAAGCGGGAGGAAAGGGCGAAGAAATTGGACACCTGGTAGCCGAAGGAGCCGTAGTAGGGATGCTCCTGAAGGGCCATTATCTGGATGACGTTGTAGCCCAGGGACCGGATGCGGGGAAGGACGTCGCGGCGGAACTCCTCGAACGTGGAGACCTTCTCCTGCTCGGAGCTCATACCGATGTGGCACTCGTAGATGAAGGGATGCTCCCTTCTGCCGGGACGGCGGTGCTTCCACTGATAGGGATTGGCGGGGTCCCACACCTGAGCGCAGAAGACCTTCGTCTCGGGGTCCTGGACAGTCCTCGTGACGTACGAGGGCAGGCGCTCGCCCGCACCGCCGCTCCACTCGATGTAGAGTTTGTAGAGCTGGCCGTGGGAAATGAACATCGAAGGGAGGCGGAGCTCCCAATTACCCCCTCCGACGGGCTTCAGGGCGTACCCTTCCGTCCGCTTCCAATTGTTGAAGTCTCCGACGAGGTAGATGCGCGTCGCGTTCGGCGCCCACTCGCGGAACACCCACGAAGAGTCCTTCTCGCGATGGAGACCGTAGTAGAGATGGTTGTTGACGGCGTCCGAGAGGCTCCCGCCTTTCGCGATATGGCCGAGCGCGAGCTCGATATTGCGATGGCGCGCGTCTATCGCGCCCCTGTGCGGCTCCAGATATGGATCCGTCTCATAGATCATCGGTCTTCTTTTCATATGTTTTCCTCGTCTATCTTTCCGACTTTTTCGTGCACGCTGCGAAGGTACTCCCGGCACTTCCCCACCAGCTCCCGGGTCCTGGACACGTACTTGTCTATGTCGTCGAGCCCCGTCGCGGGGTCTTCCACCTTTGCGGCTATCTGCTCGAGTTCCGCAATCGCTTTTGCGTAATCAAATGACTCTTCCATCGTTACTTGAGACTTACTTTTTCAACAACTGCCTCCACGGTGCCGTCGGCGAAGAGGACCCTGATCGGGGCGCCGGGGGCGAATCTTCCCGCCTTCTTCGCGACCACTCCGCCGCCGTCCGCGACAAGGGCGTACCCGCGCGAGAGGACGCTCCTCGGGTCGGCCGAAAGGATGCGCGACTCCAGCACGCTCAGGCGCGACTCCATCATCGATATCTTGGCGCTGAAGGAGAGGCGCAGGCGCGTCGCGAACGACGCAATCCTCTCGTCCTCAGCCATATATGCATCAAGGAAAAGGTCCGCAAGAGCCGTGGGGGTCTTGACGAAAGAGTGGGCGACCATATCCGCAACGTGGTGGTCCCGCTCGTGGCCGATGGCGGTGTAGACGGGGACGGGGCAGGCGGCGATGCTCACGCACAGGCCGTAGTCGTCGAAGCAGGAGAGGTCGAGGTTCGAGCCGCCGCCGCGAAGGATGAGAACCGCATCGTAGGCGGTGCCGCAGGTCTGGACCGCGTCGAGGGCGTCCACGATGGACTCGGGCGCGGAAGAGCCCTGCATCGTGGCCTCGAAGAGGTCCACCTTGAAGCGGAAGCCGTAGGCATTGGTGTCCAGATGGCGGCAGAAATCCCCGAATCCGGCAGCCTCGCGGGCGGAAATCACCGCCAGGGAGTGGGGCAGCGCGGAGGGGACGAGCCCTTTCTGCATCTGCATGAAGCCCTCACGCTGCAGGCGGTCGATCGTCTCGCGGCGCTGCAGTTCCGCCTGACCGAGAGTGAGCTCGGGCTCTATCTCGTCGACGAAAAGGGAAAGGCCGTAGAGTTCGCTGTAGGAGACCTGGGCGCGCATCAGCAGCGTGATGCCGGGGGCAAGGGGGGAATGGGTCACCTCACGGAAGTAAGCGGCTATCGAAGGGTAACGGTCCCTCCAGATGACGGCTCTCGCCTTGGCGACGAGGCCCCTCGGGCCGCTTTGGGAAAGCTCCATATAGCAGTGTCCCCCGGACTTGACCTGCAGGGAGGCAATCTCCGCCTTGACCCACACCTTCCGGGAGAATTCCTCCTCCAGAGCGCCGCGGATCAGAGATTGCAGAGTCAGCAGATCTATGTGTTCCCTTTCCATTACCTGATTAAGTACCTTATGTCAGTGACATACCATTTAAAAATGCAAAGTTAATAAAAAATTTTATAATTGTATTAAAGGAGTCAAATTCAAGGGTGAAACTGTCCTTATTTCAATTTTTTTCGTATTTTTGCACGACTTTTAAAACGAATAGACATGAATTTAAGAGACATCAAGAAAGACATCGAGTACATCCTCGGCGCATTCATCGACGACTGTTCCATCTTCGCCACCATCAAGCCTGAAGTCGCTTCCGAGGAGCTCGCGACCCTCTTCGACGAAGCAGTGGACCTGTACAACGAGCTCAAGGACAAGGTCAACGCCAAGAATATCGAAGGAAAGAAGAGCGCATACTACACCGCCCTCAGAGCAGAAATCCTTTCCAAGACAGACGCCCTTTACGAAAAGCTCAGCGCCATCGTCAAGGAAAACGCGAAATAATTTTTGATTGAAGAAATTTTCATTTCGTGACGGTCAGCATTTTTATGGCCGTCACGATTTTGTTTGAATACGAGATATGGGTATCATCGAGTCAGTGCTCGTCGCCGCGTCGCTCTGCGCCGACTGCTTCGCGGTGTCGCTGTGCTCTTCCGTGACGCTGCATCAGATCAGATGGCGGTCCGCGGGGAAGGTAGCGCTGTGCTTCGCGCTCATCCAGAGCGCACTGCTGCTCGCCGGATGGGCCGGAGGCAATCTTTTCGCCGGGTTTGTGTACAAGGCCGCGCACATTATCGGGTTTCTGCTCCTGCTGTACGTGGGCGGCAGCATGCTCATAGAAGGCATCAAGGGAGAAGAGAATGTGAAGGACCTCGGAAGCTTTCGCAACATCATCATCGGCGGCATCGCGACATCCATAGACGCCCTGGCCGTGGGCGTGGCGCAGTCACTCTCCGACGGAGGGGGGACTTGGG
>R03__coassemble_1376_pt1 | contig 11439 bp, 5 predicted proteins | sample R03__metabat2_low_PE_033 | metagenome-assembled genome bin R03
AACGCGGGAAAATGCCCCCTTGGAGGCTGTGTGTCATTCTCCGACCCCGCAGCGACGGAGATCGTCGCTGCCGCCGGATTCGACTTCGTCTTCATCGACGGCGAGCACGGCGAGATCGACCGCAACACCGCGATGCACCACCTTATGGCCGTGCGCGGCACGGACATCGCCTCGTTCTACCGCGTGCCCAACTGCAGCCACACCGAAATCAAGCGCGTCATCGACTTCTGCCCCGCCGGCATCATCGTCCCGATGGTGATGAACGCCGAAGAGGCCGCCGCGGCCATCGCCGCGATGCGCTATCCGCCCGTGGGCAACCGCGGCTTCGGCCCCCGCAGGGGCCTTGATTACGGCGCCGCCGATATGGCCACGTATTGGGAGGCTTCCAAGCACGACCCCATCGTGATCCTCCAGATCGAGCACATCGACGCCGTGCGCGACATCGACCGCATCCTTGCCCTCCCCGGGCTGGACAGCATCCTCGTGGGCCCCTACGACCTTTCCGCTTCGATGGGCAAGGCCGGGCAGTGGGACGACCCCGAGGTCAAGGCCGCCTATGACGAGGTCGCCGCGAAGGCGAAGGCAAAGGGGATCCTTCTCGGCGTCTCCCTCGAAGTCGAGTACGACGCCTGGAAGAAAAGGGGAGTGGACTATATGGCCATCCGCAGCGACACCGGCGCGATGCTCGAGGGCTTCCGCAATTCCATCAAGGCGTTCCGCGAAGCGTAGAGCATTATGCAAGCCTCGACCCTCGACCTTGTCATCATAGCGGTATACCTCATCGGCATAACGCTCTTCGGCTGCTCATTCTATTTCAAGAAAGGCGGCAGCGACGCCGGGACCTTCACCACCGGAGGCGGCAAAATCCCCAACTGGGCCATCGCTCTCTCGATTTTCGCCACTCAGGTGAGCTCCATCTCCTTCCTCGCCCTCCCCGCGAAGGCGTACCTGACTAACTGGAACTGTTTCGTCCTGACGCTGACGATCCCCATCGCCGCCGTGGTCGCCGCGCTGCTGTTCGTGCCCTTCTACCGCAAGACGCAGAACGTCTCCGCATACACCTTCCTCGAGGAAAGGTACGGCCCCTGGGCACGCATCTACGCCAGCGCGTGCTTTCTGGTGATGCAGACGGCCCGCAGCGGCGTCATCCTTTTCCTCCTGGCGCTCACGCTCAAGGCCGCGATCGGTTTCTCCTGCTTCTGGGTCATCATCATCGTGGGCATCGTCACGATGCTGTATTCGATGCTCGGCGGCTTCAAGGCGGTGATCTGGGCCGACGCCATCCAGACCATAATCCTGATGGCGGGCGCGATCCTCGTGCTGGTGTTCCTTGTCATCGATATGCCGGACGGGCTCGGCGGAGGGCTCCGGATGGCCTGGGACGCGGGCAAATTCGGCCTCGGCAAGTTTGACCTCGCCGGATTCGAGAAGGAGAGCTTCTGGGTCGCGTTCGGCTTCGGCCTTTTCATCAACCTGCAGAATTTCGGCATCGACCAGAGCTTCACGCAGCGCTACATCGCCGCGAAGGACGACAGGTCCGCGCGAAAGGCGGCGTTCTCCGGCGCGATGATGTACATCCCCGGCACCTTCATCTTCGTGATGATCGGCACCTTCCTCTGGATCTTCAACACCACCCATCCCGGCGCCATCCCCGCCGACGTGGCGGTGCAGTCCGATGCCGTATATCCTTGGTACATAGTGAACAAACTCCCGAACGGAGCGAGCGGCCTGCTGATCGCCGCCATCATTGCCGCGGCAATGAGCACCGTCGCCGCGACCCTCAACTCCGGCTCCACCGTCCTTCTGGAGGACTACTACAAAAGGTTCTTCCCCGAAAGGGCGGCAAAGCGCAGCAATATCGCGTTCCTGCGCACGATGACCGTCGTGCTGACGATTTTCGCCATCGCCGTCGCGGTCGCCGTGATGAACGTCAAGAGCGCGCTGACCCTGTGGTGGGGATTGCAGAGCGTGCTTTCCGGCGGAATGCTGGGACTCTTCCTTCTGGGAGCCTATGCCCGGAGAACCACTTCCACGCAGGCCGCCATCGCGACCGTCCTCGGCGTGATAGTGGTGGTGTACATCACCTTCGGGCAGAAGATTCTTCCGCTGCCCTGGTTCATCCATCTGAACCTTTCGATCGTGCTGGGAACGCTGGTGATATTCTTCACCGGCTGGATCCTCGCCACCCTGAAGGGCGGAAGGGCCTGCCCCGCGAAGGACTGACCCTAGCCGAGAAATTCCACCATCGAGGCGATGTCGGTGCGCGGGAAGCTGCGCTGCTCGCCGGAAGAAAGATTTTTGAGCGTGACGAGGCCCTTCGAGGCTTCGTCACCTCCGTTTATGCTGATGAAGGGAATGCCCTTGCGGTCCGCGTAGTCGAACTGTTTCTTGAGCTTCCCGGCATCCGGGTACACCTCCACGCTGACGCCTTCCCTTCGGAGGTCGCCGGCTAGCGCAATGTTGTATTCGAGGCTCTCCGGGCCCATATTAGCGAGGAGCACCTGCGCCGCGCTGCCAAGTCCGGCGGGGAATTTGTCCAGGCCCTTGAGGACATCGTAGATGCGGTCCGCGCCGAAGCTGATGCCCACGCCGGACATATCCGGAAGGCCGAAGATGCCGGTGAGGTTGTCGTAGCGGCCGCCGCCGAGGATGCTGCCGATCTGGAAATCGAGCGCCTTCACTTCGAAGATGGCTCCGGTATAGTAATTCAGGCCGCGGGCAAGGGAGAGGTCGATCTCCACGGGGATGCCGATGCCGGCGGAGGCGATGAAGCCGAAGAGTTCCTCAAGCTCGTCCAGACCCTTCATTCCGGTCTCGCTGGCGCTCATTATGCCGCGCATCTTTCCGATCTTTTCGGCGTTGGTGCCGCTGAGCGTGAGCACGGGCTCGAGGACGGCGACAGCCTCGGGGGTGAGGCCCTTTGAGAGCATCTCCTCCTTCACGGCGTCGAGCCCTATCTTGTCGAGCTTGTCGATGGCCACGGTGATGTCCACTATCTTGTCCGGGAAGCCGCAGATGTCGGCGAGGCCCGCGAGGACCTTGCGGTTGTTGATTTTCAGAGCCACCCTGATGCCGAATCTGCTGAAGACGGCGTCGATGATCTGTACGAGCTCGAGCTCCAGAAGCTGGCTCTTCGAGCCGATGACGTCCACGTCGCACTGGTAGAATTCGCGGTAGCGGCCCTTCTGGGGACGGTCGGCCCTCCAGACGGGCTGGATCTGGAATCTCTTGAAGGGGAACGATATCTCGTTCTGGTGCTGCACGACGTAGCGTGCGAAGGGCACGGTCAGGTCATACCTCAGACCCTTCTCGCACACCTGTGAGGCGAGCGGCTTGGAAGGGTCCACGTTGGCGAAGGCGTCTCCGGAATTGAGGATGCGGTAGAGAAGCTTGTCCCCTTCTTCGCCGTATTTGCCCAGGAGCGTGGAAAGGTTTTCCATCGCGGGCGTCTCTATTTGGGAGTACCCGAAGGTGCGGAATACGGATTTGATGGTGTCGAATATGTAGTTTCTCTCTGCGGTCTCCCTGTGGCCGAAGTCACGGGTCCCTTTCGGTATGGACGGTTTCTGTGCCATTTTGCTCTATTTATGGTTTGCGGGTGCAAATTTATGCTTTTTTTGCTAATTTTGCGCTGATTAACGTATTCACTTGTATCAAATGAAAGATTTTATCAAGATGACTCTCGCCGTGCTGTGCGGACTCATCATTCTGTCAATTCTGAGTGTTGTCATCACTTTCGGCGCCATTGGCTCGCTCGCTTCCTCCGGCAGTTCCACCACCCTCCCCAAGCAGGGAGTGCTCACGCTCGACCTCTCGCAGGTGAGCGTCGCCGAGCAGAGCGTGGAGCTTGACCCTGTATCGATGATCCAGGGCGGCGGAGATATGGCCGAGACCATAGGTCTTCGCGACGCCGTCCTCGCTCTCCAGAGCGCCGCAGAGGACCCTGTGGTGCAGTTTCTTTTCATCAAGGGCGCTCCCACCGGCGTGTCCCTCACCGGCACCTCCCACCTCGAGGAGCTGCGGGACGCCATAGCCAAATTCCGCGAGAGCGGCAAGGCAGTGGTATCGTATATGGATGTCGTGATGACTGCTTCCTACTACCTCGCTTCCGTCTCGGACAAGGTTTATATGACTTCCGAGCTGGGCGGCACGTCCATGTTTATGGGTATGAGCGGCCAGCTGATGTTCCTCGGAGACCTTCTGGACAAGCTGGGTGTCAATGTCCAGCTGATCCGCCACGGCAAATACAAGTCTGCCGGGGAGATGTTCGTGCGCAGCAGCTCGAGCCCCGAAAATATGGAGCAGAACCGCGCGATGATAAATTCGATGTGGAAGACCATAGGCTCCGCTATGGCTCAGAGCCGCGAAAAGTCCCTCGAGGATCTCGATGCCCTGATCAATGACCTGAAACTCAATGATCCTGAGGACTTTCTGGAGGCCGGTCTCGTGGACGGCATCCTGACGAAGGAGGAGCTCAAGGCCAAGATAGCGGATCTGGCTGTCGCAGAAAAATACAAGGACGTCAAGTTCATCAGCTTCTCCGACTATATCAAAGCCAAGGTCGCCACTGAGGTGAGTCATTCCAAAAACAAGATTGCCGTCATCTATGCCGACGGTGACATCGTGGACGGATTCGGCAAGCAGGGTGTCGCAGGCGACCGCTTCGCGAATATGATTGCGAAGGTGCGCGCCGACTCCACCGTCAAGGCTGTGGTTCTCAGGGTGAATTCTCCCGGCGGAAGCGTCCTTGCTTCCGAGAAGATCAAGTCCGAGCTCGACCTCATCAAGGGCAGCAAGCCTTTGATCGCTTCATATGGCGAATATGCCGCTTCAGGAGGATACTGGATATCAGCCAATTGCGACAAGATCTATTCGGACGCTTCGACTCTGACCGGCTCCATCGGCTGCTTCAGTATGATTCCCGATTTCAGCAGGACCGTTTCCAATATCGCCCACGTCAACATCACCAGCGTCCCTTCCCACAAGCACTCCGATAAGCTTTCCATGATGAGACCGCTGGATGCGGCCGAGACGGCCTGTATGCAGGGTCAGGTGGAGGATATCTATGCCCGCTTCGTGGACATAGTCTCCACTTCGCGCTCGATGACTCCCGAGCAGGTGGACGCCATCGCCCAGGGCCGCGTGTGGACCGGCGCCGAGGCGCTTGAGATCGGACTCGTGGATGAGATCGGCACGCTCGAGGATGCGCTCCTGTGTGCCGCACAGGCCGCTCTCCCCGATGAAATCGACGTAAATCTCTCAGACTGGAAGATAGTTCCGTACCCCAAGCCCCAGACCACGGCTGAAATGCTTATGTCGATGATCGGCGACAAGGGTGGCAAGGAAGCTTCGATATTCAAGGGTACGCCCCTCGAGGGCGCCGCGACCGTCCTCTCCCGCTGGGCACAGGACTGCACGAGCAGCGGCGCCGGCATCATGCTGGCCCGTATGCCTTACGAGTTCTCGCTGAGATAAGGAAAGAAAAATTATTTTTTGAAGGTCTTCACAGAACTTCTGGACACCATTGTGGGGTTGAGAAATATATGTGAAGACTTTTTTTCGTCGGAAATTTCGCTTGCGATGGAGCGTACCGCGCACGAGGCTATGTCCCCGATGGGCTGCTTGATGCAGGTGATGGAGGGCCTGAAGAAATCGAGCATCGAGTTGTCGTCGAAGGTCACGATGGAGATGTCTTCGGGGACTCTGAGCCCGCTTTCGCGGATGGCCATAAGGCATCCCTGAAGTATTCTGTGGCTCATCGTGAACACTGCGCTGCAGTGATCCTCTCCGGACAGGTCCTCCTTCATCGCTTCGTATGCGTTTTCCGCGGAGAATTCGGAACCGAGGATTTTGATGTTGCCTTCCAGGCCGCTGCTGCGCATCGAGTCGCTGTAACCCCTGACCCTCTCCTTGCAGGTGTACGCCTCCGGGGCGCCCTGGAGGCAGAGGATCTTTTTGTGCCCCTTGTCGATGAGGTGCTTCGTGGCCATCACGCTTCCGGCGTAATTGTCCGTGGAAATGAATGAGCAGTGCTCGCTTCCCTCGACGAGACGGTCCACCAGCACGAAGGGGATGCCGTTTTTCTTCAGCCTCTCGAAAAGGGTGATGTCCGTGCTGCAGGGGATGATGATCGCTCCGTCCACGTTTCTGGCGACGAGGGCGTCGATGCCGCTCTTCTCGTTAGCGGCGTCTTCCTGGGTGTCGATGGTGATGACGGTGTAGCCCAGGCTCCTGGCGTTGCGGATGATGTGGCTCGCCATCGTGGCGAAGAAGATGTCGTCCACGCCGGGGATCAGCAGGCCGATGATGCCGGTCTTGCCGGTCCTGAGGCCCTGCGCGAGGGCGCTCGGCACGAATCCGGCCCTGTCCACTTCGGCCTTGACCCTGGCGACGGTGCTGTCGCTGATACGGTACTTGCGCGCCTTCCCGCTTATCACTCTGGATACGGTGGAAACGCTGCATCCGCACTTTTCTGCGATGCTCAGGAGGGTGTCTTTCGCCATAGGTCAAATCTTGTCTGGGCGCAAAAGTAATGTTTTTTTCTTAAAAGACATAAATATTCAAATTTATTTTCGTATATTTGCACCAATCGTTTGCGCTAAAAGCCAAAACCTGAATAGTTACTTATCTATTTTATAAACTTTTATTAACCAAAAAACGTAATGATTATGAATCAAAAATTCATTGCAGTCATCGGCGTTCTGGCTATGCTCCTCAGCGGAAGCACCTCTTTCGCGAAGGTCGGCAGGTCTGACGCCCAGACTTCCTTGAGTGCTCCCGGACAGACCATTACCGTCAGCGGTGTCATCACTGACGCCAACGGCGATGCCCTTCCCGGTGCAAGCGTTCTCGTAAAGGGCACGACCAAGGGTACGGTCACCGACCTCGACGGAAAGTACACCCTCTCCGTCGCTGAAGGCGAGACCCTCGTCGTCTCCTACATCGGCTACAAGGATCAGGAGTTCATCGCCGCTCCCGGCGTCAAGAACATCTCCCTTGCGACTGACACCACCCTTCTGGACGACGTAGTGGTCGTCGGTTACGGCTCCATCAAGAAGGCCAACCTCACCGGTGCCGTGGACCAGATCACTCCCGCATCCCTCGAGAACCGCGCTACCGCCAACCTCGACCAGCTCCTCACCGGTGTCGCCACCAACGTCGACATCCAGGTGACTGACGGTGCCCCTTATCGTACCGCCTACGGCTATGCAATGCGTGGTATCGCCGCCATCGGCAACCCTTCCATCCCCACTGAGTCCAACACACTCGTGCTCGTGGACGGCATCGAGTACAACGGCCTCGATGGTGACCTCTCCCTGATCAACCCCAACGATATCGAGAGCATCTCTGTCCTGAAGGACGCCGCCGCAGCTTCCATCTACGGAGGTAAGGCAGCCTACGGTGTGATCCTCATCACCACCAAGAACCCTACCAAGCAGGAGAAGACCAGCGTGAGCTATTCCGCCAACTTCAGCATCATGAACCCCCGCACTCTTCCTGACGTAGTGACCGACGGTGAGGAGTACCTCAATTTCGTGGCTACCGCTTACAGAAATTACAACAACACGATGACCACCGTTTCCAACCTGCAGCCGGCCAAGGTCAACCCCGAAACCCTCGCAGCGGAGTACGCCCAGTACAGCGGACAGACCACGACCAACGCAAAGGGCGCCTACACATACCACGGAAACACAAACTGGTATGACTACCTCTACAAAGACAACGCCCAGGCAATGGTTCACAACATCTCCGTGAGCGGAAGTACAAAGAAGGTCGACTACATCGTGTCCGGCCGTTACTATGACTATTCAGGTCTGTACGTCGGAGACACCGACAAGTACAACACCATGAATATCCGTGCCAAGGTCAACGCCGAGGTGTTCAAGTGGCTCAAGCTCTCCGAGAACATGGACTATACCTATGACAATATCTATATGGGTACAGCCACCACCGGTGACGGTCTCGCCACTCCTGAAGGAAAGCTCTACACATACGGAGCTCCTACCTGGGAAGTGTTCAACCCTGACGGAACCTTCACAAAGGCAGGTGCCGCAGTGCTCGGCGGTCTCATCGGCGATGCCGCAGGCAACGATGTCTCCACTGTCAACACCAAGAAGAAGGTCACCAAGACCTTCCGCACCACCACCGGTCTCACCGCCTCCTTCTTCAACAATACACTCCGTTTCAAGGGTGACTTCACCTACAGAGACAAGAGCGTGAGGGTTTCTCAAGAGTATGTTTCTCCTTTCTACAGCGAGACCGAGGATGTCGTCACGACCCTTCTCGCCGCCAAGAACCTCTACAAGCAGGCCGTCAAGGAGACTAACCGCGAGACCACTTATATGCTTGCCAACGCTTATGCCGAGTATGAAAATACTTTCGGAAAGCACTACCTCAAGGCAATGGCCGGTTACACTTACGAGACGAACAACTATCGTGAGGTCGGCATCCGCAAGAGAGGTCTCGAGCTCTCCAACGCCTATGCAGGCAACCCTTGGGTCTACGCCCTCGGTGAGCCTTCCGAGGAAAGCAGTGGCAACCTCGGTTCTTCCACTTATGTCGGCACAGGCAAGCCTGACACATACGACGTGACCTATACAAACAAGAAGACAGCCGGTGTGTTCGGACGTATCAACTACTCCTTCGCTGACAGATATCTGCTCGAGCTCAACGCCCGTTACGACGGCTCTTCCAAGTACAGCCGTGCAAACCAGTGGGGCTTCTTCCCTTCAGCTTCCGCCGGATGGCGCGTGAGCCAGGAGCCTTGGTGGCACATCAACCCTGCCGCCATCAGCAGCTTCAAGATCCGTGCATCCTATGGTTCCCTCGGTGACTCCGGCAGTGTGCAGCCCTACGGAACCGAGTCCACTTTCAGCTCAGACCAGTACACCAAGAAAGTCATCAACGGCAGCAGCTCCACCACTTACCTCGAGTATCCCGGTGAAATCAAGAGCCAGTACACCTGGTCCACCGTCAAGACCTTCGACGTAGGTACAGACATCTCCTTCCTCAACAACAGGCTCGACCTCACAGCCGACTACTACATCCGTCGCAACACCAATATGATCGCCGAGGGTATCTCCCACTCCGACACTTATGGAACTGATGCAGCCAAGGGCAACTACGCTTCAATGTCCACCTACGGATGGGAAATCTCCCTGCGCTACAACGACACCTGGATGGTCGGTGGCAAGCCTTTCAACTTCGGCGCCCACGCCGCCATCTCCAACACCTGGGCATTCATCGACGAATACTCCGGCAACCCTGAAGGCAGCTACGGCAACGGCCTCTATCGTGAAGGAATGAAGCTCGGCGAAATCTGGGGCTACACCTCCAACGGTATCTTCCAGAATGAGACTGAAATCGCTACCGCATTCAACGGCAACCCTTATGTCAACACCCAGCACGTCACCAGCAAGGACAAGAACACCTATCCCGGCGACCTCTGGCTCCTTGACCTCAACGGCAACGGCAAGATCGACTACGGCGCAAAGACAGTCGACGATTCCGGTGACCAGACCATCATCGGTAACGCTTACGCTCAGTGCCCTTACAACTTCGGTTTCAATTTCGACTGGAACGGCTTCTTCGCCAGCATCGACTTCAACGGCGTCATGCATCAGGACTGGTGCCCGGGCGGAAAGCATATGTTCTGGGGTCTGTACACCAACTCCTACGGTATGGTGACCAAGTGGCTCACGCAGAATACCTGGACTGAGGACAACACCGACGCCCTCCTTCCTCGTATCGCCACCGGCAACAACCTCATCAAGGGCCACGACAACCCTTACTCCAAGTACATCAACAACACCCCTATCGACAGGTTCCTGTTCAATATCGGTTACATCAACATCAAGAACGTCCAGATCGGTTACAGCCTTCCCAAGAAGTGGCTCAGCAAGATCAATCTCTCTGCAGTCAAGATCTTCCTCCAGGGCGAAAATATCTGGAACTGGTCTCCTCTGTACAACCAGATCGGAAGGGACTTCGACGTCACTTCAATCGCTTACGGCGGTGATGACTACAATGACGGTATGGAATGGTGGTCTTCTGACGGTGGATACCAGTATCCCAAGATGCGCACCTTCAGCCTCGGTCTCATTATCAACTACTAATTCAGGAGGACACAGAATATGAAAAATATTTTCAAGACACTTGCAGTCATTGCAGCAGTTGCTTCAGTTGCTTCCTGCGACCTTTCAGAGTACAATCCCAACGAGTACGGAGAGGGAATGGTCATTGCGTCCACTTCCTCCATCCAGCTTGCACTCAACACATTCCACACCGGTCTTACGAACCAGACCCTCTACGGCTCCGACTTCGGAGAGGCCGACTTCGTGATGGCCAGCACCCTGGATGCCCGCTTCACTGCCGGCTATTCAGCGGACAACCTCACTTCCTTCGGTTCCTGGGACGAGCTTCGTGACATCAACTATTTCCTTCAGATGATGGACAGCGAGTCTTGCTGCGTGAGCGGCTCCGAAAAGGACTCTTACCTCGCTCAGGCTTACTTCTACAGGGCAGAGTGGTATTTCAATATGCTCAAGAAATTCGGTGACCTTCCCTGGTACGACCACGTGATCACCGCCGCCACCGGCGACGAGTTCAAGGACAGGGACAGCCGCGATGAGATCATCGCGATGATCAACAAAGACCTTGATTTCGCCATCGAGAACATCACCGTCACCAGCCCTGACGGCACCGGTCTCACCAAGTATGTCGCCGCTTTCCTGAAGATGAGGGCAAACCTCTATGAGGCTTCCTTCCGCAAGTACAACGGCGTGACCGCTTCCGTGACCGGAAAGGCTTTCAGCAACTACACCATCGAATCCCTCTACAGAGAGGCTATCGACGCTGCTGAGTTCATTATGGACAGCGGAAATTTCCAGCTCGTCTCTTCTTATCGCGATCTCTTCACAAGCAAGACCCTCCTCACCGACGAGGTTATCCTCGGCGCAGCCACCTCAGGCTCCGTGCTTCTGAACCAGAATACTTATTTCAACTATTCCAACCAGAAGTCCTTCGTCCGTCCTTTCATCAACACTTTCCTTATGAAAGACGGAAGCGCATACACCTCCAAGAGCGGTTATGCTACCGAGACCTTCGACAAGGAGTTCGTGAATCGTGACCCTCGTCTCGCTATGATCGTCAGGACCCCCGGCTACAAGTACAACGGTACCAAGGTCGTGCCTTCAATCGACGACGACAGCGCGCCTCTGGGATACCAGATCATCAAGTTCTGTGTGGACGCTTCTCCTGACGGAGCAAACGACCAGAAGGGCAACTCCAACAGCAACTGCCTGCCCAATATGAGATATGCTGAGGTTCTCCTCGCATATGCCGAGGCCAAGGCCGAGCTCGGCGAGCTCACCGATGCTGACTGGACCAAGACTGTCGGACCAAACCGCAGCAGGGCCGGCATCACCGGCGGTCTCACCA
>R03__coassemble_1400_pt1 | contig 11328 bp, 6 predicted proteins | sample R03__metabat2_low_PE_033 | metagenome-assembled genome bin R03
GATGCTGCTGCCCACGAGAAGATCTATCGCCTCTATCCCGAGGGCCTTTCTCACAAGGATCGAAGCATTTATCATATCCCTGATGGTGGTCTGCGGGAAGTCGAAATAGAAGGGCTTCCCCGTGGCGGGGTTGATGCTGGCGGGGCCGGATGAGCCGTAGGGGGATGTCAGCATATTGACACAGACAATGAAATATTTGTCCGGATCAAGAGTCTTCCCCTCGCCCACAAGCCCCGGCCACCACTCCTGCGGGTCGGAATTGGCCGTCAGGGCGTGGCAGATCCACACCACTTTCTTGTCCGGAGTGTAAGGGGTGTCCGAGCAGTGGTACGCGACGGTGATGGAGTCCAGGGAACCACCGGCCTCGAAAAGGAAAGGAGTGTCTGTAACTAAAGTGTGTAGTGTCATTTCACTGCGTTGAGAGCTTGTCTGAGATCTTCGATGATGTCATCCGGGTCCTCGAGACCGATGCTGAGGCGCAGCTGCGCGGGATCGATGCCGGCCTCGGCGAGCTGAGCGTCGGAGAGCTGGCGGTGCGTATGGGCCGCAGGATGAAGGATACAGGTGTAGCAGTCCGCGACGTGGGTCTCGATGGTGGCGAGACGAAGGGCGTTCATAAAACGTCCCACAGCCTCGCGGGAGGCGTCAAGGGCGAATGCCATCACGCCGCAGGTGCCGTCGGGGAGATATTTGAGCTGACGCTCGTGCTCGGGGTCGCCTTCGAGCTCGGGGAAGCTGACCCACTTGACTTCAGGCTGGGTCCGGAGCCAGGTCGCGACCTTGAGGGCGCTGGAATTGTGGCGGCGTACCCTGACGTCGAGGGTCTGCAGGCCGAGGCCCAGATAGAACGCGTTCTGCGGACTCTGGATGGCGCCGAAATCACGCATCAGCTGCGACGTGGCTTTGGTGATATAGGCGAGCTTGCCGAATTTTTCGGTGTATGTGATGCCGTGGTAGGTGGGGTCAGGAGTGCACAGGCCGGGGAATTTGTCGGCGTGCGCGTTCCAGTCGAAATTGCCGCTGTCCACGATGGCTCCGCCCACCTGCACGCCCTGGCCGTCCATATATTTGGTCGTGGAGTGCGTGACGATGTCCGCGCCCCATTCGAACGGGCGGCAGAAGATAGGGGTGGGGAAAGTGTTGTCGACAATCAGGGGCACGCCGTGGCTGTGGGCTAGGCGGGCGAATTTCTCGATATCGAGGACCCTCACGCCGGGATTGGAGAGGGTCTCGCCGAAAACCAGCTTCGTGTTTGGCTTGAACGCGGCGGCGATTTCCTCCTCGCTCGCATCCTGATCCACGAAAGTCACGTCGATGCCCATCTTGCGGAAAGTGGCGCCGAACAGGTTGTAGGTGCCGCCGTAGATGCTGGCGGCGCTGATCATATGGTCTCCGGCTTCGCAGATGTTGAAGCAGGCGAAGAAATTGGCCGCCTGGCCGGAAGATGTCAGCATTCCGGCGACTCCCCCTTCGAGGGCTGCGATGCGCGAGGCCACCATATCGTTGGTAGGGTTCTGGAGCCTGGTGTAGAAATAGCCGGCATCTTCGAGGTCGAAGAGGCGACCCATATGCTCGGTCGTGTCATATTTGAAAGTTGTGCTCTGGATAATGGGCATCTGTCTCGGTGCTCCGTTTCCGGGGGTGTATCCCGCCTGGACGCAAATGGTCCCCTGCTTGAGTTTAGTCATTGCTGTGGTCTTTATCAAAAGCGGCCATCCTTTCGTCAAGGATGGCGAACATATCTTCGGTAACACGGCTCACGCAGGCGCGCACGCCGTTTTTGAGGCTTCCCGTGGTGGAGAGGCAGATGCTGCTGACTCCGTACTGGAGAAGCTCGGTGAGAAGTTCTTCTCCGGTCATATCTCCGTAGCCGAGGGTGAAGAAGAAGCCGTCTCCGACTTCACAGGTGACGTCGCGGTCATAGACGACGTGGAAGCCGTGGCTGCAGAAGATTTCCTTCATCCTTCGGGCACGGCGCTCGTATTCGCGTATGTCTTCGACGAAATTGATGGTCCCATCGCATGAGAGCTCCAGCATACGGGCATAGCCGTACTGGGTCGTGGCGGTGCAGCCGCTCGTGATCATATACAGGATGGAGGTCGTGAGGGTCACGCCGAAGACTCCGGCATCGTGGTAGCGCTCGCTCAGCGCCGGGTACACCTTTTCATAAAGGGCGTCGCTGATGCAGCACAGCGCGATCCGCTGGCCGGCGTAACTGAATATCTTGGATGCGGAGAGCATCAGGATATAATTGGAGGTGTAGCGGGCTACGGAGGGGAGGTACGGGGCCTCGAAAGGATGGGAGAGGTCGCGCCTGAAATCCATACAGAAGTACGCCAGGTCCTCCATCACGATGAAATCGAACTCGTCGGCGAGGCGGCCGATGACCTTGAGTTCCTCTTCCTCCAGGCATATCCAGGCGGGGTTGTTGGGATTTGAATACACTACCGCGGCGATATCTCCGGCGGAAAGCTCCTCCCTGAGTTTCTCCTCGAGGAGCTGCGCACCGCGATAAGGGTATATGTCAAACTGGCGCCACTCTATGCCCAGGACGCGGAGCTGGGATTTCTGGATAGGGAAGCCGGGGTCGATGAAAAGGATCTTGTCCTTGCCGGGGGTCCTCTGCGTCGCGGCGATAAAGGAGCCGAATGACGCGGCCACGGAGCCGGTCGTGGGGATGCAGCCGCGGGGCGCGACATCCACGTCGATGAAAGCCTTGATGAATCTGGATGCAGCATTTTTCAGCTCCGGGACACCTTCAGCAGCAGGGTACTGAGAGCCGATGCCGCTTTCGAGCGCAGCCTTTTCGGCCTCGATACCGAATCTGTTCATCGGAAGGGAGGGAGAACCCTGGTCCATTCTGACCACGGGGATGCCGGTCTTGCCTTCGAGATATCTTGCAACGAGCAGGACCTCGCCGATAGTGGCGTGCGAAAGATCCGCCACGCTGCACTCCTTGCAGGCCTGAGCGACTATCTCATCATTGAAAATCTTCATACGAACTAACCGTTTACTAAAAATCCTACGAATATAGCAAAAATTTTCTGATTATAAAAATTATTATCGTCGCGAGAAAAAGGCCGAGTGCTTCGGGAATTGCCCGAAGCAGAGAAGGGGAAACGGAGAAAAAAGGCCGAGTGCTTCGGGATTTGCCCGAAGCAGAGGAGGGAAAACGGAGGAGGGAGAACGGAGAAAAGGGGACGATAAGGTTTTTCGGGAAAATTTACTTATATTTGGAAATTGTTACGTAGTGTGAAATATCTATGAAGATTTCGGATATAATCTCCTCCCAGAGCAGGCCGTTCCCCTCTCTGGAAATTGTTCCTCCGCTGAAAGGGGTCTCAAAAAAGGAGCTTCTGGACTCCATCCGTCCGTTTATGGAGTTCAATCCCCCGTTCATAAACGTCACGAGCCACCGGGACGAGTTCGAATTCAGGCAGGAAGGGGACGGCAGTTTCAGCCGCCACCTCGTGCGCCGCAGAGTGAGCGAGACCGCCGTCTGTGCAGCCATTCAGGCCGAATTCGACGTGGAAGTGGTCCCGCACCTGATCTGCGGAGGAGCCGGGGCGGAGGAGATCGAGAGCCGTCTGAACGATTTCAAGTTTCTCGGAATAGAAAACATAATGGCCCTGAGGGGCGACTGCCTCACGGGAGAGAAAAGATTCACTCCGGAGCCGGGAGGCTACAGCTACGCCAGCGAACTTGTCAGCGCCATCAAGGATTTCGAGTCAAAGAGCGGAGCCGACTTCTGCGTCGGCGTCGGAGCTTACCCTGAAAAGCATTTCGAGGCTCCCAATCTGGACGCCGACATCGACAACCTCAAGAAAAAAGTGGATGCAGGGGCGGCGTACATCATCACGCAGATGTTCTTCGACAACGAAAAATTCTACGCCTTCCGTCAGAAATGCCGCGACAAAGGCATCACAGTCCCAATAATCCCAGGCCTGAAGCCCCTCTCGACGGTGCGCCAGACCGAGCTTCTGCCCCGATCCTTCTCCCTCGACATCCCCCAGGAGCTGGTGGGAGCAATGAAAAATGCCGCCTCAAAGGAAGAGGCCTACAAAATCGGGCAGGAATGGTGCTCACAGCAGTGCCTGGACCTTCTGAAGCACGACGTCCCCGCAGTGCATTTCTACACTATGGGGCGTCCTGAAAACGTGGTGGAAATACTCCGAAGACATTTCTAGAATGGAACTTTCAGCGATTCTGCAAGAAAAGATACTCATACTCGACGGCGCGACCGGGACGATGATCCAGAAAGCCGGCGTGAAGGAAGAGTGCAACGAAAGGCTCAATCTCACGCGGCCGGACATAATCCTGGGCATTCACGAGCAGTATATCGCCGCGGGAGCGGACATCATCGAGACCAACTCGTTCGGAGCCAACCGCATATGCCTCGGCGAATACGGCCTTGCCGACAAGGCGCGGCAGCTGGCCTTCGAGGCCGCAAGAATCGCGCGAAGCGCAGCCGACGCCGCGCCAAGGGAAGTCTTCGTAGCCGGAAGCGTGGGCCCGACCGGAAAATCGCTTTCGCTCGCATCCGACGCGTCGGACCCGACCCTGAGGGAGTACGATTTCGAAGCTATGAGAGAAAGCTACGGCGAACAGATCGGGGCTCTCATCGAAGGCGGAGCGGACCTCATCCTTCTGGAGACCTGCTTCGACGCCCTCAACGCAAAAGCCGCCATCAGGGCGCTGGAGGACATTGACAGGACATTCCCGCTCATCGTTTCCGTCACCGTCAGCGACCGCTCCGGCAGGACCCTCACAGGCCAAACAATAGAAGCGTTCTACCACAGCATCCGTCATTACCCAGCCCTCGCGGCGTTCGGCATCAATTGCGCCCTCGGCGCCGCACAGATGGCTCCGCTCGCGCGGGAAATCGCCGACTTCAGCGACCTGCCGCTCATTTTCTTCCCCAACGCGGGAATGCACGGCTCCGGCGCACCCGACACTCCAGAGCAGATGGCATCCGTCATCGGAGCACTCGCCTCCGAAGGCATCCTCAACATTGCCGGAGGCTGCTGCGGCACGACACCGGAGCATATAAAGGCTATCGCCGCCGCGCTGAAAGGAATCGCCCCGAGGCCGAAGAAGCCGCAGGACACGACCCTCCACGTCAGCGGTCTGGAGGCTTACGCGATAGACAAAAGCAGAAATTTCACCAACATAGGCGAACGCACCAACGTCGCCGGATCGCGAAAATTCGCCCGCCTCATCGAAGCGGACGACTACAGCGGCGCGCTCGAAGTGGCCGCGGCCCAGATCGAGGGCGGAGCTGAAATCATCGACATCAACCTCGACGACCCGATGGTGGATTCGACCCGGAAGATGAGGGCGATGCTTCGGCACATCGCTTCGGACCCCCGGGTCTCGAAGGCTGCGACGATGATCGATTCCTCCCATTGGGACACCATCATCGAAGGTCTCAGGGGCGTTCCCGGCAAATGCATCGTGAACTCGATTTCCCTAAAGGAAGGCGAGCGGGAATTCATCCGCAAAGCGCGGGAAATCAGGGATATGGGCGCGGCGATGGTGGTGATGGCGTTCGACGAAAGAGGGCAGGCGGAGACATTTGAGCGCAAGATCGAAATATGCGAGCGCAGCTACCGCCTCCTCACCTCCGAAGGCATCAGAGCGCAGGACATCATCTTCGACTGCAACGTCCTTTCGATAGGCACCGGCATCGCACAGCACGCAAAGTTCGGCGTGGATTTCATCGAAGCGGTGCGCTGGATCAAGACCCACCTCCCCGGGGCCCTCACCTCCGGGGGCATTTCGAACCTTTCCTTCGCCTTCAGGGGCAACGGTGCGGTGAGGGAGGCCCTGCATTCTGCGTTTCTCTACCACGCCATCAAAGCGGGCCTCGATATGGCCATCGTGAATCCGCAGATGCTCCAGATATACGAAAACATCGAAGCGGAGCTGCGGCGAGCGGCCGAAGACGTGATATTCGACTCCGACCCCGGTGCGACGGACCGCCTTCTGGAGATGGCATCGAAAATCTCCGTGCAGCAGCAAGCCCCTCCGGGAACCGCGACAAAGGAGAGCGTCGCGGCAAAAACAGCCTCCGAAAGGCTGACGGACGCCCTTGTCAGCGGCAGGAGCGCAGGCGTCGAGCAAGACGCGCTCGAGGCGCTGGGCGAACAGGGCAGCGCGGTCGCGGTGATCGAGGGCCCCCTTATGGAAGGAATGGAAAAGGTGGGAAAGCTTTTCGCCGAAGGCAAGATGTTCCTGCCGCAGGTGGTGAAGTCCGCGAGGGTGATGAAGGAGGCGGTGTCGCGGCTGGAGCCGCTGATCGGCGCGGATGCGGACAAGGGTTCGAGATCGAAATTCGTCATCGCGACGGTGAAGGGCGACGTGCACGACATAGGAAAGAACATCACCGCCACCGTGCTGCAGTGCAGCGGATTCGAGGTCACGGATCTCGGAGTGATGGTGGGAACGGAAGAAATATTGGAAAAGGCGGAAGAGATCGGGGCGGACGCGATAGGGGTCAGCGGCCTGATCACGCCCTCGCTCCACAGGATGGAGGAAATCTGCGCCGAGATGGCTTCGCGCGGGATGCGCACCCCGCTTTTCGTCGGCGGAGCGGCGGCCTCCCCCATCCACACCGCAGTGAAACTCGCTTCGCTCTACCCCCGGGTCTACTACGGCGCGGACGCCTCCGCCACGGCAGTGATGGCGAAAAAATATATGCAGGACCCCGAAGGATTCATTTCCGCGCAGGCGGAAGCGAGGGATGAGCTGCTCCGCAAGATAGAGGCGGCGAAAAATGCGCCCCGTTCCGGGAAAGGTTCCGCCCCCGAGGGAGGATTCCTCAGCGGCAAGCCTTTCAGCGACATCCCCCTGCGGGAAATCGGTGCGCAGGAGCTTCTGCCGCTTTTCGACTGGAAAATGTTCCGGGCCCTCTGCCGCATTTCGGAGGAGGAGGAGACCACGATAAAGGAAGAAGCCCTGGCACTTGTCAGCAGCACCTCACCGAAGGTGAAGATATGCGCGAGATTCTTTGATTTCCGCCGGGAGGGAGACACGCTCGTTTCCGATGCCCTCACGCTGCCCCTGCTCCGGGGAGAAGCGTCTCTGGCGGATTTCTTCCCACGGGAAGGGACGGTCCAGGCGGGCATTTTTGCGACGAGCGTCGAAGGCGACGCCCCGGAAGACCTTGTCGCGCACGCGGTGCTCTCCTGCCTTGCGGAAGCGGCATCCGCTTATCTGTCCCGGGAACTTCAGAAAGCCCTTCCGGAGGGGCAGAAGCTCATTATGCCCGGCATCGGGTACGCCTGTTGCCCGGACCACAGCCTCAAGGCCGACATCCTCGGTGCGCTCCCACCGGAGCTCGGGATCACCCTCACGGAATCCTGCGCGATGACTCCGGAAGCGAGCACCTGCGGGCTGGTGATTGCGCACGAAATGGCGGAGTATCTGAATCTTGGGCGCATAGATGCTGTGCGTCTTGAAGCCTATGCGGAGGAAAGAAATTTCAGCGATGAGCAGAAATCCCTCTTCCTCGGACATTTATTCGAAAAATAATGCTACATTAGCAGTTTGTTAAAACGATATAACGGAATGAAAGTACTTAAATTCGGAGGCACGTCGGTCGGCTCAGTGGAGGCCCTGAAGAATGTGCAGAAAATAGTTCTCTCCTCTCAAGAGAGCTGCATAGTGGTGGTATCCGCCCTCGGAGGTGTGACAGACAGTCTTCTTTCCTTGTCCGCGATGGCGGAGAAAGGTGATGAAAATTATATTGCGGGATTCGAATCTCTGAAATCAAGGCACCTCGAGATGGTCGCCGACCTGAAGTTCCCTCAAAGCAGGGCGGCCGCTCTCGTAGCCGAAATCGAGACCCTGTCCTCTTCGCTGAAGGATCTTCTGGACGGAGTGTACGCCCTGAAGGTGCTTCCCGCAAAGACGCAGTTTGAAATAGTGAGCTTCGGAGAGAGGCTCTCCTCACGCATAGTGGCGGCCCTTCTGGGGCTCCCCTCCCCTCTTGATTCGCTCACATTCATCAAGACCCGTATGCACGGGTCGAAGTGCGTCCTCGAGTCCGAGCTGACGGAAAAGCTGGTCAAGGAAGCTTTCAAGGGCGTCTGCGGCGAAAAAGGCCTCGCAGTCGTGCCGGGATTCATTTCCACGGACTGCGTGAGCGGCGAAATCACCAACCTGGGCCGCGGAGGTTCGGACTACACCGCCAGCATCATAGCCGCGGCGCTAGATGCCTCAGTCCTCGAAATCTGGACGGACGTGGACGGATTCATGACCGCGGACCCGAGGGTCATCAAGACCTCATACGTGATCGACGAGCTCAGCTTCGTGGAAGCGATGGAGCTTTGCAATTTCGGAGCTAAGGTGATCTATCCTCCCGCACTCTATCCTGTGTGTCCGAAGGACATCCCCGTGCTCATCAAAAACACCTTCAACCCTTCAGCCAAGGGCACAGTCATCCGCCAGGAGTGCAAGAGGAGCAGCCGCACCGTCACCGGCATCTCATCCATCGGCGACACTTGCATCCTCACCGTCTCCGGCACATCGATGGCCGGTATCGTGGGAGTGGACAGCCGCATATTCACCGCCCTTGCGCGGGAAGGCATCAGCGTCTTCCTCGTCAGCCAGTCCTCCTCCGAGACCCACATTTCCCTCGGAGTCAAGGAAGCGGACGCCGAAGGAGCCTGCAAGATCCTCAACGACGAGTTCAAGCTCGAAATCTCCCAGGGCGCGATGTCTGAAGTCCAGCTGATCAGGGACCTCGCCACCGTCGCCGTCGTGGGCGAAAATATGAGGGGCAATTCCGGCATCTCCGGCAAGCTCTTCAGCACGCTCGGCCGCAGCGGCATCAGCATCATCGCCTGCGCTCAGGGCACGGAAGAGAGAAACATTTCGTTCGTAATCGAGAAAAAACATCTCAAAAAGGCGCTCAACGTCATCCACGACAGTTTTTTTCTATCTGAGTACCAGGAACTGAACCTCTTCATCTGCGGAATCGGCACAGTAGGAGGGCAGCTCATCGAGCAGATACTCTCCCAGCAGGAGAGGCTCAAGAAGGAGCGCAACCTCAAGATCAACGTCGTGGGGATTTCGCGCAGCAGCACCGCCGTCTTCGACCGCGAGGGGATCGACCTGGGCTCATATCGCGACAGGCTCGCCAAGGAAGGGATTCCGGTAAATCCGGGCAAGCTCAGGGACGAGGTGATAGCGATGAACATCTTCAACTCCGTGTTCGTGGACTGCACCGCATCAGCCGAGATAGCGGGTCTTTACAAGGATTTCTTCCAGCACGGAATCTCAGTCGTCACGGCCAACAAGATCGCCGCCTCCTCCGACTACTCCAACTACCGCGACCTCAAGGAAACCTCCCTTCGAAGGGGCGTGAAGTTCCTTTTCGAGACCAACGTGGGAGCAGGTCTCCCCATCATAAACACCATCAACGCCCTGCGCAACAGCGGAGACAAGATCGAGAAGATAGAGGCGGTGCTCAGCGGAACGCTGAATTTCATATTCAACACCATCTCCGCCGACATTCCTTTCAGCAAGACCGTCAAAATGGCTCAGGAGCAGGGATTTTCCGAGCCGGATCCGAGAATCGACCTTTCCGGCAAGGACGTGATCCGAAAGCTCGTCATCCTCGCCCGCGAGGCCGGGTATGTCGTCAATCAGGAGGACGTGGAGGCAAATCTCTTCATCCCCGCCGAGTTCTTCGACTGCTCGATGGACGAGTTCTGGGAGAAACTTCCCTCGCTTGACGCGGATTTCGAGCAGAGGCGCAAGGAGCTCGAAGCGGCGCACAAATGCTGGAGATTCGTCGCGTCGATGGATGCGGGACGCTTCAGCGTGTCGCTGCGCGAAATCGAGGAAAGCCATTCCTTCTACGTGCTTGAAGGCTCCAACAACATCATCGCCCTCACGACTGAGCGCTACCACCTCCACCCTATGCTCATCCAGGGCTACGGAGCCGGAGCAGGGGTCACCGCCGCAGGCGTATTCGCAGACATAATGTCAATCGCAAACATTTAGCATCCCTTTATGAAACATTTTTTCATTCATATTGCAGTCCTTGCTTTGGGCGTCACTCTCGCAGCATCCTCCTGCACAAGCACGGGCGGTCCCGTACCCGGAGAGGACATCTTCGCCCTTATGGAAAACTGCCGCGGCGGCTCTCTCGACGGCGTGGACCTCAACTCGTTCTCGGAGGCCGCGCTCACGGAAGAGTTTCTGCAGAAATTCGAAGAAAGAAGAGGATATCCCTTCACGGAGGCGAAGGCAGTACTCGACACTTTGCCTGACGAGGCCGCAAAGTTCCTTGGTCCGCGCCTCATTTTCGACTACCGTCAGGAAATAATTGAAAACTGGCTCGAGCAGAATCCGGATGCGAAAGCGGCGGCCCCGCACAATGAAGGCACGGGAAAGAGCGTGGCCATCGTTTACACGACTGCAGACCTTGTATGGAAATGCACCGGACTCTCCGAGGGACAGAATGCGAGCGAAAAGATCTATGAGCGCCTTTCAGAAAAGGGATACAAGCTGGATTTCATCTCAGCCAAGGCTCTTCGAGAGACAAGCGTCCGCTTCGGGAAGCTTCTTGCAGGGCCCGGCTACGGCACCGTCGTTGTCCCCGAGTGCAAGTCTATGCCGCTTGAGGACTACAAAGCCCTTCTCGAGATTGCATCCAAAGGCGTGACGGTTCTTTTTGAAGAAGATATGCCGGGTGACGTCCCGGGCGTCAGCAAGGAGACAGATCTCAAGAAAGAGCTCTATGCTCTGGAAGACACACTGGAGTTTACGAAAGAATACAACATCCTGTATGTCAAGCACGGGAAAGGCCACGTAGTCGTGAGCAAGGACGCCTTTGTGGCACTATACGCTATGGGACTGAAAGGAAAATTCAAAAACAAATAGATCAATATGAAAAAGTATCTTATTCTGGCCATAGCGGCCATCGCAGCGCTGTGCAGCTGCAAAAATGACGACGGTTGGGCTCCTCTTTTCGTAAATGACACTTTTGAAGGATGGCAGAGCATCAACGGAGACTATTTCCCCGAGGTGGGATGGTCCATCAAGGACGGAGTGGTCACTTCCAATCCGGAAGGCGTGCGCGGCGGCGACATTATGACCGTCAAGGAGTACGGCAACTTCATGCTCAAGGGCGAATTCAAGCTCTCCCCCCTCTCCAACAGCGGCATCAAGTATTTCATCAACCCCGGCAAGATGCCCAAGAACAACATCGGCTGCGAGTACCAGATCATCGACGACGTGGACTTCAATGAGCAGGTCTGCCCTCTGAAGACCAGCCAACTCACCGGTTCTCTCTATGACATCAAGCCCGCTGACAAG
>R03__coassemble_1411_pt1 | contig 11269 bp, 9 predicted proteins | sample R03__metabat2_low_PE_033 | metagenome-assembled genome bin R03
ATCTATGCTCGTGGAGGCATTGAAAGAAGGTCTGATAGGCAAGGAGATGAAGATATATTCTCTAAACGAAGCGGAGAAAGACCGCTATGCGGCGTTGTTTCGAAAGAAAACGCAGGCGAGTGCAAAACAAATAAACAAGTTCCTGCATCGCCGTCCTGGGGATGTGGTTGACAATCAGGTAAATAAATAAAAACGGTCCGTCCATTTTAAACGACCGTTTTCAGATAATTCGCTAGTATTAAACAAGTTACTCAGAACGTCACTTTAGCGAGGGCCAACAGCCACGTTCTGTGTATTTATGTGTAACTCAAGATATTAAGCAAAAGCGGTCTCCTTAAAAAGACGGACCGTATTTGCTCAAGCCATTAGAAGTAAAGGTTTTACAGAGAACGCTCTCCCTTGGACCTTTTTTATAGGGAGGTCGTGATTTTCCCTCTCAAGTCAGTGGGCGGCTCTGACTTGGGAGCGGGCTTGGGCTGGCTAAAAAATCGGCCTCCCGGGAGGGGACCGATTTTTTCAATGGGAGGCGGGGCCGTAAGCCGGTTTCTGTTTTTGAATCTGTCATTTATCTTCGCAACCTACCCCCTGGCATCGGGCGGGCAGCCCTCATCTGCCAGTATATTTGGTTTTGCAGGCCCCGGTGCCGTACCCGCAACGTGTCGCCACGATGCGTCGTGAGCTCTTGCCTCACGTTTTCACCCTTGGCGCCGCGAGGCGCCGGTTGTTTTCTGTTACGGCAGGCAAAAGATTACTCCCTTCTGCGCTTTCCGCAGCGGGGTGCCCTATCCTGTCCGGACTTTCCTCAGCCTTGCGGCCGCGACAGATCGTCCCGCCTGAAGTCGGGGTGACATGACTCAAACATGCGACCCTCTGGTCCCAAACCAGATGCGCTACCAACTGCGCCACACCCCGTGTTCCCTTCGAAAAGGGATGCAAAGATACGGCAGGAGGCGCAAAAAACCAAAGTTTCAATGATTTTTTCTAACTTTGGACCTTGGCTATGAGCACTTCCCATTTCAAGCATTTTGACGTGCGGAATGACCTTTCCACGATGAAGGTGAACACCGACGGAGTCCTCCTCGGTGCGGCTGTCCCGTTGTCCGGCGACGAGACAAGAATTCTCGACGTGGGCACCGGGACGGGGACAATAGCTCTGATGCTTGCCCAAAGACTTTTGGGCGTGGATCGCACTCTTCCCCTCTCTTCAAAAATACAAATTCTCGGGATCGACATCGACGCCCCGTCCGTAGAGGAGGCGGCGGCCAATTTCGCCGCATCGCCCTGGGCGGAGTGTCTGCGCCCGGAACTAGCTCCCCTTCAGGAGCTAGACCGCGCTCCACGATGGGACCTCATCGTCTCCAATCCTCCGTACTATGACAATTCCCTTCAGGCTCCGGATCCCCGAAGGAATGCGGCACGGCATACGGAAGTGGGACAGTCCCTTTCGTACAGGGACCTTGTCTCATTCGCCGCCGCTTCGCTCTCCGCGGGAGGGCGCCTCGCCCTTATTCTTCCGTCAGTAGAAGAAATGCCCCTGCTGCGCTACGCGGCGTCCTTCTCATTATTTCCGGAGCGAATCACGTCCGTAAGGACCACGCCCTCCAAAGCCCCGTCAAGGATGATAATGGTCCTGGGCCGGGAGAGGCGGGAAGCGCCGGAGAGAAACACACTGACCATCCAGTCCGGCGGCTCCTACACGCAGGAGTATCTGGAACTTGTGAAAGAGTTCTATCTTTTTGCCTGAATGAGAGTGTGTGCTCCGTCTTTTTTTCGTATATTTGACGGATATGATAATTGAAGCGAAGAACATAACAAAGAGTTTCGGAAGCCTGGAGGTGCTCAAGGGCATCGATTTCAGCGCGGAAAAGGGCGAGGTCGTCTCCATTATGGGCGCGTCCGGCGCCGGAAAATCCACGCTCCTGCAGATTCTCGGCACCCTTTCCACCCCGGACAGCGGCTCGCTCGTGATAGACGGTGTGGACACCCTGCACCTTGACAGCAAGGGCCTTTCGCGCTTCCGCAACACCCGCATCGGCTTCGTATTCCAGGCGCATCACCTGCTCCCGGAATTCACTTCCGTGGAGAATGTGTGCATCCCCGCCCTGATCGCCGGAGTACCGGAAAAGCAGGCGCGCGAGAGGGCGCTTTCCCTGCTGGGCGAGCTCGGACTGAGCGGGAGGGTGACGCACAAGCCTTCGGAGCTTTCCGGCGGAGAGCAGCAGAGAGTCGCGATCGCGCGCGCTCTGGTCAATTCCCCTGCCATCCTTTTCGCCGACGAGCCTTCCGGCAATCTTGACAGCCGCACCAAGGACGATCTCCACGCCCTGTTCTTCTCCCTTCGCGAAAAATTCGGTCAGACCATAATCATAGTCACGCACGATCCTCAGCTTGCCTCGATGTGTGACCGTTGTCTCAATATGAAAGACGGACTGTTCATATGAAAAAGTTTTTGTTTTTTGTCGCTTTCACGGTGCTTCTTGCGCCTGCAATAAAGGATCCCAATCATCAGATGGCGTTCCGCGACCAGCTCCATTCCGAAAACAAGAAGAAGCAGTTTATGACGGCGGTCGAGATCGCTCCGACCACCTTCGTATACGAGGAGTATTCGACTGACGGGAAGACCACCTCCACATTCAAGCACATGGCCTTCAACCCCTCGATGCGAAACACCCTCAAGTGCGATGTGGTCAGGCAGGATGACGGTCTGAGAAAGCGTCTCGGCACTCTCCATACTGTGCTTTGGCCCCTTGCGATCACGCTGGACCTGACGGTGGTCTACACCGTGGTCGAAGAATCCGGGGACCTCAGGACCGACTACTTGATAGACAATATCAGGATATGGGGCAAGACGGCCAGCACGAAGATGATCAGCGATATCGAAGAGGCAAACCCTTATACCTAGAACAATGAAAAAAATAATTTTCGCTTTTTTAACTGCAATTATGTTGATTTCCTGTCAGAATCCTCCCCAGGGCGCCGCGGCGCAGCAGAGCTGGGATGAGTACTTGATGTCCCAGATGCCCCTTCTGGGCCACCGCAACTGGATAGTCATTGCCGATATGGCCTATCCCCTTCAGTCCGGCAACGGCATCACGACCCTCTATGCCGACGAAAGCTACACCGATGTCGTCGCCAAGGTCAAAAAGATGATCGACGATTCCCCTCACGTGTTCGCCCATATCTACAGGGATAAGGAGCTTTCTTTCATCAGTGAGGAGGATATGCCCGGGGTCGGCGCCCTCAAGGAGCAGATGACGCAGATCTGCGGTCCCGAGGCTCAGAGCGTGATGCACGAAGACCTGATAAAGCGTCTCGACGAAGCCGGAAAGCTTTACAGCGTCGTCATCATCAAGACCCCTCTGACTATGGCCTACACGACCACGTTCTTCGAGCTCGACTGCGCCTATTGGGGCGCCGAGAAGCAGGCCCGGCTTGACGCCGCCCTAGGAAAATAAAGTATGAAGAATATCCGCAATTTCTGCATAATAGCCCATATTGACCACGGAAAAAGCACCCTGGCCGACCGTCTGCTGGAGCTCACCAGCACCCTCGGCGAGCGGGATATGGAAAACCAGGTGCTCGACGATATGGATCTGGAGAAGGAGAAGGGCATCACGATCAAGAGCCACGCCATCCAGATGCTGTACACCTGCAAAGGAGAGCAGTACAAGCTGAACCTCATCGACACTCCGGGCCACGTGGACTTCTCTTACGAGGTTTCCCGCTCCATCGCCTCCTGCGAAGGCGCCCTTCTGGTCGTGGATGCGACCCAGGGCATCCAGGCGCAGACCATTTCCAATCTCTATCTCGCCATCGACCACGGCCTGGAGATCATCCCGGTGCTGAACAAAATCGATATGGAGGCGGCCCAGATCGAGGTCGTGACCGACCAGATCTGCGATATGATAGGGTGCAGTCCGGAAGATGTCTTCAAGGTCTCGGCGCGTACGGGAGAGGGGGTCGCCCCGATCCTGGATGCCATCGTGGAGAGGATTCCCGCCCCCGAGGGGGACCCGGAAGCCCCGCTTCAGGCCCTTATCTTCGACTCTGTCTTCAACCCTTTCCGCGGCGTGATCGCCTATTTCAAGATCAGGAACGGCTCCATCCGCAAGGGTGACAGCGTCAAGTTCTTCAACACGGGGATGGAGTACGAGGCGGACGAGATCGGAGTGCTGAAACTCAAGCTCCAGAGCTGCGACGAAGTGGGCTGCGGCGATGTCGGCTACATCATTTCCGGCATCAAGAGCGCCACCGAGGTGAAGGTGGGAGACACCATCACCCACGTCGCGCGCCCCTGCAGCGAGGCCATCGCCGGCTTCGAGGAAGTGAAGCCGATGGTATTCGCCGGAATGTATCCCGTGGACGCGTCCAAATTCGAGGAGCTCCGTGCCGTGCTGGAGAAATTCCAGCTCAACGACGCCTCGTTCGTCTACGAGCCCGAATCGTCCCTTGCCCTCGGCTCCGGCTTCAGATGCGGCTTCCTCGGACTCCTTCATCTGGAGATTGTGCAGGAAAGGCTCTTCCGCGAATTCAATATGGACGTGATCACCACCGTCCCCAACGTCTCCTACAAGGTCTACACGACCCAGGGCGACGTGATCGACGTGCACAATCCTTCCGGAATGCCGGCCCCGACCCTCATCGACCATATCGAAGAGCCGTACATCAAGGCGCAGATCATCTCCAAGTCCGATTTCTTCGGCGCGATAATGAAGCTCTGCCTGGACCGCCGCGGCACCCTCACGAGCCAGCATTTCATCACCGCGGACAGGGTGGAGCTCAACTACGATATGCCCCTTTCCGAAATCGTGTTCGGCTTTTACGACAATCTGAAGACCATTTCCAAGGGCTACGCCTCATTCGACTACCACATCACCGGCTACCGCCCGGCAAGGCTCGTGCGTCTGGACATCCTTCTCAACGGTGAGCCTGCCGACGCCCTTTCGAGCCTTATCCACGAGGACAACGCCTACGATTTCGGCCGCAAGATGTGCGTCAAGCTCAAGGACCTCATCCCGCGCCAGCAGTTCGACATCCCCATCCAGGCCGCCATCGGCGCGAAGATAATCGCCCGCGAGACGGTCAAGCAGGTGCGCAAGGACGTGACCGCGAAGTGCTACGGCGGCGATATCACCAGAAAGCGCAAGCTTCTCGAAAAGCAGAAGGAAGGAAAGAAGAGGATGCGCCAGATCGGTACCGTCCAGGTCCCGCAGAGCGCTTTTATGGCAGTGCTGAAACTGGATTAGAAACAATTGAAACACATCGCGATATGAAAAAATTATTTATCGCTGCGGCGGCGCTTCTGTGCCTCGCATCCTGCGGCAGAGGTCCGCAGACGCTGGAAAATCTCGGCGCCGAGTGCCCCGAATGGAAGGCCTCGTGGATAGGCTGTTCCTGGATTGCGGACACCTGGGACAAGGAAGGCTACCGCTCTTTCCGGGATACCATCACTTCAGGCGAGCGCGACAGCGCTTACGCCGCCCCCGAATTCAGGAAGGATTTCACCCTTTCAAAAGCCCCGAAAAAGGCTACAGCTTATTTCTGCGGTCTGGGCTTCGGAGAGCTTTACCTCAACGGCGCCCGCGTCGGCGAGGATCAGCTCAGCCCCAACGAGACCAACTATTCTTATCGTGAAAGCATATCCCAGCGCCGCGCCATCACTCTCGACGGCTCGAAATTCACGGCATACAGGGTCCTGTACCTCTCCTACGACGTGACATCCCTGCTGAAAAAGGGGGAAAACGAGGCCGGAGCGCTCCTCGGCAACGGTTTCTACAACTGTGAGTCCCACGACTGGATGACCACGTACGGCTCCCCGAAAATGATTCTCCAGATCGACGTCGAATACAGCGACGGCTCCTGCGAGAGCATCGTCTCCGACGGCACCTGGCAGGTGAGGCGCAGCCGTATCCTTATCAACGACATGTTCGATGGTGAGGTGTATGACGCCGCATTCGAGGGACAGTGGGAGAACGCAACCCTCAAGGACGCCCCCGACGGCGAGCTCTGCCCGCAGACTTCCCCTACGGACAAGATCGTGGAAGTGCTGCAACCCCAAAGCATCGAAAAGCTGGAGGACGGCAATTACAGAGTGGATTTCGGTGATTACATCACCGGCTGGACAGCCCTCAAGGGTGTCGATATTCCGAAGGATTCGGCCATCTCCATAGTCCACGAAGCCGAGACCCGCGGCAACGGCCTTTACCGCTATATCAGCGACGGCACGGTCGCGGACTATGCGCCTCGCTTCACCTGGTACGCCTTCCGCACAGTCCTCGTAAGCGGATGGCCGGGCGAACTCAAACCCGAAAACCTCGAGGCGAGGGTGGTGCACACGGATGTGGCGGTGACGGGCGAATTCGATTCTTCCAACCCCCTCCTTTCGCAGATCCTCAAGATCTGGCGCCGCTCCCAGACCGACAATATGCACCTCGGAGTCTGCACCGACTGCCCGCACCGGGAGAGGGGCCCCTACACCGGCGACGGTGAAGTGGCCTGCAGGATGGTGATGCACACCTTCGACGTGAGGGAAATGTACCGCAAGTGGATGCGCGATATGCGCGACGTGCAGGACCGCGAGACGGGCTACGTCCCCAACGGCGCGCCCTGGCATCCCGGCTGCGGAGGCGGAGTGCCCTGGGGCAGCGCGATGTGCGTGATGCCGTGGGAGTACTATGTCCACTACGGCGACACGGATGTCCTCGCCGAAAATTATGACGCGATGGTCGCATACACCGATTATCTCAGCACCTGGATCATCGAGGACGGCACCGTCTTCCAGAAGCGCCCCAACCTTGACGGCAAGTGGGCCTATTGGCTCAATCTCGGCGAGTGGTGCTCCCCTTACGAGATGCCTTCGGAGAATCTCGTGCACACCTGGAGCCTGTGGCGCTGCGCCAAAAACACGGCCGCCGCGGCTGCAGTGCTTGGCAAGAGCGCGGATGAGGCGAAATACGAGAGCCTCGCCCAGAGCATATGGAAAGCGTTCCACGAGAAATTCTATGATCCCGAAACCGGAAGCTACTGCACCCTTGAATGCGCCACAGCCCCGTCCAACGGTATCCGTAAGGGAGAGGATATGAGCACGTTGAAGGAAAAAGGAACCGGCGGCAACTGCTTCGCCCTGTCGATGGGAGTCCCTGAGGACCGCCGCGACGCGGTGATTGCCGCCGTAAAGAAGGAGCTTGCCGCCAATGACGGCCACCTCAACACCGGCATTTTCGGCACGATGCTCTTCTTCGAGGCCCTCTGCGACAACGGTCTGGGCGAGCAGGCTTATGAGGCCGTCACCAAGATGGACTACCCGAGCTTCGGGTGGTGGATAGCGCAGGGTGCGGACACGACCTGGGAGTACTGGGACGGGACCCAATCGCGCAATCACCCGATGTTCGGCGGCGGTCTGACCTGGCTCTATACCCATATAGCCGGCCTGAGGACCGACCCCGCAGAGCCCGGATACAAGCATATCATCGTCCGCCCGATGCCCCTTGGCGATCTTACGTGGGCTTCATACACCGCTCAGACTCCATTCGGCGAGGCCGGCGTGAAGTGGGAGCGTACGGGTGAAGAGTTCAGAGTCAGCCTTACGGTGCCTGAAGGATGCCGCGCGAGCGTATATATGCCCGGCAGTTCAGAGCCCATAGAGACCGCTTCAGGCAAGTTCAAGTTCAGCAATTGACGCAGTCAAATATATTTCTTAAATTTGCAGGATTTCAGAAATTCAATTTATCAACAGTAATAGTTTTATGGCAAACATCGAAGAATTGTCCAAAATCTCTTCACAGGTACGCCGCGACATCGTAAGGATGGTCTGTGCGGCCGGCTGCGGCCACCCGGGAGGAGCTCTCGGCAGCACGGACATTATGACCGCGCTGTATTTCAACGTTATGAATCAGGACCCCGCTACGTGGACACGCAGCGCAAAGGGTCAGGATTCCTTCATCCTTTCCGCAGGCCATATGGCCCCGGTCCTCTATTCAGTGCTCGCACGCGCCGGATACTTCCCCGTTTCCGAGCTCGGCGGTCTGCGCAAGTACGGCTCACGCCTTCAGGGCCATCCTTCAGTGGAGAAGGGCCTTCCCGGCGTATATATGCCTTCGGGGTCCCTTGGACAGGGACTTGCAGCCGCTGCAGGCATCGCCCTCGGCAAGAAGATGGACGGTGACGAGAACTATTCCTTCGTCCTCTGCGGCGACGGAGAGAGCGAGGAGGGAGAGATCTGGGAGAGTGCAATGTTTGCCGTTCACCACAAGCTTGACAACCTCATCGCGATGACCGACTGGAACGGTCAGCAGATCGACGGCCCCACTTCAAGCATCACCGCCGTCGAGCCTCTCGAGGAGAAGTGGAAGGCATTCGGATGGAATGTGCTCGTCTGCCCCGGACACGACTACGAAGCCATCCTCGCCGCTTTCGCCGAGGCGAAGGCAGCGAAAGGCAGCGGCAAGCCCACGATGATACTCTTCAAGACCGAAATGGGACACGGAGTGGACTTTATGGCCGGTTCGCACAAGTGGCACGGCAAGGCTCCTTCAGTGGAGCAGACCGAGCAGGCAATGGCCCAGCTCGAGGAAACATTGGGTGATTTTTAAAAGACGGGAATTATGAAAAAATACATTGACTCAGGAAAGAAAGACACCAGAAGCGGTTTCGGCGCAGGTCTGCTCGAGGCCGGAAAGGCTGACAGCAGGGTCGTCGCGATGACAGCCGACCTCACCGGTTCGCTCAAAATGGACGCTTTTGCAAAGGAATTCCCCGAAAGATTCGTGCAGTGCGGTATCGCGGAAGCCAATATGGTGGGTGCAGCCGCCGGTCTCGCCCTCACCGGAAAGGTCCCCTTCGTGGGCTCCTTCGCGGAGTTCGTCTCCGGCCGCGTCTATGATCAGGTCCGTCAGGAAGTGGGATATGCCCACACCAACGTCAAGCTCGCATCCTCACACGCCGGCATCACCCTCGGAGAGGACGGCGCCACGCACCAGACGATGGAGGACATCGCCCTGATGAGGGCCATCCCCGGAATGTGCGTCATCTGCCCTTGCGACTACAACCAGACCAAGAACGCCACCATCGCCGCCGCCAAGTATGACGGCCCCGTGTACCTCCGCTTCGGTCGTCCCAGCTGGCCCAACTTCACCGGCGCTGACGAGCCGTTCGAGATCGGTAAGGCATTCGTGATGAACGAAGGCAAGGACGTGACCATCATCGCCACCGGCCATATGGTATGGGAGGCGCTTTCTGCTGCCGAGGCCCTCGAGGCCGAAGGCATCTGCGCCGAGGTCATCAATGTCGCCACTATCAAGCCCCTTGACGAGCAGACCATCCTCGGCTCCGCTCTCAAGACGAAGGCCGTGGTCGTGGCCGAGGAGCACAACTGCGCCGGCGGTCTCGGCGAACTTGTCTCCGGCGTATTCGCCGCCAAGTTCCCCGTTCCGGTAGAGTTCATCAACGGCGGAGACCTCTGGGGCGAGTCAGGCACTCCCGCAGAGCTTCTGAAAGCCTACGGACTCGATGCAGCCCACATCGCTGAGGCCGCAAAGAAGGTTCTTGAAAGGAAATAATCTCTCTAGCGCTTCAGGCGCACGAAAATGCTTAAGGGGAGGGCTTTGCCGAAGCGGTCACGCAGGGCGAGCTCTCCGCTTTGCATTTCTGCCGGACTGTCCTCTCTCAGGCCGAAAGCTTCCCTGAGGGTCGTTTCTCCCAACAGGGGGGAGTATCCGTTGGAATAGAGATTCAGCACGAGGAAGCTGTTGCGGGGCTCCAGAATGGACGAAACGCTTCGGAGCATATCGAAAAGGCACTCGTCCAGTTTCCATTTTTCGCCGTCGGGGCCGTGGCCGTAGGCAGGAGGGTCGAGTATGATACCATTGTAGCGGTTGCCTCTCTTTTCTTCCCTGCGGGCAAATTTCATAGCGTCTTCCACGATCCAGCGGATGTCGCGAAGGCCGCTGCGCTCCATATTGCCGTTGGCCCAGGTGACCACTTGCCGCACGGAATCCAGGTGGGTGACGTCGGCTCCGGCACAGCGCGCGGCCAGAGAGGCGGCTCCCGTGTACGCGAAAAGGTTCAGCACCCTGGGTTGCGCATCCAGCGCAGAGGCGACTCGCAGGGTTTCGCGGTAGATATATTCCCAGTTCGAGGCTTGCTCGGGAAAGACTCCCACGTGCTTGAAAGAGGTAAGACCCAGCCGCAGGGTGAAATCGAGCCCCTTCTGGGCCCCTTTGTAGCGGATGTACCACTGGTCATCCATCTTGTGCAGCCTTTCCCAGGTGCCGCTGTCCTCTTTTCCCGCTTTCGCAAATCCGGCGCCTGGCTTGAAGCGTGTGTGCGCGAGACTGTCCCATTCCTTTTGGGACAAGGTCTTGTGCCAGAGGGCCTTGGGCTCAGGGCGGGCGAGGATATAAGACCCGTAGCGTTCCAGCTTTTCGCCGTCGCCGCTGTCCAGGATCTCGTAGTCCTTCCAGAAATCTCCGGGATATTCTATGCTCATACCTGTTTGTTTATGCTTCTCGCGTAATGCGTAGGCTCTTTTTTCTGTGGCTCCGGGTGCACTATGGCGGCGCTCATCTTCTTTTTGCAGGCGAAAATCAGCACCGCAATGCCCGCCAGGATGAAGGGGATGGAGAGGATCTGTCCCATATCCAGAAGCATATTTTCTTCAAAGCCCACCTGCGGCTCCTTGATGGATTCGATGATGAACCTCATCCCGAAGCATCCCAGGAGGAAGATTCCGAAGAACGATCCTCTGTACATCTTGTCGAGTTTCTTCCAGTAGAGCCATATCATTATGAGTCCAAGGATCAGGTACGAGCCAGCCTCATAGAGCTGTGTCGGGTGCTTCGGCTCCGTCTCGCCGCGAAGGTCGAAAATGAAGCCCCAGGGGAGGGAAGTGACGTCTCCGTAAATCTCCGAATTGAAGAGGTTGCCCAGGCGGATGAAGCATCCTGCAAATGCGACGGCGATGCAGAGATGGTCCATTATCCAGAGGAAGTCGAAATTGTTTTTCTTGCCGTAATGGGCGGCGAACCACCACATACAAAGCAGAAGGGCGATTGCTCCTCCGTGGCTCGCCAGACCTCCTTTCCAGGGCATGAAAATCTCCAGAAATCCCTGCCAGCTGCCGAAGTAGTAGTCGGGCTGATAGAAGCAGCAGTGTCCGAGGCGCGATCCCACGATGGTACCGATCAGGAGAGTGTACAGAAGGGGGTCGAGCAGACTTTCCGGTAGCCGGTCTCTTTTGAAGAACCATTTGAAAATGAACCATCCGAGGACG
>R03__coassemble_1457_pt1 | contig 11023 bp, 7 predicted proteins | sample R03__metabat2_low_PE_033 | metagenome-assembled genome bin R03
GCCGCGGCCATATAGAAGGGGATGACGCCGAGCGAGACCAGGGTCATCGTGAGCGCCATCGTGGCGGCGGAGGACTGCATCATCAGGGTCATTGCCGCGCCGATCACCATAAACAGCAGGACGGAGCCCATCGGGGCGTCACAGTAGTACGGACCGAAATCCGTGAGCGGGCGCAGGAAATCCTTGACGGTATCGCTCGCGAGAATCACGGTGGAAGTCTCCTTGAGCGTGGTGAGTCCGAGGAAGAGGAGAGCGAATCCCATCAGAAATTCTCCGAAATTCTTGCCGTTCTTGCTCTTTAGGGAAAGGCAGACGAACGCAAAGAACATCAGCGGAACGGCAATGGCGCCGAGGCTGAAGGAACCTCCTCCGAAGGAAAGGGCGAAGATCCAGGCGGTGACGGTCGTGCCTATGTTGGCACCCATAATCACGCCTATGGCGTTGGCAAGGGACAGGAGTCCCGCATTGACGAAGCTCACGAGCATCAGGGTCGTGGCCGTGGATGACTGGACGAGGGCGGTGACCACGATACCGGTAAGCACCCTCTTGAAAGCGTTTGACGTCATAGAGGCCATAAAAGACCTCAACTTGTCGCCAGCCATCTTCTGAAGTCCTCCGCTCATCAGGGACATTCCGTAGAGGAACATTCCGATGGAGCCCAACATCACGAGGACTTGGTAAACAGTACTCATAAAATTATTAATAGCGTAAAATCGTACGAAGTTACGTAAAAAATATTAGATTTGCGGCACTATGAGACGTGGAGTAACACTTTCTTTTCTGATTCTTTTTTTTGGTTGCCATATGGCATCCGCGCAATTCTATACCTCCGGCAACGACCCTGCGGGCGTAAAGTATGACCAGATCAAGACCGAGCACTTCCGCATCGTGTATCCCAGAGGTCTGGACACCCTTGCGAGCCGCTATGCCCTGGATCTCGAGAGGCAGCGGCCCCGCGTGGGCGCATCCATCGGATTTCTGCCGGGAGAAAAATTTTCTCAGAAGTGGCCGGTGATCCTCAGAAGCTACACCTCCACCTTCAACGGCTTGGTAGTGGACGCCCCGCGCAGAATGGAGCTTTATACCGTGATGGATGCATACGCCCCCGACGCCCTCAACCCTATACAGAGCCTCACGATCCACGAGTCGCGCCACGTCTCGCAGCTCCAGTTCGGCCGCAAAGGCATTTTCGGCGTAGGCCACATTCTTTTGGGCGATATCTGGGAAAGTGCGGCATTTGCCTTTTATCCCAATTCTGACTTCGCGGAGGGCGATGCTGTGGTTGCCGAGACCGCACTCACCTCCTCCGGCAGAGGCCGCAGCAGCGATTTTCTCGAATATGTGCGCGTCAGTCTGGACGAAGGAGCAGGCAGAAACTACTACCAGTGGAGATACGGCTCCCTCAACAGATACACTCCGGACCATTACCGGGCCGGCTATATGATGATTGCCGGTGCCAGATATGTCTGGAACGAACCCTTGTTTTCAAAGAAATATTTCGACACCATCTTCCGCCGTCCAAGGGGTCTGATGTTCCCTTTCGGAGTGCGCGGAAGGACCTTCGAGAACGTTTCCGGAAAGAATTTCCGCAAAAGCTGGCCCGAGATCCAGAGCGCCTTTGCCGACGTCTGGGAGGAAAACCTGAAGGAAAGAGGCCCCTTCATCGAGGCTGACACGCTCACCGCCTCCGGCAGATTCTACACATCCTTCGAGGGCTCCCAATGGTGCGACGGTCGCCTGATTTCGATACGGACCGGCATCGCCCGGACCCCTGAGATTGTAAGCGTCGGGACCGACGGAAGCGTGCAAAGGCTGTCCGCCATTCCGTCTTCCGCCTCCACTCTTCGCGGGAGCGAAAACGGCTCACGACTCTTCTGGAGCGAATACCGTCCCGATGTCCGCTGGGACCTTTGCAGCTATTCCGACATCAAGTCCCTTGACGCGGAAAGCGGGGAGAAAATCACAGTGATGAAGGGAGGAAAATATTACAACCCCGCCCCCGATGCGGACGGAGGCCTTCTCGCAGTGACGGAATATCCGGCCATGGGCGGCTCGAAGATCCTTGTCGCCGATTCCCGCACAGGAGAGATTCTCGAGGAACTCTGCGCGCCGGACAGCCTTCAGGTCGTGGAGTCGGCCTGGATCGGGGAAAGAATCATCACCAGCGCCATCGGCTCTGAGGGGTTCGGACTTTTCGATGCCACCGACGGCTTCCGGCCGCTTCTTGAGTGCTCCTCCGCAAAAATCAAGGAACTGCACAGCCGCGGCGGCAGCGTTTACTTCACCAGCGACCACAACGGCGTGAACGAGCTCTACCGTCTGGAGGGCAAGGGCGCCGTCAGGCTCACTTCGCTGCGAAGCGGCGCATCCTCCTTCGCATTCTCTCCCTCCGGGGACAGCCTCTATTTCAGCGTCCCTTCGAAGGACGCGCGGGAAATCTGCCGCACTTCTTCCGAAAACCTCATCTGCGAGAGCACAGACTGGAGTGAGTTCCGCAGCAATGCCATCGCGGACACCCTTTCCGCCCAGGAAAACAGGACGCTGGCAGGGGTGGAGCCGGAAGAAGGGCACATTCTTTCAAAAGGGCATTATTCAAAGCTGGGCCACAGCCTGCGTCTCCACTCCTGGGCGCCGGTCTATTTCGACTATGACGCCGTCGCCGACGCCAGCTTTGAAGAGCTGTACCTGTCCGCCAGCGTGGGTGCCACCGCATTTTTCCAGAACGATCTCAGCACCCTCTGCGGCTCAGTCGGCTACGCCTGGGGCAAAGACACCTACGACGGAAGCTCATACCGCAGCTCCGGCCACTTGAAACTGACATATTCGGGACTGTTTCCGGTAATTGAAGCGTCGCTCGACTACGGCGACAGACCGGCGGGCCTCTACACATATCGTCACATAACGACGTCATCTGGAGAAAAGAGCAGCGTCTATCTGGACAAAATCGACGGCTCGAACTCCGTCGCCGGAAAAGTGAAGGTCTATGTTCCCCTCAATCTTTCCTCCGGAGGATGGAGCAGGGGTCTGGTCGCGTCCGCCAGCTGGACCGCCACAAACGATCTCTACGACCGCTCCATCGTCAACGTAATGTACGTTCCCAGCCTTACCACGGGAGTGATGCTTAACGAATTTGTCAGCGCGGAGCCGGACAAAAAAGTGATTATGCAGCGTCTGAACGCGTCCGTGCGCGCCTACACGATGCTTCCCACCGCCCACAGCGCCATCTATCCTCGCCTCGGTATCGGTGCGGAAGTGGGATACAGCTGCCGCCCGGGCCTGGAGAAATTCTACTCACCGGACATCTATGAATATGTCTATGGTTATGTTCCGGGGCTTTTCCCGCGCCACGGTCTCAAGCTGACGGCGCTGCTGCAGCAGCACGTTCCCACGGGATTTCTTTTCGGTGACAACTACACCTCTCTGGCCCCGAGAGGCCTTTCGTCATACGCCTCCATCAGCACCCGTATAGCAAACTATCCTTGTCAGGCGCGCCTCACCGCTGACTATTCGTTCCCCTTCGCGGGCATCGATTTTTCCGGCCTGAGCCCCTTTGTCTATATCCGCAACCTCGAATTCACCGGCCACTTTGACTATACCGGACTCTGGGGCGCAACAAATCTTAATGACGGAAATCTGTTCAGCGCCGGCGCCGATCTTGTATTCAAGCTGGGCAACCTTCTGTGGCTCCAGTACGACACGCGCATCGGCGTGAGCTGGTCCTACAACGGCGGCAGCACATTTGAAGAAATGACGGCGCAGGGGTACGAACCTGAGCGCCATCATTTCGGGCTTATTTTCTCAATGGATTTTTAGACGTTGAACAGGAAGTGCATTATGTCGCCGTCCTGGACGACATAATCCTTCCCTTCGACGCCCATCTTGCCGGCGGCACGCACGGCAGCTTCTGTCTTGTAATTGACGAAGTCTTCATATTTGATGACCTCCGCCCTGATGAAGCCCTTTTCGAAGTCGGTATGGATGACTCCGGCGGCCCGGGGTGCCTTGTCTCCCTTGTGGATGGTCCAGGCCCGGCACTCGTCCGCACCGGCGGTGAAAAAGGTCTGAAGCCCCAGAAGCGAGTATGCCCCCTGTATCAGGCGCACCACGCCCGACTCCTCGAGGCCCATTTCCTCAAGGAACATCTGACGGTCCTCATAATCCTCCATCTCGGCGATGTCCGACTCCGTCTTCGCTGAAATGACGAGAATCTGCGCGTCTTCGTCTTTTACCGCCTCCTTCACCGCGTCGACATAAGCGTTGCCGTTCACGGCAGAAGCGTCGTCCACGTTGCAGACATACATCACTTTCTTGTTGGTGAGAAGGAAAAGATCGCGCGCGAGGGCCTCCTCCTCTTCGTTGAGAAGAGCCACGGTCCGGCAGGACTTGCCCTGCTTGAGCGCCTCCTGATAACGCTTCAGAAGGTCCACCAGCTTGCGCGCCTGCTTGTCGCCGCCGGTCGTCGCCTGCTTGATGCTTTTTGCGAGACGGTTTTCCACGGTCTCGAGATCCTTTATCTGAAGCTCCATCTCCACGACTTCCTTGTCCCTCACGGGATCCACGGAGCCGTCCACGTGGACTATGTTGCCATCATCGAAGCACCTGAGCACGTGGAGGATGGCGTCGCATTCGCGGATATTGGCAAGGAACTGATTGCCCAGACCCTCGCCCCTGCTGGCGCCTCTCACCAGGCCGGCGATGTCCACGATGTCCACCGTCGCGGGTATCGTGCGCTGCGGCTTGCAGATGTCCGACAGCACTTCCAGGCGCTTGTCGGGGACGTTGGTGGAGCCCAGGTTGGGCTCGATCGTGCAGAAAGGGAAGTTGGCGCTCTGGGCCTTGCCGGAGCTGATGCAGTTGAAAAGGGTGGATTTTCCTACATTGGGAAGTCCCACTATTCCACATTTGAGAGACATATCATTTCCTGTTTTGAGGATACAAAGGTACTTATTTTTTCTTTTCATTTGTTTTTTTTCTTCCGCCTATTGACTCTGAGAAAGAAGCTCGTTATTTTTGAAAGAAAAAAACGGAATATGAACATCGGAATCATCGGCGCCGGACACATCGCGGCGAAAATGTCGCGCACAATTGAAAAGATGACGGGGGTATGCAGATACGCCGTAGCCTCGAGAGACCTTCAGAAGGCGCGGGATTTTGCGGCGGAGTACGGCTTCGAAGCGGCCTACGGCTCATATGAAGAGCTTTGCCGGGACCCCAAGGTAGATCTCGTCTACGTCGCCACTCCCCACTCGCACCACTTCGCCCACGTGAAAATGTGCATTGAGCATTCGAAGCCGGTGCTCTGCGAGAAGTCCTTCACTGCCAATGCCGACGAAGCGCAGGAGCTGATGCGGCTCTCCCGCGAGCGGAAAGTTTTCCTTGCGGAAGCGATGTGGACGAGGTATATGCCCTTCTCACGGACCATCAAGGAAACGCTCGAAAGCGGAATCATCGGGAAGCCTGAGGTGCTGTCCGCCAATCTGGGATATTCCATCGAATGGAAGGAAAGAATCGTGAAACCGGAGCTCTGCGGCGGCGCGCTTCTGGATCTGGGCGTATACTGCATCAACTTCGCGGACATCTGCTTCGGGCTTGATATAACGGAAATTAAGTCCTGCTGCGTCAAAAACGATCTGGGGGTGGATATGCAGGAGACGATCTCATTCGTCTACAGGGACGGCCGCATCGCCAACCTCTGCGCGTCCGCCCGTTGCGCCACGGACCGTCAGGGCATCATCAGCGGCAGCGAGGGATTTATGATTGTGGACAATATCAACAATCCTCAAAATCTTTCCGTCTACGACAAACATTCCACCCTTTTGAAAAAAACATCCGCGCCTCCGTGCATTTCCGGCTACGAATATGAAGTCTACGCCTGCAAGGACGCGCTCGAAAAGGGACTCTCCCAGTCTCCTTACTTCCCTCTGGAAAGGAGCGTGCTGATAATGGACCTGATGGATTCGCTCCGAAAAGAATGGGGCGTCAGATTCCCGATGGACAGATGACTCTGCTTTCAATACTGTTGATGATGCTTCTCCCTCTGGGAGGAGAGCGGAGCGCGGGAGAGGAGAAAGATGAGATCCTGGCAGTATTCTGGAATCTGGAAAACTTCTTCGACTATTTTGACGACGGCACAAGCGAGTCCGAAAGCGAATTCTCGTCCCAAGGTGCGAAGCACTGGACAAAAAAGCGCTTCCTGACGAAGTGTGAAGCAGTCGCGAAATCCATATTCTACATTTCCGACCTGAAAGGAAAGGTCCCTGACATCTTTGCTGTCGCTGAAGTGGAGAACAAAAGGGTCCTTAAAAAACTCCTGTCCGAAACCCTTCTGCGAAAGCTCGACTACGTTCCTGTCCATTATGACTCGGACGACCCGAGAGGCATCGACGTGGCGCTTCTCTACAGGAAATCCCGGCTGAAATTGGTCTCTGACGGCATTCGGCGCATCGGGGAGTTCCGCACAAGAGATATGCTTTTCTGCTGTTTCGAGACCTCCGGCTCAGATTCGCTCTCCTTTATCGTCTGCCACCATCCTTCGAAATACGGCGGTGCGGCGTCGCAACAGAAGCGCCTTGCGGCCGCGCGTGAGCTCGTGACGCTCTCCGATTCGCTTTCTCTTCAAGGGTGGCACAGTCAGATCGCCTTCGGCGATTTCAACGACACCTCTTCGGCGGAGCAGTTCTCCCTTCTTGAAAAAATATATGTCAACCTCTCGGAGCCGCTTTCCAAAAAAGGCGAAGGAAGTATCCGCTTCAACGGCCATTGGGAACTGATCGACCTCTGTTTTGTCACTGCCGACCTTGAACGGAAGTCTCAAGTACAGGTCCTCCGCATCCCGTTTCTGATGGAAAAAGACGCCTCACACGGCGGCCTGAAACCGTTCAGGACATATCTTGGCCCCGCCTACCACGGCGGAGTCAGCGACCATTGCCCGATCGCTATTGCAATCCACGAGTAAGTTTGATAATTTTGTGCGTTCATTTCTGCATTTATGGAAGAGAAAATCATTAAAATTTGCCGCAACTGCTCTTACGGGCACGAAACAAGTGTCTACCGGAGCATCAATGTCGCGGAAGAGCCTGACCTGAAGGAAAAGGTGATGAGCGGGGATCTGTTTGTCTGGGAGTGCCCCTGCTGTTCGCAGAAAAACCTGATTCAGGAAGCCACGCTCTATCACGACCCGTCCCAGAAACTGATGATTTACTTCTCTCCGGAATGGGATGAAGAAATACGGGCAAAGATGAGTGCATTGCTCGAAAGGGAGGAGTCACTGGGCGGCTATGTGGCGAGAATCGTGGAAAGCATCGGAGACCTGATCGAAAAAGTGAAAATTTACGATGAAGGACTTGATGACATTGTGGTGGAAATGTGCAAATACGTCACGGCGATGGAGATGGGCAGGGACATCCCCGGGATGAAGTTTCTCAGGATGGACGGCGCTGACTCCGAAATCATTCTCACCTATCCGGAAAAAGGCGAAATGCAGATGCTGAGCATCGGTTTCAATGTCTACGAAGACTGTCGCGGGATCCTGCAGCGCAACCCTTACATAAAAGAAAAATCCACCGGGTTCGCCGTCGTGGACTCCCGGTGGATAAGCAATTTCTTCAAGTAGTATTTTCTAGAGCTGTCTGGCGCCGTCAGAGATGACCACGTCATAGATTTTCGCGTCGTGGCCGTACTTGGCGGGGAATTCTTTCTTAACCGCATCGATGAATGCAGGATAAAGTTCCTTCTTTACAAGGTTGATCGTGCATCCGCCGAAGCCGCCGCCCATCACGCGTGAGCCGGTGACTTCCATTTTGCGCGCAAGGCGGTTGAGGAAATCCAGCTCGTCGCAGCTCACTTCGTAGAGTTTGCTCATTCCGAAATGGGTCTGGTACATCATCTCGCCTGCGGTCTCATAGTCGTCCCTTTCAAGAGCGTCGCAGAAATCAAGTACTCTCTGCACCTCTCCGATCACGTACTCGGCCCTCAGGAAGTCCTCCTCAGGGATTTCCTCGCGCACGTCCTCAAGCCAGAGTCTCTTGGCATCGCTGAGGAACTCCACCTCGGGATGGTTCTTGCGGATAGCGGCCGCTGCGTTCTCGCAGGAAGCCCTACGCTTGTTGTATGCGCTTGATGCAAGTTCGTGCTTCACGCAGGAGTCGATCAGGACAAGCTTGTATCCCTTGGCTTCAGGGTCGAACGGGAAATATTTGTATTCGAGGGTCTTGCAGTTGAGACGGATGAGACAGCCCTTCTTGCCGAAGCAGGATGCGAACTGATCCATAATGCCGCAATTCACGCCGCAATAGTTGTGCTCTGTGCTCTGGCCGATCTTGGCAAGCTCGAACTTGTCGATGCCGTTGCCGTTAAGCTCATTGATGGCATAGGCAAAGGTGCTTTCAAGAGCTGCAGAAGAAGAAAGTCCGGCTCCGAGAGGCACGTCTCCGGCAAAGACGGTATCAAAACCTGCCACCTTGCCTCCGCGTTTGATAGTCTCGCGGCAAACACCGAAAATGTAGCAGGCCCAAGCCTGTGCGGGCTTGTCCTCCTCGTTCAGGCCGAACTCTGCGGATTCGTTGTAGTCAAGGGAGAAAGCACGGACCTTTTCTGTGCCGTTGAGGCGGATCTCCGCCATAATTCCCTTGTCAATGGCTCCGGGGAAAACGTATCCTCCGTTGTAATCCGTGTGTTCGCCGATGAGGTTCACGCGCCCGGCGGAAGCGAAGAAAGTTCCGTCCACGCCGTAAAGGGCCCTGAATTTTTCTGCAATTCTTGTTTTCATTTTTCGGTTTTTAATTTTAATAGAATCTCGCACGGTTGTCCACCACATCAGCGTCATTCATCATTGTGGGAAGAATCATCTGTGAGGTGTATTGTGCCTTCTGGGCAGCCATGTTGTTGGCGTCGTCTTCTGTGTAGAAGGATCCGGTCTCCCTGCCCGTGACCTGGAATACATAGACTGCGAATTTGCCGGCTACGGGACCGCAGATCTTGTTTTCAGGAGCGGCTGCGATGGCACCGATAAGCGCGGGATCGAGGCTCTGGTTCATCATTGAAGCGAAAGCAACGTCGCTCTGAGAATTGACAGAGGAATTGCAGGCTTCGGCAATCTCCTGAAGAGAGGTCTTTCCGGCCATTGTCTCGGCAACCTCAGCCTTCTTCTTCTCAGCGAGTTTCTCGTTGTAAAGGATGGACTTGATCTGAGATGCAGTCTCCTCAACGGTGGCATAACCCTCCTTGTGGGCGGCCTTGATGCCGACTACGAAGAAGAAGTTGTTGTTGACGGTGATGATGTTGGAAGCTTTGCCGGCCTTGTTGTCAAAGACCCAGCGGGTGACTTCCTTGGCGCTCTCCACTGAACCGTAGGATGAGGTGCTCTCAAGGACATTCATCTTGTGTGAATATGTTCCGAGGGAATCCACAGCTGCCTTGTAGCCCTCGAACGAGCCGTTGGCGATAGTTGCGAATTTGTTGGCCTTTGCGTAGTACTCGTTGAAGGTCTCCTTGCTTGCAAGGGCGGTCTTCTCGAAGATTGCAACCTGCTTCTTGGCAAGAGGCTTGCTCTTCGCTGAAACGAGGACGATATGCTTGCCATACTGGGTGTCGAGGATGAAAGGCTCCCCGGCCTTGGCGGTGATCACGCCCTCGAATCCGGGAATCATATAGGTCTGGGTCATCCAGCCGATATTGCCGATCTGGCCGTCTGCGGCAGAACCCTTGTCTGCGGAATAGAGCGCGGCGACCTCGGAGAACGTTGCGGGAGCTTTCTTGACAACGCCAAGGAGGCTGTCGGCCTTAGCGGCGTCATCTCCCTGAAGAAGGATATGCTTCACATAAGCGGAGTCAGGAATCATCTCGGTGTCGAGGACCTTGACTGCGTAGAATGTGTTTCCGTCCTTGATAATGGGAGAAACAGCGCCGGTCTTGGATGCAGTCACGAATGCGTCGACATCGGAATTGACTGTTGCAAGCTCGCCTTCGCGATACCAATAGTCGGAAAGGGACCTCTCGGAGTTCTTGAGAAGGAAGCTCTTCATATTGGATGCATTTGCAAATTCGTCATAAACTTCTGTCATTGACTCGCTGACGGCGGTGACATCGTCCTCTGAAGGAATGACCTCATAAACGACATACTCGACATCACGGCTGGCCTTCTGCTTGTAGGAGTCCTTGTGGCCGCTGTAATACTTCTTTATTTCGGAAGACGTCACGCTGATGGTCGTGTCTGTGGTGAATCCCAACGGAACCATCACGAAATCCACATTGGCGGTATTGTTGTTGCCCTCGATGGCTTTCTGGAGCATAAGGGGGTTCTGGATATCGCTGCTTGCGAAAATGGAACCGTACTTTGTGTAGAACTGCTGGGTGTAGATCGTGTTTTGGATATAGTTCCAGTAAGCCTTGAGGCGTCCGGTCTCGTCCGCGTCGATGTTCTGGACGAAATCCACCACTGCGTCGGGATTGAACTCACCGTTCTCGTCCGCGAAGGCATAGTTGTTCGCAAGGATCGGAGAAACCATATCTCCGGTAGTGAGAGCGACCATTTCGGCCTCGCCGACGTTTATGCCTGCAGCCTTGGCATTTTTGATGAAAAGATACTTGTCCACAAGTGACTGCCAAGCAGAATTTCTGATCTGCTCCTGCTGCTGCTCGCTGTGTGCCGAAGATCCGGTCACCAACTCGGAGATTGTTGAGAAATTTTCAACTTCTGCCTGGAAGTCTGTGTAAGACACGGCTTTGCCGTTGATGACGCCCACGTCATATTTTGATGACATTGAGCTCAGCGCTGATTCAAGCGTGCTGGGGTCTATGATGAAAGACAAAAGGGCCAGAGCGATGATGATTGAAATCGCCAGACCGAATTTCACGCGAATTTTTTGAAGAACCGCCATTGTTTTTATGTTTTTATTTAATTAGTAATCAATTGGACCGCGAAGATAACAATTTTCCTTCAAAACCTTGCTATTTTTTGAGAAATGGACCTATAAAATTGATTGAATCCACGATAAAAGCTGTCGTATCCTGCACAATCACGCTG
>R03__coassemble_1476_pt1 | contig 10921 bp, 8 predicted proteins | sample R03__metabat2_low_PE_033 | metagenome-assembled genome bin R03
CCTCACGCATCGCGATGACAAAGACGGCCTGGGATAGCATCGCGGCCCGCGGCCGCGCCGCTTCCCTCAAGGAAGTGCCGGAAATGGGGTATGAGACTCTTTCCGGAAAGAAAATCGCCGTGATCGACAATTTCGGCACGGACTGGACGGGAGCCCAGAGAAGCCATATACTCGACCTTTTCGACTGGGTCGCCGAGGGTCGGGTCTACGCCCGGATAATGTCTTCCGTGCAGGCAAATGTCATCCCGAGAATCGATGAATCCGGAGACCTTCGCTCAGTCGTGTATGTCAATACCTGCATCACCGATCAGGAAAATGTAGTCCTGAGGCTCCGCAATTGCCCTGAAGGCGCGCGCTTCGTCTGGAAGAGCGGCGGAAGACGCGACGTCCGCCTGAAGGCCGAGCGCCGGGACTCGGACATCTTTGTCACCATCCCGTTCGTCAAGGCGTGGGATGCCGGCTGGATAGCCGTAAAGAAATAGCGTTGTTTTGTTGAGCCGGAGCTCTATTCCGGCTTGTAGGAATCCTTCAAGGTGACGGTCCTGTTGAACACCGGCTTCTCTTCGGTGGAATCTTTGTCGAGGATGTAGTATCCGGTGCGCTCGAACTGGACTGCTATGCCGCTCTTGTCTTCGAGAAGGGCGGGCTCTGCAAGACCCTTTGCCATCACGAGGCTCTCGGGGTTGAGGAAATCCTTGTAATCCTTGTCCTCGGGGACCTGGCTCATATCGGCAAGTGTGAAGAGGCGGTCATAGTTGCGGATCTCGATGCTCTTTGCAAAGTCTGCGGCCACCCAGTGGATCGTGCCCTTGACACTTCTCCACTCTCCGCCTCCCGGCCTTGTGGAAGGGTCGTAGGTGCATTCAAGCTCCGTGACATTGCCTTCGGCGTCCTTGACGACATTGTTGCACTTTATAATATATGTGTATTTGAGCCTCACCTCGCCGTCCGGCTTGAGACGGAAGAATTTCTTCGGGGCATCCTCCATAAAGTCGGCGCGGTCGATCCAAAGCTCGCCGGTGAAGGGGACTTTGCGGGTCTTTCCTTCCGGCTCTGCGGGGTTCAGCGGGCAGTCGAACCATTCCACCTGTCCTTCCGGCCAGTTGGTGAGCCTGACCTTCACGGGATCCTGCACGACCATATAGCGGTTCGAGCGGGCGTTGAGGTCCTGCCTGACGCACCACTCCAGAAGCTGGATGTCCATCAGCTGGTCGTGCTTGGTGACGCCGATCTTGTCGCAGAACATCTTCAGGGACTCGGCGGTGTAGCCGCGGCGGCGGACGCCGCACAGAGTCGGCATCCTCGGGTCGTCCCAACCTGCGACCAGACCCTTCTGGACAAGTTCCAGAAGCTTTCTCTTGGACATAAGGGTGTATGTGAGGTTGAGCCTTGCAAACTCGTACTGGTGGCTCGGGAAAATGCCGAGAGTCTGGATGTACCAGTCGTAAAGGGGCCTGTGCACGTCGAATTCCAGGGTGCAGATGGAGTGGGTGATGTGCTCGATGGAGTCGCTCTGGCCGTGGGTGTAGTCATACATAGGGTAGATGCACCACTTGTCTCCCGTGCGGTGATGGCTCGCGTGCTTGATGCGGTACATTATGGGGTCGCGGAACTCCATTTTGGGATGGGCCATATCGATCTTGGCGCGGAGCACCTTTTCTCCGTCGGCGTATTTGCCGTCCCTCATTTCGCGGAAGAGCCTGAGGTTCTCCTCGGGGGTGCGGTCGCGCCAGGGGCTGTTCTTGCCGGGAGTCTCCACGGTGCCGCGGTTCTCCCTCATCTCCTCCTGGGTCTGGTCGTCCACATATGCGAGGCCCTTTTCAATCATCCATTCGGCCCACTCATAGAGCTGGTCGAAGTAGTCGGAAGCGTAGCACTCCTTCTCCCACTGGAAGCCCATCCACTTGATGTCTTCCTTGATGGCGTCCACGTATTCGGTGTCCTCCTTCGTGGGGTTTGTATCGTCGTAGCGGAGATTTGTCTTGCCGCCGTATTTCTGGGCAAGGCCGAAATTGATGCACAGGCTCTTTGCGTGGCCCAGATGCAGATATCCGTTCGGCTCCGGAGGGAAGCGGGTGAGTATTGATTCGCACTTTCCGCTTTTGAGGTCATCCTCTATAATTTCCTCGAGGAAATTGAGTTTTCTTGCTTCTTCTTCCATTTGACTGCTTTCTTTAAGGTAAAGAGCGCCCTGCGGCGCACTGGGATTGCAAAAATAAAAAAATTTATTTGTAATTTTGTACGATTCAAAGCAAATATTGAAACAGAGAAACAATACAGCTATATGGCAGAAAATACATTACTCGAAAAAGTACTTTCGCTTCAGGGCAAATACCAGTCTCTTCAGGACCAGCTCGCAAGCCCGGACGTGATGTCCGACATGAAGAGGTTCGTCCAGCTGAACAAGGACTACAAGGAGCTCGAACCCATCATCAAGGCCGGTCTCGAATACGAGAAACTTCTCTCCAATCTTGCGTCCGCAAAAGACATTATGGTCAACGAGAAGGATGACGAGCTCAGGGAAATGGCCCGCGAGGAGATAGCCGAAATCGAGCCGAAGATTCCGGAAATGGAGCAGAACATCAAGCTCCTGCTGATCCCCGCCGACCCGGACGACTCCAAAAACGCAATGGTGGAAATCCGCGGCGGCACCGGCGGCGACGAAGCGGCCATTTTTGCCGGAGACCTTTTCAGGATGTATTCCAAATTCGCCGAGTCACGCGGCTGGAAGCTCGAGATCACGGATCAGGCTCCCGGTACTTCGGGAGGTTTCAAGCAGGTGGTTTTCAAGCTTTCCGGAAGCGACGGAGTGTATGGCGTGATGAAGTACGAGTCCGGCGTGCACCGCGTGCAGAGGGTGCCGCAGACAGAGACTCAGGGCCGCATCCAGACTTCCGCGGCGTCAGTGGCGGTCTTCCCCGAGGCCGGCGAATTCGACATCGAACTCGATCCCAATGACATCCGCAAGGACCTCTTCTGCTCTTCCGGTCCCGGAGGCCAGGGCGTGAATACGACCTACTCTGCCGTCCGCCTCACCCACATCCCTTCCGGAATCGTCGTTCAGTGCCAAGAGGAGCGTTCGCAGCTCAAAAACCTGGACAGGGCGATGGAGGAACTCCGTACGCGCCTCTACAATATGGAGCACCAGAAATATCTCGACGGCATCGCCGCCAAGAGAAAGACTATGGTCTCGACGGGCGACCGCAGCGCCAAGATCCGCACATACAACTACCCTCAGGGCCGTGTCACGGACCATCGCATCAACTGGAGCATGTACAACCTTCCCGTCTTTATGGACGGTGACATCCAGGAATGCATCGACCAGCTGACCATCGCCGAAAACGCCGAGCGTCTCAAGGAAGCCGGAGACTAAAAGAAAGACTTATGATCAGATCGATGACCGGATACGGCAAGGCCGAGGCCCTGCTTGAGAACGGAAAGCTCACCGTGGAGCTGCGCAGCGTCAACTCCAAAAGCGCAGACATCAGCATCAAATCCCCGCTCCTTCCGAAGGACAGGGAGATGGGCGTGCGCAAGAAAATCGCCGACACCCTCCAGAGAGGCACCATAGATATGTTCCTTACCTGGGAGAGCAACGGAGGCGAGAGCGCCAAGAAAATAGATTTCGCCCTTGCCGGAGAATATTACGGCCAGATAAAGGCTCTTGCGGAAAAGATCGGTATCGGGAACTGCTCTGAAGACCCCACATACCTCATCTCCACGATACTCCGTCTGCCGGACGTGCTCGACGCAAAAAAGCAGGACGTGGTTACGGAAGGCAACTGGCCCTTGGTGGAAAAAGCCATCGACGAGGCCCTGAAGGCCATAGATACTTACCGCCTGCAGGAAGGGGAGGCCCTTTACAGGGATGTCACGTCCCGGGTGCGGACCATACTTTCCCTTTATGACGAGGTCGAGTCGCACGAGAAGGAAAGGATAGACGCGGTGAAGGAAAGGATACTGAAGGCCGCCGAGGACCTCAGCGTCAAGATGGACTCCGAGCGCTTCGAGCAGGAGATGATCTTCTATCTCGAAAAACTGGACATCAACGAGGAGAAGGTGCGCCTCAGGCAGCACTGCAAATACTTTATGGACACGATCGATTCTGAGCCGTACCCCGGCAAGAAGCTCGGCTTCATCATCCAGGAGATGGGCCGTGAGATCAACACCACCGGCAGCAAGGCCAACAACGCTCCGATACAGAAGTGTGTCGTGAAGATGAAAGATGAGCTCGAGAAGATACGCGAGCAGTCGATGAATATCCTCTAGCTGTTTTTCTTCACCGGATCACAGGTGAGATCCACTCCCAGCTTTTTGAATATCTTGCGGTCCACTTCGCTCAGAAGGACCGTCGAATGGACTTGACATCCGTCAAACTGAGGCAGGCACTCGAGGGCCCTGCGGCAGTTTTCGTCCGTGGTGCTCAGCATCGACAGCGCCACTAGCACCTCGTCTGTGTGCAGGCGGGGATTGTGGCCGTGCAGATATGATACCTTCGTCTTCTGGATGGGCTCGATCATGCTTTCGGGGATGAGCTTCACTTCGTGGCTGATGCCGGCGAGATGTTTGGCGGCGTTGAGAATAAGTGCGGCGCTGGGGCCCAGCAGGGGACTTGTCTCCGCGGAAATGATGGTGCCGTCGGCAAGTTCGATGGCGGAGGACGCCACTCCGGACTTCTCGCGGCGCTCCTTTGCGGCGACGGTGGTGCGACGGTCGGCGGTGGTGATCTTCAACTGCCTCATCAGGAGCGCGATCTTGTTTACTTCGCTCTCGCTGCAGTCGCCCTTCTCGAGCCTTTCGAGGGAGGTGTAGTAGCGCCGGATGATCTCGTCCTTCGCCGCCTGGCAGCAGACATCTTCGTCGCTGAGGCAGTACCCTATCATATTCACGCCCATATCGGTGGGGGACTTGTACGGATTTTCGCCGTAAATGCCTTCGAACAGGGCGTTGAGGACGGGGAAGATCTCGATGTCGCGGTTGTAGTTGACGGCGGTGCTGCCGTAGGCCTCGAGGTGGAAGGGGTCGATCATGTTGACGTCGTTGAGGTCCGCCGTTGCGGCTTCGTACGCCATATTGAGGGGATGCTTGATAGGAAGGTTCCAGATGGGGAAGGTCTCGAACTTGGCATAGCCGGCCTTGACGCCTCTCTTGTGCTCCTGATAGAGCTGGCTCAGGCACACGGCCATCTTGCCGCTTCCCGGCCCCGGGGCTGTCACGACCACGAGAGGTCTCGAAGTCTCGACGTAATCGTTCTTTCCGAAACCTTCGTCCGAGTCGATCAGGGCTACATTCGAGGGGTAGCCTTCGATGGTGTGGTGATAATAGGTGCGGATCCCGAGCCTCTCGAGCCTGAAACGGTAGGCGTCGGCGCTGGCCTGGCCGTTGTAGTGCGTGATGACGACGGAACTGACCGTGAATCCGCGCTCGCGGAAAGCGTCGCGAAGGCGCAGCACGTCCACGTCATAGGTGATGCCAAGGTCCTGACGGATCTTGTTTTTCTCTATGTCCACGGCGCTGATTACAATGATGATTTCCGCGCAGTCGGAGAGCTGCTCCAGCATTTTGAGCTTGCTGTCAGGCTCGAATCCGGGAAGGACCCTGCTGGCGTGGTTGTCGTCGAAAAGCTTGCCTCCGAGCTCCAGATAGAGCTTGTCGCCGAACTGGGCGATGCGCTCCTTTATGTGCTCCGATTGAATTTTGAGATATTTCTCGTTGTCGAATCCGTATTTCATATCGGGACACAAATTTAATGACTTTTCGTCAATTTATCCTCGTCCCGGACGCTTTTTTCGATATTTTTTATTTCAACCTCAGGTTGTGCTCCACTTCGGTGAGGACATTCTGCAGGGCTTCGTCGGAAGTGGCGGCGGCGCAGATGATGGCGAGCACTCCCTTCTTGATTTCGTAGGAGAGGAACATCATAGGGCTGTCGTCTTCGCACAGGGCGTCGAAGACGTAGGCCGTCCTGTTGTTGAACTTGACCTTCGAAATGGGGTTGAAATCCTCCGGATCGTCCTCGTCGAAACCCACGATGTCGGCGTAGTTGGAGAATGCCTGATCCTCGGCGGTGGTGTCTTCGGGCATATCGCCTACATAAATGTCGACCATCCCGTCGTCGCGGTTTTCCTTCGCGTTGTACAGGTGTGACTCGATATGGGTGATTTCCACGCCGGACTCGTCCATATAGGTGTCCATTTCGGTCTGCCAGGGGGCAGGGAGGTTGAGGGTGATGTCGTATGCCATAATGTCTCGGTTATTTTTCAAAAATTTAGCAAAAATTAACTGTACAAATATAGAAAAAATGATTAGATTTACGGATTAGAAAAACTACACATAAAACATATCAATTATGACCAATTATCCCAAAATAGGCATCAGGCCTGCTATCGACGGACGCCAAGGCGGTATCCGTGAGACACTTGAAGAAAAAACGATGACTCTTGCAAAGGCCGTAGCGGAACTCATTTCCTCGAACCTGCGCAACGGTGACGGCTCTCCCGTGGAGTGCGTCATCGCCGACACCACCATCGGCCGCGTGGCCGAGGCGGCCGCCTGCCAGGCAAAGTTCGAGCGCGAGGGCGTCGGCTCGACCATCACCGTCACTTCCTGCTGGTGCTACGGCTCCGAGACCATGGACATGCATCCTCATTGGCCGAAGGCTGTCTGGGGATTCAACGGCACCGAGCGTCCGGGAGCGGTATATCTCGCCGCCGTGCTCGCCGCCCACGCCCAGAAAGGTCTCCCCGCATTCGGCATCTACGGCCACGACGTGCAGGACCTTCCCGACAACAGCATCCCCGCTGACGTGGCAGAGAAGATACTCCGCTTCGCACGCGCCGCTCAGGCTGCCGCCACGATGCGCGGCAAGTCTTACCTGAGCATGGGCAACACCTGTATGGGTATCGCCGGCTCCATCGTGAACGCAGACTTCCTGCAGCAGTATCTCGGAATGCGCACGGAGTACGTCTCTCTCGTGGAGATCCTCCGCCGCGTCGAATTCGGCATCTATGACCACGACGAGTTCAAGAAGGCTATGGAGTGGGTCGAGAAGTACTGCAAGCCTCAGGAAGGCCACGACTACAACGAAGACCGCCAGCTCTGGCCCGGCACCCCTATGACCACGTTCAACGGCAAGGGCAAGGGCAAGACCCGCGAGGAGAAGGACGCCGACTGGGAGTTCACCGTCAAGAATATGATGATTATCCGCGACCTTATGGAGGGCAACCCCAAGCTCCTCGAGATGGGTTACAAGGAGGAGGCTCTCGGCCACAACGCCATCGCCGGCGGTGTCCAGGGACAGAGGCAGTGGACCGACTACAAGCCCAATTTCGACTTCCCCGAGTCGCTGATGTGCACCAGCTTCGACTGGAACGGCAAGCGTGAGGCCAAGATCCTCGCCACCGAAAACGACTTCCTCAACGGTATGTCGATGCTCTTCGGACATCTTCTGACCAACCGTGGCGCGATGTTCTCCGATATCCGCACATACTGGAGCCCCGATGCTGTGGAGAGAGCCTCCGGCAAGCGTCCCGAGGGCGGCGCCGCAAACGGCTTCATCCATCTCATCAACTCCGGCGCGACGACTCTCGACGCCACCGGCGCAATGACCGACGAGAACGGCAACCCCACGATCAAGCCTTTCTGGGAGATCACGGATGCAGACGAGCAGGCTTGCCTCAAGGCTACGAGCTGGATGCCCGCAGACCGCGACTACTTCCGCGGCGGCGGTTATTCCGCACACTTCCTCTCCAAGGGCGGTATGCCTATGACAATGCTCCGTCTCAATATGGTTCAGGGTCAGGGCCCCGTCCTGCAGCTTGCTGAAGGCTGGACCGTCGACCTCGATCCCAAGACCAACGACATCCTCGACAAGCGCACCGACCCGACTTGGCCGACCACTTGGTTCGCACCCCGTCTGGATCCTTCCAAGGACGCTTTCAAGGATGTGTACAGCGTGATGAACAACTGGGGCGCCAACCACGGAGCCATCGTCTACGGCCACGTAGGAGCCGACCTCATCACCCTCTGCTCGATCCTTCGCATCCCCGTATGTATGCACAACGTCAAGGACGCCGACATCTTCCGTCCTGCAGTGTGGAATGCATTCGGAATGGACAAGGAAGGAGCCGACTACAGAGCTTGCGCCAACTTCGGTCCCATCTATAAATAGTAATGTATGCAGGAAAAGACGAAGCTTGTTGAAAAGAAGTATCTGCTTCCTTTCATACTCATAACCTCGCTTTTCGCCCTCTGGGGCTTTGCAAATGACATAACGAACCCTATGGTGGCGGGCTTCCAGACAATTATGGAACTGTCCGCCGCCAAGGCTTCGCTCATTCAGTTCGCTTTCTACGGTGGATACGCCACGATGGCTGTCCCCGCCGCCCTCTTCATCAGACGCTTCAGCTACAAGAAAGGCATCCTGCTGGGACTTGCCCTCTATGCTGTGGGAGCGTTCCTGTTCATACCTGCGGCCGCGCAGCAGAGCTTTATGTTCTTCTGCTTCTCGCTGTATATCCTGACTTTCGGCCTCGCTTTCCTCGAGACCACTGCCAACCCCTTCATCCTCTCGCTCGGCGCGAAGGAAAATTCCACCAGAAGGCTCAACCTCTCGCAGGCGTTCAACCCTTTGGGCTCGCTCTGCGGTATGGCGGTGGCTTCCTGGGTGGTTCTTCCCTCGCTTATGTCGGACCGTCACAGGGATGAAACCGGAAAACTCATTTTCAGCGAGCTTCCCGAAGCCGTGAAGGCAACGGAAAGGGTGCACGACCTGGAAGTGATCAGAAACGCTTATGTGGCCCTCGGAGTCGTGGTCCTGCTGGTGTTTGTCATCATTGCCCTGACGAAGATGCCTTCCACAGAGTCCACTGACGCCTCAAAGAAGAAAGGCACGCTCGGACGCCTCTGGAGAAACGTCGCATACCGCGAGGGCGTGCTCACTCAGGTGTTCTACGTCGGAGCTCAGATCATGACCTGGACCTTCATCATCCAGTACGCGGACAACCTCGGCATAGACAAGGCCACGGCCCAGAAGTACAATATCGTCGCGATGGGTATCTTCCTGTGCTTCAGGTTTATATCCACGTTCCTGATGAAGTACGTGAATTCCCGCAAGCTTCTCGGCCTGTTCGGCTGCGGAGCGGCGCTGTGCACGATCGGAGCCATCGCTTTCGTGGGAATGCCCGGCCTTATCTGCCTCGTGGGTATCAGCGCCTTTATGTCACTGATGTTCCCGACCATCTACGGTATCTCGCTCGAGAACGTTTCCGCTGAGGATTCCACTCTCGGAGCCGCATTCCTCGTGATGGCCATCGTCGGAGGTTCCATCCTTCCTCCTCTTCAGGGCTCCATCATCGATCTCGGCACCATCTGCGGACACCCTGCAGTGAACGTCAGCTTCTGCCTGCCGCTCTTCTGCTTCCTTATGATCATCATCTACGGATTCAGACGCTATCGCAAGAGCAGGCTCGGACTGGAATAATCCAAAAATAGAGGCTTCAGATCGAGGGTGATTCAGTTCGACATCTATCAGAGTGCGGCGCTGGGCGTTACAGCGTTGGTGGCAGGGGGATTTCTCAACAATAAAATCCCCCTGCTTCGCCGGCTCTGCATACCTTCGCCCGTGACGGGAGGAGTGTTGTTTTCTCTCGCCACCCTTGCTGTATATTGTATCACAGGGAGCGAGGTGACGTTCGACGCCACCGTCAAGGATCTCTGTATGATGCTATTTTTTACCTCTGTCGGTTTCCAGGCAGATTTCTCGCTTTTGAAAAGGGGAGGCAGGGCGCTGATTCTGATGGTTCTGATGGTTCTGGTACTTATTGTCTGTCAGAATCTTCTGGGCGTGGGGCTCGCGTCCCTGTTCGGCCAAAGCCCGCTTCTCGGAATGGCGGCAGGTTCGATCCCTATGTGCGGTGGGCACGGCACCGCCGGAGGATTCAGCGGGATGCTTGCCGATATGGGGCTTGACGGCGCTTCGTCCATCACTATGGCCGCAGCCACTTTCGGCCTCATAGCGGGTTCGCTCATCGGCTCGCCGCTCGCTGATTCGCTCATTCGCCGCAAGGCTTTGCGCTGCCCGCCTGCCGATGCAGTAAGCGATGTCGGTGTGAAGTCCGCCGCCGACGACGCTTCCATCACCGAAGTCAATCCTGCCCAACTCAAGGACGTATCCTCCGATATTGCATCAAGCACGGTAGCTGTGTTCCTGCTTTTTGTGGCAATGGGTGTAGGAACGCTTGTCAACAAGGCCCTCTCGCTGCTCAACATCAGTTTTCCGGTCTATTTCGGAGCGCTTATCGCCGCCGCTCTCATCCGTAATTTCACTGAACTCGTGCCCCGCAGTCCCAAGCTCCCGGTGCATCATATCTCTCAGATTGGAAGCGTTGCGCTCAACGTCTTTCTGGGCATCGCGATGATTTCCCTGAAACTCTGGGAACTCGCGTCCCTTGCGCTTCCGCTGACTTGTATTTTATTCTCGCAGGCCGTTTTTATCTGGGCTTTTGCACGGTTCGTCGTTTTCCCCTTGCTGGGCGGGAACTACGATGCCGCAGTGATGACCGGCGGTCTGTGTGGATTCGGCCTCGGAGCCACCCCTAATGCAATGGCCAATATGAATGCCGTGAGCGAGCGTCACGGGTACAGCACTCTTCCCTTTGTCGTCGTCCCGCTTGTGGGGGTCATCTTTGTGGATATCATTAACGTGATGTGCATAACGTTATTCCTGAATATTATAGTGTGAAATAAACTCTCTGCGGCTTCCCGAGGACTTTTTTGCGGTGAGCTCAGACGGTGCTATGCATAGCCGTCCCGGTGAGCGGGATGGGCTGATTCACTCACCGGACTGGAGAAAATGCCCATTCGGTTAGCGCCTTCCTGCAATTCACCTTCACCTGTAATCGCCATTCTACGGCCCTGAATG
>R03__coassemble_1569_pt1 | contig 10472 bp, 11 predicted proteins | sample R03__metabat2_low_PE_033 | metagenome-assembled genome bin R03
ACCGCATCGGGGGCTACCTCGCATACGGAGTGCAGGACCACGACTTCAAGGGAGGGCTCAACTACGAATGGGTCATCAACCGCGAAAAGACGCAGAAAATCACGCTCGACGCCCGCCGGGACCTCTACCAGCTCAGCCGCGGCACAAGCTCCATCACGGACGCCAACATCCTCGCTTCCGCGCTCGGCAAGGGAGGGTCCAACCGCCGCTGTATGTACACCAACTTCGCCGCGGAGTACGAGCACGAATTTTCGGCGAACCTCAACTGCCAGTTCGAGGCTTCAGCGAGGCGTTTCTGGGGCAACGAATACGTCCCGATGTTCCGTCTGGACGGCACCCCCGTGGAGTCCGTCGCATCCAACGAAATACGCGTCAGAGCACGTTTCTCCAGCGACGAGAGCGTCAACCGCGGCTACTACCGCAAGACCTATGTCAGCACCCTGAAGCCTGTCGTGGCCCTGCAGGTCACCGGCTCCGTACCGGGCCTGAGGGAGGGTGACTGCGGCTTCATCCGCCCCGAAGTGACGCTCAAATGGAGGCTCAGGATTCCGCCTATCGGCTTCAGCCGCATCGAGGCAAACGCCGGCACCATCATCGGGCAGGTGCCGTATCCGTACCTGCATCTGCACGAAGGCAACAGCACATATATGTACGACCGCACCGCCTTCTCCACGATGGATTTCTTCGAGTTCGCGTCCGACACCTGGGCGACGCTCTTCTGGTACCACAGCTTCGACGGATTCTTCCTCGGGAAGATTCCTCTGATCCGCAAGCTCAACCTCCGCGAGACCTTCACCTTCAGGGCCGCATACGGCATCCTGTCGGACAAGAACAACCCCCTCATCTCCGGCTCCACCGCCCTGATGGCCTTCCCCGAAGGAATGGACACACTAGGCAAAGTGCCGTACATCGAGATGGGATGCGGCATTTCAAATATCCTGCGCTTTATGAAAGTGGATTTTCTGTGGAGAGTCACCCACAGAGAGAAAGTGGTGAACGGGGAGGTCGTGCCTGCAAGGACGCCGTTCGTAGTCAACGTGGGCGCGGAATTCAGATTCTAAAGATCCAGAATGCCGTCCGGAAGATCGAGGGTTATGACCTTTTTCTTCCTCTTGACGGAAGTGATCAAATCTTCGTGAATGGGGACAATAACATTCCCCTTTTCTGTTTTGACCTCAATGCAGGGGTTGGCGGGAATGTCAATGAAATCCGTAATTTCACCCACTCCCTCGAGGATCCAGCCTATAAGGGCGGAAAAATCGCCCTCATCTTCGTCCTCCTCTTCCTCCAGATCCGCATAAACGGCTCTTCCGACGATTTCTTCCGCGTCCTTCAGATCACGGACATCGTTGAGATGGACAACGGCCTTTGAAGTGCCACGAGCCTCGATATCCAAAATAAAAAAGGGAACCGGCAGCCCATCGAATTCGATGAACACCGGTTCCTTTAAATCTATATCCTGAGGGTCTGTAGAACGGAACCCGAAAAGAACTCCGCCGTCAGTCCCGTTGGACTTCAGTACCTTCGCTATCTGCAGAAGGGCCATCAGGGAGAATTATGCCTCTGCGGGAGCCTCTGCGGCCTCCTCAGCGGGTGCTTCTGCCTGTGCTGCAGCCTCTGCTGCGGCAGCTGCGGCGGCAGCCTCTTCAGCCTTTCTCTTGGCGATAGCCTCAGCTCTTGCCTCGTTTACCTTTGCCTCGGCAGCCTTGGCGGCCTTTGCCTTCTCGACAGCGGCCATAGTGAGACCGGACTTCTTGGCGGCAATCTTGGCGTCGCGCTCAGCTTTCCAGTCATTCCACTTCTTGTCTGCGGCTTCCTGAGTGAGGGCTCCCTTTGCTACGCCACCGTCGAGGTGGTTGCGAAGAAGGATACCTTCGTAGGAGAGGATGCGGCGGGCGGTGAGAGTGGGTTCTGCACCGACCTTGACCCAAGCAAGTGCACGCTCAGCGTTGAGAGTGATCGTTGCGGGGTTTGTGTTGGGGTTGTAAGAGCCAATCTGCTCGATGAAACGACCGTCACGAGGTGAACGGGAGTCGGCCACAACAATGTGGAAGAATGCGAAATTCTTCTTTCCGTGGCGCTGGAGACGAATTTTAACAGCCATTGTGAATCTGTATTATAAAATTAAACTTTTGTTTGGGTGCCCTTCTCGAGGGCAATTGTTTAAATTAGTCGCTCAGTGAGAATCTCTTGAATACGGTGACCTTTGCCTCTTTGTCGACTGCTGCGATAGCATCCTTGACAGAGACGTGGCCGTCGACCATCTGGTACTCCTGCTCCTCGAGGGTCTGCTCCTTGAAGAACTTCTGGAGACGTCCGTTCGCGATGTTCTGGATCATCTGCTCGGGAAGGTTTGCGGCCTTCTGCTCGCCGACGGTCTTGATGATCTCGCGGGCCTGGTCTGCCTGCTCGGGAGTGAGCCAACCCTTGGATGTGTTGGACTCGATGTGAGCCTCGCTGTCCACGTGGGCGGGATTGATGCCGACTTTCTTGAGAGCGGCGTCGATGGCCTTCTGGATCTGCTCTTCCTTGGTCTTCTGGATGGCAACCTGGAGCTCGTTGTCGATAACTGCCTGAGGGCAGTCGGCTGCGCTGACAGCCACGGGGTTCATGGAAGCAACCTGCATGGCGACACCCTTTGCGAGGTCGGCGGGAACTTCCTTGTTGAATCCCACGAGAGCGCCGAGCTTGCCGGTCAGAACGTGTACGTACTGGCCAACGAACGGCGCCTCAACGAGAGCATAGAATGCGAGAACGTGCTTCTCACCGGTCTTGCCGGTCTGAGCCTCTACGGCCTCTGCAACGGTGTAGCCGTCAGCCATCTTGCACTCCTTGAGACCTTCGATGTCTGCGGGAGCGTTTGCGATAGCGACGTCTGCGATAGCGTCAGCGAGGTTCTGGAAGTCGGAGTTGCGGGAGACGAAGTCGGTCTCGCAGCCAAGGCATACGAGGATGGCCTTGCCGTCTGCGATTCTTGCCTTGACGGCGCCTTCAGTGGTCTCACGGTCAGCTCTCTTGGCTGCAACGAGCTTGCCTTTCTCGCGGATGATGCCGACAGCTTTGTCGAAATCGCCTTCGGCCTCTACGAGAGCCTTCTTGCAATCCATCATGCCGGCACTTGTCATCTTACGTAATTTCATTACGTCAGCTGCTGTAATTTCCATAGTGCTTTCGTTAATTTGTTATATTATTCTTCAGTTGCGGGAGCTTCCTGGGCGGGAGCGGTCTCTTCCTCCACGTCGACCTGCTTTGCGCCCTTGCGTGCGCGGAGCTTCTTGACGGTGGGCTTCACCTCAGCCTCCTCGGCGGCCTCTTCCTTGTCCTTGGCGAGCTTCTTCTCGTCGAGGCCTTCCTGGATAGCCTTGCAGAGGATGGTCATAATGCACTCAATTGACTTTGCAGCGTCATCGTTTGCCGGAATCACATAATCAATAGGGGTAGGATCGCAACAAGTATCAACCATAGCGAATACCGGAATGTTAAGACGATTGGCTTCTTTGACTGCATTGGCCTCTTTCTGTACGTCAACTACGAAAATAGCTGAAGGGAGGCGGTTCATATCACGGATGGAACCGAGGTTCTTCTCCAATTTTGCTCTCTGGCGGTCCACCTGAAGACGCTCTCTCTTTGCGAGTTTGTCGAAAGTACCATCTTCCTTCATCTTGTCGATGGTGCTCATCTTCTTGATGGCCTTGCGGATTGTCGGGAAGTTGGTAAGCATACCGCCGGCCCAACGCTCGGTAACTGAAGGCATATTGACAGATGCTGCCATTTCGGAAACAATGTCCTTGCCTTGTTTTTTAGTAGCTACGAAGAGGATCTTGCGGCCCGTGCGAGCGAGCTCTTTCATTGCCTCCGCAGCCTCGTCTATCTTGACGATGGACTTGTGCAGGTCGATGATGTGGATTCCGTTTCTCTCGATGAAGATATACGGAGCCATCTTAGGATTCCATTTTCTGGACAAGTGTCCGAAATGAACGCCTGCATCAAGCAATTCCTGGAAATTTGTTCTAGACATTTTCTTTTAAAAAATTAAATTTTTCTCTTTTCTTCAATCCTTGAGCAGTGACCTTGTCAGTCTCAGGGATTTTCCGCGGCCGGGCAACCTTTCGGTAGCTTTCCCGGATTCACATCCGGCAGGAAGGTCCGAAGATTTCTTCCACCACAGCCGTGCTGTGTAAAACAGATGATAAAATAACTAACGTTTACTGAACTGGAAGCGTCTACGTGCACCGGGCTGTCCGGGTTTCTTTCTCTCGACCTCGCGGGGATCGCGGGTGAGGAAACCGGCTGCCTTGAGCGTAGAACGGTAAGCCTCCTTGTCTATCTCGCAAAGAGCGCGGGATATGCCCAGACGGATAGCCTCAGCCTGACCCTTGATGCCACCGCCGACGATGGTGATCTTGATGTCATACTGACCTTCGGTCTGAGTGAGGACGAGGGGCTGGTTCACCACGTAACGGAGAGTCTCCTCCTTGAAGTAATCCTCGAGGGGGCGGTCGTTGATAGTGATGTTACCTTTTCCAGCAACGAGATAAACGCGAGCTACAGCTGCTTTACGTCTTCCAAGGGCGTGTGTCTGTTCCATTTGCTCTGTTTAAATTTCGTCCAACTTAATAGTTTTAGGGTTCTGAGCCTGGTGAGGATGCTCGGGGCCTGCGTAAACGTAGAGGTTTCCGAGGATCTTGTCACCAAGACGAGTCTTGGGGAGCATACCCTTTACTGCTCTCCTGACAAGTTCTGCAGGCTGCTTTGCGAGGATCTCCTTGGGAGTCGTAGCTCTCTGTCCGCCGGGATAACCGGTGTAGCGGAGATAGATGCGGTCTGTCATCTTGTTGCCCTTGAGGGCTACCTTCTCGGCGTTGACGACGATGACGTTGTCGCCACAGTCAACGTGAGGGGTGAATCCGGGTTTGGTCTTGCCGCGAAGGACAAGAGCAATTCTGGATGCAAGACGACCAAGCGCGAGATCTGTCGCGTCAATGACAACCCACTCTTTCTGTACAGTTGCCTTGTTCAAGGATACTGTCTTGTAGCTTTGTGTGTCCACTGTCTTGATCTTTAAATGGTTAATACTAAAAAATTGCGATCCCTACACAAAATAGGGGTCGCAAAGGTACAAAAAATATCGGTAGTATCAAAATTTACTTGAAAAAGAGATTTTAAACGGTCAGGATCTCCTTTTCCTTGGCAGCGATGATCTCGTCTATTTTCTTGATGTTCTTGTCAGTTATCTTCTGGATCTCTTCCTCGGCCTCCTTCTCGGTGTCCTCGGAGAGGCCTTCGTTCTTCTGGGCCTTCTTCAACTGATCCACGCCGTCGCGGCGGGCGTTGCGTACGACTATCTTGCTGTTCTCACCGGCTGCCTTGGCCTTCTTGATGAGTTCCTTTCTGCGCTCCTCGGTCAGAGGGGGGACGGTGCAGCGGATGATTTCACCGTTGTTCTGGGGCGTGAAGCCGAGGTTTGCATCCATAATCGCCTTCTCTATCTTTGCGATAAGGGTCTTTTCCCAAGGCTGGATAGCGAGAGTCCTCGCGTCGGGGGTGGTGATGGAGGAAATCTGGGTGAGAGGGGTCGGCGTGCCGTAATAGTCGACGTTCACGGCGTTGAACACTGAGGGGTTGGCCTTGCCCACGCGGTAGGTCTTGAGATCTTCTTCGAGGTACTTCACGGCATCCTGCATCTTGGCCTGGGCGCCGTCGAGAATTTCTTTTGCTCTTTCTGTCAGCATAGTTGTATGGTTTTTTTGAATTATACGTGAACCACGGTTCCCACCTGCTCGCCCCTGAGAATACGGGTGAGGTTGCCGGGAACGGTCATATCAAAAACGAGGATTGGTACGTCTCCCTGCTCGCACAGGGCGAATGCAGTGGCGTCCATCACCTTAAGATGGTCGGCGAGGGCTTTTGAGAACGTGAGTTCGGTGTAGCGCACGGCGCTCGGGTCCTTCTCCGGGTCAGCGGTGTACACTCCGTCCACCCTCGTGCCTTTCAGGAGGGCGTCGGCACCTATCTCCAGGGCCCTGAGGGCCGCGCCGGAGTCCGTGGTGAAGAAGGGATTTCCGGTGCCGCCTGCAATCAGGGCCACGCCGCCCCTCTCAAGCACCTTCACGGCCTCGTCACGGACATAATAGCGGGCGATGGGCTCCATAGGGGTGGCGGTGAAAACTTCAGCTTCCACGCCCTGCGAACGGATGGCCATCGCAAGGCCCATCGAGTTGATCACGGTCGCGAGCATACCCATTTTGTCGCCATTGACCCTGTCAAAGCCTTTTCCCACTCCCTGCAGGCCGCGGAAAATGTTTCCGCCGCCGTTGACTATGGCCACCTGCAGCCCTTCCTTCACCGCCGAAGCGATTTCGACAGCGGCCTTTTCCAGGCTTTTTTCATCGATTCCTTTGCCTTGAGGTCCTCCGAGGCTTTCGCCGCTGAGTTTGAGCAGTACCCTTTTATACATATTATATATTATTTGTGTTTTCTGACGGAAAACAAAAATATCGGAAAATTATGAAACTTGCAAGAAAGAGCCTATATTTGCACTTGCAAAAGAGTATTTGAATTAATTTTTACGCAAATGTTCATATTCAATTCATCCATCGGAAAGAAATTCATCCAGGCTGTATCGGGAGCGTTCCTCATCGTGTTCCTGCTCCTGCACGCCACCATCAACTTCTTCTCCGTCATCGATTCCTTCACAGGCAAATTCGGCGTTGTCGCCGCTGACGACTCGCTTTTCTCCGCAGGAGACGGTCTCTTCAAGCTCGGCTGCGACTTCATGTCCACTCCGGTGATCAGCATTATGGTCCCCGTCCTTGCACTCGGCTTCCTCGTGCACATCCTCTACGGCATCTGGCTCACCGTCAAAAACGTGATTGCCAGAGGCGGTGTGAAGCGCTACGAAGTCTCCAGCAGGGCCGCCGCGGACTCCTGGTCAGCACGCAATATGTTCGTGCTCGGTCTGGTGATCATCGGATTCATCTGCTTCCACCTCACCCAGTTCTGGGCCCATATGCAGATGCCTGAGCTCCTGAAGATCGCCCCTCAGCTCTACGAAGACGATCCCTACTTCCTCCTGACCAGCTATTTCGGCAACTGGTGGTGCACCCTTCTGTACATCGTCTGGTTCGTGGTCCTGTGGTTCCACCTCACACACGGATTCTGGAGCATGTTCCAGACCGTGGGCTGGGACGGTCAGACCTGGTTCAAGAGAGTGAAAGTCATCGGAGTGATTGTAGTCACGATTATCTGCCTTATGTTTGTCTCTGTGGCAGTGAACGCCTTCATTCAGGCAAATTTCGTTATCGCTTAAGCGAACGCAATATCTTCACGAATTCGAAGTGTTCTTCCTCGCTGAGGAAGGACACTTCGATCGGTATTTGGAAGAGTCTCTCCCTCATCTGATGAGGCATTTTGCGGAAGTCACGGATCCTCTGGGCGTCCTTCTCGGTGGTCATTATGGCCGCGGTGGGGTACTTTGTGGCGGCGCTGCAGATGCGGTAGACGTCTGAATTGGTGTATTTGTGGTGGTCCGGGAAACGGAAGGCCGCCTCGATTTTATAACTGTCGCTGAGGAACATCCTCAGCGGAGTGTCCTTGGCAATGCCGGTGAAAAGAATCGTCTTCTTGGAGTAGACATACCTTTTGTCGCACTCGGACGGATATACCGGCTCCGCCGCGCTGTAGCTGATGCTCGTGAAAAAGACCCTCTGGGGGCGTCCGTCAGAGGATGTGCCGGTGAAAGTGTACGGGGACCAGCCCTTTACGCCGAGCCTTTCGGCCCAGGCTTCTTTTTCGTCCTCTTCCATATAGGGCTGGCATTTGGTCACAATGATGACGTCAGCCTCGCATATCCTTTCCGGAAGGTCCCTCAGATTGCCGAAGGGAAGAAGACAGTCCTCGTCCAGAGGGCGGGAGGAATCCACCAGGATGATATTCAGGTCCGCCTGAAGCTTTCTGTACTGGAAAGCGTCGTCCAGAATGACGACGTCCGCTTTCGGGAAATCCTTTTCGCGACAGCGGCGGTATTTTTTTCCGTCCTTGACCTTTTGGGGGTCGCTCAGAAGCGCGCATCCCTCGACCCGGTCCTTGTCCAGCACGACCGTGACGGAAGGGAATTTGTTTTTTATCTGCACCGGCTCGTCTCCGTAAAAGGCGGCGCTGCCTCCGGAGACGACCTGCTGGAATCCATTGCTGCTGCGCTTGTAGCCCCTTGAGAGCACGGCAATGCTGTCACCCTCGAAGCAGCGGTCACATAGCAGAGTGCGGATGATCATCTCCGTATGAGGGGTCTTCCCGGTGCCGCCGACGGTGATGTTTCCTACGCAAATCGAGGGCACGGCGCTCCTCACGGCCATTTTCTTGCCGCTGCGGTACTTCCTGTCGCGGGATTTCAGCGCCTGATAATATGGGAATGAAAGAATCTTGTCGAGCATTGCGGCGGCAAATATACAATATATTTTACAATCCGTATACTCCGGTGGACTCTTCAAGAGGGGTGCCGCCCCATTTTTGGGCGACGAAGTCCAGAGTGGAGATAATTTCCGCGGGGTCGGTGCTCGTGACGAGCTTGATCCTGGTGTCCTTGAAGTCGCAGAGGCCCTTGAAATAGCACGACAGGTGCCTGCGCATTTCATACACTCCCCTGACGTCGCCCTTGAGGGAAAGAGAGAGGCCGAAGTGGCGCTTTGCCAGAGCCACCCTTTCCTCAACGCTCATCGGCGGAAGGCACTCTCCGTACTTGAGGAAGTGCTTGATATCGCGGAAGATCCAGGGATGGCCGAAGGACGCTCTTCCCACCATTATGCCGTCCACGCCGTATCTGGCGAATGCTTCGGCGGCGCCCTGAGGGGTACAGATGTCGCCGTTGCCGATGACGGGGATCGTCATCCGGGGATTTTCTTTTATCTTTCCGATGAGGGTCCAGTCGGCGCTGCCGCGGTACATCTGGCAGCGAGTGCGGCCGTGGACGGTGAGGGCCTTGATGCCGCAGTCCTGAAGTCTTTCGGCGAGCTCGACGATTATTTTTGAATTGTCGTCCCAGCCCAGGCGCGTCTTGACGGTGACGGGCTTTCGCACCGCCTCTACGATGGATTTCGTGATGGCTACCATCTTGTCCGGCTCCTTCATCATCCCGGAGCCGGCGCCGCGCCCGGCTATTTTATTGACCGGGCAGCCGAAGTTGATGTCGATGAAGTCGCACCCGTGGCCGCCGGCGATCTCGTCGGCGTGATCTGCCATTCTGGCCGCCTCCACCATCGATTCAGGGTTGTGACCGTAGATCTGGATGCCGACGGGAGCCTCCTCGGGGGATGTCTTCATTTTGGCGATGGCCTTTTGGGCGTCACGTATCAGGCCGTCCGATGGGACGAACTCAGTGTAGACGGCGTCAGCGCCGAACTCCTTGCACACGATGCGGAACGACGCGTCGGTCACGTCCTCCATCGGAGCAAGCAGTACCGGCTTTTCACCAAGGTCTATATCACCAATTTTCATCTGATTCTGTTTTTGCAGCGAAAAATTGGGCAAATATAACGCTAAAATTGGAATTTCTGCCGATTAAAAATATCTTTGCGATATCATCAACCCTGAAAATCAGCCCTTATGAAGAAATTTCTCCTTCTCGCCGCCGCGCTTCTTCCTCTTGCCTTCGCTTCCTGCAGCGAGAGAGCGGACCGCATCGACGTGATTCTGGACACCGACGCCAACAACGAGCTCGACGACCAGCACGCCATCGCCTATCTTCTCCTCAACCCCGAGACCTTCAGGACTCTGGCCATCACGACCAACGTCACCATCAACGGAGGGATCGACGCACAGTGCGAAGAGGTCGGGAGAGTCGCCGCAATGCTTGGAGATTACGGAAAAGACGTAAAGATAATTCCCGGCGCGGAGGCGAAATTCAATGACATCAAGGGTTGCATCTCCGAGCCCCGGTTCGACGGACACGAAGCGGTAGATTTCATCATCGAGTCAGCCCGCGCCTACTCTCCGGAGAAGAAACTCACTGTCATTGCCATAGGAAAACTCACAAATATAGCGCTCGCTCTGCTCAAAGCGCCGGACATAGCGGATAAAATCCGCCTTGTATGGCTCGGGACCAACTATCCTGACGGTGGCGAGCACAACCTCGTCTGCGATATTCCTTCCGCAAATTTCGTCATTGACACCGGAGTGCAGATGGAGTGGCTGGTTTGCAGATACGGCAAGAGCGACGGCACCTGGAACGTACGTGTCCCTCTGGAGCGGGTTCAGAGCGATTTCGCCGGGAAAGGGCCACAGGTGAAAGAAGCGGTGGAGGGCCGCCACGGCGGGTACTTCCAGTGCTTCGGGGATTACTCCGTGGACCTCTTCAGCCACATCCGGCTCGGGAAGGATCACGCAAGGTCTCTGTATGATCTGATAGCAGTGGAAGTGGTGAAGGACCCGACCCTGGGACAGACCTATGAAATTCCGGCCCCTCTGATGTCAGAAGG
>R03__coassemble_1582_pt1 | contig 10392 bp, 5 predicted proteins | sample R03__metabat2_low_PE_033 | metagenome-assembled genome bin R03
AAAAAGTCAGTTATTCCCCTTGTTTGAGGCGCTCGATGTAAGAGTCGATGCGCCTCAATTCGCGTGGTATCCTGATATTCTGAGGGCAGTGGTCCGTGCAAATGCCGCAGGCTATGCAGTGGTCTGCCTGGCGTATGGTTTCGATGGACTTTGAGTAGCTTGTGAGATATTTCCTGCGGTTTTTCTTGTACTCGCGGCTTTCCGGGTCGGTCTCCACCGTCAGGCCGTCGTTGACGGCACGGTTGTAGTGGGTGAATATTCCGGGGATGTCGATGCCGTAGGGGCAGGGCATGCAGTAGTTGCACGCAGTGCAGCCTACGAGAGGGTAGTCCTTGATAAGGCCAGACACGCTCTCCAGCAGCTCAAACTCCTCTTCTTTCAGGGGCTTGAAATCCTCGAAAGTCCTGATATTGTCCTCGAGGTGCTCCATATAGGTCATCCCACTGAGAATAGTCAGGATGTTCGGGAATGAGCCGTTGAAGCGGAAAGCCCAGGAGGCGACGGACATCTGGGGTTCCCTTTCTTTGAGAAGCACCGCCGCGGGCTCCGGGATGTTGGAGAGCCGGCCTCCGAGCAGGGGCTCCATAATCACGACAGGAATATTGTATTCGGCGAGCTTCTCGTAAAGATATTCCGCATTGCAGTTGCGCCCTCCGGCGTGCTTCCAGTCTATGTAGTTCATCTGGATCTGCACGAAGTCCCAGTGGTAGGTCTCGTGGAGCGCCATAAGCGAATCAAAGCCTTCGGTGGTGCCGTGGAATGAGAATCCGAGATTGCGGATGCGTCCGTATTTGCGCTCCGAGAGCAGGAAATCCATCAAGCCGTTTTCGACATATCTTTTATTGAAGGCGTCAGCGTCGCTGATGGAATGCAGAAGATAGTAGTCGATGTATTTGGTCTGATAGAATTTCAGGGACTTTCGGTACATTTCTATCCCTCCCTCGAGAGTCCTCGGGCCGAAATTGGAGAGCTTTGTCGCGATGTAGTAGCTCTCGCGCGGATGCCTGAGAAGGGCCTTGGCCGTGGCCTCCTCGCTCTTTCCCTGAAGGTATACGGGGGCGGAGTCGAAGTAGTTCACGCCGTGCTCGATGGCTTTGTCCACGAGTTCGTTGACGGCCTCCTGATCGATCACGTCATTCCCGTTCTCGTCCTTGATCATAGGCCAGCGCATACATCCGTAGCCTAGAAGAGAGACGTGGTCTCCGGAATTGTGGTTGAATCTCAAGGGCATACGACCGGAGGGAACCGCCTCATTGCCCCCGACAGCCGTTTTGATTTTGTCCACCTTGCTTTTGCAGGCCGCGGTGCCGAGAGTCGCCGCTCCGAGGGCCCCTTTTCTGAGGAATTCTCTTCTATCCATTGCTGATATGTGTTTTAAGGGCGTCGACGTGTATGGCGCTGTAGGGACGAGCGGCGCAGAGGAATTCGCACTTTCCGCATCCTATGCATTTCCCTTCGATTACAACAGGTATCGCGGGCTTTGACTTGTCGCCTTCCGGATGGACCATCTTGATGGCTTCGGCAGGGCAGTGGTAGGCGCAGTTGCCGCACTTCACGCCGTCCCGCGTCACGACGCAGAGGTCGAGGTCGATCACCGCCTGACCTATCCTCGTGACGGATTTTTCTTCAGGGGTGATTTTGAGGATGGCGCCGCTCGGGCAGACGTCGGAGCAGGTGGTGCATTCCGGGCGGCAGAAGCCGTCGGTGTAGGACATCACGGGCTCGGACAGGTGCAGAAGATCGGTCGAGGGCTTCAGGACGTGGTTCGGGCAGGAAGCGATGCACAGCTGGCAGGCGGTGCAGTAGTCGTAGAAGTGTTTCTCACCTTTCGCTCCCGGGGGAACGAGCCTGCCTTGGCGCACGGGCTCCTTCTTGCCTTCGATGGCGGCGAGACCGCCGTCCAGCTTCTGCTCTTCGGCGCGGAGCGTAAGGGCGCCTGGGAGTAGGGCGGCGCTCCCGAGGAAGGCCCTTCTCGAGACGTTGGTGGAAGAGTCACCCCCTTGCGTTGTGGTTTTCCGCATCGGCCTGACCCGGTAGCGTATGGCTCCAGCCTTGCAGTCGTCGATGCAGTCGAAGCAGTCCACGCAGCGGGAAGTGTCGATCGTGCGCGACTCGGAGTCGATGCACCCTGCTTTGCACTTCTTCTCGCAGCTGTGGCATCCCACGCACTTGTCGGGGTCGATCACGGGGCGGAAAAGCGCGAAATGGGAGACCCCTCCCAGCACTGCGCCGACGGGGCATACGATGTTGCAGTAGTCCCTTCCGAAGAAGAAGGCGATGATGAGCATCACCACGATTGTGCCGATGCCGATGATTATGGCTTTGGTGCTGTACATCCCCAGAAGGGAGCACACGGCGCGGCCATAGATGCTGTACGGGGCAATGGCCGCGACTATGAACTGAAGGTCGAGGAGCAGTGCGGCGATGAGGATCACCACTGCCGCGACCCTTATCCACGGATGATTTTTCCTCGGCTTGAATTTGTACGCTTTCTTTCTAAGCCAGATCATGCTGTCCTGCAGAATCCCCAGAGGGCATATCACGGAGCAGTAGAGGCGGCCGAAGAGCAGGGTCAGGAGCAGAATCCCTCCCACGAGCGCGGCGTTGAGCCAAGTGGCGGAGGCGATGAGCCTGAGCGATGCGGGCAGAAGCTGCAGCTTGGGCATCCAGCCCCACAGCCCTTCTCCGACGCCGCAGAAAAGCAGGGTGATGCAGAGGAAGAAAATGCACTCGAGTGCGATGCGGATTTTTCTGAGCATAAATGTATTTTATTTCTGTGCGGAGGTGATGCCGAGCTTGTCCAGAAGGGCTTTGGGCTCGGGATCGTGGCCGCGGAAAGCGCGGTAAAGCGTGGCTTCGTCCTCGCTGCTGCCGCGGCTCAGGACGTTGGCCCTGAACGAGGCTGCGGTTTCCTTGTTGAAAATGCCTTCCTCGGCGAAGCGGGAGAATGCGTCAGCCGCGAGCACTTCGGCCCATTTGTAGGAGTAGTATCCGGCTGCGTAGCCTCCGGAGAAGAGGTGGCTGAAGGTCGTGGACATACAGGTACCGGGGACCTTGGCTATGATGTTGGTGGGCTTGTAGACCTTTGCCTCGAATTCGACGGTGCCTTCCTCGGGAAGGGCCTTGAGGGTATGCCAGGCCATATCGAGCAGTCCGAACTGGAGCTGGCGGATCTGGGCGTAGGCGGCGTGGTAGTTCTGGGACTTGACGATCTTTGCGATGAGTTCGTCAGGGATGATTTCGCCGGTCTTGTAATGCTTTGCAAAGGTGGCGAGGAAATCTTTTTCGTATCCCCAGTTCTCCATTATCTGGGAGGGAAGTTCCACGAAATCGTGGTCCACGCTGGTGCCTGTCAGGGAGCCGTACTTGCCCTTCGAGAGCATTCCGTGGAGGGAGTGGCCGAACTCGTGCAGGAAGGTGGTGAGCTCGTAGTGGGTCAGAAGCGAGGGAGCATCGGCGGTGGGTTTGCTGAAATTGCACACGATGCTCACGAAAGGACGCACTTCCTCTCCGTCCCTGACAGACGTGCCGCGGAATTCGGTCATCCACGCGCCCCCTCTCTTGCTTTCGCGCGGGAAGAAGTCGGCGTAGAAGAGCGCGAGATGCTCTCCGCTCTCGTCCTTGACATCATATACGTGCACGTCCTTGTGGTACGCGGGGATGTCGGTCCTTTCTTCGAAAGTGATGCCGTAGAGCTTTGTAGCGAGGCCGAGTACCGCGTCGATGCAGTTTTCGAGCTGGAAGTAGGGCTTGAGTTCCTCGTCGCTGAGGGCGTATTTGGCGTTCTTGAGTTTCTCTGACCAGTAGCTGAAGTCCCAGGGCTGGATTTCGTCACCTTCGAAGCCTTCGGCTTTCGCGAAGTCGTTGAGCTCCTTCATCTCCGCCTTCGCGACGGGAAGGGTGGGGACGAGAAGGGCGTCGATGAATTTCATCACGCCTTCCTTCGAGCCGACCATACGGTCTTCGATGTTGTAGTCGGCGAATGTGTCGTAGCCAAGAAGGTTCGCGATCTTGATGCGGAGATCCGCTATCTGGCGGCAGACTTCAGTGTTGTCGAATTCGCCGCCCACGGCCTTGGTGTTGTAGGCCATATACATTTTTTCGCGCAGGTCCCTGCGGGAACTGTACTGCATGAAGGGGCCGTAGCTGGGGGCCGACAGGTCGAAGGTCCAGCCTTCGTCTCCCTTTTCCTTTGCTGTGGCGGCTCCGATTTCACGCACGAACCCGGGCAGGCCCGCGAGATCCTCTTCACTCTTGAGGTTCAGGGAGAAGGCGTTGGTGGCGCCGAGGGAGTTCTTGCCGAACTTCAGGGACAGAAGCGAGAGTTCCTCCTGATATTTTCCGTACGTGGCCTTGTCCTCTTCGGAAAGGAGGGCGCCGCTGCGGACGAACCCCTTGTAAGTCTTTTCCAGCAGGCGCTCGTCCTCTCTGTCGAGGGAGAGGGTCTCTTTCTTGTCATAGACTGCCTTGATCCTCTGGAACAGGGGCTCGTTGAGGGAAATGTACATCGAGTATTCGGTCATCATCGGGGATACTTTCTCCGCGATTTCCTGCAGCTCGTCGTCGGAGTTCGCTTCCAGAAGGTTGTAGAAGATGCCGGCCACCCTGTCAAGGGTCTGCCCGCCCTGCTCGAGGGCGACTATGGTGTTTTCGAATGTGGGCTCGTCGGTGTTTGAGACGATCTCGTCGATCTCGGCCTTGCCTTCCTTGATGCCCTGCTCGAAGGCGGGAAGGTAGTGCTCGTTCTTGATTTTGTCAAACTGCGGGGCTCCGTAGGGGAGATCTGATTTTGTAAGCAAAGGATTGTTCATTGTACAGGATGAAAGAAGCGCAAGCGCGAGGCCTGCTGAAAAAATGAGCTTTTTCATATTGATTATGCTGTTTTTGTTTTTTCGATTTCGGCTTTGGAGGACCCTTGCGTGCAGGTCCAGCTTTCGGGCTCGCGGAATCCGAGCAGGAAGGACTTGACGTCCATCCTCTTTTTGCCGCTGAGCTGCAGATCCCTGATGCTGACGGCGCCGTCCTCGGTCTTCACCGCGAGATATGTCTTGCCGTCGGAGAGGATGGTGCCGGGGAGTGCCGTAGCGCTGCATTCCATCTTTTCGGCTGAGTAGATCTTCATCTGCAGAGGCTCGGGGGAGCCTTCGCGAGTGATTTCGGTGAAGGCTGCAGGGTAGGGGCTCAGACCGCGGATAAGGTTGCAGATATTTCTCGAGGAGTCGTTCCAGTCGATGTGCTGGAGCTCACGGGTGATCTTCGGGGCGGGATGAAGGACCTCGGAGCCCTGGATGAAGCTGCGCTGGACTCTGGTCTCCACGTTGCCCTGGATGATGCCTTCCACGGTCTCCACCACGAGGCCGGCGCCGATCCCCATCAGGGCGTCGTGGACGTCTCCGGCGGTGTCCGTGGGCTTTATGCGGTATTCTTCGCGGAGGATGATGCCTCCGGTGTCGATGTTCTGGTCTATCATGAACGTCGTCACGCCGGTCATATTCTCGCCGTTGATCACCGCCCAGTTGATAGGGGCGGCGCCGCGGTACTGGGGCAGAAGTGCGGCGTGGAGATTGAACGTGCCGAGCCGTGGCATCTTCCACACTTCTTCGGGCAGCATCCTGAACGCCACCACCACGAAGAGGTCGGCCTTGAGGGCGGCGAGCTCCTTGAGGAACTCGGGATCCTTCAGCTTCACAGGCTGCAGGACGGGAATGCCTTTCTCTACGGCGTATTTTTTCACCGCGCTCTCGTTCATCTTGAGACCCCTTCCGGAAGGCTTGTCCGCCACGGTGACGACGCCCACTACTTTGTACTTCTTTTTCAGAAGGGCCTCGAGGGGCGCAACAGCAAATTCGGGCGTACCCATATACACGATTCTGGTCTTGCGGAAGAATCCCAGAACCTTGCTCTTTATCTTTCGGAATTCGGATTTGAAGCTGTCCATATTGAGGATTGTCGTGTCATTTATCGCTTTCCAGGTGAGGAAAAGTCCTATCGGGAAGAGGACATACGTGGAAATGAATGCTCCGGCGGAGGGGCTCAGGGCTCCGTCCTTGGCCAGTTTTTCTCCGGTCAGACCCACTACCCAGTACAGGACGAAGAAGAGAGTGGAGATGATTGCGGGGGTGCCGAGGCCTCCCTTCCGGATCAGGGCGCCTATCGGGGCGCCGATGAAAAAGAGGATGAGGCAGGCGAGCGCCCCGGAGAATTTCTTGAAGATTTCCAGATCGGCCCTGCGGAGGTAGAATGTGTGCTCGTATGACTCGCGGCTGAATCCGGTGAGGGTCTGGATCATATTGTCAGCCTTGTTGGAGGCTTCTTCGTAGGCATTTATCTTGTCCGAAAGGTCGTCCCACTTCATATAGTTTTCATTTTCGAAGGGAGGGATGTCCTCGCGGTAGAATGCCGTGTCCAGCTGCTTGTACTTGCTGAAAAGGGAGACGGTGTGGATGCGCGACGCGTGCTTTTCGAGGGTGGCGCGGTCTATGGCGCGGAGCGAATCCTGCTCGATTTTCAGCTGCTTGAGCGGCATGGTCTTCAGCTGGTCCGAGAAGCGGGAACTGTCCGATTTCTGGAAAGAGTAGTTCTTCAGGGCGATGATGAGCTCCTGCTCGGCGAAGTCCACCCTCTGCAGGGCCATCGCGGTGTCGCGGTAGTGCATCTGGTTGTCTTCGGAGTAGTTCGTGCCGTTGTAAAGGGTGAACGTCAGGTAGTCCTTGTCCTTGGACATCTTCATCGAGGCGGAGTCCGCGATGGTAAGGGCGTTGTTGGAGCGGGTGCGGGTGTGGTCGTAGACCATTATGCCGTGCATCATCCCGGTCTCGTCGTCGGTGTCCTCGACACGCAGGATGTAGCCGTCGATGCCGTCGTAGAAGGTGCCGGGAGGGATCTTGATCTCCTCTTTGGTGCGGTTGATGTCGTCGCGCAGGGTGTAGATTTTGTCGTACGAATACGGGACGAGGTCGTTGGCGGCGAAGAACGCTCCGACGCTGATGATTGCGGAGGCGACCATCACCGGGAGCATTATCCTCGCGAAGGACACGCCTGCGGTCTTCATCGCGATGAGCTCGTTGTTGCCGGACAGCGTGCCCATTATCATCATCGCGGCGAGAAGGGTGGCCAAGGGGAGGGCGAGGGGGAGGATGGTGCATCCGCCCCACATCAGGAATTCCGCTATCACCTTGAGCGCCAGGCCTTTGCCTACCAGCTCATCGATGTACAGCCACAGAAACTGCATCACCAGGATGAAAAGCACCACGGCAAGGATCGCCACAAACGGTCCTATGAATGACTTCAGTATGTACCTGTCCAGCTTTTTCATCCCGGCTCTTACGGTATGCTATTTTGTGGCAGCTTCCACGAGCGCTTCCATTGCCTTTCCGAGGCCTGAAGCGTCCTTGCCTCCGGCGGTGGCCATAGTGCTCTGGCCTCCTCCTCCTCCGAGGATGAACTTAGCCGCCGCCCTGATGTCGGCGCCGGCGTTCTTGCCTGCGGCCACGAGGTCGGAGGTGTACATAAGGATGAGGTTGGGCTTGCCTTCGAACTCGAACGCGGCTGCAAAAGCCAGACCCTTCTCCTCCTTGAGGAGGATGTTGGCGATGTTGCGCACGAGCACGGGGTTGCGATGGGAGTCGGTATATTTGACGAGGCGGATGCCTCCGAGAGTCTCTGCGGAAGATGCGAGCTCTGAAGCGAGGTGCTTCGCCCTCTTGGCTTCATCCTCCTCCGCCTGCTTCTTGTAGGCGGCGTTCTGGGCGAGGAGTTTCTCAAGGGCGCCGACGATGTTCTGGGGGTTGCCGAGCATTTCCTTGATGCCGCGTATGGACTCTTCGAGGCCCTTGACGTAGTCGATGGAGGCGGAGGCTGTGACGGCCTCGATCCTGCGCACGCCTGCGGCGATGGCGCTTTCGCTCATTATCTTGAAGAGGCCGATGGTGCCGGTGGCACCGGTGTGGCAGCCGCCGCAGAGCTCGACGCTGGGGCCGAACTTGACGACGCGGACCATAGAGCCGTATTTCTCGCCGAAGAGGGCGATGGCGCCCATTTCCTGAGCCTCTTCCATCGTGGCGTAGCGCTTCTCTTCGAGGGGGATGTCGGCGAGGATGAGTTCATTTACCCTCGCTTCCACCAGGGCGATCTGCTCCGGTGAGAGTTTCTCGAAATGGGAGAAGTCGAAGCGCAGCGCGGCGTCGCTGACGAAGGAACCCTTCTGCTCCACGTGGGTGCCGAGGATTTCGCGCAGGGCCTGGTCCAGAAGGTGGGTCGCGGTGTGGTTGTTGGCGATCCTCTGGCGCCTTGCGGCATCGACGGTGAGCTTGAAACTTTCGCGGCACTTTTCCGGGAGACGCTCCGCGATATGGATGGTGAGGTTGTTTTCCTTGACGGTGTTTATGATGCGGATCTGCTCGCCGCTTTCGTTGAGGATGTATCCCGTGTCTCCGATTTCGCCGCCCATCTCACCGTAGAAGGGCGTCTTGTCGAAGACGAGTTGGAGCATCTGCTTGTTTTTCTGGATGACGGTGCGGCTCTTCAGAAGTCTTGCGTTCACGACCTCGGTCTTGTCGTAGCCGATGAACTTGCTCTCGCCGGGGAAGTACTCCGTCCAGTCGCCGAATTCGTTGGCGGTGGCGTTGCGGGCGCGGTCCTTCTGCTTCTGAAGTTCCACATTGAAGCCTTCCATATCCACGCCGAAGCCGCTTTCGGAGGCGATGAGCTGCGTGAGGTCGACGGGGAAGCCGTAGGTGTCGTACAGGGTGAACGCCCCCACTCCGGGGATGGTCTTGTCCTCGTCGCCCTTATGGGCGGCAATATACTCGCTCAGATACTTGATACCGCGGTCAAGGGTGCGCAGGAACGCCATTTCCTCCTCGCGGATCACGGACTCGATGAGGGTCTGCTGCTTCTTTATCTCGGGGTAGGCGTCGCCCATATCGTCCACGAGCTGCTGCACGAGGCGGCACAGGAAGGGCTCGCCGAGGCCGAGGAAGGTGTAGCCGTAGCGGACGGCGCGGCGCAGGATCCTGCGGATGACGTAGCCGGCCTTGACGTTGGAGGGAAGCTGGCCGTCGGCGATGGAGAAGCTGATGGCGCGGATGTGGTCCGCGATCACCCTCATCGCGACGTCGGCCTCGCGGCTTTCGCCGTATTTGTGGCCGGACAGTTCGCCGATCTTCGCGAGCATACCGGTGAAGACGTCGGAGTCATAGTTGGAGTTTTTGCCCTGAAGGACGGAGCAGAGGCGCTCGAAGCCCATTCCGGTGTCTATGTTTTTGGCGGGAAGGTTTTCGAGATGGCCGTCGGACATACGCATATACTGCATAAACACGATGTTCCAGATCTCGATGACGTGGGGGTTGTCTTTGTTGACGTGGTCGCGGCCGAGTGTGCCGTCTGCCTTCTCTTCGGGGGTGCGGATGTCGATATGGATCTCGGAGCAGGGGCCGCAGGGACCCGTGTCTCCCATTTCCCAGAAATTGTCGTGCTTGTTGCCAAGGACTATGTGGTCCTCGGGGAGGTGCTTGAGCCAGGCGGCCTTGGCCTCTTCGTCCAGAGGGCATTCGTCGGAGCCTTCGAAGATGGTGGCGTAGAGGATGTTCTTGTCAATGCCGTACACTTCGGTCAGGAGCTCCCAGGCCCAGTCGATGGCCTCGGTCTTGAAATAATCTCCGAAGCTCCAGTTGCCGAGCATCTCGAACATTGTGTGGTGATATGTGTCGTGACCCACCTCTTCGAGGTCGTTGTGCTTGCCGCTCACGCGCAGGCACTTCTGGCTGTCCGCGGCGCGGTAGAACTTCGAGGCGGCGTTGCCCAGGAAGATGTCCTTGAACTGGTTCATACCGGCGTTCGTGAACATCAGGGTGGGGTCATTCTTTACAACCATAGGGGCTGAAGGGACCACGGTGTGGCCCTTTGAGGCGAAAAAGTCCAGAAATTTCTGTCTTATTTCTTTTGAAGTCATCATTTTGTATACCTATATTAAATTTAATTCACGCGTGTATAATGGAGTGCAAATTTAGTATAAATTTTGCAAAAAAGCGGTATATTTGCGATTATGTCCGATTCTCAGAGGCAATATACGTTCAATCCGATCACTCTTCAGTATGAGGAGACAGTGGTTACCAAGCGGAAGAAGATCTTCCGTGCGGCCGCTTTCTTTGTCGTGAGCCTGGCGCTGACGGCGTTTTATGGCTGGGTGTATCTGGACGTATTGGGGTTTGATCCCCCGAAGACAGCGATTCTCAAAAGTGAAAATGCGAGGTGGAGCAGCAAGATAGTTCTTCTGAACAGAAATCTGGACAGCTTCGAATCCACGATGGATGCGCTCCAGATGCGCAACGACGAGGTGTACCGCACCATTTTCGGAATGAACCGCATCCCGCCTGAGGTGCTGAACGCCGG
>R03__coassemble_1635_pt1 | contig 10179 bp, 4 predicted proteins | sample R03__metabat2_low_PE_033 | metagenome-assembled genome bin R03
AAATGCGAGGCTCGACGGTGGGGTCGCCGATGGTGATTTCACTGCTGGACGCCACTTTGTTGGGGGTTGCGTCCGGAGTGACGGTCTGGTCCACGTCTCCGACGGCGATTTTGCCGGTGACCGCTGCGTCAGGGATGGCGACTTTCAGGCTCGTACGGCTCTGGGAGATGAAATCATCCACTCCGACGATGACACCGTCCGTGAAGATGACTTCCTGGACGAGGTTCAGATAGTCTCCTGTGATCGTCACCTCTGTGCCGGGAAGTCCGGAAGCGGGCGAGAAGGATGTGAATACGATGGGCTCGGTGTATGTGAGTTCAGCCTTGCTGACAAGCTTGGCACCGCTCTTTGTGACGAGGGTGATGTAGCCTACCTCGGGGCCTGTCACAGGCACTGTGAAGGTCAGTTCGGAGAACTGTCCTGTGGCTCCCACCTTGAAGTCGGTGATGGGGCTTACTCCGGGGATCTGGATTTCCGTGACCTGCTCGAGGAAACTTCCCTTGACGGTGATTTCCCCTCCGCGATATACGGGATTGGGAGCATAAGCGCTGAATACGGGCTCAGACGTGCTGTACTGGTCTGTGCTGAGCTCTCCGAAACCCAATGAAGCCACATCGCAGGATGCTGCCAGCCCTATCATGGAAAGGACTGCGAAGGCAGCGGCTGTGAACTTGAATATTTTGTTCATAATGTTCTTCATTTTAAAGGTTTACTGATTGTTGACCACACGTATGTTGTCAATCTTGATGATGGGCGTACAGTCGCTTCCCTGAGTTTTTCCTCCGACCACGAATATCCAAAGGCTTGAGAATGACGTATCCTTGAGTGAATTCGCGCATACTTCGCCTGAGTAGGTGTAGATGAAATCTGTAAGAGGGATTGTCACTGTCAGCCATTCGTTTCCTGTGTCGAACGATCCGGAGGAAGCCCAGGGTGAATAAATCGCACGGGGGTTGTCCTCTCCGGAGAAGAAGGAGTTGTTCGCACCTGCGCACGTGTTTCCGTTGACATCGACTGCGGCGCCTGCTCCCGTCACCTTATCGATGCCTGCGAAGCAGATCTGCATGTTGCCGCCCTTCCAGGGTGAACTGGCGGGAACGTAGATCTCGAACTTGAGGGCCTTGGAGGACCAACCGCTGAAGTCTGCGACGTCGTCGAGCTTGGGATGGCTTTCGAAGTACTCAATGTCACCCCAGGTGTCGCCGGGCCAGTATACGAAGCCCATGTCCTCGTTCCAGGTGCTGTTGTCGCCGGTGATGGTCATCGAGCCGTCTCCGAGCTGGAAGAAGTTGCCGCTCAGAGCGGTATCGTCCGTGGTGCAGCTGTGGGAGTTCCATCCGTTCTTGTCGAGGACGATTCCGGTGACGGAGTTCGGGGTGTCGAAGGCGAACATCATTCCGCGGTTGTCCTTGTACCAGAACGCTGAAGTTGCGCTGCCGGACGCTGTGGTGACGGTGATCGGGCCTGCTGAGAGTCCCTCGGGCACTGTGAAGTCAATCCTGTCTGTGCTGGTCACGGTGTAGTTCTTGAGCTCGGTGCCGTTGAAGGAGATGCTCTCCACGTCCATGAAGTACTTGCCGGTGATGTATGCTTTCTGGCCGGCTGCCGCCCATTCGTTGGACATGGTCGATACCTTCGGTGCGGGAGGAAGGACCTTGAAGTCATAGGTGGTGCTTTCTCCGTCCTTGTTGTAGAAGTAGATCTTGTCGGTCTTGTCCACGGCCTGTGTGCTGGGGACGGTGACGATAAGAGTGTTGTCAGTGATGAAGCTGGTATTGAGTATGGCTTCCTGGTCGTTGAAGAACAGGTTGTGCACGCTCTTGAGATTTTCTCCCACGATACACAGCACGTCGCTCATATATGCCTGTGTCACGAAGACGTCGGCATCCGCCTGCTTGACATAGTGGATGGTAGGCAGGCCCTCGGTCGCCCTGAAGCGGTCGGGATAGTCGTGCTTTTCGCAAGAAACGCTTCCTGCGAGAAGTGCGGCTGAGGCGAGAGTCAGGACCAAAGTTTTGAATATAGATTTCATTGTCGTATCAGATTAAAAATCATAAGAGTACTCACTTCTTACGTCAACCCTGATCGAAGGTGCGTCAGAAGCCATATTGGGGTTCAGTGCCACGTCTTCCACAGGCATAGGGAGGGTGAACATCGAAGCCTTGACGTCGGTCAGGTCCTCTTTGCCCAGATAGTTGAACGCTGAGTTGTCCCAGTCTCCGGTGCCCGGACCTACGTATGTCTTGCCGGTCTCCTGATCCATCACGAATCCCTTGTGCATCGTGTCGAAGCTTCCGTCGGCCCAGGCGCTTCTCTTCTGTCCCTTGATCTCTGCGATGCAGGAGGAGACGTCGTAGTAGCTGCGGCGCACGTAATCGTACCAGCGGTCGCCTTCGAGGGCGAGTTCGAGCCTTCTTTCTTTCCATACGTCATCGAAGGTGACGCTTGAGAGCTCGTCCGCACCCGCTCTCTTGCGCACTGCGTTGAGGTAGGTCTTCGCGGAATTGCCGTCGCCTGTGAGAACTGCGGCTTCGGCAGCCACGAGGTAGACGTCAGAAAGGCGGAGGATGTGGGTCGGGAGCTGGTTGGTCATATTGGCCGGAGTCACGCCGATGGCGCTCTCGTGGTCAGCCATATTGCCGTAGAGGTGCTTGGCGTAGTTCGCGCCGGATCCGCATCCCCAGGTGGCTGATGAGATGTTGGGATTGTCTGCGTCGCTTCCGAGTCCGTAGGTGGAATCATAGAAGAATCTGTAGAAGTCGAAGCCTCCCTTGTCGGTCCAGAAGTAGTCATACTGGTCGCCGAACATCATACAGGTGGCCTTGCGGCGGGAGTCCTTCTCGTTTTTGCGGCTCTCGGGGTTGTCCATTGCAGATACGCCGAACGCTTCCTGAAGATCGATGGAAGGGCCCTTCCAGTCACCCCAGAGGTCTCCTGTCTCGGAGAATCCCACGAGGCCTACGTCGCTTTGGATGAAGCTCTGGCATGTCCATATGCCGCTCTGAGCGGTCCACAGCCAAGAGAAGAGGGCTTCGCCGGTCTGCTGGTACACTGCGGGAGCGATGCGGAACACGTCTGAGTATTTCGGGGTGAGGCTGCGGCCTGAGTTGTTGATCACGTCCTGGGCAAGGGTGAGGGCCTGCTTGAGGTCGCTCTGGTTCAGAGTTCCGCTCACGCCTGCCTTTGTGAGGTATACCTTTGCGAGGAGTCCCTCGGCGGCGTAGTAGTCGATACGGTTGTACTCTCCGATGTAGGCTTTCTTGGGAAGTCTTTCCATTGCGGCCTCGAGAGTCATTATGATATAATCGTATACGTCCTGCTTGTCCACCTTGCTGACTTCGTTGTAGGTAGCCTCGGCGATGATCGCTGAGTTGTCGTGGATGATGGGGATGTCACCGAAGCTGCGCACCAGAATGAAGTATGCCATAGCCTTCCAGGCGAGGCACTCTCCGATGTACTGGTCCTTGGCCTCCTGAGAGGGGCCTTCGGAGTTGACGATGTTCTGGATCACGGTGTTGCAGTGCGAATTCACTGCCCAAAGGGAATAGGACATCGACTGGAGGTCGGAGTCGGAGCCGTTGACGGTGAGGGTGGAGTATGCGGAGCCGCTCATATAGACGTTGCCGCAGAGGGTCTCGCAGTCATAGATATAGAAGCGGGTGACGTCGTTCCAGGGGGAACTGTACAGATAGTCGACAGCCATTTTGAGCTGGTCGTCGGACTTGTAGAAGTCACCTACGGTGTAGCTGTCCTCGGAGGGGCGGTCAAGGAATTTCTCGCAAGATACCGCTCCGCACAACAGAAGAGCTGCTGCAATTATTCTGAATGTATTTTTCATAATCGTTCCCTCCTTTAGAATGTGAAGTTGAGACCTACTGAGTAGGTGGTAGGTGAAGGATAGCGGCCGTTGTCCACGCCGAACGTCAGACCGGTGGAATCCTGGGTCGAAGCACCGACTTCAGGATCGTAACCGGTGTATTTTGTCAGAGTGTAGAGGTTCTGGATGTTGGCGTAGACGCGGATGTTGTCGATCTTGGCTGCGCGGAGCATCTTGGCGGGGAAGGTGTATCCGAGGGTGATGTTCTTGATACGAAGGTAGCTTCCGTCCTCGATGTAGCGTGAGCTCATACGGTCGTTGTCGTTGGGGTCGGCCTGGGTGAGACGGGGAGTCTTGGTGGTGGGGTTGGAGACCACCACGTTCGTGATGTCGTCATACCAGTTGTCGCTGTAGTTTCCGTTCTTGGGGACGAGCACGGCCCTTTCCTTTACGATGGCCTGCTGGTTCGTCCAGACGCTGGACATATGGGCGAGACCGTTGAAGCCCTGGCCCATAAGGTTGTAGTTGAGGACTTTGTTTCCGTAGGTTCCGTTCAGGAAGATGCTCAGGTCGAATCCCTTCCAGCGGAATGTGTTGGTCCAGCCGTAGGTGAACAGAGGAAGGGCGGAGCCGAGGTTGGTGCGGTCGTTCTCGTTGATCTTGCCGTCACCGTTGACATCCTTGTACTTGAGGTCGCCGACCCAGACTGTGGTGCTCTTGTTGAAGACGCCGTCTGAGGGGTACTTCTCTGCCTTGGGGCTGTTGAGGATGTCCTCGTAGGAGGTGTAGACGCCTTCCACCTGATAGCCGTAGAAGTTGTACAGGGATCCTCCGATCTCGGTGACGGAGACGATGTCGTTCCACTGGCCGTAGCCGACGAGCTGGGCGTTGGCCGAGCCGTCGAGGGCTACGAGGGTGTTTTTGTTGAACGAAATCTGGAAGTTGCTCTCCCACTCGAAATTCTCACTGCGGATAGGCGTGCCGCTGATGGTGATTTCAAGACCCTTGTTGTCGATGGTTCCGTAGTTGCCCTTCGGCGCTGCCAGAGATGATGATGCGTTGCCCTTGGTACCCATATATGAAGGAAGGTCGAGGGACATGAGCATATCGGATGATCTCTTGTCGTATGCGTCGATGGTGAGGTTGAGCCTTGAGTCGAAGAAACTCAGGTCGAGTCCGACGTTGACCTGCTCCTGCTTCTCCCAGTGCACTCCGAGGTTGGAGATGTTTGCGGGCCTCTGGCTGTCGCCCAGAGCCGAAGCGGATTTGGACATTCCTGACTCCCAGGCGCCTCCGCCGATGTTGGCGTTACCGGTCTGGCCCCAGCCTGCGCGGAGCTTACCGTTGTTGATGACGTTCCTCAGGCCTGAGAAGAATTCTTCGTTGGAGAATCTCCAGCTGGCCGCGAAGGAGTGGAATCCCGCCCAACGGTTCTCGGGTCCGAAGTTGGAGGAACCGTCGTAACGGTAGGTGTATGTGGCGAGATATCTGTCATCATAATTATAGGTCCAGCGGGTGAAGAAGGATGCCATCGCGGAGCTTCCGTAGCCGGAACTGATGGTGGGGTTCTCACCGGTGGCGAGCTTGATGTTGCGGATATCGTCGTCGGGAAGGTCGGTGTTGGTCACGCCGAGGTAGTTCCAGGTGGACTCCCAGCACTCCTGTCCGATCATACCGGTCACGTTGTGCTTGCCGAAGCTCTGTGCCCAGGTGAGGTAGTTCTTGAGCTGCCAGAATACGTTCTCGTTCTTCTGGGTGGACATCGAGTTCTGCTTGTTCTCCTTCGCGCCGAGCTTGTAGGTGGGCTTGAAGGTGGTGGCGTCGCTGATGCCGGTGTCGAAGCCGATCTCGGTGCGCCAGGTGAAGTGCTTGATGGGGGTGAGTTCGGCGTAGAGGTTTCCGGTCAGCTTCTGCCTCTCAAGGGTGTAGGAGTTGATCATTGCAAGGCCGATGGGGTTGGCGGAAGTGTAACCCTCGCGGACCACGGTGGCGTAGTTGCCGTCCACGTCGTAGACGGGGATGTCGGGGAGAGTGCCGAGGGCTGAGAAGATGAGACCCTCGCCGCCGTCCGCGAGCTTGAGGTCATCGTTCGTGCGCGCGTAGGTGGCGTTGACTCCGATCTTGAACCAGTCCTTGACCTGGGCGTCGATGTTGGTGCGGACGCTGAAACGGTCGAAGTTGGTGCCGATGACGGTACCTTCCTGATTCATATAGGATCCTGACACGTAGTACTGGATCTTCTCGCTTCCGCCCTGGACAGAGAGCTGGTGCTGATGCTGGAGAGCGGTGCGGAACACTTCGTCCTGCCAGTCGGTACCGACTCCCAGAGTGCTGGGATCCGCGTATTCGGGCTTGGCGGCGAATTCACCCATTGCGACGAAGTCGTTGTAGTACTCTGCGAATTCGCGCAGGTTCAACATGTCGATCCTGACGTTCTGCTGGCTCACGGCGAACATACCGTCGTAGCTGATCTTCGCCTTGCCCTGCTCACCGTGCTTGGTGGTGATGAGGACGACACCGTTGGCTCCCTGTGCACCGTAGATTGCAGTGGCGGAAGCATCCTTGAGGATTTCCATACTGACGATGTCGGCGGGGTTGATGGTGGCGAGAGGGGAGATCGTGGAGATCTTTCCGTTTCCGAGTGATCCAAGTCCGTAGTCACCGGCTGAGGTGCCGCTGCTCTGGACGATCACTCCGTCGATCACGTACAGAGGCTCGGCTCCGGCATTGACGGTGGCCTGGCCGCGGACGCGGATGGATGATGACGAACCCGGGGCTCCGGAAGTCTGTACGGCGGAGACACCGGCCGCACGGCCCTGGAGGGACTGGTCGAGGTTGGTGATGATCGAGGCCTTGAGGTCGGACTCCTTCATTGAGACGGAGGCTCCGGAAAGGTCGCTCTTTTTCATCGTACCGTAGCCGACCACCACGACTTCGTCGAGGAACTCGGCATCTTCCTTGAGGACAATGTTGTAGATGGTCTGAGACCCTACAACGATCTCCTGGGTAGCGTAGCCGATGGATGAGACGACGAGCGTGGAGCCCTTGTTCACAGAGAGGCTGAATGCTCCGTCCAGATCGGTCACGGTACCGTTTGAAGTGCCTTTTTCGATGATGCTGGCTCCGATCACGGGTCCCACGTTGTCACTCACCGTGCCTTTTACGGTCACGGTCTGAGCCATCAGGGACACGCTCGCGGCGAGCATCAGAAGGCAAGTAAGCAGTTTACTTTTCATTGTACCTGTTTGTTTGGTTAATAAATTAAGTGATGATATATGTTATTTTTGATTGATGATTCCTTTGAAGAATTCTTCCCGTTCTTCCTCCCACTTACGCTCCATCCACATCGCGTGGCCGCACTTGGGGGCGCAGAAGTATTTCTTGCTGCTGCGGACCTGGTTGTAGCCGGCGAAATTGGTGTGCGGCGGGCAGGTGGGGTCCTGCAGGCCGAAGGCCATATAGACGGGGCAGGTGATGCGGTCGGTGAAATTCTTGACGTCGAAGTAGCTCAGGACCTTGTATGTATCCTCTCTGTCGAGCCCCTGCTTGTCTGAGGCGAGCATCACTTCCCACATCGGCCACCAGACATTTTTGTAGTAATCGCGGTAGTCGCTCAGGAAAGGCACTGCGGGGGCCGCCGCCCTGATGCGTGGATCGAGGGATGCCGCGATCCAGGTGAATGCGCCGCCCTGGCTTTCTCCGCGCGCGAAAATCAGATTCTTGTCCGCCTTGGGAAGGTTCGCGACAAAGTCGACGGCCCTGACGCAGTCGCAGAAGGCGCCGCGGTAGTAGTAGTTCTCCTTCGAAGAGAGGCCGCGGTCTATCCAGTCGGCTTTGCTCTCGCGGAAAATGCCCTGTCCGCGCACGCTTACAAGAAATTCGATCCTATCCGGCTGCGCGTCGGCGCCATAAACATAACAGTCGGCGCCGTAGCCCATATAATCGATGAACACCGGGTATGTGCCTTCCGCAACCGGCTCTGCAAGATATCCTCCGGCCAGAGCGCCGCCAAAGGACTTGAATTCAACTTTGTAGATGTTTCTCTTTGCGGTCGATTTTTCGGGGATGAGTTCCATTTTTGCGTCCATCCCTACCTTCGAGAGTTCGGAGAGGGTCTCCTCCCAGAATGCGTCGAAATCCGGCTGCTTGTCCTGAGGGGAGGATATCATCTCGGGCTCGTACCCTATCGTGAGGGGCTTTGATTCGTGACCGGTGCCGTCGAGGTCGGCCCATCTGAGACGGATGCTGTAGAACCCGGGTTCAAGCTCTCCCAGATCGAACGGGACGGTGCACTTGCTCCCGTCGGAAAGGAGTGCCGTCGCGCCAATCTTCGCGAGCGTGTCCTGTGGCCAAACTTGGAGGCAGGTGTCGCGGATTATCACCATCTCAAGGGGAACTTCGGCGCTCTTTTGAGAACTCACTTCCACGTCCAGGGTGTGCGGACCTTCGCCGAAATAGAGCCAGTCGTGCTGGAGGGGGATGGTGACGCGAACGGCGTCATTGATCTTTTCTATGCTTTCGCGGACAATGTCGACGGTGCTGTCGCCCCAATACACTGAATTCAGGCCCTGCTGCTCCTGGGAAGGGTCACCGCAGTATTCGTCGCCTTCCTGCCAGTAGACGTGCTCGGGGTTCTGTCCGGCGAGACCGCCCCAGGTCCAGAAATTCGCACCCTTGAGCCTTCCTCCCTCTTTCGCGCTTTTCTGCACGCGCTCGAAAATGTGGGCGTAGAAGGCGTCGCGCATCGTCGTGGGGGAGCCTTTGGCAAAGGCGAAGCCGTCGCGCGGGAAGCCGAATTCCTCGATGACGACGTCCTTGCCCAGGTCCTTCGCGACTTTAAGGTGCGCGTCTATGTATTCGTCAGCCTTCGCAATCGCGTTTTCGAGGCCTTCCGCGGTCATTTCCTCGCTCGTCCAGCCCCAGTTGTAGGGCCAGATGTGGACGGTGAGGTAGTCGATGTCGGGGCAGGAATGGGCCTTGCGGAAAAGAGAGAGGTCGCCGTCGTTGCAGCCCATCGAGCCTTCGTTGCCGGTGCAGACGCGGTGGTCGGGGTCAATGGATTTGATGAGAGCGGCGGTCTCGGCGAGGAAGTCGCAGAAGGCCTGCACGGTTTCGGCGTCGGTGCTGAAGGGACGCGGCTCGTTGCATATCTGCCAGCTGTAGATGGCCTTCGAGGAGCGGAAACGCTTTACCGTCGAGCGGACGTGGTCATAAAAGAGGCTTTTCGCCGCTTCGCTCTTGTAGAAGCGTGGCATATCGGCCATATAGGCGGAGTATCCGTCAGTGGAGGGGAGCTTCACGGGGCCTTCACCGGCCTTGAGGAGCCACGTGGCGTAACCTTCGCACCATTCCCAGGCGTTGTTGAGGTACAGGACCGCCTTCATCCCTCTCTTCTCCATCTCCCGGAGGGTGAACTGCAGGCCGTCGGCGTAGCGTGAGTCCGTAGCGAGTATCCTCAGGTTTTCGATCCCGATGGACTTCAGGGAATCCAGCTCGGCGCAAAGGCGTGCACGGTCGGCATCGGGGCCGCTGCCTCCGAGAAGGGGCGCGTACCACAGATTTGTGCCGATAAAGTATTCTTTTTCAGGGGCTTCCACCTTGCAGGAGACAAGCGGAAGAAGAGCGGTCAGGACCAGAACAAGTCCTTTTGTGAAGTCAGAGTGTTTCAATTGTGCGGTTATTACAGGTATAACGCAAATTTAACTTGTTGACGCCGCCCAAACAAATACTTTCTTGACAAATAATACAACAATTTTACTAAACCAACACTTTTTTCTTCACGTACATCCTTCTGAAATCACGCGGCGTCATCCCTCTTTTGGAGAGAAATATACGGTTGAAATTCGAGAGGTTGTTGAAGCCGCACTCGTAGCATATTTCGGAGACGTTTTTCTCCGTATCCACGAGGAGCCTCGCGGCGTGGCCGAGCCTGACGTCGATTATGTATGAAGAGAGGGTCTTCGCCGTCGCCTTCTTGAAGAACCGGCTGAAGGACGTGCTGCTCATTCCGGCTATCCCGGAGAGGGTGTCGAGCTTCAGGTCCTCCGCGAAATGGGCGTTGATGTATTCCTTGACAAGGTTTATGCGCTTGCTTTCCTCGGTCCTCTGGACGTGTGTGAAAGAGCTGCTGGCCAGTACTTTGCCTTCGAACTGGGCGATCCCGTTGAGAATCTCCAGAAAGGATATGAACTGCTCGAAGCTGTCTTTTTCGCTCGCAAGGACGTCGAGCCAGCGGTACACTTTCATCACGGCTTCCAGTGGAAAGGATATCCCGTATTTTGCCTTTTCCAGCATCGCGTAAATGGGGGCGAACTGGTTGCGCTTGAGAAAATCGTTTTCGAACAGGTCGGGCGAGAACTGTA
>R03__coassemble_1887_pt1 | contig 8974 bp, 8 predicted proteins | sample R03__metabat2_low_PE_033 | metagenome-assembled genome bin R03
TTAATGCATCAGCAAGCCCAATTGTTGTAGTTGATTTTCCTTCTCCAGCAGGGGCTGGAGAATCTCTGCACATCTTCTGACAAGGAATATATCAAGGAGCTTTCCCTTCATCTCAAGAAGACTTTCCCGCGCCTGGCCCTTGCCCATCTTGACCGCGCGTCGATGCTGCTCGAGCGCAACGGCAATGCCAAGATAGTCTTCTGCGACCTCGTGAACAAGCTCTTTTTAATCGTTTGAGTATGGAAACCAACGACAAGATACAATACGACTGCTTCCGCGGATGCACGATAGTCGAAGACTCCCAAACCCACGAGTCCGAGTGCACATACCGCCGCGGCTGCTGCAAGCTCCGCGACTATGACTACCTCAAAGGTGTCACCATAGACAAATACAAGGATCTCTACGAGGTGCGTTTCAAAAACACCCGAAAGGGGATATATCTCAACACTTCCGGCCAGAGCATCAAGCAGGGGGACTTCGTGGTCGTAGAGGCCGCATCCGGCCACGATCTCGGAATTGTCTGCCTCGAAGGCGCCATAGTCGCCCGCCAGATGAGCTGCAAGGGCATCAACCCCGAGACTGCCGAATTCAAGCGCATCTACAGAAAGGCGAAAAGCACGGACATCGCCAAGTGGCAGGAAGCCATCGCCCGCGAGCAGGACACGATGATCAAGGCGCGCCGCATCGCTACCGAAATGGGTTTGGAGATGAAAATCGGCGACGTCGAGTTCCAGGGTGACGGCACCAAGGCCATCTTCTACTATATCGCGGACGGCCGCGTGGACTTCCGCCAGCTGATCAAGGTTTTCGCTGAAGAGTTCCGCATCCGCATCGAGATGAAGCAGATAGGCGCGCGTCAGGAGGCCGGACTGATCGGCGGTCTGGGCGTATGCGGCCGCGAGCTCTGCTGCGCCAACTACATCACCAGTTTCCAGTCCATCTCCACTTCCGCTGCGCGCATCCAGGACCTTTCCCTCAATCCCCAGAAACTTGCCGGACAGTGCGGAAAGCTCAAGTGCTGCCTCAACTACGAGGTCGCGACTTATGCCGATGCCCATACGCGCCTGCCCAAGGTCAATTCCCCGCTCGAGTTCGAGGACGGTCTGGCGTATCTGGTCAAGACCGACATCCTGCGCGAGACGATGTACTTCTCGTATGACAAGTCCTCTCTCGCGGACATCTACGCCCTCAGCGCCGAAGAGGTGATGGAAGTGATCAAGATGAACCGCAACGGCCTCAAGCCGGAGTCTCTCAAGAGCGAGCCGGAGGCGGTTGCGCCCGAATTCGTTTCAGCAGTCGGCGACGACAGCATCTCCCGCTTCGACCGTCCTTCTAAGAAGAAGGGCTCAAAGAAATCTTCGCATTCCCACGGCAGGAGAAAAGGCGGCCGCGGCGGCGACCAGAAGAAAGAAGGATAGAGGGAGATGGGACACGACAAGCTGCGCAAATTTGCGGAAAATGAGACCTTTCCCTGCCTCCTGCAGCCCAGTGCCGAGGAGGTGCTCTCTCAAGGATTCTTTGCTTTGAAGGACCACGGCATCAAGGGGCACTGGGGCGAAAAGATGTTCGACGCCCCCCGTCCCACGGTGCTTGAGCTCGGGTGCGGGAAGGGCGAATACACGATAGATCTGGCGACGCGCAACCCCGGCCGCAATTATATCGGCGTGGACATCAAGGGCGCGCGTCTGTGGAAGGGTGCGAAATATGCCACCGAGCACGGTATGCGCAATGTCGCGTTCCTGCGCACGAGGATAGAATTCATCCCTGCGTATTTCGCCGAAGACGAGATAAGCGAGATCTGGCTCACTTTCTCGGATCCCCAGATGAAGAGCGAAAATTCGCGCCTGACTTCCCCTCTGTTCCTGGAAAGATACAGAAAGTTTCTGCGCAAGGGCGGAACAGTGCACCTGAAGACCGACTCGCGCTTCCTGCACGAATACACACGGGCCGTGTGCGAAGCCAACGGTCTCAAGATAAACGCCTGCACGACAGATCTTTACGCCACGCAAGGGCTTGCCCCCGAGCTGTATGAAGTGCAGACTTTCTACGAAAAGATGTTCCTCGACGAGGGTTACAAGATCACGTACCTTTCATTTACCATAGACCACGAAGGGGAGTATATTCACCCTGATTTTGATGAAAAATATTGGCGTGAAGCGGAAGGGCCCCGCCGCTCTTTCTCCCACGCCCCGGCCCCGAAGCCGCGGACCAAAAAAGAGTAATCCCCTATGCCGAAAGCAAAGAGCCAGATACAGGTGACCAACAAGAGGGCCTCGTTTGACTATGAGTTCCTTGAGACCTATACCGCCGGAATCGTTCTTTCCGGTACGGAGATCAAGTCCATCCGCGCCGGCAAGGTGTCGCTTCAGGACGCGTACTGCTATTTCGACACCCTCGGGCAGCTGTATGTCCGCGGAATGAATGTCTCGCAGTATTTCTGGGGATCCTGGGGTCAGCACGAGCCGAAGCGTGACCGAAAGCTTCTCCTGACAAAGCGGGAACTGCGCTCGCTGCGAAATTCCGTGAAGCTCAAGGGCCTCACGATAGTTGCCGTGAAGGTGTTTATCGCCCCCAACGGCTACGCCAAGCTCCTCATCGCCTTGGCAAAAGGTAAGAAGGAATTCGACAAGCGGCAGTCCATAAAGGAGAAGGACATCCGCCGTGAAATGGAAAGAGATTAGTATATGCCGCACCAGTGCCTGACCATAATGGCTGAGCTGCCCGAGAGCGAGCAGATTGACCTCGCCGCCCTCGCCCGCGACATTGAAGCGGGGAGCATCGACATCGTCGTTGTCCTCGGCCCCACGGCATCTGGAAAGACGCGCTACGCCGTCGGACTCGCGCACGCTCTGAATCGCGAACTAGGCGCTCCCCGGGTGGAGATTCTCTCCGCCGATTCGCGGCAGGTGTATGTGGGAATGGACATAGGCACAGGCAAGGATCTCGGCGAATACGGGGACATTCCTTGTCATCTCATCGACATCGCTCCGGCCGGAAGCCGTTACAACGTTTATCAGTATCAGGCCGATTTTGCGCGCGCATACGCGGACATCCTCTCGCGCGGGGGAGTGCCCCTGCTGTGCGGCGGCACCGGTCTTTATATCGAAGCGGCGGCGCTCGGCTACAGTTTCGGCAAGGACAGACCCGCCGCGGAAGGGCTCCTGCTTCCCCGAAAGCCATATTTTATCGGCACTCTCGTCTCCCGCGAGGAAAGGATAGCGCGCATCGACGCCCGCCTGCGCTCGCGCCTCGAGGAGGGTATGGTGGAAGAGGTGAAGGGGCTTCTTGGAAGCGGCATCGCCCCGGAGGACCTCATATATTATGGACTGGAGTACAAATTCGTCACGCAGTACGTCCTTGGCATCCTTTCGTATGAGGAGATGTTCACGCTCCTGTCCAACGCCATCCATCAGTTCGCGAAGCGCCAGATGACCTGGTTCCGCGGAATGGAGCGCGACGGTGTCCGGATCCACTGGACAGATATGAAAATTTAAAATATATATATTTGCGTATTATGAAACGAACTGCCATTTTGATTCTGGCCCTGGCCCTGAGCTGCTCGCTCCTCTGCGCCCGTAACGGCCAAAAGAATGATGAGAAGGGCGTCCAGACCGCCATTACCCGTCTGGACAAGGAAACCAAAACCGAGTCCTATTGGATAGAGCAGCCGGCATATCCGGACGCAATGCCCGTGGACATCTCATTCGTGTTCGAGGATGAGAAGCCGGCGGGAAAGCACGGTTTCGTGCAGGCCGACGGTGAAGCCCTCCGCTTCGAAGACGGCACGCCGGTGAGGTTCTGGGGCGTCAATTTCAACGGCGGGGCCTGCTTCCCTCCGAAAGAGTATGCCCCCAAGGTGGCGGAAAGGCTCAGCCAGGCAGGATGCAATATCGTCCGCCTGCACCAGATGGACGCCGACTTTGACACTCCCAATATTTACGGCTACACCAAGGGCCCCAGAAGGACGGATACCCGTAACTTCGACCCCCGCTCGATGGATGCTCTGGACTACCTGATCTTCTGCCTCAAGAAGGAGGGTATCTATATCTATATGGATATGTGTACCTACCGCCATTATAAGGAGGAGGACAATGTGGAGCAGTATTATCTCCTGCGCGACGGCGCAAAGCCGTGGAACAGCATCGACAGCCGCCTGATAGAGCTGCAGAAGGAGTTCGCTACGGACCTGTGGACACATTACAATCCATACACCGGTCTCTGCTACAAGGACGACCCTGCCATCGTGCTCACGGAGATCGCCAACGAGAGCGACTTCTTCGGCAACAATCCCATCCCGGAGGGCCTGACCTATTACAAAGAGCTGTTCAAGAATGAATTCCGTGCCTGGCTCGCCGAGAACAATCTCACCTACGACGGATGGGACGACTTCAATTTCCGCGACAAAAATCCCGTGATGGTGCAGTTCAAGGTGGATTTCACCACCAGATACTACAATGAGATGCGTGATCACCTGCGCTCCATAGGCGTCAAGATCCCTGTGGCGGGCACCAACTGGACGCGCGCCAATGCTCTTGCCTACGCAAACAGCGGGCTCGATTTCACCGACGGACACAATTACTTCTACGACTGGGCGTGGAACCACGCCGAGCGCAGATGCGCCAACAGGGCCATCACCGGCGCAAAGTCGATATTCCCCGAACTCGCAGTAATGAGGGCCGCGGGCAAGCCGTTCTTCGTTTCGGAATGGGACGTGCCCTGGCCGAACATGTACCGCGCTGAAAGTCCGATATATTACGCTGCCGTAGGTGCGCTGCAGGGCTGGTCCGGCTTCGCCATCCACACCTATGCCTATGGCTGCCGCCTGGAGGATATGAAGATTCTGGGCAAGGAACAATCCTCTCCCGTGGGAGGCATACCCTACCGCGAGGGCATCTTCTCCACTTGGAACGACCCGGCGAAGTTCGGCCTCTTCTACCACGCCGCTCTCATAACCCGCCGTCAGGACGTGCATCCTACCGCAGAAAAGGTGGCTGTGCTCGCGCAGAAGGATTGCGGAGACAAGATATTCACCGCGCTGCAGGGCGTCCTGGAGCAGAAATCCAGTGGCTGCGTCTACGAAAACGCCCTTCCTGAAGGGTATTCGGAGATTGTGGAGATAGACAAGCCGTATCCTATGCCTGAGGACAGGGTGCAGGACACTGAAGGCCAGCTTTGGAGAGATTTCCAGAAGAAAATCGGAGCGGTGGACACCGACCGCACCGCCATCCTTTACGGCAGCATCTCAGATGCCGGGACGGTGGATTTCAAAAACGGTCTGAAAATTACGGCAAAGACAGACTTCGGCGTGATCGCCCTCTCTTCCCTGTCGGATGACAGCCTGGGAGAGTCGAAGAATATCCTGCTCTCAGCCATCGGCCGTGCGGAAAACACGGACGCTGTTTTTGACGGGGACAAGCTTCTGGACAGGGGCAAGGCTCCGATACTGGCTCAGGTGATAGAGGCCGAAATCAGTTTCCCCACACCTCACGGTGACAAACTCCGCGTATGGGGCGTCAATCCGGAGGGATATTATACCGGTCAGGCACCTGCCACCTACGAAGACGGAGTGTTCTCTTTCAAGATCGGCGACCTTCAGAGCGCGGCGTGCTATTATCTCATCGTGGCAGACTAAAAAAACAATTCAGGAACATCAGACATATGAAAAAGACATTCGCAATTATCTTGGCTGCCTCGGCGCTTTTCTGTGCGTGCGGCCAGAAGGCATCCACCCCGGCCACCGAAGACACCAGAAGCAAGCAGCAGGTGCTCTTCGAGGACGGCAACTACGCAATGTTCATCCATTTCGGCCTCTTTTCCAACTATGAAGGAGTATGGGACGGCAAGACCTACCGCGGCTGCGCCGAATGGATAATGAGGCAGGCTGAGGTCCCCATAGACGAATATAAGGCTCGTGCAGCCACTTTCAACCCCTCCGAGTTTGACGCCAAGGCGATTGCGCAGCTGGCCAAGGACGCGGGAATGAAATACATAGTCCTCACCACCAAGCACCACGAGGGCTTCGCGATGTTTGACTCCGCAGTCAGCGACTTCGACATAATCGACGCCTGCCCCTGCGGGAGAGACCTCGTCAAGGAGCTCGCAGACGCCTGTCACGAGGCAGGCATAGGCATCGGCCTGTACTACTCCCAGTTCGGAGACTGGACCAGAGCCGGTAGCACGAGCGGTCCCAAGACCGACGAGAACGGCCGTCCTGTACCGTTTGAGGAGTACTTTCGCAGCAAATGCGTCCCGCAGGTCAAAGAGCTTCTCACAAACTTCGGGGAGCTGGAACTCGTATGGTTCGACGCCCCCGGCAGGATAGGTCCCGAATACTCCAAGGAACTCGTCGATCTCGTACACGAGATGCAGCCCGGCTGTCTGGTTTCCAGCCGCGTGGGCAACGGAATGGGCGACTTCACCTCCGGAGGCGATATGGAAATCCCCTCTTCCACCAAGCCCGGCCTGTGGGAGGCAATCGACGTGACCCAGAGCGCCTGGGGCTATTCCCGCAACGACTCCGAATGGAAATCGCCCGAATACATCCTCAAGACCCTCCTCTCCATCGTGGCCCGCGGCGGCACCTATATGCTCAACGTAGGTCCCGACCATCTCGGAAGGATAGCCGACGAGGCACAGCAGGCACTGCGCAAGGCAGGAGAGTGGATCAAGAAATATCCCCAGACCGTGTATGGCGCAGATCCTTCCCCTTGGGGACATTCCCTCCAGTGGGGTGACGCTGTCTCTCAGGGCGACAGGCTTTACCTGCTCGTATATGACTGGCCGAGAAACGGCGTCCTTGAAGTGCCCGGGCTCAAGACCGACATCAAAAAGGCCCGCATCTGCAACGGCAAGAAACTGAAGGTAAGTCAGGACGAGGCCGGAGCAAAGATATCCGTCCCCGGCATAGCCCCCGAGGAGATGGTCTCGGTCATCGAGCTCACTTTCGACGGAGAACTTCAGATCGACAGCACCCTCACCACAATCAAGGGATACTCCACCATCCTCCCCACCGCCTTGGCACAAAGGACCGGCTGCAACCACGGCGTAACAGCATATGCGGAGCGCTTCGGTGAATACATCACCAGATATGGGCTCAGCAAGATCGAAAAGGGTGCCGAGGCTACCTGGACCATCGACATTCCCGCGGAGGGGTACTACGACTTTGACATCAATATGCGCGGAAGCGAGTTCGTGGATTTCGTCATCACCACCGACGAGGGTGAGTCCCTGAATGACCGGCAGCTTTCCCACGACACGTACCTCTGGATACGAGGCGGCTGGATCCGCTTCAACAGTCCCGGCAGGCACACCGTGACCCTCAGCTTCCCTGAAGGTGCCCCGTCCGACCTCAGCGTCACGGGACTCAGGATTACTCCGGTAATCTGAGAAGGGGTCGTTACTTGTTTGAAAGAAACTCCACCTGGGCGGGTGCTATGCGACGGTACCCGTCCTCGGTGAGGTGCAGTTTGTCGCTCTTGTAGTACAGTTCGTAATTGAACTCATTGATGCCTTGAGTCTCGAACTGGTCCAGGACCGGTATGCCGTAACGCAGGCAGCACTCTTTCTGGGCACGGATGTAGGCGGCAAAATTGAGTCCGGTATTGTTTGTCTCATCAGAGAAGGGGTCGTACCCGGCGCGGCTGCGGAAAAAACGCAGGCCGGTGAAGAAATAAATCCTGGCGCGCGGATTTTTCTGCTGGAGCTTGCGTATACAATAGTTGATGCCTCCGCACTGGGTCACCAGCTTGCTCTCGTCGAAGCCGTCCGCCTCGGTATAGTCCTGAGGGGTGCCGCACTCGCGGTTCTTCGTGAAATCATTGGTCGAGGCCCATAGCACGTAGACGTCGTATACGCCGGCAGTGTCCACCTGCCGTTGAATGGAATAGCCTTGCAGGGAGGAAAATCCGGCGCCGCCCACTCCGTATGAGTCCACCGTAGCGCCCAGAAGATCGGCCCACATCTGCTTGGCCGCGTCCGACTCGGGGTATACGGAAAGGGAGCCCCCGAATACAGCGATTGTCTTGCCGAAATTCGCCGCGGCCCTGTACGGGCTGGACTCTGCTTTCCCGGCATCAGGCACGAGATGGTGCGCGGAAGGATCCGGCAGGCGCTTCGGCCCCTGAGCCGAAGTCAGGGGACCGAAGGCCAACGCCAGTAAAATTGTAAGAAATATCCTTTTCATAGCACCGGAAGTGCTTGTCTATTCGTAGCTGACAATGCTGACAGGACCGATGAGGCCTGCGGGAGTGATGTACTTGTCACCCTTTGCGAGGTTCTCCTCCGCCATAGGGGTCCTGAACGACTTGAGACAGCCGTACAACTCGTAGTCGCCGCAAATCCTGTTGCGCATGCTCGTGCCGACTCTCACGACGAGTGTGTTCCCTTCAGCCTTGAGGGCGTCGGTGCGGATGACCGAACCGTCGTGCCAGATGTGACGCAGGGCTTCCCCGTTGAGGGAGACGGACGCCGTGGTGGGCATTGAGCCGAAATCGATGGCAAGACTCTCGCCGGGGGCCATCCCTTCCGGAAGGTCAAACGTCAGGGTATAGGTGATTTCTCCGGCGAAATAGCGGATGGAAGGGTCAGTGTACTCGGTGAGTGACTTGAGCTGCGATGTCTCGATGTCTGCGATGGTATCTTCGTATTCAGGCTTGAAGGACAGGCGGGCCTTGAGGTTCCTTACTTCCGAACGAGCGGTCTCGACGCTCTGAAGAGGAGCGTCGGAGGAGTCCGTGAAGACGACGAAAAGGGTCTGCATGGGACGGAAGCCTATCTCGACGCGTGTCCTGCCGTCCTTTGTGGCTTCGCAGGAGCGGGCAGTGAAGATCTCGCCGGTCTCCGGGTCCCAGATCTGGGCAGTTTTTCCGCTCACGCGGAATGTGAAGGTGCTCCTGATGTCAATATTGTCCTGATTGAAGAGGAAATATGCCTCTTTGTCGCCGATATGTCTGTGGGTGTACAGGAAATGGCCGTT
>R03__coassemble_1904_pt1 | contig 8931 bp, 6 predicted proteins | sample R03__metabat2_low_PE_033 | metagenome-assembled genome bin R03
CGGGGTACCGCCGGCTCGAGCCGTATATCGACATACCGCTGCTGGATATCACTGAAGCCGACTCCGCGGCATTCGACGCCCTTCCCGGCATCGGGGGATATTTCGCCGCGAAGATGGTTCTCTACAGGGAAAAGCTCGGAGGGTATTCCTATCCGGAGCAGTTGCTGGACATTTACAATTTTTCAGAGGAACGCTTCGACGGCCTCAAAGACCTGATAACGGTAGGGGAGTGCGAGCCTTTCCCTCTGTGGACATCGTCGCGGGAGGAACTCGCCGCCCATCCGTATCTGGATCCGCACACAGCCCGCGCCATCGTGCTCTTCCGGGAAAACACAAAGCGCAGCGGCTGGACGCTCGCTGCGCTGTATGAGAGTGGCATCCTTTCGGAAGAATCGTATTCCAGACTCTCCCGATGCAGGATAGCCGATCCTTAGAATGAAAGGGCGATGCCGATGAAGTCGTCCGCCTTGAGGGCTGCGCCGCCGATGAGACCGCCGTCGATGTCGGCCATAGCGAAGAGCTCCTTGGCGTTTGAAGGCTTGCAGCTGCCGCCGTAGAGGATGGTGGTGTCGTCCGCTACCTGTGCACCGAATTTGTCGGCGACGACCTTGCGGATGAAGGCGTGAATCTCCTCAGCCTGCTCTGCGGTAGCGGTCTTGCCGGTGCCGATGGCCCAGACGGGCTCGTAGGCGATGACGATGCTCTTCATATCCTCTTCGGTGAAGTTGTAGAGGACGTTTTTGATCTGAGCCTCGCACACGTCGAAATGCTTGCCGGCTTCTCTTTCCTCGAGATTTTCGCCGACGCAGAGGATGACCTTAAGGCCGTTTGCGAGAGCGAGCTTTGTCTTCTCGACGAGCTTCTCGTCGGTCTCGCCGTAGTACTGACGGCGCTCTGAGTGGCCGAGGATGGTGTATTCGCAGCCCACGGATGCGAGCATAGCGGCTGAAACCTCTCCTGTGTAGGCTCCCTTCTCCTTGTCTGCGCAGTTCTCAGCGGAGAGGCTGACGACACTGCCCTTGACGACCTCAGCTGCAGGGTAGAGGTGGGTGAAAGGAGTGGCGATGATCAGTTTGACATTTGCGGGGACTTCAGCTGCCTTGGCTACGACTGCCTTTGCGAGCTCGATTCCTTCCGGAACGGTGGTGTTCATTTTCCAGTTGCCGGCGACGATTTGCTTTCTCATATCAATTAATATTTTGTATTTGGTTTTTTCGCGCCGCAAATTTACTATTTTTGCATCAATTTAGATAATTCTCCATATGAAAAAATTGTTGAAAATGATTGCATTTGCAGGAGTGCTTGCCCTCGCGGGCGGCTGCGGTGAAAAGAAGTCCGATTTCAAGTACACACTCGATACCTTCGCAGACATCAAGGTGATGAGATATCAGGTCCCCGGATGGGACGATCTTTCTCTTGCCGAGAAGGAGTATGTGTACCATCTGAGCGAAGCCGCGAAGTGGGGCCGTGACATACTCTGGGACCAGAACTGCAGATACAACCTCCCCCTGAGGCACGCTCTGGAGAAAATTCTGAGTGATTATAAGGGCGATAGAGACTGCCCTGAATGGCAGGATTTCCTCGTCTACGCCAAGAGAGTGTTCTTCGCCAGCGGCATCCATCACCATTATGCCGAGGACAAGTTCTTCCCCGCCTGTTCCCGGGATTATTTCGAGTCCCTCTTGAAGGAAGTGGGCTGCGATGATTTGTGTGAACTGCTCCTGCCTTATGTATTCGACACGGACAAGTTCCTCCAGCGGAGAAGCACCGCTTCTGAGGGCGATATCGTTGCTCTTTCGTCCGTCAACTTCTACGAAGGGGTGACCCGCGAGGAAGTGGAGCAATATTATAAAGGAATTGCCGTCCCCGGCGACAGCCCCATCGCCTACGGTCTCAACACTAAGGTCGTGAAGGAGAATGGTGCAGTGGTGGAGAAGCCCTGGATGTCCGGAGGCATCTACGGCGCCGCCATCGACAAGATCTGCGAAGAGCTGCAGAAGGCCTCTGACGTCGCCCCCTCGCAGACCCAGAAGGACTATATCGCCCTCCTGATAAAGTACTACCGCACCGGAGACCTCAAGGTCTGGGACGAGTACAACGTGGCGTGGGTGCAGGACCCCGACTGCAAGGTGGATTTCATCAACGGCTTCATCGAGGACTACAACGACCCTCTCGGCCGCAAGGGCGCCTGGGAAGGCATAGTGAACATCAAGGATGAGGCGGCGTCGAAGCGCACGGAGATCCTGAGCGCTTCCGCCCAGTGGTTCGAGGACAATTCCCCGGTGGACCCCCGCTTCAAGAAGAGCGAGTGCAAGGGCGTCTCCGCCAAGGTGGTGAACGTCACAGTCCTGATGGGCGACAGCTACCCCGCTCCCCCCATCGGCATCAACCTTCCCAATGCGGACTGGATCCGCAAGGACTACGGCTCCAAGTCCGTCACCATCGCCAACCTCACCCACGCATATGATTATTCCGCGCAGGAGCTTCCCGCCAGCGTGACCACTGAGTTCGCCTACGACCAGGCGGAGATCGATCTGGCCAACAAATGGGGCGGCATCGCCGGCGAAATCCATACTGACCTTCACGAATGCCTCGGCCACGGCTCCGGCCAGCTCCTTCCCGGCGTGAGCTCCACCGCTATGGGAGAGTATTCCTCCACCCTCGAGGAGGCGCGTGCGGACCTCTTCGGCCTCTATTACGCCGCCGATCCCAAGCTCGTCGAGCTGGGCATCCTTCCGGACAAGGAAGCCTACAAGGCTGAGTATTCCAGCTACATCCGCAACGGCCTTATGGTCCAGTTCAACAGGGTGGAGCTCGGCAGGCAAAACACCGAGGCGCATATGCAGAACCGCCAGCTCATCGCCCAGTGGTGCTATGAAAAGGGCCTGAAAGACAACGTGATAGAGAAAGTGGTGCGTGACGGCAAGACCTATTTTGTCGTAAGGGATTACGACGCTCTGCGCGGTCTCTTCGGTGAACTCCTTGCCGAAGTCCAGCGCATCAAGAGCGAGGGGGACTACGCCGCTGGAAAGGCCCTCGTGGAAAAATATGCCGTCAACATCGATCCCGCCATCCACAAGGAAGTGCGTGAAAGGTATGCCGCCCTCGGATTGAAGCCCTACGGCGGATTCATCAATCCTGAGATCGTCCCCGTGGAGAAGGGCGGCAAGGTGGTGGATTACGCCCTTGTCTACGGCGAGGACTATATGGAGCAGCAGCTCTCCTATGGACGCGACTACGCAACGCTGGATTAAGGATTATTCCTATTATCTGAAAATCGAGAGGAGGATGTCGCCAAACACGGTGTCCTCCTATCGCAGCGACGTGTCCGCCTTCTTTGAAAATTGCCCTGCGGCCCCTCCGGACGTGCAGAGCGCCGATGTCCAGGAGCATATGAAGTCCATTTCGCGCCAGGTCACCAAGCGGACGCAGTCGCGGTGCCTGAGCGCTCTGAGGTCCTTTTTCGACTATATGATCCTGGAAGGCGCGAGGAAGGAGAATCCTTGTGACAAGGTGGATTCCCCGAAGATAGGAGTCCATCTCCCGGAGGTGCTTTCCGTCGAGGAAGTCACAGCCATTATGGAATCGGTGGATCTCTCCGACTGGGGCGGCCTTCGCGACCGCGCCATCCTCGAGGTCCTCTACGGCTGCGGCCTGAGGGTGTCGGAGGCGGTGAATCTCAAGATTTCAAACATTTACGCGGATGAGGGGTTCCTCCGGATCATAGGAAAGGGTGACAAGGAAAGGCTTGTCCCGATAGGGGAGGCGGCGCTTGACGCCGTGGAGGCGTACCTCGCCTCGAGGCCTGACTCCGAGGATACGGATACGCTCTTCCTGAACCGCTACGGACGGCCTCTGAGCCGCGTTTCGATGTTCAAGATGGTGAAAGACCAGGCTCTGAGGGCGGGTATAAGAAAAGAAATCTCCCCGCACACTTTCCGCCACAGTTTCGCCACGCACCTGATCGAAAACGGAGCTGACCTGAGGGTCGTCCAGGAGATGCTCGGCCACGAAAGCATACTCACCACGGAGCTCTACACGCATATAGAAACCGCCACCTGGCAGGCGGCGGTTATGGAACATCATCCCTCGCGTTAGCTGAAGGGACTTCAAGTGCGGCATTACTTTCCGTATTTTTCGCTCTGCTCGGCTATGAGCTGCTCGAGGACTCCCGGCTCGAAGTAGTTGATCCTCATCGCGCGCTTGACGTCGGCGAGGGTCTCGGAAGCGCCCTGTCGCGCCGTCTCGCTGCCTTTTCGCAGGACTTCGTAGACGTAAGGAAGGTTCTGCTCAAGTTCTTTTCTGCGCTTGCGGATAGGCTCGAGTGTGTCGTTGAGGACCTCGGCGAGGAAATTCTTTATGCACATATCCCCGAGTCCGCCCTTTTCGTACTGGGCCTTCACCTCGTCCAGAGAGTTGAACTCGAAGGAGGCCTTGCGGGTGATGAAGCACTCGCGGAACTTCGCGAAATGCTCCTCCCTGCAGAATGCGTCCAGATATGTGAAGACTGTGTTTCCCTCCACGTGGCCGGGGTCGGAGACCTGCAGGTGCAGGGGGTCGGTGAACATTCCCTTCACCTTTGCCTTCACCTCCTCTGCGGAGTCGGAAAGATAGATGCAGTTGCCAAGGGACTTGCTCATCTTGGCCTTGCCGTCGGTGCCGGGAAGGCGGAGGCAGGCTTTGTTGTCCGGAAGCATTATTTCGGGCTCCACGAGAGTCTCTCCGTAGACGGAGTTGAACTTGCGGACGATCTCGCGAGTCTGCTCGATCATAGGCTCCTGATCCTCGCCCACGGGCACGGTCGTGGCCTTGAATGCGGTGATGTCGGCGGCCTGGCTGATAGGGTAGCAGAAGAAGCCCACAGGGGTGCCTTCTTTGTTGTCGCCGCCGTCCTCGGACTCGGAGAAGCCTCTCATCTTGATTTCCTGCTTCACCGTAGGGTTTCTCTTGAGCCTCTGCACCGTGACCAGGTTCTGGTAGAAGAAATCCAGCTCGGTGAGTTCGCTGACCTGACTCTGTATGAAGAGGGTCGTCTTTTCGGGGTCAAGACCGCAGGATATATAGTCCAGAGCCACTTCGATGATGTTCTGGCGGACTTTCTCAGGGTTGTCGGCATTGTCCGTGAGGGCCTGGGCGTCCGCTATCATCACGAAGATCTTTTCAAATTCGCCGCTGTTCTGCAGCTCCACCCTTCTGCGAAGGGAGCCTACATAGTGTCCAATATGAAGGCGACCGGTAGGGCGGTCGCCTGTTAAAATGATTTTTCCCATTAGTCTTTCATTTGTGCGAGCATTTCGCGGATTTTTGCCTCGATCTCCTCGCAGAGCTCGGGGTTGTCGGTGAGCAGGGCCTTGACTGCGTCGCGACCCTGGGCGAGCTTTTCGCCGTTGTAGCTGAACCAGCTGCCGCTCTTGTGGATGATGTCCATCTCCACTCCCAGATCCACGACTTCTCCGGTGTGTGAAATGCCCTCGCCGAAGACGATGTCGAACTCGGCCTTCTTGAAGGGAGGCGCCATCTTGTTTTTCACCACCTTCACGCGTGTGCGGTTGCCGGTGGCTTCGCCACCGTCCTTGAGCTGGGTGGTGCGGCGCACGTCGATTCTGACGGAGGCGTAGAATTTCAGGGCGTTGCCGCCGGTGGTGGTCTCGGGGTTGCCGAACATTATGCCGATCTTCTCGCGCAGCTGGTTGATGAAGATGCAGCAGGTGTTGGTCTTCGCGATGTTGGCGGTGAGCTTGCGCAGGGCCTGGCTCATCAGGCGGGCCTGCAGACCCACTTTGTTGTCACCCATCTCTCCCTCGATCTCGGCCTTCGGGGTGAGGGCCGCCACGGAGTCGATGACGACGATGTCGATGGCGCCGGAGCGGATCAGGTTGTCCGCTATTTCGAGCGCCTGCTCGCCGTTGTCCGGCTGGGAGATGAGGAGGGTCTCCAGATTTACTCCCAGTGCTTTCGCATAGGTCCTGTCGAACGCGTGCTCGGCGTCGATCATCGCGGCGATGCCTCCGGCTTTCTGGGCCTGGGCGATCGCGTGGATGGCGAGGGTCGTCTTTCCGCTGGATTCGGGACCATAGATTTCGATGATCCTTCCTCTGGGATAGCCGCCGATGCCGAGGGCGTGGTCCAGCGCGACTGAGCCGCTCGGTATCACCTGCACGTCCCATTGTGGCTGATCTCCCAGCTTCATGATCGTCCCTTTCCCGTAATCTTTCTCAATCTTGTCGATCGTGGCCTGCAATGCCTTCAGTTTCGCGGCATTCGTGTCATTGGCCTGTACTTCAACTTCTTTAGCCATAATGTGTGGTTTTTAATTTGTTTGTATTTCTCGCGCGGGGCGCGAATTGAGCAAAGATATGAAAAACGCGGAAATCTTGCATTATTTTTCACTAAATTTGCGAAGAATATATTACAGGCAGATGATGAAGGAAAAATTGCTTGGAAAGACTCCGGACGAGCTGAAGGAAGCCGCGACAGCCGCCGGCCTTCCCGCTTATGCCGGAAAGCAGATCGCGCAATGGATGTACGTCCACAGAGTGCGCTCTTTCGACGAGATGACGAACATATCCAAAGCCGGGAGGGAGGCTCTCAAAAACCTCTACGATCTGGGCACCCGCGAGAGCGCCGGAAGCGCCGTCTCCACCGACGGCACCGTCAAATACCTGTTCCCGGTGGATTGCGGCGCCGACGCGTCTCCTGAACCGGAGCGCTATGTCGAGGCCGTGATGATCCCGGACGGGGAGCGCCGCACCCTTTGCGTGAGCTCGCAGGCGGGGTGCAAGATGGGCTGCCGCTTCTGTATGACCGGCCGCCAGGGCTTCCACGGCAACCTTTCCGCCGCGGACATCCTCAACCAGTTCATCAGCTGCGAGGACTCCGCCTCACTCACCAACACCGTCTTTATGGGGATGGGGGAGCCTCTGGACAATTTCGACGCCGTGATGCGCGCAATCACCGTCCTCACCGCCCCCTGGGGCTTCGCCTGGAGCCCGAAAAGAATCACCGTCTCCACCATAGGCGTGCTCGGCAATCTCCGGCGGTATCTCGAGACGTGCCGCTGCCACGTAGCCGTCAGCCTGCATAACCCATTTCCCGAGGAGAGGCTTTCCATAATGCCGGTCCAGAAGGCGTACCCGGCCGCGGAGGTGGTGCGGCTCCTCAGACAGTACGATTTTTCCGGGCAGCGCAGGGTGAGCTTCGAATACACGATGTTCGCGGGCTTCAACGATGATTTCGCGCACGCCGACGCCCTCGTGCGGCTCCTGCGGGACATCGAGTGCCGCGTGAACCTCATCCGTTTCCACAAAATCCCCGATTTCCCCTACGAATGCCCTTCCGACGCGGTGATGGAGCGTTTCCGCGACCGCCTGAGTTCCCAGGGGCTCACCTGCACGATACGCGCTTCCCGCGGCGAGGACATACTTGCCGCGTGCGGAATGCTTGCCGGAAAGTACAACCCTGCCCGATAGCGATGGACAGCCTGAATCTCAGGACCGTGTATGCGCGCAATTGCAGCGTGCAGCGCGTCGGAAAGGATGTAGCGGCCCCTTTTCTGGACGAGAATCACCGCCTTCGCTACACTTCCTGCCGCTACCTCTATGCCCTTGCGGTGAAGCGCAGCACCGGTGCGGCCGAGACGTCCCTTCCGGAAGGTACCGTCGTCGCCGTGGCGGGCTTTTCCTCCGCGCGAAGGTGGCTGAAAGGGGAGAGGAAGGTCAGTTCGTACGAATGGGTGAGGTATGCCTCCCTTCCGGACGTGAGAGTCGTCGGAGGGATGGGAAAGCTGCTGGAGGCGTTCGTGGATGAGGTCCATCCTGACGACGTGATGAGCTATGCCGACGCCTCCTGGTCAGGGGAGACGCATACAAGGCCCTCGGGTTCGTGTGCGAGGGCCTTGTGGAAAAACCTGGTTTCAGGTGCCTTAAATTCAGGAAAATTTTCTCTGAGCGTCAGGCGATCTGAGGCTTGCCGCCCCTTTCGCGTCTTTCGCGCTTTTCGTTTTCCGGCATTCTGCCCGCGATCAGGCGGTCGTAGTCCTCTCTGTTGCGGATGATGTCCATTGCGGCAAAAATGGCCGAGCGCATCGAGCGCGGGTCTGCTTCGTCGCGCCCTGCAAGCTCGAAGGCGGTGCCGTGGTCCGGGGAAGTCCTCACGATGGGGAGTCCTGCGGTGAAGTTCACTCCGTCCTGGAAGGCGATGGCCTTGAAGGGTTCCAGACCCTGGTCGTGGTACATGGCGAGCGTGGCGTCGAACTTCTCGTACTGGCTCAGGCCGAAGAAACCGTCGGGGGAGAAGGGCCCGTAGGCGGCGATGCCATTTGCCTGCGCCTGCTCGATGGCGGGGATGATCGTGGTCTGCTCCTCGTCTCCCAGAAGACCGTTGTCGCCGCTGTGGGGGTTGAGGCTCAGCACGGCGATTTTCGGCTCGTCTATCTTGAAGTCCCTCTTCAGGGATTCGTTCATAAGGGTGAGCTTGCTGATGATCTTGTCCACGGTGATGCTTCCGGGGACGTCCTTGAGGGGGATGTGGCCTGTCACGACGCCGACTTTGAGGCGGGAGCTTATCATAAACATAGTCACGTCCTTCACCCCGAAGGCATTTTCGAGAAATTCGGTGTGGCCGGTGAAGTTGAAGCCTTCGGCCGACATCGCCTTTTTGTTGATGGGGGCGGTCACGATGGCGTCGATTTTCCCTTCCTTGACGTCCTTCACTGCCCATTCGAGGGCGGTGATGGCGGCTTTCGCAGATTCGGGGGTGCTCTGGCCCGGCTCCACGAACGCTCCGTCCGGCAGGCAGTTCACGATGTTGATGCGCTTCTCGTGGACTTCAGAGGCGTTCTTGATGATGTTGGTGTCCATCTGCTCGATGTTGTGCAGAAGTTTTTTGTAGAAGCCGAATATCTTGGATGAACCGTATATCACCGGTGTGAAG
>R03__coassemble_1916_pt1 | contig 8888 bp, 6 predicted proteins | sample R03__metabat2_low_PE_033 | metagenome-assembled genome bin R03
GCTGCGAATTTTTCATTTCGACTTCCCCGAAAGGGTATTTCAATTTCGAGCTCAATTGTATAGGCACGCTTCTCGGCGCCTTCGGAGCGGGAAGGGAGGGGAGAGTCCCTCTGCCTTCCGAGGATTTGGCCAAGGTGAAGCGTTTCTCCACTCTGCCCAGAGAAGAAATCGAGAAGGAGGGAGGGGAGTACGAATGGTCCGTGTCTATGATGATACCTTTTTCCCTGATCGGCCTGGACCCGAAGTCGCTTCCCGAAAGCGTGAAGGTCAATTTCTATAAATGCGGAGATCTTACAGCGCACCCTCATTTCCTTTCGTGGAATCTCGTCAAGACCCCATCGCCCGACTTCCATCGGCCCGAGTATTTCGGAGAGTTGAGGTTCAGATAAAAAAAGACCGGCCTTTAAGTCTCAGACTTTCTGGCCGGCCTCTTTTTTGTGCCCAAAGCCGGGCTCGAACCGGCACGTCTTTAAGGGACAATGGATTTTGAGTCCATCGCGTCTACCAATTCCGCCATTCGGGCAATGAAAAGAACGCGTATGAGTGCTTTTGCGAGGCAAAGATATCGAAAATTGTTTATCTTTGCAACTTATGGACGCAAACAAAAGACTTCTTTCGCTTGACACCCTTCGCGGATGCGATATGTGTCTGATTATGGGTATTCCTTCGGTATTTGCCGCCATCTGCGCATTTTTCCCCGGAGGAGACAATTGCTGGCTTATGCAGCAGATGAAACACGTGGATTGGGCCGGGATGAACATTATGGACACGGTCTTTCCGATGTTTCTTTTCATCGCGGGCATCTCTTTCCCGTTCTCTTACGCCAAGCAGGTCTCCTCGGGCCGTACCAGAGGCCAGATTTACGGCAAGATTTTCCGCCGCGGCCTCACTCTGGTGCTGTTCGGGCTCATCTACAACGGGCTCCTGAACATGGATTTCGCAAACCTCAGGTATCCCAGTGTCCTTGCACGCATCGGACTGGCCTGGATGGGAGCTGCGCTTCTTTTCATCAATTTCAAGAAATCGACAAGAGCCATCATATCGGTCGCGATCCTCGTGGCGTATTACCTGTTGCTCAAGTTCGTCGGAGACCCCGAGGCGCTTCCGGGAGCCGGAAATTTCACTCTGGAGGGCTCGATAGTGGGCTATGTGGACCGCCACGTGCTCCCCGGCACGCTATGGAACGAGACTTTTGACCCGGAAGGCATTCTCAGCACCTTCCCCGCCATAGTGACCGCAATGCTCGGAATGTTCACCGGAGAATTTGTCCGTTATGAAAAGGAAGGGCTCACGGAAGGGCGCAAATGCCTCTATATGGTTCTCGCTTCCGTCGTGATGCTCGCCCTGGGTCTGGTGTGGAGCATAGATTTCCCCATTGTAAAGGCTTTGTGGAGCAGCTCCTTCGTGCTGGTCGTGGGTGCCTATTCGCTGTTCTTCTTCGCGCTTTTCTATTATGTGATAGACGTGCGCGGATGGAGCGGCTGGACCTTTCCCTTCAAGGTGATAGGTATGAATTCCATCACCATATATATGGCCAGGAGAGTCATAAATTTCGGCTACACAAACAAATTCTTCCTCAAGGGCACAGCTTCGCTCCTCCCTCCCCAATGGGGCACCCTGCTCCTTGCGGTCGGCAACGTAGCCCTTTGCTGGCTCTTCCTGTACTTCCTCTACAGGAAAAAGATTTTCCTCAAGGTATAGATGGGCGTCCCGGGAACCGAAATACTGACTTCCAGGGAGAGCCTGCTCGCGCGCCTGAAAGAGCATACAGGCGCATCCTTTATGGTATATGACCTTGGCGTCGAGGCTTTCGCCGAAAGCCTTGCGGACGAGGTCGGGGTGGAGGCGTGTCTGGGCGTCAGCGTCCGGGAAAAGGAGATGGACACGGTGACAGGGATATGCCGTTTCCTGCTCGAAGGCGGCGCGGACCGGGAATCGATTCTCGTTGCCGTAGGCGGAGGAACGCTTACCGATATCGCGGGTTTCGCCGCTTCCATTTATAAAAGGGGCATCCGCTGTGCATATGTCCCCACGACTGTCCTTTCGCAGGCCGACGCTTGCATCGGCGGCAAGACCGGCGTCAATCTGGACGGTTACAAAAATATAATCGGGACCTTCAGCGCCCCTTCGTTCGTATGCATCCTTGATGAGCCGCTCCGGACCCTGCCGCGTCGCGAACAGCTTTCCGGGCTTGCCGAGATTCTGAAAACTTTCCTCGCTCTGGATGCATCCCTGTATGAAAAATGCATCTCCCTTGCAGCGGGATGGGACCTTGCCGGAGCTCTCGCCCTTGCCCCTGAGGCCGCGCGCCTGAAAGCGGAGGTCGTGAGCAGAGACCCTTTCGAGAAAGGGGAGCGCAGGATCCTGAACCTCGGCCACACTTTCGGCCATGCCATCGAATGGTATGAGGCCTGCGAGGGCGTCGCCGATCCGTTTCTTCACGGCGAGGCCGTTTCGGTCGGAATCATTCTCGCCGCCGCTCTTTCGGAGTCCGAAGGCATTGCGAAAAAGGGCCTTGCGGAGCGGTTGAGGAGCGATTTTTCCTCCTGCGGCCTGCCCACGGAGTGCCCCTGCCCCGTCGAGGCTCTTGAGGAAGCCATCCGGCGCGACAAGAAAAATCTGGGAGGGGAAGTGAGATATGTTTACATTAAAGACATAGGAGAGGCAGTATGGTCTGTCTGACAATAGCACACAGAAATTTTGACGGCATCGCCGCCCTGCTCGACGATCCTTTTGTGGAGATGGCGGAGATACGGCTTGACAGCTGTCGCCTCAGCGAAGAGGAGATCACGCATATTTTTTCTTCTTCCGACGTCCCGCTGGTCGCGACCTGCCGCATAGGAGGCTCGATGAGAGCGGAGGCGGCTGAGCGGAAGCTAAGCGCTGCCATTGCCGCGGGAGCGCAGTACGTGGATCTGGAGATCGAAGCTCCGGCTCCGATGGGCAAGCGTCTGAGGCGTCAGGCACGCGAGTGCGGCACCGTCTTCATCCGTTCCGCCCACATTCCCGGCGGCACCCCTTCCCGCGAAGAGTTGGAGGAGGTCTGCGCGACTTGCCGCAGGTTCGGTGCCGAGACGGTGAAAATCGTGACCAAGGCCCGCTGCGACGAAGATATTGAGGCTGTCCGCAGCCTCTATCCGCCCGAGCGCGGCACTTCCCTCATAGCCTTCTGTATGGGCGAAAAGGGAAAGGAGAGCCGGGTGAAGTGCCTCGAATGGGGCTCGCCCTTCACATATGCCTGCCCGGACGGGGACGCCCCTGCCGCCGAAGGTCAGATGCCGCTTTCAGAGATGCTCAAAGCCGTTTACGGCTCGTTCGAAACCGTTTCCTTTGACAGGATCTCCCTTCCTTCGTCCAAGAGTTTCGCGCAGCGTTCCATCATCGCCGCCGCCCTTGCCGAGGGCACTTCCGTGCTGCGTTCTTTCACGCCCTGCGCTGACAGTGACGCCGCCATTGCCGCGGCGAAGGCTCTGGGCGCGAAGGTGTCGCTGCGAAAGGACACCCTCACCATCACCGGTATCGGTCCCCTGAAACGGAAGCTTCCCGCTCTCACGGTGCACGCCGGCGAATCGGGCCTCCTTGCCCGCCTGCTGCTGCCCCTGCTTTCCGTCATCGCTCAGGAGCCCTGCTCCGTCACGGGGGAAGGCACGCTGCTGAACCGCCCCCTTGCCAGCGCCAACGACATCATGGCCGCGTTCGGCGTGGTGCTTTCCAATGCGGGCGAGCATCATGGCCGCGAAATCCATATCCCCGCCACGATCCGGGGGACGCTCCTCCCGGGCCGCGCGGATGTATCCGGCAAGGACGGCTCCCCGCTCATCAGCGGGCTTCTGTGCGCCCTTCCGCTTGCCGGCAGCGGCACGACCCTTTTTGTCCACGACCCCCGCAGCATTCCGTATATGTTCATCACGATGGACATCCTGCGCCGCTTCGGCATCCTTCTGAGCAGCGAGATGGAGGGCGACGAGGAGTTCCTCGAGACCCGCGACTGGGGCTTGTGCACGGGCGTGACGTTCAGGATAAAGGGAGGGCAGAGCTATCGCCCCGCATCGTTCTCCCTTGAAAAGGACTGGAGCAGCGCGGCGCCGTTCCTGGTCGCGGGCGCCATTTTCGGCAGTGCGCGTCTTCGCGGACTCGACACGGGTTCGCTTCAGGCGGACCTTTCCATCATCGACATCCTTGCCGATGCCGGCGCGTGCGTCAGCGAGGAGGAGGACGGCACGGTGTGCGTGAACAGGGCTCCGCTCAATGCATTCGAGTGCGATCTGAACAACGCCCCCGATCTCTTCCCCATCGTCTCTGTGCTGGCGGCGTTCTGCCCGGGCAGGAGCTACATCACCGGCCTTGCCAGGCTCGCTGGAAAAGAGTCCGACAGGGCGAAGGCAATCGTGGAAATGCTGACGCAGATGGGGGTCGCGACGGACGCTGATTCTGACACTCTCGTCGTCGAGGGCGAGTCCCTTTGCTCCCGCCTTCAGAGCGGACGCCTGCTTCGCGGAGGGAAATACACTTCCCGCCACGACCACAGGATGGTGATGGCGCTCAAGGTCGCTTCGATCGGAGCCGACGGCCCCGTGGTGATAGATGACGAGGAGTGTGTGGCGAAATCCTATCCCGCGTTCCTGTGCGAAATGGACCGCTGCCTCAGGATCGAGCGCAGCACTATTGCGCAGTAGATTCCCAGCAGGACGGTATTGGCTCCCATCAGGGGCCATTCTCCCATTCCGGTGAGCTCCAGCCCCTTGGATGCGGCAAAAAGCGCCGCGGCCGCGAGGGTGAAAAATCCTATGCTCTTCAAGTCATAAGGGATGGGATATTTTTTCTGCCCGATGATCCAGCTCAGCAGCATGGAGGTGCCGTAGCCGGCGAATCCTCCCCAGGCGCAGGCCCAATAGCCGTATTTCGGGACGAAGAGAATGTTTACGGCTATCATCACGCCGGCACCGGCCGCGCTCATTATAGCCCCCCAGTGCGTCTGGTCGGAGAGTTTGTACCAGAATGAAAGGTTGAAATATATCCCCATAAAAATCTCAGCCGCCATCACGACCGGGATCACTCCGAGCCCTTCCCAATATCCGGGCTGGATGAAATGGCGCAGAACGGGCAGGTAGAACATCACGGCAAGGAAGGCCAGAAGGGTGAAGATGATGAAATACTTCATCCCGTCCGCGAGGGTCTCGGGATTGTCCTTGGCGCGGCTGCCGTTGAAAACTATGGGCTCGTACTCGTAGCGGAACGCCTGCGTGAGCTGGCTCATTATCATCGCAATCTTGACACAGGCGCCGTTAATGCGCAGCTGGACCTTCCCTTCCGTCCCCGGCATCAGGTAGGGGAAGAGGATCTTGTCCGCCACCTGGTTCAAAATGCCCACGAGGCTGAGGATGAGAAGGGGCCAGGTGTATTTCAGCAGCCGCTTCGCAAGATCCTTGTCAAAGCCGATCCCGAGCCCTTTCAGCTCCGGGATGAATCCCAGAAACACGAGGGTGGTGCAGATCAGGTTGGTGAAGAAGATAAGCCCCACGCCGTAGTCCATCCTCACGTAAAGGTCCTGCAGGAAGGGCATCCTGTCGAACAGGAGAGGCATCACGAGGAAGATGAAAAGGTTCAGCAGCACGTTCGGGATGATGAACGCGAACTTGAGCGCCATAAACTTGACAGGTCTTCGCTGCTGCCTGAGGCGGCTGAACATTATGGCCTGAAAGGCGTCGAAGGCCACGATTATAGCCATACATCCGACGTATTCCGGGTGTGCGGCGTACCCCATCGCTCCGGCAATGGGCCCCAGAAAGGCGAATACTATGGCGAGGAAGGCAAGTCCTGCACCTGCGACAAGCCGCAGGATCGTTCCGTAGACTTTTTGGGCGTCCTCCCCGTCCTTGTTCGAGAAGCGGAAGAGCGTGGTCTCCATCCCGAAGGTGAGCAGCGCCAGAAAGAGCGCCGTGTACCCGTACAGGTTGGTCACGATCCCGTATCCGCCGCTTTCCGCGGCGATCTTGTATGTGTACAGGGGGACCAGCAGGTAGTTGAGGAACCTGCCCACTATGCTGCTCAGACCGTAGATGGCCGTATCTTTTGCCAGAGATTTGAGATTCATATCACAAAATTAACTAAATTTGCGAAAATTTTCTCATTATGAAATTATATCAGGCATTAAGTATCATCACTCTGATCTCCGTCCTTGTCATTCTGGCAGGCTGCAACGGCAAGGCCCGCAAGGCTGAAAAGCAGGACGCTCAGACACCCCAAGAAGAAACACAGCAGATTATGGACACCCTTCCCTCCCTTCCCGAAGAGCCGATGTTCGACATCGCGACCAATTACGGCACAATCCGCATCAAACTGTATTCGAAGACCCCCAAGCACCGCGACAATTTCGCGAAGCTCGCTCTCAGCGGATATTTTGACGGTATCCTCTTCCACAGAGTCATAAACGGATTTATGATTCAGGCCGGAGACCCCCTGTCCAAGGACGAGGCCCAGAAGGACCGTTGGGGCACGGGCGGTCCGGGATATACCGTTCCCGCCGAATTCGTCCCCGAGTACACCCACAAGAAGGGTGCGCTTGCCGCAGCCCGCAGGGGAGACGCCGCCAATCCTTATCGTGAGTCCTCGGGCTCGCAGTTCTACATCGTCCAGGACGAGGCCGCCTGCGCCCAGCTCGACGGAGCCTACACGGTGTTCGGAGAGACCGTCGACGGGATCAAGACCGTGGACAAGATCGCTTCCGTCCAGACCGACCAGCGTGACCGCCCTCTGGAGGCAGTCAAAATTATCTCAGTGAAACTTGTCGCCGAGTAGAGTCGTGGCATAGAAATTGAAATTTTTCCTGTCGAATAGTTTTTCATAGGTTAAATTTAGGTTAGAATTACGGAACGGCCCCTGATGTGAATCAGAGGCCGTTCTTTAATTATGGAAGAAAGGACAGGAGTCCTTACTTGATGATGTCTTTGCCGGGGATGCCCAGGAGTCTCTTGGAGTACGTGTAGCCCAGAAGGTCGAAAATGGGGAATTCGCGGGTGATGACGCTCTGCTTGAAGCGCTCGAAGTCTTTGTTCTCAAGCGGACACCACTGCACTTCGCTCAGCGCGCACAGGCGCGGCAGGAGCATATATTCGAGGTGCTCGGGTGTGGCGATATATTCTGTCCAGAGATTGGCCTGCACACCAAGGGTATGCTCCTTTACGGCCTCGTCCTGCTCATACAGGGGGTCGAGTTTGTAGACCTTTTCGATGGTGAGGGTGCCTCCGATGGAGAGGGGCTCGTTCTCTTCGTCCTTGGCCTGGGCGTGGTCGAAATAGCAGTACTGGGCCGGGGTGAAGATCACGTCCATACCGGAACGCGCGGCCTGCTGGCCGATTTTCTTGTTGTTCCAAGACATTACCGTAGCGCCCTGGATGTCGCCTCCCTGAAGGATTTCGTCCCAGCCGATGACCTTCTTGCCCTTGCTCTCGAGGAAGCTCTTGACGCGGTGGGTGACATAGTTCTGCAGGTACTGCTCGGCGGTGAATTTTTCGTCGGCCTCGATGCCGAGTTCCTTGATCATGGCCTGGCATTTCTCGCACTTCTCCCACTCCACCTTGTCGCACTCGTCGCCGCCGATGTGGATGTATTCGGACGGGAACAGCTCGGCCACTTCGCCAAGCACTCCCTCAAGAAACTCGAATGCGCCTTCGCTGCCGGGGCAGAGGACCTGATCGGAGACGCCCCAGATCTTGCGTACCTCGTACGGGCCGCCGCTGCAACCCAGCTCGGGATAGGCGGTGATGACTGACTGCATATGGCCGGGAAGGTCGATTTCGGGGATGACGGTGATGCCGAGATCGTCTGCATAGGCGATGACCTCGCGGATCTGGTCCTGAGTGTAGTAGCCGCCGTAGCGGACGCCGTCGTCAGAATTCCAGTCGTGGCCGATCATCGTGCCCTCGCGGAAGCCTCCCACCTGGGTGAGGAGGGGATATTTCTTGATCTCAATTCTCCAGCCCTGATCGTCGGTCAGATGCCAGTGGAAACGGTTGAGCTTGTAGACGGCGAGGATGTCGAGGTATTTTTTCACTTCCTCCACGCTCCAGAAATGGCGTGAGGAGTCCAGATGCATACCTCTATATTTATAAAAGGGCTTGTCCTTTATCGTGCAGCAGGGAAGTTTCCAGCCGGCTTCCGGGTCTGTCGCATTGCCGTAAACGGCCGTGGGAAGCATCTGCTTGAGCGTCTGGATGGCGTAGAGGAATCCGTAGCGGTCGCTGGCGCAGACCTTGACGGATTTTTTCTCTATGACAATGCTGTATTCTTCGCTTTCGAGGGCAGGGTCCAGATAGAATGCGAAGCCCTTGATCTTCGACCCGTTCTCAATGGTGCGTGCGAGTCCTATCGGAGTCGCCACGGAACTGTTTGTGCCGCTTGTCTTCGTGAGAATGTTGGCAAATTTGACAATTTCCTTCTTGCAGTCCTCGCTCAGGGCCTGGTCACAGTTTATGGAGGCACCGATGGCTTTGAAATTGCCTTTCCCCATTTCGACGCTCAGGGGGTAGGGGATGACTTTGATGGAGTTGTCCTTTTTTGCGGAAGCGCTGCCTTGGAGCAGCAGGATGGCCAAGGCGGCCATTGCGAGCATTCTGGTCTTCATATGCGTTGTCAATAATATACAAATGTAGCGAAAAGTAGTTCTTTTCAAAAATCACGCCTTGCTATTTATGCCTGCAATGTCGCATTTTTATGCAAAAAGTGGCCATAAACACAAAAAAAACGAAAAAAAATTTGGCAGGTAGAAAAAAGTGCTTATCTTTGCAGTCCCTTTCGGAGACGGGAGGAAAGTTCATTGAAAGTATTGAAAGATAAGTACAAGCAAGTACCGAGAAAATTGTAATAGATTCGAGAGCGTCGATTCTTTT
>R03__coassemble_1930_pt1 | contig 8848 bp, 4 predicted proteins | sample R03__metabat2_low_PE_033 | metagenome-assembled genome bin R03
GCTGGGCGGCGATGAACTCCGTCAAGGCCTGGGAAAAAATGAGGGCTATGGGCATCCAGAGCGAGCTCCACACCCTTGCGCTGCGCACGCACTGCTTCCAGAGGACGGCCTCGCCCGATACCGGCAGCTACAACTGGATGGATCACATCTGGGCATTCCTCTCAAGAAAAGGCTACAACAAATGAAAAGGATTTTCACGATTTCAGCCCTGCTGCTCTCTCTCGGCTCATTCGCACAGACAAGGGAACTTGTATGGCCCGAGGGGAAAATGCCCCACAGTCAGGACGGCCAGATAGCCGCGATGACCCGCGAGACCAGAGAGAAAGGGTTCAAGAGGGAAGAGCACCGCATCGCATACCTGGACTGGTATGACGCTCCCGCAGAGGACGTGCGCAACGGAGGGTGTATGATCCTCATCTCCGGCGGATCATACATCTGCTGCTGCGACTGGGGTCTCATCGACTCCTGGTCAAAGACATTCACAGCCCTCGGATTCCAGTGCGTGAATTTCGTGTACCGCACGCCGCGCCCGGAAGGTCTTCCCATCTACCAGACGGCCTGGGAAGACGGCCAGAGGGCTGTGAGGATGGTGCGCAGCGAAGCCACGGCGAGAGGATTCGACCCCGAAAAGATAGGCGCAATCTCGATGTCCGCGGGGTCCCACCTCAATCTTCTGCTCGCGACGAGTTCCCTCACTCCCGCATATGAGAAAATCGACTCTCTCGACGACATCCCCTGCCACATCAACTGGGCCATCGTGAACTCGCCCGGATTCGCCACCACCGACGGAGCCTCCGGCACCCTTTCCACCTATGAAGGATACGGCCCCGGCGTGGCTCTGGACAGTGTATTCAAATTCGACGAAAAGACCTGCCCGATGAGCTTCCAGCACGGCGGCAACGATCCCGTCTCCCCCTTTGCATCCACTCTCGCCTACAGGGAGCTGCGCAAGAGGGGCATCCCCGCCGAAGTCCACATCTTCCCTGACGAGGGACACGCCGCACTCGGGCTGGACCGCGCCATCGAGTTCATGACCCAGATGGGATACATTGCGCCGCTGAAGGACACCGTGGAAATCCTGGACCGCTATGCGAGCGACGCCGACAGAAAATATTATCTGAGGGAAAACATCTGGCCCGAGGGAAAGACGCCGGATTTCAGAGAAAACCAGTGGATTCCATACATAGAGTGGCATTTCCCCAAAGAGAAAAAGACCGATGCAATCCAGATCATCTACTCCGGAGGGGCATACGGGAGCAATGACCCGGGACTTTTCGAGGTCACGCCCGTGAGAAGATACCTCAACGAAAAGGGTATGACGGTCGTCACGATGAAATACCGCACACCCCGTCCGGAAGGGCTTCCGAAGCACATCACCGCCTGGCAGGACCTGCAGAGAGCGATAAGGATCGTGCGCAGCAGAGCCGCCGAATACGGCCTCGACCCAGACAGGATAGGCATTATGGGCAGTTCCGCGGGAGGACATCTCACCCTTATGGGCGTCACGTCCTCACGCCATCAGTCCTACCTTCCCATCGACGAGATCGACAAGCTGAAGTGCAACGTGCAGTGGGGTATAGGCATTTATCCCGCATATGTCCTCTCCGACGACGTGAACGGCTACAACTCCAACGGCGGCAACACAGACGACGCCATCATCCTTCCCGAGTTTTCGTTCGACCTCGACACGGCTCCGATGCTCCTGATGCACGGCGACGCCGACGCAGTGGCCGCGATGGGTTCGGTCAAGGTCTGGGAGAAAATGAGGATGATGGGCATCCAGAGCGAGCTGCACACGCTTGCGCTTCGCAAGCACTGCTTCCAGAACAGGGCTTCGCCCGGCACCGGAAGTTACAACTGGATCGACCATATCTGGGACTTCCTCACAAGAAAAGGCTACAACAAATAACATAACCCTATGAAAAGAATCCTCATTCCGCTTTTTGCGGCCGCGCTGAGCCTTGCCGCCTGCTCCGAGAGTGTCATCTACACCTGCGAAGACGGCACCAGGATACGCCTCACCCCCGTCACGGACGAAATCGTGCACGTGGAGGCAGTGAGCGAGGGTGCCGAATTTTCAAGCGCGCAGTCCCTTGCCGTGCTCGAGCTCAAAAAGATGGAAAGAAAGAAGCCGAAGGCAAGGCAGAGCGAGGATGAGGACAGCTTCTGCCTCGAGACATCAGCTCTCAAGGTGGAAGTGGGGAAGAAGGACGGAAAGGTGAAATTCAGCCGCGGCGGCGAAGTGCTTGCCGCTGAAAGCGGGAGGACCTTCACCCCCATCGAGGTGGAAGGCGTGAAAGGATGGAGCGTGCGTCAGTCTTTCGTCCCTCAGGACGAAGGATTCTTCGGCCTTGGGCAGCATCAGGCGGACGAATGGAACTACAAAGGGCGCAACGAAGAGCTGTATCAGTACAACACAAAGATCAGCGTCCCCTTCGTCGTTTCCACGAAAGGCTACGGCCTCCTCTGGGACAGCAACAGCCTCTGCCGCTGGGGTAACCCCAGGCCCTACTCCCCTCTCGGGGATGTGTTTGTCCTGCGCGACAAGTACGGAGTTGAAGGGGCGCTCACCGGCACATACGTCCCAGCCGAAGGGAAGCCGCTCATCCGAAGGGAGACTTCGATCGGGCAGGAGTTCCTCCGCACGCCTGAGTGCGACCGGGTCATCGGTGCCCCCGAAGGGTTCAAGTTCTACGGTTCCAGAGTGACCTTCGAAGGCACGATCGAGCCCCGCGAAAGCGGGCTGCACCATTTCTATATATATTATGCCGGATACACGAAGGTTTTCATCGGCGGCGAGCAGGTGACGCCCGAAATCTGGCGCACCGCCTGGAACCCCAACGGCCGCAAGTTCGAATGCAATCTCACGAAGGGGGAAAGGGTGCCTGTCCGCATCGAGTGGAAACCTGACGGAGACGTGTCCTACTGCGCCCTCAAGGCGCTCTCCCCCGTGGAGGAGCAGGAGCAGGCGGCGATGTCCTGGTGGGGCGAGATGCAGGACGGCGTGGACTACTATTTCATCGCCGGCGAGCGTCCGGACGACGTGATTTCAGGCTACCGCACCCTCACCGGCCGAGCCCAGATCCCGCCGAAGTGGGCGCTGGGATTCTGGCAGAGCTATGAAAGATACAAGACACAGGACGAAGTGCTTGCGGCCCTCGGCGGATTCCGCAGCCGCGACATACCCGTAGACAATATAGTGCAGGACTGGCAGTACTGGGAGGACGACAAGTGGGGCAGCCACGAGTTCGACGCTTCGCGCTACCCCGACCCCAAGGGGATGGTGGACAGCATCCACGCCCTCGGGGCCCGATTTATGATAAGCGTGTGGCCGAAATTCTATGCCGGGACCGAGCATTTCGAGGAAATGGACTCAAACGGCTGGATCTACCAAACCGCCATCCGCGACAGCGTGGAGGACTGGCTCGGATACCAGCAGTCATTCTATGACGCCTACAGCGCTCCCGCGCGAAAGCTTTTCTGGCAGCAGATGAAGGACCACCTCTACCCCACAGGCGTGGATGCGTGGTGGATGGACGCCAGCGAACCGAACATCCACGACTGCACGGATATGGACTACCGCAAGCAGATGTGCGGCCCCACGGCCCTCGGTCCCTCCACGAAATACTTCAACGCCTACGCCCTGATGAATGCTCAGGCCATCTATGAAGGGCAGAGAGAGTCGGATGACCGTCGCGTATTCCTTCTCACCCGCAACGGCTTCGCCGGTCTGCAGCGCTACTCCACAGCCTCCTGGAGCGGAGACATCGGCACCCGCTGGGAGGATATGAAGGCACAGATCAGCGCAGGCCTTAACTACAGCATCTCCGGCATCCCTCTCTGGGGGCAGGACGTGGGAGGATTCAGCGTGGAGACGCGCTACGCCACGGCCCAATGGCTCCTCGACAACGGGATGGAGCTGACAGAGCAGCAGCAGGAGGACCTCAAGGAATGGAGGGAACTCAATGTACGCTGGCACGAATGGGGCCGCTTCACGCCGCTCTACCGCTCCCACGGGCAGTTCCCCCGCCGCGAGCCCTGGAACATTGCGCCGGAAGGAAGCGAAGAGTATGAGGCCATCCTCAACTGCATCAAAGGCCGCTACACAATGATGCCGTACCTGTATTCGCTTGCAGCAAGGGTGCATTTCGACGACTACACCCTGATGCGTCCGCTCGTGATGGATTTCACTTCCGACGAAAAAGCGGTGAACACGAGCGACGAATTCATGTGCGGCGACGCAGTCCTGGTCTGCCCCGTATATGAGTACGGAGCGCGCTCGAGGGAAGTGTATCTCCCCGAAGGCTGCGGATGGTACCGCTTCCGCAAGAGCGGAGTCAAGTACCACGAAGGCGGGCAGACGCTCACGGCTGACGCTCCCCTCTCCGCCATTCCTGTATATTTCCGCGAAGGAAGCATCCTTGTCTCGGCCCCGGAGGTGCAGAGCACCGCTCAGGCGCAGCCTGATATGCTCATAACAGTGTTCGGCGGCAAGGACGCGTCATTCCGCCTGTACGACGACAACGGAGTGGATTACGCCTATGAAAAGGGCGACTTCGAATGGATCCCCCTCACCTGGAACGAGCAGGGCAGAACTCTGAAAATCGGCAAGCGCGAAGGCAGGTGCAGAAACGCAGCCGCACGGCACTGGTTCACCGTCAGCGTCCAGACAAAAGACGGTGGCACGGAGCCTCAGAGCGTGGAATATTGCGGTAAGGAAATAACCCTCAAATTTTAGAGGCCGAGCTTTTCCACGGCCATCTCCCTCATCTTGTACTTGAGAATTTTGCCGGCGGCGTTCATCGGGAAGCTGTCGACAAAATCTATGTATCTGGGGACCTTGTGGCGGGCAAGGCTTGCGGTGATGAAATCGCGCATTTCGGGCTCGGTGACGCTCTCGCCGTCCTTGAGGATGATGCACGCCATAGCTTCCTCGCCGTATTTCTTGTCCGGGACACCGATCACCTGCACGTCCTTCACTGAAGGGTGGGTGTAGATGAATTCCTCGATTTCCTTGGGATAGATGTTCTCGCCGCCGCGGATGATCATATCCTTGAGGCGGCCGGTGATGCGGTAATTGCCGTTTTCGTCCCTGCAGGCTATGTCTCCGGAATGGAGCCAGCCTTCGGCGTCGATGGCCTGGGCGGTGGCGAGCGGCATCTTGTAGTAGCCCTTCATAGTGTTGTAGCCGCGGGAGCAGAATTCGCCGTTCTGCCCGGCGGGAAGGGTCTCTCCCGTCTCGGGGTCGATGATCTTGCACTGCACGTGCGGGAAGGCGTAACCGACGGTGTCGCACCTGACGTCGATCGAGTCCGTCCAAGCGGACATCGTGCTGCCGGGGGCGGATTCGGTCTGGCCATAGACGCTGACGATGCCCTGCATATTCATTTCGTCGGGGCGCGCGGCCCTTCTCATCAGCTCGGGAGGGCAGCCGGAGCCGGCCATAATGCCCGTGCGCATATGCGAGAAGTCGGTTTTGCGGTAGTCGGCATGGTTGAACATAGCGATGAACATCGTGGGCACGCCGTTGAAGCAGGTGATCTTTTCCTGATTGATGCAGGCGAGCGATGATTTAGCGCTGAAATACGGCATCGGGCAGAGGGTCGCGCCGTGCGTGATGGACGAAGTCATCGACAGCACCATTCCGAAGCAGTGGAACATCGGGACCTGGATCATCATACGGTCAGCGGTGCTCAGGCCCATCCTGTCGCCGATGCACTTTCCGTTGTTCACTACATTGTAGTGCGTCAGCATCACCCCTTTCGGGAAGCCGGTGGTGCCGGAGGTGTACTGCATATTGCAGACGTCGTCCGGACGCACCTTCGAGGCAAGCGCGGCTACGGTTTCACTGCGCACAAGGTCCTTCCTTGACATCGCCTCCGCGAAGGTGAGACATCCCTTCTGGCGGAAGCCGACGGTGATGACGTTCCTCAGGAACGGGAGCCTCTTGCAATGGAGGCCCTCCCCCGCCACGCTTTCCCTGATTTCGGGGCAAAGGTCGTTGATTATCTTTTTATAATTTGAATCCAGGGCGGATTCGATCATCACGAGAGTGTGCGTATCTGACTGACGCAGAAGGTATTCCGCTTCGTGTGACTTGTATGCGGTGTTCACCGTCACGAGGACTGCGCCGATTTTCACCGTAGCCCAGAAGGTGATGTACCACTCCGGGATGTTGGTCGCCCAGACCGAAACCTTTGTGCCGGGGCCGACGCCGAGCGAAACGAGCGCGCGGGCGAAGTCATCCACGTCACGACGGAACTCAGCGTAGGTGCGGGTGTAGTCGAGGGTGGTGTATTTAAAGCAGTACTGGTCCGGAAATTCCGCGGCCATCCTGTCAAGTACGGCGGAGAAGGTGAGGTTCACAAGTTCGTCCTTCTTCCAGACGTAGAAGCCGGTGCCGTCGTGGTTGGGGTAGAGCTTTTCCTTGCGGTCGAGGCTGCGCTCGAACCTCTCCATATAATTGACGAAATGAGGGAGGATGATGTCCCTGTCGGTGAGGTCATCCATCCATCCGGGCTTCCACTCGAGGGAGATGAAGCCGTCGTAATCGATTGACCTCAAGGCATTCATCACATCCTTTACGGGGAATGTGCCTTCGCCGATGAGGTTGTATGTGGAGGCGTCGTCGCTGTCGCGCATATGGACGTGGCGGACGTACGCGCCGAGGTTCGTGATCGAGTCCGCGGGGGATTCGCCGTGGTCGCGATAGGGGTGGTGCACATCCCAAAGGGCGGCGAGTTCGTCGCAGGCGAAATGGTTCATCAGGTCGCGCAGGAGGAGAGTGTCCGAATAGATGCCGCTGGTCTTCACCAGGATCGTGACTCTCTTTTCCTTTGCAAGGGGGATGAGGGCGGAAAGATTGCCCAGGATTGCATCAGGGTTGTTTTCGCTTGCGAAGGCGCAGACATACGGGGTGCGCATGTCGGAGGCCATGCAAATCAGGCCCTGCATTTCGGAGAGCATCCCGGGGTCCTCCTTCGAAAGGTCGAGGGACGAATCGAAACAGGGAATCTCCAGCCCCTTTTCGCGGAGGGTGCGGTATGTGCCCGCAAGGGAATATTTGTGGAAGGCCCCTCCGATGGAGGTGAAGTCATCGTTTTTGAAGATATTGTATACTTCTATGCCGGAAAAGCGCATCTCGACTGCTGAGGCGAGAATCTCGTCCCAGGTCAGATCCATCCAGCCTCGGGTTGAGAATGAGAGTTTCACGCGGCGACCTCCTCGTATGCTATTTTGTTGACGGCGCTGATGTACGCCATGATGCTTGATCCGACGATGTCGGTGGACAGGCCCCTGCCGGAGTAGACCTTGCCGCCGAAGCGGAGCCTGACCACGGCCTCACCCATGGCCTCGCGCCCCTCGGTGACGGACTGGATCTGGAAATCGTCGAGCTCGAACTTCATATCGACCACTTTCTCGATGGCCTGGAAGGCCGCATCCACGGGGCCGTCGCCGGTGCACAGGCTCTCGAGGACGGAGTCTCCCTTGCGCAGGCGAAGGTGGCACGTGGCGGGAATGATATTGCCGGAATTGATGACGTAGCTCTCCAGACGGTAGGTCGGAGGCACCTGGAACGCGGCGGAGGCGATGATGGCTTCGAGTTCCTTGGCCTCGACGGTATCGTTGTTTGCGGCGAGGCGGGCGAAGGTCTCGTACACCTTGGCGGCGTCATCGTCGGCGAGATCGTAGCCGAGCTTCGCGGCGGCGCCCACAACTGCCGAAATGTCGTCGTGGACGGTGAGACAGATGTCCTGATGCTGATCCTCGTGCGTGCCGCCGAGAGTGCGGAAGGAATTGCTGCGCTTGACCTCGCACACGATCTTTATGCGGCTCACTTCCCTCTGGAGGGAGGTGGTGTTCACACCGCAATCCGCGCCGCAGGCTTCGGACTTTGCCTGAAGGATGTGGACGAAGCGTTTGAGGGAAGCTGTCGATTTATCGTAGGAGGATGTCTTTATTTCATCGGCGCCGGCCTTGACGGCCTCCACCGCACAGGCGTCGGCGAGGAAAAGGTCGTTGGAGCACCACACGCCGAGTTTCACAGCGTCGGGGAGCTGGCTTTTCGCGGACTTCACCGCGGCGGCGAACTCTTCGGGGAGGAGGTTTCCGGCCGTGTCACAGACCGTGACGGTCGAAGCTCCGGAGGCGGCTGCGGCTTTCAGAGCCTCGGAAAGGAATGCGGAATCCGCGCGGCTGAAGTCGCCGGCGATGAATTCCACGTCAGGGCAGAAGGTGCGGCATTTCGCGACACTTTCCGCGATGGTCTTGAGGATGGCGTCCGGCTTTTTGTGGCAGAGATACTCCATCTGGACGGTGCTCACGGGGAGGCAGACCTGCATTCTGGGGTGCTTCGCTTCTTTCAGGGCATCCCAGAGAACCTCAGCTCCGTCAGGGTCGGTGACGTCCACAGGCACGGCGAGAGTGCTTTGCGTGAGCGCTGAAGCAATGGACTTTATCAGGAGGGAATCCTGCTTGCCGGACTGTATGGGATCGACTTCTATGACGCTGACATTAAGAGAATCAAGTATCTTTGCGAGCTCAATTTTTTTCCGGAAGGAGAGGGCGGAATCCGCCTTCAAGTCCGTAAGCTTTATCGTGATGTCACTGACTGAGATCCTTCTTGCCATAATTTTCCTACTAACTTAGTTTAAGTTACAAATATACTTACTTTTTTGAAAAAATATCCGTGGGAAGGGGTTCTTTTATAATTTCAGGACGCTGACGGCCGGACACGAAAAAAGGGAAAGCTTAGCACATCGCACCGCTACGACCTCCTACCCTTGCTGCCTTCCGGCCCTGGGGGAGTTCAGAGGGAGCTGGTCGTGTACGACTTTCCCGCTGCAAA
>R03__coassemble_1989_pt1 | contig 8670 bp, 6 predicted proteins | sample R03__metabat2_low_PE_033 | metagenome-assembled genome bin R03
GCGACATCGGCCTGGCCGAAGAGGCCTACGAGGCCATGACCAAAACCGACTTCCCGAGCTTCGGATGGTGGGTGGAGCAGGGCGCCAAGACCACCTGGGAGCAGTGGAACGGCCGCGATTCGCGCTGCCACCAGATGTTCGGCGGCGCGCTTGTGTGGATGTACCGACGCATCTGCGGAGTCCGGACAGACGAATCCGCGCCCGGCTACAAGCACATCATCGTCAAGCCGACCCCGGTGGGTGACCTCACTTGGGCATCGTACGACACCCAGACTCCTCAAGGCACTCTGGCCGTCCGTTGGGACAGGGATGACACCGACTTCGTATTGAAAATCACTGTCCCCAAAGGTTCCACCGCCACGGTTTACATGCCCGACGGCTCCGCCCCCGTGGAACTGAACCCCGGCACAACAAGACTCAAAGCCCGTTTGAGCACCTTGTCAGATAATCCTCAGATTGCAGCAGTGCAACAGCTTGCACGCCGTACACTGGGCAGCAAGGCAAGCGGTATCGTCTTCTCTGAGATACCTTCCGACAGTCTGGATGTCTTCACCATCGAAAGCACGGAAGACGGCAAGATTCTTATTTCAGGAAACAATGCTTCGGCCATGTCGTGTGGCTTGAATCATTATCTCCGTTATTGCTGCGGCGTGGAAGTGGGGGTGGCTTGCCTGCGAAAAGTATGATCTGCCTGCGAAGTGGCCTGCCGTGGAGAATAAAATTACGGTGCCGGCACGGGTAAAAGACCGGTTCTTCATCAATTATTGTACATACGGCTATACTATGCCCTGGTGGGACTGGGCCGAGTGGGAGCATTTCATAGACTGGATGGCGCTCAACGGCGTGAATCTTACCCTTTCCATCACCGGACAGGAATCGGTATGGTATAAGGTGTGGACCGAAATGGGGATGACCGACGAACAGGTACGCTCCTATTTCACGGGGCCTGCCCATTTGCCCTGGCACCGTATGACCAATATAGACCACTGGGGTGGCCCGCTTCCGAAGAGCTGGCTTGACGATCAGGAAATGTTGCAAAAGAAAATAGTGGAGAGAGAGCGTTCGCTTGGCATCCGCACGGCACTTCCTGCATTCAATGGCCACGTGCCCGAATATCTTTGCGACATATACCCCGACGCCCCTATTTCGCATATCAAGCCCTGGGCGGGTTATACCGAGAAGGAGTCCCCCTGGTTCCTTGATCCGATGTCTGATTTGTATGGAGAAATCCAGAAAAAATTCATTGATATGCAGACCCGGATGTATGGCACCGACCATATCTATGGCTTGGATATTTTCAATGAAATTGCGCCTCCCTCCACCGAACCGGAGTATCTGGGCAGAGTCAGCCGTCAGATTTATGAGTCGATTGCCGCCGTCGACAAGGATGCGGTGTGGTTGCAAATGGGTTGGCTGTTCTACAATGACCGCGATCGTTGGACGCCCGACCGGGTCGAAGCTTATCTCACCTCGTTCCCTGCCGAAAACCAACTCATGATGGACTATTATGCCGAGCAGATTGAAGTGTGGAGGCTGCACAATAATTTTCACAATGTGCCTTTCCTGTGGTGTTATCTCGGCAATTTCGGAGGCAATTCTCATATGAGCAATACGCTTGACCGGGTGAATGAGCGCCTGGAGGCCGCGCTCGCCGAGACGGTTGTCGATGGCATCGGATGCACATTGGAGGGCTTTGACTGTACGCCTTATGCGCACGAATACACGCTTGAGAAGGCCTGGGATTTCGAGACCCACAAGGATTTGGACAAATGGTTCTCGCATTTGTCGGTGTTGAGGGGTGGCTGCGATGATCCCGCTCTGCAACAGGCTTGGGATATAGTGAAGCATGACATCAACACGCGGCACGAAGCCTCACAGATGTACGTCTGCGGTCGATTCGTGGGAGGCCTTGATGGACGTCCCCGCACCGACTGCCATCACAGTTACAAATTTACCGATGCGGACGAGGCGACGCTACGGAATGTTGTCTCTCTGATGCTCTCGTCTAAGGGAAAAGGCGACACTTTCGATTACGACCTTGTCAATTTCACGCGTCAATGGATGACGGCCCGCTTCTGGCAGATGGAGCGTGACTATAAGGCTGCCGCTGCCGAGGGTGACACTGCTGCGATGAAGAGCCATGCCGTCAGCATCATTTCCCTGATGGAGGATATGGACCATTTGCTGGGCTGCAGGGAGGAATTCCTGATGGGCAAATGGATCAGCGATGCCCGTGCCAAAGGCAATACCCCCGAAGAAAAAGATTATTACGAACAGAATGCCCGCAATCTGCTCTCTTCGTGGAGTATGGAAAACAATGACCCGCATCTGAACGATTATGCATGCCGTGAGTGGAACGGTCTGATAAAGGACCTCTATATTCCTCGATGGAAAGCATTTTTCGAGGCTCAGACGGCTGGCAATTTTGATCAAAAACCATTCTGGGACAATGTGCTCACGCCCATCGAAAGGGATTTCTGGCAGACCAACCGCAGCACTTATCCTGCGAAGGCTCGTGGTCAAGCCAGACGTATGTGCGCTACCGTCTTTAATAAATATCAAACAAACAACTTATGAATATGTCCAAATTTTTTCTTGCATCGGTACTGACTTTCTTGTGTGCTGTCACTGCTTTCGGCGCAGATGTGCCCAGGCCGGAATATCCCCGTCCGCAGTTCGAGCGGGCCGATTGGTTGAACCTAAACGGTGAATGGACCTACACGCTTGACCAGGCGGTGAGCGGTTGGGAGCGCGGACTGACTTCGTCCGGCGCTTTCGAAGGCCGCATTCTCGTGCCGTTCGCTCCCGAAAGCGAATGCTCCGGCGTGGCTCTGGACAACAAAGATTTCATCAATTGCATTTGGTATCAGCGCTCCGTCACCGTCCCTGAAGAATGGGCCGGTCGTGACATCCTGCTCAACTTCGGCGCCGTATATTATGTTTCGGAAGTCTATATCGACGGCCGTTTCGTCGCCCGTCATTTCGGCGGCAGCGATTCTTTCACCTTGGACATTACAGCGTTCGTGACCCCCGGAAAAACCCATTCTCTGGTGGTGAATGCCCGTAGCGATGTGCGCAGCCGTCTTCAGCCCGCCGGCAAGCAATCCTTGCGCCGGGGCAATTTCGAGTGTATGTACACCCGCACGACCGGCATCTGGCAGACCGTATGGATGGAAGCCGTCAGTCCGTGTGCTCTGGAAAAGGTCGTGACCCGCACGGATATCGACCGAAGTGAAGTCTTATTCACTTTTTACACGCGCAAGAATGTCGCTGGCGGCGGCGTGAAGGTGACGGTCAAAGACGGAAACAAGACGCTGCTCAGTCGTCGGACCACGCTGTCCAACGGTTCCATCTTGTCGCTGCCCATCAAAAATGCCCATCTTTGGAGCCCGGAAGACCCCCATCTCTACGATGTGATTTTTGAGGTGCTTGACGCTGAAGGCCGGACGGCCGACAGAGTGACTTCATATTTCGGCATGCGCAAGATTCACGCTGAAGCCGGGCGCATCTTTTTGAACAACCAGCCGTATTATCAGCGTCTGGTGCTCGATCAGGGCTTTTATCCTGACGGCATCTGGACGGCCCCGAGCGACGAAGCCCTCCGCCGCGACATCGAACTGTCGAAATCAGTCGGTTTCAATGGAGCCCGCCTGCATCAGAAAGTCTTCGAGGAGCGATTCCATTATTGGGCCGATCATCTGGGCTATCTGACTTGGGGAGAATTTCCCAGCTGGGGGCTCGATGCCAACGATCCGACAGCGGCCCGCAATTTCATCAGCGAATGGTGCCGTGTGGTCGAACGTGATTTGAACCATCCCAGTATCATCACCTGGACACCTTTAAACGAAGAGTTCTGGCCGGACGAAGTGCAGTATCCCCGTTTCATCGAAGACGTCTATGACGTAACCCGAGCGCTCGATCCCACGCGTCTGATCAATACGGTGAGCGGCGGCGTTCACATCAAAACGGATATCTGGACCTGCCACGATTACGAGCAGGATGCGGCTGCCCTGAAGCAACGGTTGTTGGACAATGGCATGCGCCCCGGACCGGCCCGTTATGCTTTGGAACATTACGTCGGCAATGTGGGCTTCAACCGCCCTGTGTGCAACGATCCGTATGAATTCAAGCCTTATGACGGCTCGATACCTTATATCATTGATGAGGTCGGCGGCATCCGTTGCATGGAGAGCAACCCGCCGTCGGATGGCAGTTGGGGCTACGGATCGGCTCCTCAGACCAATGAAGAATTCTATGCACGCCTGCACTCGCAGATTCAAGCCATCCTTGACATCAACGGAACCGTTTGGGGGTATTGTTATACGCAGCTGACCGACGTGCAGCAGGAGCAGAACGGCATTTTCTATTTTGACCGCCGCCCCAAATATGATGCGCAGCGTCTGCGTGCCATTTTTGCCATGCCGTTGCCTTAAATCCAAAAACCATTATGACTGCCATAGCCTTGATCATTGCCCTGTCAGGGGTCATCGCATCCGGACAAAACTCAGCAACAGACCAAACATTCCTTGCTGAGCGTACCGGCATGATGCAGACAACTGTAGCTGTCAACCCGGTTACCGACTTCGACTGTCCGGATCCCTCTCTGGTAAAGATAGGAGAATGGTACTATATGTTCGCCACCGGATATCCGATAAGGATCTATCGAAGCCGCGACCTTTGCAACTGGGCCTTTTACCGGAGCATGTTCCCGGTCCCAACATTACTCCACATACATTTTCAGGCCAAGGCAGTCAAGGACCTTCAACAGAGTGCTCAGCGAAGGATTTCCCGTGCCGCGTTCCATTGCGACAAGTGTGTTGATGCCGACACCGGCCAAGTCGGCCAGAGTCTGCTGGGAAATGCCCAGTTTTTTCCTTCTTTCGGAAATTTGTTTGCCTATCTTCTCCATTTCAGAAGTGTTTTTCTGTAATTGTAAGCAGAAAGATAACTCTCCTGCAGGTGCTCCGGAAGAGCACTCTCGCGAATCAGTCTTTCAGCCTCCGGATAGTCTGCGCAGAATCGGTCCAGCTCAGACCTTATCAGCTTGTCTGGAAGGCCGATGCGCTTCCCGAATTCTTTGAAAAGTCCTCCATCAACACTGAATGTATCAAGGCGTTCCGGCATTCCTTCCCTGAGAAGGCCTTTTTTCAAGGCAAAGATTGACGGCCATGCAAGATGGAGCGAGGTGTTCAACAGGTCATACGCGGGAGAGAGTCGATAATCTCCCGGCTCATACTCAAGCAAAGTAAAGTTTTTCAAGTGAGCATCGTCATTCAAGGTCAGGAAGTTATACACTACGACTCTAAAGAATTTCAGCACCTCGACCTTGGAGGACTTTGTATGGTCGGCTATCAGTTTCGAACATTCCTCATAACTGAGGATATTGTACTTGTAATCCTCGCCACCATTGGATTTGCCGAGACCTGCAACCGAGGCCAGATCCTCCATAGCCCTTTTGCGCCCGTCCGGCATTACGTCAAAACGTTTTGTCACATATACATAATCCCCGTTCCCCAAGGTGCACAACCCGTTTTCAGCTGTTTCTATCTTGTAAATGCGTGAAGCCATCTGCATGGTCAGATATTCATTTGCCGGGCAGTGTTTCCTGTCAAGGATATGGGCGGCGGTAGGCGCCGGCTTGGCTATGTAATCCCCTTGCCGGCCCTCGGGAGTCAGTCTCAGACTCCCTCCGTCGGATATCATTGAGTACTTCGGCTGTACGCCCGATATGGAGATTCTCCCCGAGCCTTCTTGGATTTCACGCTGCACTTCTCTGTTAGAGTCAAACGAATCATAAGGAAGCCGGGATGATATGTGATATTTGTCGAAAAGAGTCTTCATATCGCTTTCACAGTTACTGCCCCCGGAGTGTCATAGGTGGCTGTTTCCAGCAGAAATCCGAAATCATCATTCTCGTCTATCTTCAGGTAGGATGCCTGCATCTTTCTATTCTCGCCTTCAGTAAGCATATTTGAGAAAAAGGGAAAAAGAAATTCCGATGAGTACTTCTTTCGGCTTTTGGGCATGGCAAAACAGACGGCAGGAAGCCCCGGATCTTCAAAATAATCCTTGTCGTACTCAAAGGTGTAGTTCTTGCGCCCATTTTCCTTTAAAGTACCGGCATAGACGCCATGAACATAAACATTACATTGTCTCATAATTTCCAATATATTGTGAATGCCCCGCAAATATATTACAGAAAAGTTGCAAAAACAAGCAGAATTAACAATATACTGTGACGCGTGCGGGCATGTCGAGATGCGGTCATATGTGTTGATTTTGGATAGAAATTACATATCTTTGTGAAAACTAGACCACATACTGAGGGTATTATAATCTTTTATATATATGATTAAAAGAATTTTGCTTCTGTCCGCGACTTTGGCCCTGATGTGTTGCTGTACACGGTCCAAGGCCCCAAAATTCGATTACAATGTCTGCGCTTTCGTGTGGCCTTCCTGTCACGACGATTCTCTCGGCCGCGCCAATTGGGAAGAAGGTATCGGTGAATGGGAAGTCATCAAGAAAGGCAACCCCCGCTTTGAAGGACATTATCAGCCCAAAGTACCTCTATGGGGTTACGAAATGGACAATGACCCCGTTGTCGTCGAAAAATGGATTAATACCGCTCTCTCCTACGGAGTCAACACCTTTGTGTACGATTGGTATTGGTTTGATCACTACCCCTATCTGGAGAGCGCCCTTAATGACGGTTTCCTCGGTGCACCCTCCAATGAGAAGATGAATTTCTTCATCATGTGGGCAAACCACGACGTGAAGCACAACTATTGGAACTACCACAAGTGGAAGGATGACGAATCTATTCTCTGGACCGGTGCCATCGACCCCGAAGATTGGCCGATTATAGTAAACCGTGTGATTACGCAATATTTCCACCGGCCCAATTATGTGAAAATCGACGGCAAGCCCGTATTTGCCATCTTTGATGTTCCGAATTTCATAAAAAGTTTTGGGACCGCCGAGGCTGCTAAGGAGGCGATGCAGTATTTCCGCGACGAGGTGTGCAAAGCCGGATTCCCCGGCCTTCATTATATGATGATGTGCGGCGGATTCTTCGGCTATGATGACAACACTCGCCGATGGGTGGCCCAAAACTCAATCCTCGGCCCGGACAGCTGGGCCTGGTACAATATGGGAGGGTTCGACTGCGATTATCTGCGATATTGCGAAAATGCAAAGCAAATCCGCGAATCGTGGGAAGGGAAGCTGGATTTCCCCATGTTTCCGACTGTTTCCATAGGCTGGGACGACAGCCCCAGATTCCCCGCCGAAGGGCCTCAGGACGTGACCAGATTCCATTGTACCCCCAAGGTGTTTGAAAATTATCTGCGTGACGCCAAGACCTATGCCGACGAGCACGCCGCAACGCAGCCGAAATTTGTCTTCATCAACGCCTGGAACGAATGGGTCGAAGGCAGTTATCTTCTCCCTGACAAACTCAACGGCTATGGCTATCTTGAGGCCGTGAGGAATGTTTTCGGTGGGGTTCCCTTCATGCCTTATCCTCAGCAATGATCCACTCCTCGAAGGTGCGGGTCTCGGTTGAGAAACCGATGCCGATCTTCACGACCTTCTTGCCCTGATTTTCGTAGGGGAGGGCGTAATTTAGGTCGTTTATCTGCTTCATCGCCTCGGCGGCGGAGCCGTCAAGTTTGATTTCATAGACGTACACCGTGTCGCCAAGGAACATTATCACGTCAGGCCTTCCCACGGCCTGAGGGACCTCGGTGTAGAGCTGGACATTCATAAATGAGAAGGCCATGAAGAAGAGCCTCTTGTAGTAGAACTCCATCTGCTCGGCGGTCTTCAGGACAGTGTCCTTGTTCTCGGGATAAGGGATGCTCGCGAAGAAGGACTTCAGGGCGAGAAGAGCACCCTCAATGTCGTTCTTTATGATGGCCTTCTTGAAGCGGATGGCCATATCGTTCATCGCAAGTTCGCTGGTCTTGAAGTTCAGAGGCATAAGATTCTCCATCAGTCCCACTTTGACTTCGCCGTTCGGGATGCCGAGAGTGTAGCTCTCGGAGTCGAAGTCATAGTCCTTGATGGTGATATAGCCCGCTTGATAAAGAAGCGGGATGGCATTGTCCATCGCCTCCGTCGGACGGTCGAAGGATGATTCCGCGGCCTGCACGCCATCCACGTCGCTAAGGTCCGTGCCGAAACTCATTATTATGCGGGCAAGGCTTGCGGAATGACCGGTTGAAAACCAGAAATTGCCCAGTTTCCTCTGCAGCATCGCAGTCAGCACACTGAAAGGATTGTAGATGTCGGTCTTTGCAGAAGAAAAATGATATCCGTCATATTTGTCCTTTACCTTCTGCTTTGCCCACTCGACAGGTTTCTTGTAAATTTCAGCTATCTGGGCTATTTCCTCCTTGAAATTGTCATAAACTTCATCTTCCGTCAAGCCGCGGATGGCCTCGTATTCGGGCATAAGCGACACGTTGATGAGGTTGTTGATTGTCGAGAATATGCTGAGCTGGCTGAACTTTGTGATGCCCGTGATGAAGACATAGTGCAAATATGCGTCACTCTCCTTGAGAGGGGTGTAGAACTCCTTCAAGATTCTTCTGACTTCTTCCAGAGGTTCCGGCTTGTCGAGGTAGTTCAGAAGCGGAGCGTCGTATTCGTCGAGGATGATGACGG
>R03__coassemble_2007_pt1 | contig 8621 bp, 7 predicted proteins | sample R03__metabat2_low_PE_033 | metagenome-assembled genome bin R03
TATATTTTCCGATGATATTGACTCTCCTAACTCCAAATTGAGGCAATCTTTATGCTCTATTTCATAAAAAACGCGACTGTAGTAAACGAAGGAAAGGCCTTCGGGAGTGACGTGCTCATTTCCGGAGGAAAAATCGCCGGTATAGGGCCGGGGCTCCCCGAGGGAAGCGCAAGGGTTATCAACGCGACCGGAAAATATCTCATTCCGGGAGTCATAGACGAGCACGTGCATTTCCGCGAGCCGGGTCTGGAGCACAAGGCGGACATATATACGGAGAGCCGCGCCGCAGTGGCCGGAGGCGTCACCTCCTTTATGGATATGCCGAACACCGTTCCGCAGACGACCACGCGTGAACTCCTTGAGCAGAAATTCAATCTGGCCTCGGAAAAATCGCTTGCAAACTATTCTTTCTACATCGGCGCCACAAACGACAATCTGGACGAAATCCTCGGGTGTGATTTCAGCCAAATCTGTGGCATCAAACTCTTTATGGGCTCGAGCACGGGCAATATGCTCGTAGACAATTCAGACGCGCTCGAGGCCCTTTTCCGCGAGGCGCCCTGCCTCATAGCGGCCCACTGTGAAGACGAGCGGACCATCAAGCGAGAGGCAGACCGTGTCCGCACCCTCACAAAGCACACCGCAAGTGCGTCAATCCATCCCGATATCCGCACCGCCGATGCCTGCTACCGGTCATCCTCGCGTGCCGTGGAACTTGCAGCCAAAACCGGCGCACGCCTGCATATACTCCATATCTCCACCGAAAAGGAACTTTCCCTCCTGCAAAACGGCATCCACCTGGAGCAGAAAAAGATAACGGCCGAGACCTGCCCGCATTATCTGACTTTTGACGACAAGAACTACGACACGATGGGCTTCAAGATCAAATGCAACCCGGCCGTCAAATCAAAAGCAGACAAAGAAGCCCTGCTAAGGGCCCTTGGAGACGGCCTCATCGACACAATAGGCTCCGACCACGCCCCGCATCTGAGCGAGGAGAAATTCACTGACGATTATTTTACCAGCAAGTCCGGCTTCCCGTCAGTACAGCACACGCTGCAGCTGATGACGGACATCGCCTCCGAAGGATGGATCAGCATACCGGAAATGGTGCGCCTGATGTGCCACAATCCCGCCACGCTGTATCGCATAGACCGCCGCGGATTCATCCGCGAGGGATATTTCGCGGACATAGTCATCCTCGATCCCGGGCAGAGCGAAACCGTTGCCCCGGAGTCCGAACTCACAAAATGCAAATGGTCCCCCTACGAGGGCAGGACCTTGAAATCCAAAGTCACACACACCTTTGTAGGAGGAAATCTTGTATACGAAAACGGAGTCTTCCACGAAGGCACCCGCGGAGAAAGACTGCGCTTTTACAGCAAAATCTGAGAAGAGTCGGAGTGCAACATCGCCACGCTGATGGCGTAGCCGCCTTCGGGATACCTTTCCGTGCGAAAGTCCGCCACAGCGCCGCGAAGTACCTCCTTCATATCATCTTTCACGCCCTCCCCCGTCATCTTCAGGAAACTCTCCTTGAGGGTCCATAGGACGGCGAATTCCATCTGCGGAGAGTCCGAGTCCAGAACCCGCTCCAACTCCTGCGGGCTCAGCACCGCACGGGCGAATTCCGGGTCGAACTGAGCCTCCTCCACGTCAATTCCGACAGGACGGTCGGAGACAGCGCAACATATGCACCTACGGCAGTGGCTTATATTGAAATGAATCTCGGGATGCCCTGCGAGAAACGGCTTTCCGAGCGGAGAATACCCGAACTGCAAGGGACCCTTTATACCAAAATCCCACTCCAGACCCTCTGCGAGCAGGCAAAAGGCCTGAGCGCAAAGGAATCTGTCAAGCGGGAATTTGTAGGAAAGTGCTTTCTCCAGTCTCCAGGCCGGAAGTCGCTTCAAAAGATCCTGAAGTGCCTCGTCCTCTATCACAGGAGGCACATCGAGACGATATATCCGACAGGACGGAGCCATCCTTATCTTTAAATGTACTTGCCGCTGTCGGAGTCGACGTACATAGTGGCGGCTGCGTGACGGCGGAGGATCGTGGCGGGGCAGACTTCGCTGATCGGGCCCTCGACGGTCGCTTTCACGGCGTCAGCCTTGGTCGCGGCCGGGACGATGCAGAAGAGGCGGTCGCAGGCGAAGAGCGTCGGGCAGGTCAGAGTAAGAGCGTACTCAGGCACGTCCTCGAGCTTCTCGAAACAGCCGTCGTGCACCTGCTGCGTGCGGCACTTCAGATCCAGATCCACCTTCTTGATCTTCACGGGATCGTTGAAATCCGCCACGTGGGGGTCATTGAAAGCGATGTGGCCGTTTTCGCCTATGCCCATAAGGCAGACGTCGATATGGTGGGCGTCAAGAATACCGTTGTAGTCGGCGATGGCCTGCTCGGGAGTCTTCTGCGAGCCGATGAAATCCACGGATGCGAAGGGGACCTTGTCAAAAATGGCACGACGCAGAAAATTTCCGAATCCTGCAGGATGGTCGGCGGGGAGACCCACATACTCATCCATATGGATGGCGTGAACCTTTGTCCAGTCGATGCCGGGAGCGGCAGAGAGAGTCGCGAGGAACTCGTTCTGAGAGGGAGCGGCGGCGAAAATGGCCCAAAGCTCACCCTTCTCGGCGATTGTCTTTCTGAAAAACTCGGCGGCTTCGTTGCCGGCGGCTTCGCCCATCGCGGGGCGCGTATCGAACTTTTTGACTGTGAGGTTGTCGACCTTGAATTCTTTTACGAGCATAATATCGAAGGTTTTATTTCTGTTTTTTCCAATAATTGATCTTGTGTCCCCAGAAAGCGTAGAAAACCATATACGCGAATGCGGGGATGAGGATCCAGTATCCCAGCTGCTGGGAGGCGGTGGCGTCCACGATGGAGGCTCTGATAAGAGGGAAGATGGCGCTTCCGCACAGAGCCATCACAAGTATGGCGGAGCCGATGTTCGTCCACTTGCCGAGGTCGTGGATGGCCAGAGGCCAGATGCCGGCGTAGATGACGGAGTTGGGGATGCCCAGAAGCACGAGGCACCATACGGCCTTTGAGGGCTCGAGCAGCATCACCAGACAGGAGAGGATCAGTCCGAGGGCGGTGCATATCTTCAGCGTGGTCTGCTGGCTGAGGTACTTGGGGATCAGGATGATGCCGAGCAGGTATCCGAAGAGCGTGCAGGCGAGCGTCATCGAAGGGAAGATCGTGGTGTTTGCGGCGCCTGCCTCCTCGGCGAAGCCGATGATGGTGTTCACACTCAGAGCCTGGGTGCCGAGATGGCAGAACAATGCCAGCACGCCGAGCACGAGGTACGGATACGCAAGGATGGACTTCCGGCCTTCGGCGGGAGCGTCGCTCTTGGAGGAATCCTTTGCAGGATTGATGTCCTTGATGGCTGATTTATAGAAGATTACGCCAAATATCACGAGAAACACTCCAAGCACGAGATAGGGAGGGATCACTCCGTGCAGGAGGTCGCTCAGCGCCGCTTCCTTGGCGTCGCCTGCGAGGCTGCCGCTCTGGATGAGATCCATCTTCTCCTTCTGGGGCTTGATCACAAGCGCGGAGAAGATGAGCGGGGAGATGATGCCGGCGAACTTGTTGCAGATGCCGCAGAGGCTGATGCGTTTCGCCGCGCTCTCGATGGGACCGATGATGGTCACGAAAGGATTGGCGACTGTCTGGAGCACGGCAAGGGCGGTGCCCATAGTGAAGAGCGCCACGAGGAAGAGATTGTACTCCCTTGTCAGGGCCGCCGGCGTGAAGAGAATCGCGCCGAGGGCGAGGATCCACAGGCCTATCATCGCTCCCTTCTTGTAGCCGACCTTCGAAAGGAGGGCGGACGCGGGAACGGTCATCACCAGATAGGCGATATAGAAGGCGAATTGCGCCAGATAGCCCTGAACTTCACTTTTGAGCTGACAGGCGACTTTGAAATAAGGGACCAGGATGGAGTTCACCCAGGTCACGAGCCCGAACACGAAGAACAGGGCGCACAGCATCACCATCGAAAGGATGTACTGTTTCTTGTTGGAGTCACTCATATTTTTTGGAATTTAACATTTATCGCAGTGCGTCACAAAGATAGTGAAAAAAATCCCTGTTGTCCGCACAAATGTAATACATTGTCCTGGCGGCGGCGCGGCTGAAGGACTTGCAATAGCGCAGGTAATACTCCGGGCGGTCTTCCGGCGGCTCCCCGCTGCCCATCCAGTCCCATCCGGACTCCGCAAGGTCCACGACCACTATCTTGTGGGCTGTCATTTCGCTCCCGCTCCGGCGTCTGACGTTCTGGGACATCGAAAGAGCTTTTTCAAAAATCATCGGTGAGGCGACAGACGAGCCCACCGATAGATACACTCCCCCTTCCAGACCGTAAACGCTCTGCACGAACTGCAGAAAATCAGCCTCTGCGGCCTGTCCGACCGCGCCAAACGAGCAGGAAGGGTCGGCGAAAATATCGTCCAGACCGAACTGCGGATGGATGGTATAGGGGATCCCGGCCTTGCAGCAGGCGAAGGCTATGCTTTTGTCAAGCCGGGGGAATTCTATTTCAATTTTTCCGGAAGGAAGGCCCAGTTCCGCCATCTTGCCCAGAAGGCGGGCGGAGGCGGCGGCCCTGCCAGACTCGGAGACATCAAGCATTTCTGCCCTCAACACGCACTCCGGCGGAAGTTCGATGCAGCCGGCACGCATAGCTTCAGCGACGCTCTCCCCTATCCCGAGACCGGCGCGTGCGCCGCACAGGATGGCAAGATTGACGTGCAGAAAAGCATCCTGCGCAGTCCCGCGGGCGACGGTCCAATCGTCCACGATGGACGAGAATGTGCTGGCAAGGTGCGTGAATACGCCGTCCTCCACCAGAGATATCACCGTCGGGGCGAGGCCGTTGGGGATGAGGTCGGAGCCGAACGTCAGCATTCTGGACGCACCCGAAGCGCAGGCTTCCCGAAGGTCCCGCGCAGTCCTGATTATGGCTTCTTCCCTGCTTATCATTTTCCGGACATTTCAATCAAAACGTGATACAAATTCAGAAGGAAGGCACGGTTGTCCATCTGCAGGAACTCCAGCGACGCGGGAGAGCCCTGCGAGAAAAGCGGCATCTTCGCCACCTCGCCGATATCGACGACACAGACGTGCGCCCCCGAAAATCCCGGGGCCATAGCGGCGCAGGCCTTGCTGAAAAGCATCGGCGACATCACGGCGGATCCGAGCGAAAGGTACACCCCTCCCCCGTCGAGCCCCGAGAAAGAGCGCAGGAAGGTCCTGTAGTCATATTCGGCCGCCTGCGCGATGGCGCCGCCGCAATTGAGATGGTGCGTATAGATTATGTCGTGCCCGAACATAGGATGGTCCGTGGAAGCCGTGCCCAGAGCGTACGCCCCCGCCTGAAGGCTGTACTTCGCGTACGGGACCTTCATCGGAAGCCACCCGGGCTCGAGGGAACCCCTGCGGATCACTTCGGCGAAATCCAGGGCGGACGCGGCCCTGCGGAGGTCGGAAGAAGAGGACACCGCCACGAAGAGTTCTTCCACGGAAGGAATCATTATCCCTTCGTCGCAGATGGCTTTCCCCACTGCCGCTCCGTAGCCGAGCCCCTGATATGCGCCTGCGGCAATGGCGACATTGAGGTAGAAGCCGGTTTCCTCCCACGTGCCGAAACGGCCGAGGGGAAGATTGTCCCGCACCGATTCGCTGCTCTGGCCCAGAAAGGCGAACTCCCAGTCGTGGATGATGCCGGCTCCGTTGGTCGCGACGTGCGTCAGGAAGCCGCGGCGCAGATACTCCACCATCAGCGGTCCCAGACCGTTCTTGATCGAATGTGCCCCGAAAGTGAGCATCACGCTGCGTCCCCCGCTTCGGGCATCGAGGATGCGGCGCGCGACCGCCTCCAGAGCTTCCTTCTGAGTGGAAGCGATCTCGAAGTCGGGAGCGTCCGTCCGCACGAAACTTTCGGCGATGCGCACTTTGTTTTTGCGCTCGCCCAAAGGTCCCTGCAGGATCCTGCTTCTGTCAAATTTCTCGAAGGCCATTATCTGTCCAGAAGGAATGAAATTATCTTGTCATATTCGCGGAAATCCGGCACGAGCAGGTCCGCTCCGGCTCCGAGGAGCCGTGAATGCTTGGATTCGTTCCAGCCGCTGCGGCGCACCTCGTCGCTGAGCACTCCGAAGGCAAGGGCACCGCTGCTGCGGGCTTCCCTCATCTCCACGGGACCGTCGCCGAATATCACCAGCCGCTCCATATCCACGCCCTCGGAGCGCAGGATGCCTCTGAGCACCTGCCTCTTGGGGTCGTTTTTCACGTCTCCGACGGATCCGAATATGCCTCCGGTGAAATAAGAGGCATAACCCAGAAGGGCGGCTTCCTTGCGGACGTCGTCCCGGTCCGTGCCGCTCGCGAGATAGACCTTCACTCCCCTCTTCGACAGGCCCTCCAGAAGGGCGATGCTCCCTTCAATGGTCGCATCCACGGGCCTGAGCTCCCCGCTGCGGGCCATCTCGAGACGACGTGCCATATGCTCCATCAGGGCGTCATTGTATATTTTCTTGTACTCCTGCGCGCTTTTCACTTCGCTCTCGGGGACGATGCCCCAGGCGCGGACCTCCGAGACGAGCATCACCATCTGGCAGATGGTCTGGATGCCGGTGGTCCTGGTGATGAAGGCGCGGCAATGGGCGCGTATCTTTTCCGTTTCCTCCGCTTCCGTCTCCTTTCCTCCGGTGATGGCATCGATCATACATTTCTCCATCACCTCCTCCCATCCTTCCCTCAGGACGGAAATCGTGCCGTCGTGGTCGAAGACAGCATACTCCACGGCGGGACGGCGCCTGAGCTCCTCCAAAGGGGTGATGACCTCCATAGTGAAAGGCGCTGCCGTGCGGAAGGGGGCGGCGTCAGAGTTGTAAAGATAATCGCATTCGCCCAGCAGGGACAGGAGCTCCTGCGGGGAGGCGGTGCCGGTCTGGTGGAGCTTCTGCACCGTCACGCCGGCGACTCCGTTGCCGAAATGCAGGGCCTCGCCAAGGCTCAACCCCGATGCGAGGGAAGCCGCGAAACCGGAGAAGAAGCTGTCCCCCGCACCGACGGTATCCAGCTCGCACATAAAGGAGATGCCTTCTGCGAGGGCGAATTCACTTCCGTCGAAGGCTATTGCGCCCTTTTCGCCACGGCTGACGATCACGGGGTCACCCACATTCGAGTAGAATTTTTCCGTCAGAGGACGGAGTTCGTCAAGAGGGAGGTCGCTGTGCATAGGGTCAAGCCTGATGCCGCACAGCGCAGCAAGTTCGTGCGTGTTGAGTTTGTGCCACATTCCGCAGAAACGGTGCTGGATGGTGCGCGCATCGACGATGAATTTCACCTTAGGGTGCGCCTTCGCAAGGGCGTTCAGCCCTTCGATGACGCGATCCGTGTAGATCGAGCCTTCCAGCTGCTGGTTTATCATCACCACATCTGCGCTTTCGAGGGCCGCCTCCACTTCTTCGAGCAGCCTTTGCTCCGTCTGCGGGGCGATGCTGTTTCCAAGGCCAAGGTCAATCCTTTCCTGCTCCACCGCATCCAGCAGGGGCTTCATATACGTCGGAGTGGCCCAGGACTCCTTCTGGACAATGAGAGGGCTCACTCCGGGGTGGGCTTTTTCCAGAAGGCTCTGCATTTCCTTTCCGAACATATCGTCCCCGATCACGCCCACAGGGATCACCTTCCCGACTCCGAGGGCGCAGAGGTTGGCAAAGACATTGCCGGCGCCGCCGAGCGAATCGGTCATTTTCTGCACCCTTCGGACCATCAGGCCGGTCTCGAGAGACGGCTCCAGGTCTTTGCTGCAGATATGATAATAAACGTCAAGACAGAAGTCTCCCACGAGAACAACTGTCTTCGAGGGAGCGCCCTCAAGGGCTTTTTTTGCGGAATCAACTATCTGGCTGCGTGTCATTTCATCATTATTTTATGCCTTTCCAGGATGAGGGGACCGGCGCGGTGATGTCCATTTCTGTTTTTTTTACGGGGTGGGTGAACCGGATATTGCGTGCGTGCAGGCAGATGCCGCCGTCAGGGTTCGAGCGCGGAGCGCCGTACTTGAGGTCACCCTTGATGACGCAGCCCATATGGCTGAGCTGGCAGCGTATCTGGTGGTGCCGGCCGGTGAGAAGTTCCACCTCGACGAGATGATAACGGTCCGTGGAGTAGAGGAATTTGTAATTGAGCTTGGCAAGTTTTGCTCCGGGGACACTCCCCCGGGTCACATAGGACTTGTTCTGCTTCTCGTTTCTCACGAGCAGGTCCTCCAGATGACCTTCCGGCTCGGCAGGAGCGCTGCAGCACAGAGCCCAGTAAGTCTTGTGGATCCCGGACGTACGGAACATCTCGTCCAGCCTCGAGAGAGCCTTGCCGGTCTTCGCGAGTACGCAGATGCCGCTCACAGGCCTGTCCAGGCGGTGCGGAATGCCCAGAAAAACCTTGCCCGGCTTCTCGTCCCGCTGTGCGATGAAGGCCTTGAACGCCTCGCACAGACACTCGTCTCCGGTCTTGTCACCCTGGGTGATCTCCCCTACTTTTTTGTTCACGACAAGGATATGATTGTCCTCATACAGGATCCTGCTCTCAAGATCGCCGTA
>R03__coassemble_2038_pt1 | contig 8548 bp, 7 predicted proteins | sample R03__metabat2_low_PE_033 | metagenome-assembled genome bin R03
GCAATGCTCAGGCCGGCGTGGCAGGCGAAAAGGTTGTCTCTGACCTTCCCTTCGTAGGGACCTAAAAAACCTTCGCAGGCGTGGTTCGCAATGATGCGTCCCTCCTTCCTGGTGGCAATGATGAAATCCATCAGAGACCTGTATTCCTGAGATTCGAGCTTGAGGTCCTGCCCGCCGGCGGCCCTGCCGGCAGAGAAAATCGTGAAAAGCCGCCACCGCTTCACGCCAAGCGAAATGAGGAGTTCCTTGAGTTCCGGAAGGGCGGCGAGGTTCCTGCGGTTCACGCAAGTGACTACGTCAAAGCCGAAATCCGGCTCCACGGCAAGCCTTTCGATGGCGCGTACGGCGCATTTGAAGGATTCCGCACTTCCTCTCAGCCAGTTGTGATCCTCCTCCAGACCGTCGAGGCTGATGGTGCAGGAGCGCATCCCCGCGCCGAGCAGTTCGTCGATTTTTTTCTCCGTCATAAGGCGGCCGTTGGAAACCATACCCCAGGGGTATTCCAGATCGTACATACGCCTGCCGCAGCGGGCAATGTCATCGCGCATCAGGGGCTCCCCTCCGGAAACGACGATACTGATATGGTGCGGGTCATACACGTCCTTGATACGCAAAAGCACTTTTTCAAAATCTTCGAACGGCATATCTCGCTGCGTGGCGCCGGTGCGGCAGTCGCTCCCGCAGTGCCGGCAGGAAAGGTTGCACCTCAGGGTGCATTCCCAGAAAAGCTGGCGCAACGGATGGCGCCGAGCCTCGTCACGGACGATGGCAGCGAACATATCAAGCCCTATTTTCTGTTTCAACGACAGGCTGTTCATTGTTTTCCGGTGTTTTGCATTCTATGCAAATTTATCTAATTTTGCGTTTATTATGAAATATAAATCTCTCGTATTGTCACTCTTCCGATGGGTCCTGTCAATTCTTGGACTCGCCTCCTTCACTTCCTGCGGGGACGTCAGGGTCGAAGTGATGTACGGACAGCCGTCAATGGACTTTTCCGTATCTGGAAAGGTCAAGGATGTGAAAGGCTGCCCGATAAAAGGGATCGAGGTTACTCCCGCAAGTGAATATTATGTTTATATCCCGTCCAAGATCACGACTGATGAAAACGGCGCTTTCCTGGTGGCGGGATCGGCCTGGCCGGAGGAGACGATCGATCTGGTCTTCACGGACGTGGACGGAGAAGAGAACGGGGGTGAATTCAAGACAAAGGAACAGCAGGTAAAACTCACTCAGACCGAAAAATCCGACAACGCCTGGTACCGGGGAGTATTCGAGGCCACGGACGTGAACGTCACGATGGAGAGATAGTTCTGAGTAATATTTTATAAATCAGAAAGATACGCAAAAGCGGTCCGGCCGAAATGGCGGACCGCTTTTGCGTAATGCATTTATTTACTGCAATTTACAAAGAACGCAGTTTCTGACGATTTTCTAGAGGTTGGGATTCATCGTCTTCCAGTCCTCTACTGCAGGGACGATGCCGAGGGAGATGATCTCGTCACGCATCTTGCAGAGGTGCTCGTAGGAAGCCTTGAGGTCAGCCATCTCAGCCTCAGTGCCGGTGGGAGCGGTGAAATGTACACCGGTAGCGTCGATCACTGAAGGCATAGCCATCATCACGTTTTTGAAGCCGCACTTGTCACAATTGACATAGCAGCCTGCGGGCCAGTTGAACTCGGCGCCGCCCATCGCGGCCTCGATCATCTTCACGGCCTGATATGCAGGGCTCTGGAAAGAGCTGCGGCCACGGAGCTTGATGATATTGGAACCGCCCTGTATAGTGTTGTGCTTGATCTCAGCCCACTTGTCAGCGGGGATGTTGAAATCTGCAAGAGGCTTTCCGTCCACGGTGACCTTGCTTGCAAAAACTGCCATAGCCTCGCCGTGTCCGCCGTAGGTACGGGCGTTCTCGACCTTGTACTGGGCCACACCGCACTCCGCTGCGATAGCCTCCTGGAGACGGGTGCTGTCGAGGGCTGCGAGGGAAGTGAGCTGGTCGGGCTTCAGACCTGAGTGGATGAGAGCGGTCAGAGCGGTGACATCAGCGGGGTTGAAGATGACCACCACGTGCTTCACGTCGGGGCAGTACTGCTTGATCTTGTCGCCGAAGTCGGCTGCGATCTGGCAGTTGCCTTTGAGAAGATCCTCGCGGGTCATACCCTCCTTGCGGGGAGCACCGCCGGAAGAGATGATGTACTTTGCACCGGTGAATGCTTCCTTGGGATCCACGGTGTAGGTGACATTGGCGCCTTCGAAAGCGCAATGGCAGATCTCCTCGTAAACTCCGTGAACACCGGGCTCGTAGATGTCATAGAGGCAGATGTTGGGGGTAAGACCGAGCATAAGGGCGCTCTGGACCATATTGGAGCCGATCATTCCGCCGGCGCCGACAATGGTCAATTTCTCATTTGTCAAAAATTTCATGGCTATAAACTATTTTGAATTATATGTTTTTCGTTTCGGGAATGCAAAGATAGCAATTTCATTCGATATTTTCGTAGTTATCAAAAAATCACTATATTTGCACCGTTATAAATTTTTTATGGCACTATTTCTCACAAAGGACCTCGATGACCCTTCGCGATCGCGATTGGGCGTGTGGCAGATAACTGAAAGCGAAGCCGAGCTTCGCGCAATGACGTCGATTCCTTCCGACGAACTGGAGGAAATATCCTATATCAAAAGCGAATCACTCCGCAAGCAGAAGCTCGCGGTCAGGGCTCTTTTGGACGCTCTCTTCGAGGAGAAGGTGTACCTTTCACACCACGACAACGGCAAGCCCTATATCGAAAACTGCGTAACAAATATCAGCATCACGCACACGGACAAATACGTCGCCGTCATTCTGAATGACAACGAAGACGTGGGCATAGATGTGGAGTCTCTGGACCGCGATTTCTCCGTTGTAGAGAAAAAAGCCCTTTCAGAGGACGAGATAGACGACCTCGAGGACGACGAGAGCCGCAACGAGCAGCTCGCCATCTACTGGTGCGCCAAAGAAGCCATCTACAAGATGCTCGGCCAATACAATGTCGATTTCGCGGAGCAGATCGAGATCGACCGCTTCCGTCCAAAAGATGACGGAGAGCTTGAAGCCACATTCGAAGACAAGGACGGATTTGAAGAGGAGATGGACCTTCAATACATCACTTTCGACCGCCACGTCCTCGTCTGGGTAGTCGGGTCATAAAATCATCTGTTTTTTCTGAAAAAATTTATCCAGATTGGAATAGTTCCAATCTGGATTTTTTTGTTTATTGCTGCTATTCAACGAGTTAACAAAGTTGTAAAACTTTTGTTGATAACTTTAATTAAGCATTTACTCTCCTTTTGATTTTTATTAATCTATATTTGTACCCGCACTAAAAATCAACAACTAACTACCCAAGCCGAAAAGTCGCCATGGTAAAGAATGTCAGGAAACGCGACGGACGCATCGTCGAGTTCAACAACCAGAAAATTGTCGCCGCCATCCTCAAGGCAATGGCCGTCACAGACGCAGGAGAGGACATAGTCCTCGCCGCACAGATCGCTCACAACATCTCCAAGAACGGGATGGAAGAGATGAGCGTGGAGGAAATTCAGGACTGCGTGGAAATGGAGCTGATGAACAGCCCCCGCAAAGAGGTCGCAAAGCGTTACATCGCATACCGCAACCAGCGAAACCTCGCCCGCAAGGCCAAAACCCGCGAAATTTTCCAGGAGATCATCGATGCCCAGGCCAATGACATCACCCGCGAAAACGCCAATATGAATGCCGACACCCCCGCCGGCATGATGATGAAGTTCGCCTCCGAGTCCACCAAATCCTATGTGGACGAGTGCCTTATCGCAGAGGAGGTCCGCGATGCCGTAAAGAACGGCTATATCCACATCCACGACAAGGACTAGTACCCCACGAAGTCCCTCACCTGCATCCAGCACCCTCTGGACAAGATCCTCGAGCACGGACTCAAGGCCGGCCACGGCGAGTCCCGCCCGGCGAAGAGGATCGAGACCGCGGCCGTGCTCGCCTGCATCTCGATGGAAACCGTCCAGAATGAAATGCACGGCGGCCAGGCCATCCCCGCATTCGACTTCTATCTGGCACCGTTTGTCAGAAAGACCTTCGTGGAAGAGCTCAAGAAGCTCGAAAGCTATGACAACACCGACTACTCCAATCTCTACGACGCCAAGATTTCCGACTACATCCGTCACGACCTGACGGGTCTCAAAGGCGACGAGAGGGCAGTTCAGCAGGCAATCAACCAGACGGTAGGCCGCGTCCATCAGTCAATGGAAGCCTTCGTCCACAATATGAACACCATCCACAGCCGCGGAGGCAACCAGGTAGTGTTCAGTTCCATCAACTACGGCACCGACACCTCAGCCGAGGGCCGATGCATCATCCGCGAAATCCTCAACACCACGTACGAGGGCGTGGGCAACGGCTCCACCGCCATCTTCCCGATTCAGATCTGGAAGAAGAAGAAAGGCGTGAGCTATCTCCCCGAAGACCCCAACTACGACCTGTACAAGTTCGCGTGCAAGGTGACCGCCCGCCGCTTCTTCCCGAACTTCCTCAACCTCGACGCCTCCTACAACCAGGATGACGCCTGGAAGGCCGACGACCCCCGCCGCTTCGAGCACGAAGTCGCCACTATGGGCTGCCGTACCAGAGTTTACGGCAACAAATTCGGCCCCAAGACCTCCATCGGCCGCGGCAACCTCAGTTTCACCACCGTGAACATCGTCCGCATCGCCATCGAGTGTATGGGCATAACGGACAAGGAAGAAAGGATTGCAGCGTTTATGGCCAAGCTCGACTGGGCTCTGGACATCACCGCCAAACAGCTCAACGACCGTTTCAATTTCCAGAAGACCGCCCTCAAGAAGCAGTTCCCCCTTCTGATGAACGGTCTGTGGACCGGCTCAGACAACCTTGAGCCCTGCGACACCGTCGAGTCCGTAATGAATCAGGGCACCCTCTCTATCGGTTTCATAGGCCTTGCGGAGACCCTCATCGCCCTTATCGGCAAGCATCACGGCGAAAGCGACGAAGCTCAGCAGTTGGGACTTCGGATTATCTCCCATATGGCCGAAAAAGTCAACGGGTTTGCAGAGACATACCAGCACAACTACACCTTCTTCGCCACCCCCGCAGAAGGCCTCGCCGGCCGCTTCACCAAGATGGACCGCAAGAAATTCGGCGTCATCCCCGGTGTCACGGACAAAGACTACTACACCAACTCCAGCCACGTCCCTGTCTACTATCACTGCACCCCTCAGCACAAAGCAGAAATCGAAGGCCCGTACCACAAATACGAAAACGCCGGCCATATCTTCTACGTGGAAATCGACGGCGACGCGACCCACAACCCCGAGGCCATTATGAGCATCGTGGACCTTATGGACCGCTACGACATCGGCTACGGTTCCGTCAACCACAACCGCAACCGCTGCCTGGACTGCGGATACGAAGATTCGACTGAAGATCTTACAGAGTGCCCTCACTGCCACTCGACCAACATCGACACCCTCCAGCGCATCACAGGCTACCTCGTGGGCACGACCAACAGATGGAACAGCGCGAAGCTCGCCGAGCTCAAAGACAGGGTGGTCCACAAATAATGGCTTGCAAAGATAAAATCTGCATAATGGAAGTCCTCGAGCAGACGATGGCCGACGGCCCGGGCTTGAGGACTTCGATTTATTGTGCCGGCTGTCACCATCACTGCCGCGGCTGCCACAATCCCCAGTCCTGGGATATGTCCAACGGCCATTGGGTCAGTGTAGACGAACTTATGGACATCATCAAGGCCGACCCATTCTCCAATGTATCCTTCTCCGGAGGAGACCCTTTCTATCAAGTGGAGGCCTTCACCGAACTCGCCAGGCGCATCAAGGAGGAGACCGCCAAAAACATCTGGTGCTGGACCGGATTTACCTATGAAGAAATACTCGCAGACGAGCATCTGAGCCAGATGCTCCCCTACCTCGACACTCTGGTGGACGGCCCGTTCATTCTGGAGCAGAGAGATACGCAGCTGCTTTTCCGCGGCAGCCCCAACCAGCGGATCATACATCTGACCCCGGTCGAGGATGACGATATCCCCGGGACAGTGCCTTTGATGCCTTTAAGATAGAGCACTCTCTTATCTGGGACGCAGCCAGACCTCAGGATTTTGAGGTTCGGTGTATTCATCCCATATTTCAAAATGGAAGACAGTCTCGCCGCCTATCGTGTCCACCGTACCGAGAGGCTGGCCGGTCTTGACCTTGTCCCCCGACTTGACATAGGCGGTCTTCACCTTGGAATAAAGAGTGAAGTAATTGCCGTGCTGGACAAGTATACACTGATGATATCCGGGCAGAACGGTAATCTGCGCCACCACTCCGTCAAAGACGCATTTTATCTCCTCATCTGGAGGGAGCGCAATGGAAATGCCGTTGTTGGAAGGAAGCTGCAGAGACTTGAAGACAGGATGGTACTGTTTGCCGAAATAAGCGACAACCGCTCCGTCGGCAGGCCAGGGAAGTTTGCCCCTGTTCTTCACGAATTCTCCCGCAAGAGTATAGTCGACAGGGGCGCGGGGCTTGGATTCAGATGACTTCGAACCCTTTTTACCTTTGCCTGTCGCATTGCCGATAGCACGTCGTATTTCCTGCTCCAGAGCAGCCTGCTGGCGTTTCTTTGCGGCAAGATTTTTCTGATACTTGGATTTTTCCTTCCTGAGACGGTCCGTTATCTTTTTGGCATCGGCCTCCTCTTCCTTGAGTTTCTTCATTTCAGAGGCTCTGGCGTCACGGATGGACTTTGCCTTGTCGCGGAGTGTCTCCAGCGAGGCTCTCTCCTTTTCGAGCTCTGCCTTGGACTCCTTGATCTCCTTGGCCTGAGCGTTCATCTGTTTCGAAAGATTCTTGAAAAAAGAGTAGCGGCGGACACCTTGGGAGATGTTTTCGCTCGCCAATATATACATATACCAGATACGGGCGTCACGATTTTTGAAGGCGCTCTTCACCAGGGCCGAATAATGCAGGGTCATCGTGTCCAGACGGGCCTGCATCCTGTCGATTTCAGATTGCTTGGACGCAATCTTCGCCTCTATCTGAGCCAAATCACGCTCGCTCTCCTTCAGAAGGTCTTCCCTGGCCTTCATCTTGCTGCGGACAAGGGAGAGTTTAGTGGTGGCATCGGCATTTTTTGAAGCGTTGTCCCTGAGTTGCCGGTCCAGTATCGCTATCTCCCTCTTGAGACGGTCGCTCCTTGACTTCTGCTCCCCGGTCTGGGCCATTGCTTCCCGCACTCCGAGCGGCAGGAGCGTAAGAAAAATCAATATGAGGACACGGCGGCGCATTATTTCCGGACTGCATTCATCCTTTTTTCAACTCTTTCGTCCAGATCCGGAACTTCCCCTGAGGCGTTTTTGGCCTTGGCCATATCCCAATAGGTCTTGGCCATATCATATTCCTTGAGGCTGTAGAGCACTTCGGCATAATGGTCCAGAAGGGTGGCCTGATCCCTGCCGCCATATATCATCGCGTGCTTGAAAAACGGCTTCGCCTCCACATCCCGTCCCAAAAGATGGAGTATCCAGCCGAAAGTATCCAGATATGTGGGATTGTCAGGCTCCGCCTCTATGGTTTTCTGACTCATCGCATACGCTTTCTTGAGCTTCTTGCCTTCGAGGCTGAGATAGTACGCATAATTGTTGAGCACGACCACATCGTGGGGATCGATCTTCAAAACCTTCTCGAAGCACGAATATGCCTTTGCAGACTCGCCGAGACGGTAATACGCGTCACCCATCGACGAATAGGAGCGGTGCGCGACGGCCGTATCCGAGGGACTGGAAGCGATGAGCGCTTCATTCACGCTGATGAATTCGCGGAAATCCTCAAGATTGTAGGCGGCGATCGCCTTGTACTCCAGAAAAGCTTTTTCCTCGGGGAAATCTGCATAAGAGGTTTCGCTTTCGGCCGACACGCTCTCCCACTTCCCGTTTCCCGCCAAAGCCTGGATATAAGCGGCGCGGGCCGCTATGCTCTCCGGGTACAGTTCCCGGTTCTTCAGGATATACTCCTCCGCCTTGTCCTTTCTTTCCGTCGAATAATAATAACCCCCGACGGTCTGCAGCACAGTGCTGTCCGAAGGAGCGGACGAGGCAAGGGCCTCGAAAAGAGAATCGAACCGGGAAAGGAAATTACGGACAAAGCGCGGATCCGACCCCCTCAGCACGGAAGTCAGATAATTGACCTTCATCTCCTTCGCAAGATTGTCGGACTCTATCACTTCCTGAATTGTGGCAAAATAGTCCTGATAATCTCTCCTGATTCGAGAGACTTCGGCTTTGCCCACCATCGCGCTCGCACAGTCAGGCTCCAGATCAAGTGCCTCCTTATAGAAGCCGAGGGCAAGCGTGTCCTCGTATTTGGAAAGATTGTAGTCGCCCATCGCGGAAAGGACCTGAGCGCTCAAATAATCTTTATTGAACTCCTCCAGAGCCTTGTATGCATCATCAGGCTTGCGCTGCTGCATCAAAATGTCGTACCGGTACAGGGTCAC
>R03__coassemble_2049_pt1 | contig 8511 bp, 14 predicted proteins | sample R03__metabat2_low_PE_033 | metagenome-assembled genome bin R03
ATGACTGATCCTATTGCAGATTACCTTACCAGGATTCGCAACGCCTATCTTGCAGGTAACAAGGTGGTCGAGATCCCTTCATCAAACATGAAGGTGGCCATCACAAAGATTCTCTGCGAAAAGGGCTACATCCTCAGCTACAAGGTGGTTGAGCAGGCTCCGCAGAACACGATCAAAATCGCACTCAAGTATCATCCCCAGACCAAGATGGCCGCTATCAAGAAAATCGAGAGAGTGTCCACTCCGGGTCTGCGCCAGTACACAGACGTAAAGGATATGCCCCGCGTCCTCAACGGACTCGGCATCGCCATCCTCTCCACTTCCAAGGGCGTCATCACTGACAAAGAGGCAAAAGAGCTCAATGTCGGCGGTGAGGTGATCTGTTATGTTTATTAATTTAAAAGAACGCAATAATGTCAAGAATTGGTAAATTACCTGTAAGCCTTCCGGCCGGAGTGAGCGCAGAGCTTCTCTCCGGAAACGTTGTAAAGGTTAAAGGACCTCTTGGTGAAATGACTCAGAAAGTCGATCCGGATATCACCGTCACCATCGAGGGCACCGAGATTAAGTTCACCCGTCCTACAGACCAGCCCCGTCACCGTTCAATGCACGGTCTTTACCGCGCACTTGTACACAATATGGTAGTCGGTGTTTCCGAGGGATTCCAGATCAAGCAGGAGTTCGTCGGTGTAGGTTACCGTGTAGATGTCAACGGTCAGCTTCTGACCTTCTCTCTTGGCTATTCACACGAAATTCAGCTTATGCTCCCCAAGGAAGTCTCCGCTGAAGTTCCCCAGGTCAAGAAGGGCGAGAACCCTATTCTGGTCCTCAAGAGCTGTGACAAGCAGCTTGTCGGCCAGGTGGCAGCCAAAGTACGTTCATTCCGTAAGCCTGAACCTTACAAGGGCAAGGGTATCAAGTTTGTTGGTGAGCAGCTCCGCCGCAAGGCCGGAAAGACTGCATCCGCTAAATAATAGGAGGATTGAGTTATGGCATTGAGTAGAATAGAAAGAAGAAAAAGAATTCATTACCGTATTCGCAAGCACGTCAGCGGTACTGAGACAAAACCCAGAATGGTTGTCTTCAGAAGCAACAAGCAGATCTACGTACAGGTCATCGACGACGAGCAGGGCAAGACACTTGCCGCAGCTGCGTCAAATGACAAGATCCTCGCCGCAGAGTGCAAGGGCAAGAACGGAATCGAGGCTGCAGCAATCGTAGGAAAAGCTATCGCTGCACGCTGCATCGAGAAGGGCATCACCACCATCTGCTTCGATCGTGGCGGTTACCTTTTCCATGGTAGAGTTAAAAGTTTGGCAGACGCCGCCCGTGAAGGTGGCCTTATATTCTAAAGACTATGGCAAATACAAATGTTAAGAGAGTAAAGACATCTGACCTTGAGCTCAAGGACAGACTTGTTGCCATCCAGAGAGTGACCAAGGTCACCAAGGGTGGACGTCATTTCCGCTTCGCCGCTATCGTTGTCGTAGGTGATGAGAACGGTGTTGTAGGTTATGGTCTTGGAAAAGCCAACGAAGTCACAGCCGCCATCGCAAAGGGCGTGGAGGATGCAAAGAAGAATCTTGTGAAGATTCCCGTCATCAACACCACCATCCCTCACGAGCAGGAGGCAAAGTTCGGCGGATCAAGAGTATTCATGAAGCCCGCAGCTCCCGGTACCGGTGTCAAGGCCGGCGGTGCTATGCGTGCCGTATTCGAGTCTGCCGGTGTGCAGAACGTCCTTGCCAAGTCAAAGGGCTCATCAAACCCTCACAACCTCGTGAAGGCTACTATCACAGCTCTTACCGAAATGAGGGACGCCTACACTGTGGCAGGTCTTCGCGGTGTACCTATGAGTAAAGTTTTTAACGGATAGGAGGAATCGCAATGGCTAAACTTAGAATAACCCAGGTTATAAGCAAGAACGGAGAAACCAAGAGGCAGATCGCAAATCTGCGCTGCCTCGGTATCCGCAAGATGCATCAGACAGTAGAGGTTGAAAAGACTCCCGTGGCAATGGGTATGTTGGCAAAGGTTGCTCACCTCGTTAAAGTTGAAGAAATTGACTAAGGAGGAAGTGAGTATGAAACTTGAAAATTTACAGCCCGCTAAAGCTGCAACAAAGACAAGCAAGAGAGTCGGTCGCGGACAGTGTTCCGGTAAGGGCGGCACAGCCACCCGTGGTACCAAGGGTGCTCAGGCACGCGCCGGCTACGAACACAAGATTGGATTCGAAGGTGGTCAGATGCCTATCCAGAGGCGTCTCCCCAAGTTCGGATTCAAGAATCCCACAAGAGTTGAGTATGCTCCCGTCAACGTTTCCGCCATCCAGGCTCTCTCAGAGAAGATCGGCAAGACCGAAATCTCTGTCGAGGACATCAAGGCAGCCGGACTCGCTGACAAGAAGATGCTCGTGAAGGTTCTCGGCAACGGTGAGATCACCGCAGCCGTCACCGTCACTGCAGACGCATTCTCAGCATCAGCTATCTCCAAAATCGAGGCAGCCGGTGGCAAGGCAGCCGTAATCGAGTAAGAGTAATGAAGAAGTTTATTGAGACAATCAAAAATATCTTCAAGATTGAAGAGCTCCGCAAGAGGATTGTGTATACAGTCCTCCTGCTGCTGGTGTACAGACTCGGATGCTTCATCGTGCTTCCGGGCATCGACGCCACAATGCTTTCCAAGCTTCAGAGCAGCACTCAGGAAGGTCTCGTCGGCCTGCTGAATATGTTCTCCGGAGGAGCATTCGGAAACGCTTCAATCTTCGCACTGGGCGTGATGCCGTACATTTCCGCATCCATCGTTGTCCAGTTGCTCGGAGTTTTCGTCCCCTATTTCCGCAAACTGCAGATGGAGGGCGAAAGCGGACGCAAGAAGATGAATCAGCTGACCAGATATCTGACCATCCTGATTCTCTGCATCCAGGGTCCTGCCTATGTCGCAGCTCTTCACAACCAGGTTCCGGGACAGGCTTTCGTGGCCGTCAACCAGATGGGCTGGAGCAATTTCGTCTTCAACCTCGTCTCCACCATTATCCTTATGGCCGGTTCAATGTTCGTGATGTGGCTTGGCGAGCGTATCACTGACAGAGGCCTCGGCAACGGTATATCCCTCATCATCATGATCGGTATCGTGGCCCGTCTCCCTTACGCTCTCGCAGCTGAAATCGGAGAAAAGCTCACCACCACCAACGGCGGTCTGCTTCTTCTCATCGTCGAATTCGTGATTTGGTTCTTCGTCCTCGTGGCGGCCATCGCTCTTGTCCAGGCAGTCAGAAGAGTGCCTGTACAGTACGCCAAGAGAGTCATCGGAAACAAGCAGTACGGCGGTGTACGTCAGTACATCCCTCTGAAGATCAATGCAGCCGGCGTGATGCCTATCATCTTCGCACAGGCCTGTATGCTCTTCCCTCTGCTTTTCTCCCGCTTTGACGCTACCCGTGGCTTCGCTGCAACGATGAGCAACTACACCGGATTCTGGTACAATTTCGTATTTGCACTTCTCGTCATCATCTTCACATACTTCTACACTGCCGTTACCGTCAACCCGACCATGATGGCTGAAGATATGAAGAAGAACGGCGGATTCATTCCCGGAGTCAAGCCCGGAAAGAAGACCGTGGACTACCTCGACGCCATTATGTCAAGGGTGACCCTTCCCGGCTCAATCTTCCTCGCGCTTATCTCCATTATGCCTGCCTTCGCAATTCTGGCCGGTGTCAACAACTCATTCGCTAGCTTCTACGGCGGTACTTCACTGCTGATCCTCGTGGGTGTGGTTCTCGATACTCTCCAGCAGATCGAAAGTTACTTGCTGATGCGTCACTACGACGGTCTGATGAAGACCGGTCGTCTGACCGGACGTTCAGGAATGTAAAATTGAATAAAGTTTAAAGGAAGATGGTAAAGCCTAAAACCGAAGAAGAGATAGCTCTGTTGCGCGAGAACGCCATCATCGTCTCAAAGACGTTGGCGGAAGTCGGTAAGGTGGTCGCCCCGGGTGTGACAACTATGCAGTTGAACAGGGTGGCTGAAGACTTTATTCGCTCCAACGGCGCTATACCAAGCTTCCTCGGATATGAGGGCTTCCCTACAGCTCTTTGTATTTCTGTCAACGATACCGTCGTGCACGGATTTCCTTCTGATTACGTGCTCAAGGACGGTGATATCGTGTCAGTGGACTGCGGTACGCTGTACAAGGGTTACAACGGTGACTCGGCATACACTTTCCCTGTCGGGGAAGTGGATGCCGAGACTCGCCGACTCCTTGACGTCACCAAAGCCTCCCTTTATAAGGGAATCGAAGCCGCTGTAGCGGGTCACAGAACCGGTGATATCGGATACGCGGTGCAATCGTACGTGGAATCATTCGGATTTTCCGTGGTCAGAGAATTGGAAGGTCACGGACTTGGCAAGGAAATGCACGAACAGCCCGGAGTGCCCAACTACGGCAGACCGGGACGGGGCACACACCTTGTCGACGGAATGGTCATATGTATAGAGCCGATGATCAACGCTGGTATGAAAAACGTCTATCTGGCCAGAAACGGCTGGGCTGTACGTACGTCAGACCACAAGAAGTCAGCTCATTACGAACTTACGGTTGTTGTCCGAAAAGGCAAGGCTGAGCAGCTGTCGACCTTTGATTTTATCGAGAAAGATTCAACGATTAAATTTTAAAGTGTAATTTTAATGTCAAAACAGGTAGCTATAGAACAAGATGGAAAAGTCATCGAGACTCTTCCAAACGCGATGTTCAAAGTCGAGCTTGAGAACGGTCACGTCCTGCTGTGCAACATTTCCGGCAAGATGCGCATGAACTTCATCCATATCCTTCTTGGTGACAGGGTAAGAGTTGAGATTTCACCGTATGATTTAACCAAAGGCAGAATATCTTTCAGATACAAATAAAAATTTTCACAATATGAAAGTCAAGACATCCATCAAAAAGCGCAGCGAAGATTGCAAGATAGTCAGACGTAAGGGTCGCCTTTATGTCATCTGCAAGAAGAATCCCAAGTTCAAGATGCGCCAGGGATAATATTCAGTTGTATAACAAATAAAGTCAAGAATAAATTATGGCAAGAATAGCCGGTGTTGATTTACCGAACAACAAAAGAGGAGAGATAGGTCTGACCTATATCTACGGTATCGGTCGCAGCTCTGCCCAGAGCATCCTGGACAAGTGCGGCATCGATCGCTCTATCAAAGTCGGAGAATGGAACGATGACCAGATCGCACTCATCCGTGCCGAGGTCAGCAACAACTACCTCATCGAAGGTGAGCTCCGTTCCACTGTCCAGATGAACATCAAACGTCTTATGGATATCGGTTGCTACAGAGGAATCCGTCATCGTATCGGTCTCCCTGTCCGCGGCCAGAGCACCAAGAACAACGCCCGTACAAGAAAGGGAAGAAAGAAGACTGTTGCCAACAAGAAGAAAGCAACCAAATAACAATTGATGAATTATGGCAAAGAAAACTACAACACAGAAGAGAGTTGTCAAGGTTGAAGCTTATGGCGAGGCCCATATTTCATCAACCTTCAACAACGTTATCGTTACTCTTACCAACGCCCAGGGTCAGGTCATCAGCTGGTCTTCAGCCGGTAAGTGCGGTTTCCGCGGTTCAAAGAAGAACACTCCGTACGCCGCCCAGATGGCAGCTGAGGATGCTTCCAAGACTGCATTCGATGCAGGCCTCCGCAAGGTCAAGTGCTATGTAAAGGGTCCCGGTGCCGGTCGTGAGTCCGCTATCAGAACCATCAACAATGCAGGTATCATCGTGACCGAGATCATCGACGTCACCCCGATGCCCCACAACGGATGCAGACCCAAAGGCCGTCGTAAAGTTTAATTTTGTTGAACAATTTAAAGAACAGTTACTATGGCAAGATATACAGGTCCCAGCACCAAGATTGCACGTAAGTTCGGAGAGCCTATCTTCGGATCTGACAAGGATTTCGAAAAGAGAAATTATCCTCCGGGACAGCACGGACTGGCCGGAAAGAGAAAGAAGCAGAAGGAGTACGGCACTCAGCTTAAGGAAAAGCAGAAAGTCAAGTATATGTACGGTGTCCTCGAGCGTCAGTTCCACAACACCTACGACAAGGCCTGCCGCATGGCCGGACAGAAGGGTGAGAACCTCCTCTTCCTCCTTGAGTCCCGTCTTGACAATATCGTTTACCGCCTCGGCATCGCTCCTTCCAGAGCCGCTGCCCGTCAGCTCGTAAACCACGGCCACATCACCCTGAACGGTGTCGTCTGCAGCATCCCCTCCACCACAGTGAAGGCCGGTGAGACAATCGCCGTCAGAGAAAGGTCAAAGAGCCTCGAAGTCATCCAGAACAGCGTCGCTTCCGCGACCAAGTACGCCTGGCTCGAGTTTGACGCAAAGACTCTCACCGGAAAGTATCTCAATGTTCCCCAGAGAAACGAGATCCCCGAGAACATCAACGAGCAGCTCATCGTCGACCTCTACTCCAAATAAAATTTAACACCTAAAAAGAATCATTATGGCAATCTTAGCATTTCAAAAACCGGACAAGGTGATAATGCTCGAAGGAACAGACACCGTCGGCCGTTTCGAATTCAGGCCTCTCGAGCCCGGATACGGACAGACCATCGGAAATGCTCTCAGACGCATCTTACTGGCTTCTCTGGAAGGCTTTGCCATCAGTCAGATCAAGATTTCCGGCGTGGATCAGGAATTCGCCACCATCCCGGGCGTGATCGAAGGTATGCAGGACATCATTCTCAACCTCAAGCAGGTCAGACTCAAGAGAATGGTCGAAACCATCGAGACTGAAACGGCAAACATCACCATCAGCGGCAAACAGGAGTTTACCGCCGAGGATATTTCCAAGGGATTGTCTTCTTTCAAGGTGTTGAATCCCGAGCAGCACATCTGTACTCTCGAACCTTCAGTGAAACTTGAAATCACTCTCACTATCACAAAGGGCCGCGGATTTGTCCCGGCAGAGGAGAGCAGGGATGAGAACACCGCCATCGGGACAATCCCCGTGGATGCGATCTACACCCCTATCAAGAAAGTCAACTGGACTGTCGAGAACTGGCGTGTTGAACAGAAGACCGACTACGAGAAGCTCAATCTTGAAATCGTCACAGACGGTTCCATTTCTCCCAACGCCGCTCTTCAGGACGCAGCAAACATCCTTATCTACCACTTCAAACTCTTTACCGACGACAAGAAGATCGCTCTCGAGAGCACTGTCGAGGCCGAGACCGCAGAACTTGACGAGGAGTCACTCAGGATGAGACACCTCCTTCTGACCAAGCTCTCCGACATGGGCCTTTCAGTAAGGGCTTTCAACTGCCTCAAGGCAGCTGAGATCGACACCTTCGCCGACCTCGTCTCCTACTCGAGAAGCGAGCTGATGAAATTCAGAAACTTCGGACGCAAGTCTCTCAACGAGATCGATGTCCTGGTCGAGAAGATGAAGCTCACATTCGGTATGGATGTATCCAAGTATAATATTGAAATCAAGAAAAAGACCGTTTAATCATGAGGCACAATAAAGCAATCAATCATCTTGGTCGCAAGAGCGGACACCGCAAAGCTCTCCTCTCAAATATGGCATCTTCCCTGATCCTCAACAAGAGAATCGTCACCACAGTTGCCAAGGCTAAGGCCCTGAAGAGCTACGTCGAACCTCTCATCACCAAGTCAAAGGAGGATACCACTCACTCACGCCGTATCGTCTTCAGCTATCTTAAGGACAAGAACGCCGTTGCAGAGCTCTTCCGCACCGTCGCTCCCAAGATCGCTTCCCGTCCGGGAGGATACTGCAGAGTCCTTCACCTCGGTTTCCGTCAGGGCGATGCAGCCGATATGGCTCTCATCGAGCTCGTAGACTTCAACGAGGCCGCTCTCGCAAGCGCACCCGCAGCAAAGGAGGTCAAGAAGACCACCCGCCGCAGCCGCGCAAAGAAGGCCGAGGCAGCTCCCGCAGCCGAGGCACCTGTCGAGGCTCCCGCAGAGGAGGAAGCAAAGGCTGAATAATCAGCATTTGTACAAATAATGTCAAATAGGGTGACTGAAAATCAGTCGCCCTATTTTATTTTTTCCGTCAATTGGATATATTTGTGTTTTCGTAGATAACCTGATTAACATATGGACACCCTATTTTATCTGGTACCCGTAGCGTCAGTCCTCGCACTTCTGTTTGCATTCATCTTCTACAGACAGATGAAGAAAGAGGACGAAGGTACCCCTACGATGAAGCAGATAGCTTCTTATGTCCGAGAGGGAGCGATGGCGTATCTGAGGCAGCAATATAAGGTCGTTGTCATCGTATTCGCCATTCTGGCGGCCTTCTTTGCCGTCCTTGCATATGTGTTTCACGTCCAGAATCCCTGGGTTCCGTTTGCCTTCCTCACAGGAGGCTTCTTCAGCGGACTTGCCGGCTTCATCGGGATGAAGACCGCCACTCTGGCATCCGGCCGTACGGCCAATGCAGCCAGAAGCAGCCTCAACGCCGGTCTCAAGGTGG
>R03__coassemble_2086_pt1 | contig 8396 bp, 5 predicted proteins | sample R03__metabat2_low_PE_033 | metagenome-assembled genome bin R03
CATCAGGAGTGTCGGAGATGAGCTTCACAGGGACTGTAACATCACCCTCTGAGCTGGTACGCTGCACCGTGATGACAAGTTCGGGAGTATCCTCGGGATCATATGCGTGATCACCTTCCGCTGCCTGAACCGGGAAGTACACACCCTGGCATCCCTCCACTTCGGGAGAGCCGGGGGTATAGTTGGCATCCTCTCCAAACTGGGCCACGTCGCAAGACACGGCCAGGAAAGGCAAAGCCATCAAAGCGAATATGAATTTATTAATTTTTTTCATTGTCTTTCGTGTTTGGAATTGTTATTCAGTCCATTCAGTCAGAGACTTGGCGGGCTCGGGATTGTTGTAGCCCTGGAGCACAGGGTTACCCTCGATTTCAGACTGAGGGATACACCAGTTCCACTGGGGAGCGACACCGGTCACGTTGTAGCGATAGCCTGCCTGAACGTTCGTTCCCTTGTAGCCGTTGTTGATACCGGCGCCGATTCTCTTGGCGTCGAAGAAGATGATACCCTCACCCCAGAACTCGACTCTCTTCTGGAAGTAAACTTCATTCTGGAATGCCTTTGCGGTAGCACAGGCAGAGCAGTCATACTCAGGGTTACGGGTCTGCATGATCTCAGTGAGGACAGCTTTGCCGCCGGCCAGATCGCCTGCGAGTGCAAGGGCCTCAGCCTTGATGAAATACATTTCCTCGAGGCGCATGATGGGGACATCCGTGGCACCGCCCACCTTGTAAGTGGCGCAGTCGCCGCTGCCGGGACGGAACTTGAGGGATGAGTATGCGGGAAGCTTCTTCGCATCACCGAACACGTCGCGGTTGGTCTTGTAGTTATAATACTTCTGGCCGTCCGGATCGATCCAGCTGTGCTTGCGCCAGTCTGTGTCGGGGATCTGATTGTAAACGCTCTTGTTGATACCGCGTGCTACAGCCCAGGCATAAGATGACCAGGTGCACTCGGGGCTCATATGGTTGACGAAGACGCAGAGGTTACCCATGCTTTCAGCGGAGTATGCAACGTGCCACATCCAGGAATTGGAGTTTGCGGAAGCGTTGTTGAAACCGGTGGTGGGATCCTCCCACTGGGTCTGGGTAAGAGGTGAGCCGCCCTTGGCCTCGATAGCCTTGGTGGCGTAGGAGGCAGCCTTGGCATAATCGCCGTAAGCCATATAATAACGTGCCTTCAGACCGTAAACGACAGCGATGCCGGGAAGAAGGGTTGAAGAAGGAGTGTAACCTTCAAGATACTTTTCAGCGTCATCAAGGTCAGCGAGGATGAATGTGCCGATTTCCTCCTTGGAAGCTCTGGGGTTGGCCTTTGCCTCGTCCTGAGTGGTCTGGTCGGAAACGATAGGGACAGTCATTCCGGTGATGTTTCCTTCGGGAGCATAACTTGAAGCGACAGCGGGATCGGTGGGAGCCTTGAACTCGTAGATCTGTGCCATCTCAAGATAGTTGAGGGCACGGTAGGCCTTTGCCTGACCGAGGCAGATAAGCTGGTCCTCTGTAGCATTCTCGACATCCACTGAAGAGATCACGTCGTTGGCGCTCTTGATGAACATATAGAATGTCCTCCAAGGGCAGTATGCACGGGCTGTGGTGGGTCCGAGAGTGTATGCGTTGGAAGACCAGTATGAGTACCAGTCATATCCGGTATCGCCGTTGGAGACGATTTCTCCGGTGACCGTATCGAGAGCTATCATAAGACCGGGATATGCCATATCGAATTCCCAGTTCTGCTCGCCATAGACGAGGTACCACTGGGTCATCTGTGCAGGCATGGCGCCCACCATAGCGCTCAGAGCCTCTGAAGAAGCGCTGATCTGCTCGGAGGTCACTTCATATGTAGGGAAGGTCTCTTTGATACATCCTGTAGCGATGAGCGCTGCAGAAGCGAAAATAGCAGAGATTTTAAGTATAGTTTTCATATTCTGTCCTCCTCTTATTAGAATTTGATGTTAATACCACCGGAGATGGTCCTGATAGGAACATATGTAGTGTAGTTGGTGGCACCTGTGAAGGAGTAGCGGGGATCAAATCCCTTGCGGGCTGACCAGTAGAAGACATTCTCGCAAGCTGCGTAGAATCTGAGGGCCTGCACGCCGAACTTCTGGGTGAACTTGGAAGGAAGGGTGTAGCCGAGGTTGATGTTCTCGATATTCAGATAGCTTGCATCGGTGAGGAATCTGTCGGATGAAGCGGCGGTGTAGTTGTCACCGTATTTGAATATAGGAATATTGGAGTCGGTGTTGGTCTCTGACCAGGAATTGAGGACATCGATGTGGTAGTTGTTACCGGTGTTGCCCTGGGTCGGAGGAGCCATGAAGTTGGCGTAACCGCTGTCATATGCCTTGCCGCCGAGCTGGTAGGAGAGGTTGATGCTGAAGTCGAATCCGTAGAAGGAGAGGCTGGTACCGAAACCGCCGTACCACTTCGGGATAGGACCGTCGCAGAGATAGTAGTCAGCAGAGGTGTAGCTGGTTGTGGTCTCGCGGCCGGTGATGTTGCCGTCATCGTCCTTGATGTTCTTGTACCACATGGAAGCACCTGTCTGAGGATCCACACCTGCGTACTGCTTGAGATATCTGGTATAGAGAGGAAGTCCCTCGCCGATGAAGTAGGAGCCACTGGTGTATCCGCCGTGTCCGTCCATCTCGAGAGTCTTGACGTCATCGTGGAGATAGGTGATCTTGTTGAGGACCTTGGTGGCGTTGAAGTTCACGCTCCACTTGAAGTTCTGACGGTTGAAGATATTTGCATTGAGGTTGATTTCAACACCCTGGTTCTGCATGTCACCGACGTTGTCGTAGTATGAAGAGTAACCGAGTGAAGGAGCGACGCTGAATGCGAAGAGCATATCGGTGGTGTTTCTGTAGAAGTACTCGACACTACCCTCGAGGATGTTTCCGAAGAGTTCGAACTCGACACCGGCGTTGGTATTCGTGTTGGTCTCCCAGGTGATGTCCCTCTTACCCTTGCTGTTGAAGACGACCGAAATCTCGCCGTCTGAAGGAGTGACGTCATAGGTATCGGTGTACATATAGCTGCCAATGTTGTCGTTACCCTGGCTACCGATGGAAGCCTTGATTTTCAACATATTGACCCAAGAAGCGTTGAACCAGCTTTCCTTGCTGATGATCCAGGCCGCACCTGCAGACCAGAAGTTACCCCAACGATACTCGGGAGCGAAGCGTGAGGATGCGTCGCGACGGAATGAGGCGGAAGCGAAGTACTTGCCGTCATAGTCGTACTGTGCTCTTGCGAAGAGACCTTCGACGTTGTACTCGCTGGTGTAGGAGTATGCGTTCTGGTTGTCGACGACTGCCACTGCAAGTTCCTTGATGTCCTGTGAGAACATCTTCTGCTTGGAGCCTGACAGATATGCGTAATTGTAGTCGTAGTACTCGTGACCGAGCATCACGTTCACATTGTGCAGACCGAACATCTTGGTGTAGTTGAGGAGCTGCTGGGTGTTGAATGCAGAAGAACGGGAGTGGCTCTTTGTCATCGTACCGCCTGCGGAAGCGAACTGTCCGTAGTAGGGATTGTAGACTGAAGTACCACGGGTCTCGTCGATGGTCATTGAGGCGTTGGTCGTGAACTTGAGGCCGTCGATGATGTCGATGTCGACCTGTCCGTTGGCGCTGAATGCGTTGCCCTCGGAATTGTGGGTGTTCACCTTGTTGGCGAAGACGGCGTTGGAGTTCTGCATGAAAGGACGGCTCAGACCGGCGTTCATACCGTCACCGTAGTCCATCATCTCGAATCCGTACTTGTCGATCATTATGTTGCCGTCACCGTCGCGGACATAGAGAGGATAGATAGGAGCCATCTGAGTCGCGAAGGCCCAGATGTTTCCGGTGGAGTTGGAGGTACCGTCGTCGGTGAGGGAATTGTAGTTGAAGTTGGTGTAGGAGAGGTTTCCGCTGACCTTGAGCCACTTCTTGGCCTGATAGTCGGCTTTCAGACGAGCGGTGAAACGCTGCATGTCTGAATTGGAAGTGATACCCTGATTGTCGAGGTAACCGATCGAAGCGAAGAAGTTGCTCTTCTCGTCGCTGCCCGCAACGCTGAGGTTGTACTCCTGACGGAGCGAGTTGCGGAATGAAGCTGCCATCCAGTCGTCAGGAGTGATGAGGTATTCCTGATCATTGTAGTTGACGATATTGCCGAGAGTGGCGTTGGGGTTGAGCTTTCCGTTGAGACCGATGAGCTTCTGTCCGTCGGGGAGAGTGTAGCACAGATAGCCAAGACCGCCGGATGCGGCAGGACCTGTGATCACGCTGTTGGCAGCTGCATTGGCTGCATTGGCAGAATAGCCGAGTCCCTTGTAGTACTCATTGAGAGCGCCGTAATGTGTCTCGTAGTAGAGTCCGGGGTTGGAGATGGTCTCATAGCTCTGGAGAGCTTTGTTGTTCATACCCCACTTTGCGTCGAAGGTGACGACGGCGTCCTTTGTCTTGGACTTCTTGGTGGTGATCATAATGACACCGTTGGCTCCACGGGCACCGTACAGTGCGTTGGAAGCGGCGTCCTTGAGGACCGTCATAGACTCGACATCGGAAGGGTTGATGTTGTTGATGTCACCGTCGTAAGGCACACCGTCCACAACGTAGAGAGGTTCCTTGCCTGCAGAGATGGAGCTGAATCCACGGATACGGATGGAAGGGGTGGAACCCGGAGCACCGGAAGTGGAGACCTGCACACCTGCCACCTGACCTGCGAGGGCCTGGGTGACTGCTGACACCTGTGATTTTGCGAGCTCATCGGAGTCGATGACCTTTGCAGAACCGGTGAAGGAACTCTTGGTGGAAGTACCGAAAGCGACCACAATGACGTCATCGAGGAATTCGGAATCCGGAGAGAGGACCACGTTGATGGTGGACTTTCCTGCGATTTCGACTTCCTGAGTGGTGTAACCCACTGATGAGAAGACTAGGGTGCCCTTTGAAGGAACTGAGAGGGAGTATGCTCCGTCAGCATCCGTGCTTGCACCTGTCATTGTGCCTTTCAACTGAATGGAAGCGAATGGCACGGGCTCACCTGTAGCTGCATCCTTTACGGAACCGCTTACAGTAATGTTCTGACCGAAGGCCAGAGTAGCCGCCAAAAGAGCCACCGCCGTGAAAAAAAGCTTAATTTTTTTCATAAGCACATTAGATTAATTAAACAAAATATTGAACTGAAAATATATCCTATTCACTTTTTATGCATTTTCTATGCATATTATAACTAATTGGCAAAAATAACGATTTATTCGCACAAAAACAAATCAATTGCTTCAAAAACACCGTTTTTAAAACAATTTTTAATTTTTTTGCAAATATGGGATTCCAGCGCTACTGCGCTCCGCCGACCAGGTCCAGAATTTCGGCGGTGATTTTCTGCTGACGGGATTTGTTGTACTCCAGAGTGAGTTCCTGAAGTATGTTTTCCGCATTGTCGGAGGCTGTCTGCATCGCGACGGTGCGGGCGGCGTGCTCGGCGGCGAGGGTATCGAGCAGCACAGTATATATTTTCAGCCGCACCACCTTTGAAAGCAGTTCAGCGAGGACCTCCTCGCGGGAAGGCTCCACGATAAACATCCCATCCCGGCCCCTTTCGGCAGCTCCGGCAGAAAAATCGAACGGAAGGTAGGTTTCCGACACGACCCTCTGCACGCCGGTGGAAACGAAATGGTTATATATCAGCTCGACCCTTTCGAAGCGTCCGCTCTCCCAGTCCTCCACAAGCGAAGCGGCAAACTCCGACGCGCTCTCATAAGAGCTCTTCTCAAGAAGGGAGGAGCAATCCTTGAAATCAGCGAAGCCCATCTTGCGCCCCGCTTCCGCGATTTTCCTTCCAACCGGGAAAAATTCAACTTCATACCCCTCCGCACGAAGGGCATCGACCCTTTTCGAGGTTTCGCGGATTACGTTGGCGTTGAAGGCCCCGCAAAGGGAGGAATTGGAGCTGAAGGGCACTATGGCGACACGCTTTGAGGGCTCCTCCACGGCGGAAGGACGCAGCACCGGAGCGGCGGACGAAGAGGAAAGGAGCTCCGAAAGCACGCTCTGCAGCTGCTTCTGGTACGGGAGCATCCCCTCGATCGCCATCTGGGCTTTGTGGAGCTTCGCGGACGCGACCATCTTCATCGCCGAAGTGATCTTCAGCGTGCTCCGCACCGACGCGATCCTGCCCTTTATTTCCTTGAGTGAAGCCATATCCAACGTGAATTATGCCGCAATCATCGTTTCAACGGTCTCGGCGGCCACTTTTTCCAAAACGGAGGAGAGGCTCTCGTCGAAGCGTCCCTGCCCGAGGAGATCGAGCGTGTCCTGATGCGAGGCCCTCATCCTTTCGAGGAAAAGGTTCTGGAATTCACCCACCCTCTCCACGGGGATGTCCTTCATCAGGGCGTGCGTGCCGCAATAGAGCACCGCGACCTGCTCGGAGACCTTCATCGGAGAGTACTGGGGCTGGACCAGCAGGGCGTTGTTCTTGCGGCCCTTGTCCAGGGTCATCGCCGTGACGGCGTCCATATCGGAGGAGAATTTCGAGAATGACTCGAGCTCGGCGAACTGCGCCTGGTCGATCTTCAGCGTTCCCGCGACCTTCTTCATGCTCTTGACCTGAGCGCTGCCGCCCACTCGGGACACGGAGATGCCCACGTTGATGGCGGGGCGCTGGCCCTGATTGAAGAGAGCGGCCTCGAGGTAGATCTGGCCGTCGGTGATGGAAATGACGTTGGTCGGAATATATGCGGAGACGTCTCCGGCTTGGGTTTCGATGATGGGAAGGGCGGTGAGGGAGCCTCCTGCCTTGACCTTGCCGCGCAGGGACTCGGGAAGGTCGTTCATCTGTTCGGCGACGCTCTGCACGCCGATGATTTTGGCAGCTCTCTCCAGCAGACGGCTGTGGAGGTAGAACACGTCGCCCGGATATGCCTCTCTTCCGGAAGGGCGTCTCAGGATCAGGGACACCTCGCGGTACGCCACCGCCTGCTTGGAAAGGTCGTCGTAGACCACGAGGGCGTGGCGGCCGGTGTCGCGGAAATATTCGCCGATGGCGGCTCCCGCAAACGGGGCATAATACTGAAGCGCTGCGGGGTCGGACGCATTTGCGGCCACGACCACGGTGTAGGGCATTGCGCCGCGTGAGCGGAGCGTCTCCACGATATTCGCCACCGTGGAGCCCTTCTGGCCCACGGCTACGTAGATGCAGTACACGGGCTCCCCGCGAAGGAAACCCTCCCGCTGGTTGATGATGGTGTCGATGGCGAGAGCGGTCTTGCCGGTCTGGCGGTCGCCGATGATGAGCTCTCTCTGGCCGCGGCCGATGGGGATCATCGCGTCGATGGCCTTGAGGCCCGTCTGGAGAGGCTCCGTCACTGGCTGGCGGAAGATGACTCCGGGGGCTTTGCGCTCGAGGGGCATCTGCGTCAGGTCGCCTTCGACGGCGCCTTTGCCGTCCAGCGGCTCGCCGAGCGGATTCACCACCCTTCCGAGCATCTGCTCGCCCACTCCGATGGAGGCGATACGCTCCGTCCTGCGGACGGTCATACCCTCCTTCACGAGGTCGGTGGGGCCCATCAGCACGGCTCCGACGTTGTCTTCCTCGAGATTCATCACCACGCCCTTGACGCCGCTGTCGAACTCGAGCAGCTCGCCCGCTTCAGCATTGGTAAGGCCCCAGATACGGGCCACGCCGTCGCTCACCTGCAGGACCTTGCCCACCTCCTCGAATCTGAGGGAGGTGTCTATGCCGCCGAGCTGACTGAGAAGAATCTCCGATATTTCACTAGGTTTGATATTCTGCGCCATTACACTATTCGTTTGTTGCTTTCTTCAAAACGGCTGCGGATAAGGTCCAGCTTCCGCTTCACGCTGGCATCCGCAATCCTGTCATCGCATTCGAGCACGAACCCTCCCAGAAGGTCCTTTTCCACTCTGGTCTCGATGATGACCCGGTCGGAAGAGAATATCTCCCCGATCCTTTTTTCAATCTCCTCCGAAGGGAAGGCCGTGCGGAGCGTGACAACGGATATGCCCTCCTCACGGCAATACATCCCCACAAAAGAGGCAAGTATGAATTTCAGATACTCCACGCGGCCGTTGCGCAAGAGCAGGGCGCAAAGGCTCTCGATGTCCTTTTCCAGAGGCGAAGGCATCTCCCCTCCGCAGGAGAGCAGACGCCTCGCCTGGGAGAACACCTCCTCTCCCCTGCCGGATTGTTTCACCCGCAGGAGCAAGGCCCTTGCATACCTGGCCGCTATCGTACCTGTGTTCATCTTACTAAACTTTCGCATGTGCCAATGTGCTGCAATTCAGCGACTTCATCACTCACTTCAGCAAGGCCCACGCACATTTTTTCATTATTTATTGGAGGGGCGGACCCCTCCAAACCTCCCTGCTCCATTAT
>R03__coassemble_2150_pt1 | contig 8194 bp, 6 predicted proteins | sample R03__metabat2_low_PE_033 | metagenome-assembled genome bin R03
CCGTAGCGGAAGCCGCCCTTGCGGCCGAAGCGGAAAGGTTCGTCCTCGAAATCGTCTCCCGGGGCACCGTCATCTCCACTGAGGGGGTTATCTATATATTTGCTGTCGATCTCGGATATGAAGCGGCTCGGGGCGTTGGACTCGTGCTTGCCGTTGCGCATCCGCGTCCTCGCGAACGAGAGCTGCACGCCGCGCCCGGCCCTGGTGAGGGCGACATAGAAGAGCCGCCGCTCCTCCTCGATGTCGGCGGGAGAGGCGAGCATCCCCCCCGAGGGGAAGAGGTTTTCCTCCATTCCGGTCACGAAGACGTACGGGTATTCGAGGCCCTTGGCGGAATGGACCGTCATAAGGGAGACTTTATTATTGGAATCCTCCCCTTCCGAGACGTCGACGTTGCTCAGAAGGGAGACGTTTTCGAGAAAATCGTCGAGCGTGACCGTCGGGGCGGGGGCGGCGTCTGAGTCAGCCTCCATTTCGGAGAGGATTTCCTCCGTGCGCTCCTCCACGAAGGAGGCGACGCTGTTGAGGAGCTCGTCGATGTTGGACATACGCGACAGCCCTTCGATGGAGGTGTCAGCCTTGTAGAAGGCGTAAAGGTCCGACTTGTCGGCGATGCGCAGCGCAAGTTCGTGCGCGTCCGTGACAGCAACCGTCCCCGCGAGGGAAGCGATCATATCGCAGAATGCGCGGATGCGGGCGATGGCAGGGCCCTTGAGGCCGAATGATTCCAGATCCGGGGCGTAGGCGGTGCGGAAAAGTGAGAGGTCCTCCCTGCGCGCGGCGGCCTCCAGAGCGTCCATCGAGGTGCCGCCGATGCCGCGCGCGGGCTTGTTCACCACCCTTTTGAAGGATTCGTCGTCGTGGGGGTTCACCACCAGCTTGAAATAAGCCATCAGGTCCTTGACCTCCGCCCTCTCGAAGAACGAGTTGCCGGAATAAATCATATAAGGTATATTGCGGCGGCGCAGCGCCTCCTCCAGGGCGCGGGACTGCGAATTGGTGCGGTACAGGATGGCGAAATCCTGGTATTGGGCGTGCTCCTGCCGCATCCGCTCGAGGATTTCGCTCACCACGAGCGCGGCTTCCTCGCCTTCGGTGTAGGCGCTTATCAGGCGTATCTTCTCCCCTGCCTCGCTCTCGGAATAGCAGGTCTTGGGGATGCGGGAGGCGTTGTGGGCGATCAGGGAATTGGCGGCGTCGACGATGACGCGGGTGGAGCGGTAGTTGCGCTCCAGGCGGAAGGTGCGGCACTCGGGGTAGTCCTTCTTGAAATTGAGGATATTTTCGATCTTTGCGCCGCGGAAAGCGTAGATGGACTGCGAATCGTCGCCCACGACGCAGATGTTGCGGTGGGCCTGCGCGAGCTTCTTGAGGATGAGGTACTGGGAGTAATTGGTGTCCTGATACTCGTCCACGAGGATGTAGCGGAAGCGCGAGGAGATGGCCTCCAGCGCCGCGGCGTTGTCCCGCAGCAAGACATTCATATTCAGAAGGATGTCGTCGAAATCCATCACTCCGTTCTGGCGGCATTTCTGCACGTACCTGGAGTAGATGTCGCAGATGCGCGGCTTCTTCGAATGGGAGTCCGAAGTGAGGATGGAGGGGTTGGCGCGGTAGGCCGTGTCCGTGACAAGATTGTTTTTGGCCATCGATATCCGGGAGAGGACCTCGCGCGGCTTGTAGACCTTGTCGTCCAGACCGAGCTCCTTGATGCAGGCCTTGACGGCGCTGACGGAGTCGCTCTGGTCGTAGATGGTGAAGGACACGGGGTAGCCCAGGGACTCGGCGTATTCTCTGAGGAAGCGCACGAAAACGGAGTGGAAAGTGCCCATCTGCAGCCTTCTGGCCTTTTGGGCCCCGACCATCACGGCGATCCTTTCCTTCATCTCCCCCGCAGCCTTTTTGGTGAATGTCAGTGCAAGGATATTCTCCGCTCCGACTCCTTTCTCCAGAAGGTATGCGACTCTGCTTGTCAGCACCCTCGTCTTTCCCGAACCCGCACCAGCTACTATAAGCACCGGCCCGTCCACACAAAGAACAGCATTTTTCTGTTCGCTGTTCAATCCATTGATAATAGTAGTGACATTGTTTTCCATAATTCTGCGAAATTAGGAAAAAATTGAGTAAATTCGCACACTTTTTTGAAATACTCAAAAACCGTTATCAATAATGTCAAACAACATCAATCTCAAAAAGGGCTTGGACATTCCCGTCACGGGAGCGGCGAGCCCCGTTGTCTCAAAGACCGTTGTCCCTGGCATCTGCGCTGTGCGTCCCTCTGATTTCAAGGGTTTCAACCCCAGACTTCTCGTGCGCGAAGGCGACAAGGTGCTTGCCGGCTCACCGGTAATGTCAGACAAGAAGAACCCTGAGATCCTCGTCACCTCCCCGCTCAGCGGCACGGTGAAGGAGATCGTCAGGGGCGATAAGAGAAAGTTGCTCGCTGTCCTTGTCCAGACAGACAAGGTGCAGGAATCCATCGATTTCGAAGCGGCGCAGCCGGATTCTCTTTCAGCAGAGCAGGTGCGCACGAAGCTCCTCAAGAGCGGACTGTGGGCATCCATCATCCAGAGGCCTTACGGAATAGTGGCGGACCCCGCCGCATCTGTGAAGGCCATTTTTGTTTCCGCATTCAGCACCGCCCCCCTCGCGGCCGACACCGAGTTCACGCTCGGAGACCGCAAGGCTGACATCCAGGCAGGTCTCGACGCCCTGTCAAAGCTCAGCGAAGGCGGAGTGCACGTCTGCGTCAACGGAAAAATCAACAGCACATTCGCTTCCCTGAAGGGCGTGAAGCTGCACTCAGTCTGCGGCAAGCACCCTGCGGGCAACGTAGGCGTCCAGATCAGCCACATCAGCCCCATCCTCAAGGAAGAGACAGTGTGGACCGTGTCCCTGCAGAACGTAGCCGCCATCGGCAGGCTCTTCCTCACCGGAAAGGTGGACCTCCGCAGAAAGGTCGCCGTGTGCGGTCCTATGGCCATCGAACCCTCCTACGTCGAGACCTTCCCCGGAATGAGCGTAATGGCCCTCGCACCCTACTACGGCGGCTGCGCCGAAGGCATACGCTTCATCAGCGGTGACATCCTCACCGGCGAAAACGTGGGCGAGCAGGGTTACCTCGGATTCTTCAGCGACCAGATCACCCTCATCCGCGAAGGCGACGAGAAGGAGTATTTCGGCTGGATCCGCCCGATCCGCTACAAGCAGTTCTCCACCGACCATTGCTATTTCTCCTGGCTTATGCCCTGGAGGAAGTACGATATGACCACAAACCTCCACGGAGGTCCCAGAGCGTTCCTCGTCAACGACGCATACTACGCAAAGGTGCTCCCGATGGACATCTATCCCCTCTATCTGACGAAGGCCTGCCTTGCGGGAGACATCGACAAGATGGAGAAGTTCGGCATCTACGAAGTCCTTCCCGAGGACCTCGCCCTGTGCGAGTTCGTGGACCCCTCAAAAAATTACATCCAGGATATCATCGCAAAGGGTATTGACCTGATGCTTAAAGAAATGGCTTAAAAGTATGAACAAGATTTTCGAAAAGGGAGGAAAGTTCTATTGGCTCCACTCCACCGTTGACGCTTTTGAGACATTCCTCGCCGTGCCCCCCACCGTCACGAAGAAGGGCGCGCACGTGCGTGACGCTGTCGACCTGAAGCGTATCATCATCATTGCCCTGATCGCCGTCATCCCCGCAGCCCTCTTCGGTATGTGGAACGTCGGCTACCAGCACGGCCTCGCCATCGGGGACACCCGCATCAACGTCCTCGGAAACTGGTGGTTCGGTTTCCTCAGGGTACTCCCCATCTACATCGTTTCCTACATCGTGGGACTCGCCATCGAGTTCGGCACCGCCCAGATCAGGGGCGAGGAAGTGAACGAAGGCTTCCTTATGACAGGATTCCTTATCCCGCTCATCGTCCCCGTCACCACTCCCCTCTGGATGGTCGGCCTTGCCACCGCATTCTCCGTCATCTTCTGCAAGGAAGTCTTCGGAGGCACCGGAATGAACATCTGGAACCCCGCTCTCATCGCGCGCGCGTTCCTTTTCTTCTCCTACCCGAACCAGATGTCCGGCTCAGAGTGCTGGATTGCCCTGAAAAAGGGTGAGACGATGCTCGACGCCTGCACAGGCGCGACCCCTCTGGCACTCGACGGCCCCGCCCAGTACGGCACCGGCTTCTGGGACCTCTTCATCGGCACAGTCCCCGGTTCGGTGGGTGAAACCTCGACCCTGTGCATCCTTCTCGGCGCGATCCTTCTCCTGTGGACGGGCGTCGCCAGCTGGAAGATAATGCTCGGCAGCGTCGCCGGAGCCCTCCTCGTGGGAGGCATCGGCCAGGCCGCCGGCATCACCGACATCCCCTGCTATATGCAGCTCCTGCTCGGCGGATTCGCGTTCGGTACCGTCTTTATGGCGACCGACCCCGTGACATCCTGCCAGACCGAGTGCGGCAAGTGGATCTACGGTCTCCTGATAGGTATGCTCTGCGTCACGGTGCGCCTCTTCAACCCCGGCTACGCCGAGGGTATGATGCTCGCCATCCTGCTCGCAAACACCTTCGCACCGCTCATTGACCACGTCGTCGTCACAACGCACATCAACCGCAAGGCAAAGAAAGTAAAAACCGCATAGCCATGAATACAAACAGCAATACATATACAGTAGTCTACACCACCGCAGTGGTGGTGATAGTGGCGGCAGTGCTTGCTTTCGTCTCCCTCAAACTCGGACCCGCACAGCAGGCCAACGCCAAGGCGGAGACCCTGCGCCAGATGATGGCGGCCGCCGGCATTCAGCCCACCGAAGAGCTCTACGCCTCCCCCAACGCCGACATCCTCAAGCTCTACGCAGAGAATATCGAGGACGCATTCGTCATCGACGCCAAGGGCGATGAGACCGGGAAACTGGGCATCACAGCCGACAATATCGAGCTTATCGACAACCTCAAGCCTCAGGACAGGGCCATCAAGGCCGGAGGCAATGTGACTCTCCCCGTCTACTGCTTCAAGGGCGGTGTCAGCGTGATCCCCGTCTACGGAGCGGGCCTGTGGGGCCCCATCTGGGGATACATCGCTTTCGAGAGCGACTGCCGCACCATCAAGGGCGCATATTTCGACCACGAGAGCGAGACTCCGGGTCTGGGCGCCAAGATCAAGGACGAGCCCTGGTTCCGCGAGAAATTCGCCGGCAAGACCGTCGCCTGGGGCACGGATCAGCTCTTCAACCTCTCCAAAAATGCTGAGAAGAGCGGCGAAAAGAACGCCGTGGACGCCATCACAGGCGCGACAATGACCTCAAAGGGTCTGAACGCCGCACTTGGCGTCTGGTTCAAGGCATATGAAAATCATTTTAACGCAGAGGAGGAATAGACTATGGCACAGAATCTTAAAGATACAATCCTCAATCCTATACTGAAAGGCAATCCGATCACCGTCCTGGTGCTCGGCATCTGCTCCTCGCTCGCAGTCACCGTCCAACTCAAGGGCGCTCTGGTGATGGCTCTCTCAGTGACGATAGTCACGGGTCTGTCGAGCCTCGTGTGCTCGCTTCTGCGAAACACCATCCCCAACCGGGTGCGCATCATCGTGCAGCTCGTCGTCGTGGCTCTGATGGTGATTCTCGTGGACCAGATCCTCAAGGCCGGTGAAGGCACATACGCCATCGACAAGCAGCTTTCCGTCTACATTGGCCTTATCATCACCAACTGCATCGTGATGGGACGCATCGAGGCATTCGCCCTCGGCAACAAACCCATCCCCTCGCTTCTCGACGGCCTTGCCAACGGAGTGGGCTACGGTCTGATCCTCATCATCGTTGCCTTCTTCCGCGAACTTCTCGGAAGCGGCACCCTCTTCGGACTGCAGGTCCTTCCCGCATCCTATATTCCCAACAACCTCGTGATCCTTCCCCCCTTCGCGCTGATCCTGCTCGGATGCATCATCTGGGTACACCGCGCCCTGGACAAGGACCTTCAGGAAAAATAACAGCGACGCCATATGGAATACATCAGCTTATTCGTAAAGTCAATATTCGTTGACAATATGATCTTCGCATACTTCCTGGGTATGTGCTCATACCTGGCAGTGTCGAAGAACGTGAAGACGGCAAACGGCCTCGGCCTCGCTGTGATCTTCGTGCTCCTGTGCACCCTTCCCATCAACTACCTGCTGAACACCTACGTCCTGCAGGCAGGTGCCCTCAAGTGGCTCAGCCCCTCCCTCGCGGGCGTGGACCTGAGCTTCCTGAGCTTCATCATCTTCATCGCGGTTATCGCTGCTTTCACGCAGCTCGTGGAGATGATCGTGGAGAAGTTCCTTCCCTCCCTGTACTCATCCCTTGGCATCTACCTCCCGCTCATCGCAGTGAACTGCGCCATCCTCGGCGGCTCGCTCTTTATGCAGCAGAAGGATTTCGCCAATGTGGGTGAATCCGCAGTGTACGCCCTCGGAAGCGGCATCGGCTGGTATCTGGCCATCGTCTGCCTCGCGGCCATCCGCGAGAAGATGAGCTACTCCAACGTTCCCGCTCCCCTCAAGGGCATCGGCATCACCTTCATCACCGTGGGTATGATGGGTATGGCATTCATGATCTTTATGGGCATTCAATTATAGGAGGACAGAATTATGAACAGTACTATAATTGCAGCAGTTGTGGTGATCGTCATAGTGACAATCATCCTCGTGGCGGCGCTTCTCGCCGTCAAGAACGCAATCACCCCCAAGGGAACGGTGAAAATCGACATCAACGACGGAAAGAAGCAGCTTGACGTCACTCCCGGCGGAAACCTTATGGGCACGCTCGCCGGCGAGAAGATCTTCCTTCCTTCAGCCTGCGGCGGCAAGGCCAACTGCGGCCAGTGCAAGGTGCAGGTCTTCGAGGGCGGCGGAGAGATTCTCCCCACCGAAGTCGGTTTCTTCAACCGCAAGCAGATCAAGGAAGGCTGGAGACTCGGCTGTCAGGTGAAAGTGAAGGACAACCTCAAGATCCAGGTGGCGGAGAGCGCCCTGAGCGTCAAGAAGCTCGAGTGCGAAGTCATTTCGAACGACAACGTAGCCACCTTCATCAAGGAATTCACCGTCAAGCTTCCCGAAGGCGAGAACCTCGAGTTCAAGTCCGGAGAGTACATCCAGATCGACATCCCTGCATACGAGCTCGATTTCAAGGACATCGACGTGGCACCGGAGTATCGCGCAGACTGGGAGAAATACGGTTTCTTCAACCTCCATTCTTCCAACCCCGAGCCTACGATCCGCGCCTACTCTATGGCTTCGTATCCCGGTGAGAAGGGTATCATCAAGCTCAACGTCCGTATCGCCACTCCTCCTTTCGACAGGAGCGTGCCCCGCGAACTCGGCCCGAAGCTTCTCCCCGTCAATCCCGGCATCGCTTCCTCTTACGTATTCACACGCAAACCCGGCGACAAGGTGATGATCAGCGGCCCTTACGGAGAGTTCCTCCTCCCGAAGAACGATCCCGAAGACCAGGAATACATATTCGTCGGCGGCGGCGCAGGTATGGCACCTCTCCGTTCCCACATCATGCAGCTCTTCAAGACCCTCAAGACCGGTCGCAAGGTCCACTTCTTCTACGGCGCACGCGCCCTTGTCGAGGCCTTCTATCTGGAGGACTTCGCCGAGATCGAGAAGGAGTTCCCGAACTTCAAGTTCCACCTCGCCCTCGACCGTCCGGACCCCGCAGCGGATGCAGCAGGTGTCCCCTACACCGCAGGCTTCGTACACAACGTGATGAACGAGACCTACCTCAAGGATCACGAGGCTCCCGAGGACATCAAGTACTTTATGTGCGGTCCTCCGATGATGGTCAATTCCGTGGTGAACCTTCTGGACTCCCTCGGAGTCGCTCCCGAGAATATCCTCTACGACAACTTCGGAGCATAGATAGAAAAAGCCGTTCTACGGAAGTATCTATTTATCAATTAGTTATAGAAAAGCGGTCTATCATTTTCGATAGACCGTTTTTTTATAAATGTCAGATGCTGAATTAGTTACACAGAACGGCCTTTTCGACCGACGATTCATTTAGAATTTGAGCATTTCAGAAAAAAGAGCAAATCGAAAAATAAAACGTCGAGTTTCCGGTTTTTATTGGGAACGTGGATTTCTTCAACCTAATTTCGCCGTCGAAAACAAAATATTGACGGAAATGAAAAACACAGGCTGGAGA
>R03__coassemble_2191_pt1 | contig 8073 bp, 2 predicted proteins | sample R03__metabat2_low_PE_033 | metagenome-assembled genome bin R03
GCGACCCTTCCACCGAAAACGTGGAAATAGTGAACAACGTCTTCTACAACTGGGGACCCGTGAACGGAGGCTATGCGGGAGAGGGCGGCAGCTTCAATTTCATCGGTAACTATTACAAGCCGGGACCTTCCACTGTGACGAAGGACACCCTCGTGCACCGCATCTTCGCCCCCAACGCCGACGACGGTTCCAACAACAACGCCAAAGGCGTCTGGGGCAGTTTCCACCTCGAAGGCAACCGCTTTGACGACTCGGTGGCCTCTTCTGAAAAGCAGAAGGCGAAGATAGAGGCCGTCAACTCCGACAACCGCCTCGGCCTGCACCCGAAGGAAAGCGGAGCCGACGCCATCCGTAGCCGCATCATCTCTGAAAGTGCTTTCAGCATCACCTCAAACGGCAGCGGCATCGCTTCCCAGAGCGCGGCAGGAGCCTATACAAGCGTCCTTGCCAAAGCCGGAGCGAGCCTGAGCAGGGACAGCGTGGACAAGCGCATCGTCGAGGAAACCCAGAACGGCACCTATACATACAAGGGATCCAAGGGCGGCACCCTCGGGCTCATCGACTCGCAGACAGACGTCGGAGGCTGGCCGGAGTACAAGAGCGGCAGCGCCCCGACCGACACGGACGGCGACGGCATCCCCGACGAGTTGGAGCAGAAATGGGGCCTGGACAAGGACAACGCCGCGGACGGCTCCCTTTCGACCCTTCTTCCCGAAAGCGGCTACACAAATCTGGAGCTCTATCTCGCATACCTCGTAAAAGACATCATAAATTAACATATCATACACTATTATTAACACAAAACCAATCTTATGAGTAACACATTCAAAAAACTCATCCTCCTTGTCGCCGCCGCCTTCGGCTGCGCTCTCGCGCTGCAGGCCCAGACGACGGTCACGGGTGTGGTCAGAGATGGTGCGGGAGAGCCGCTGATCGGCGCCTCCGTCATCATCGAAGGCACTATGACAGGAGCGGTGACAGGCCTGGACGGAGACTACTCCATCACGGTGCCTGATGCTCAGAATTCTGTTCTTCAGTTCTCTCTCATCGGAATGAAGACAGTGAGTGTCCCCGTAAAAGGAAGGACCTCGATCGATGTCACTCTCGAAGACGACACCACCTTCCTCGACGAAGTGGTCGTGGTGGGTTACCAGACCGTCAAGAGGCGTGACCTTATGGGATCCGTTTCGTCCGTCAACTCGGAGAAGCTCTCCGAGCAGCCGGTCACGACCGTCAGCCAGGCCCTCTCCGGAAAGATGGCCGGCGTGTCCGTGGTCACGACCGAGGGCGACCCCGACGCTGATGTCAAGATCCGCGTCCGCGGCGGCGGCTCCATCACCCAGGACAACTCTCCGCTCTACATCGTGGACGGTTTCCCGGTCGAATCCATCAACGACATCTCCTCATCCGAAATCCAGTCCATCGACGTGCTCAAGGACGCATTCTCCACGGCCATCTACGGTAGCCGCGGCGCAAACGGCGTCGTCATCGTCACCACGAAGAGCGGCGAGAAGGGACGCAAGGTAAGCGTCAGCCTGAACGCCTACTACGGCCTCAAGAAGATGGCCAACGCGGGAGCGATCAAGAGTATGGACGCCGAGAATTATGTGAAGTTCCAGTATGAGCTCGGAAAGATCCGCGGCAACCTCGATGACAACTACGTCCCCTATTTCGGCACGTTCAACGACATCGACCTCTACACCGGCATGGCCACCAACGATTGGACCGACATGGTCTTCGGCAACGTAGGCAACACCGGCAGCGTGGACTTCAGCGTCTCCGGCAGCGGCGAGAACTACAAATGGACCCTCGGCTACGCCCATATGGGCGACAACGCCATCATGTCCGGCTCCTCCTACAAGAGGGACAACCTCCACTTCAAGGGCCAGTTCAACACCGGCAAGCGCACCTTCTTCGACGTGAACATCCGCTACTCGAACACCAACGTCCGCGGAGCAGGCGCCAACGGCATCAATGATACCGGCACCACCTCCGGCAACGGCCGTCTCAAGCACGCCGTCTGCTACGCACCCATCCCCATCACCTCGACCATCGCCGGCATCGACGAAGAGGAGGATTACGGCGACAACGCTCCCCCTCTGCAGTCAGTCGCTGACAACGACAGCAGGAGAATCCGCAGCCAGTGGGTGGCCAACGCCGCCTTCAACTGGGAGATTGTGGACAATCTCAAGCTCAAGATCGAGGGCGGTCTGGAGGATTACCGCCAGAGCGACGACCGCTTCTACGGCCTGACCACGTACTATGTGGCCAACAACTCCACCGTGAAGAACACCCCCTCCAACCAAAACAAGCAGGCGTTCCGCACCAAATATCGCAACACAAACACCCTGAACTACGATTTCCGCGACGTCCTTGACGAGAAGCACAGCCTCAACATCCTCGTCGGAGAGGAGCTCACGATCACCAAGAGCAACACTCTGACCACGATGATCGACGGCTTCCCCACATTCTACGACTCCGAGAAGGCCTGGAACTTCATGTCCTCAGGCACCCCCGCTTCCGCGGTCAACTACTACGACCCCAACGACGTGCTGCTCTCATTCTTCGGCAGGGCAAACTACGAGTACGACCACAGATACTCAGTGTCCGCGACAGTACGCGCCGACGGTTCCAGCAAGTTCTCCAAAGGCAACAGATGGGGATTCTTCCCTTCCGCCGCAGTGTCCTGGAACATCGCCAATGAAAACTGGCTGAAGGACGCCGAAAACGTGAACCAGCTCAAGCTGCGTTACTCCTTCGGCTCCGCCGGAAACAACAACATCCCTTCCGGCCAGATCAGCAAGACCTACTCCGCGACCAACACCACGTGGCTGAGCCAGAGCGCCAACTACTGGATGGCGGGAAAGGTGATGGACAATCCCGACCTGAAGTGGGAGACCTCCTACACGCACAACATCGGCCTCGACTTCGAGTTCTTCAAGGGAGCGATCAGCGGTAGCATCGAAGTGTACCAGAACGACACGAAGGACCTTCTGATCAATTTCCCGATCACAGGTTCCGGATATGACTCCCAGTACCGCAACATCGGTTCCACCCGCAACCGCGGTGTCGAGCTCACACTCAACCTCCCCATCATCCGCAAGGACAACTTCCAGCTCGGCCTTAGCGGCAACATCTCCTACAACAAAAACACCGTCACCGACCTCGGAGGCCTCGAGTCCATCACGGCGCAGTCCTACTGGGCTTCCACCGAAATCGGAGACGACTACATAGTCCAGGTGGGACAGCCTCTGGGCAATATGTACGGCTATCAGAGCGACGGGCGCTACAGCGCATCCGACTTCAACTACACCAACGGAAAGTGGGTGCTCAAGGACGGTGTCGTGGACGCTTCCTCGGTCATCGGCTCATCCTACTTCATGCCCGGAGTCCAGAAATTCAAGGACCTCAACGGCGACGGCAAGATCACCACGGCGGACCGCACCGTCATCGGCAACGCTTCGCCTGACTTCCAGGGCGGATTCTCGCTCACCGGCTACCTCTACGGCGTGGACTTCAGCGCCAACTTCAACTATATGATCGGCAACCAGATCTACAACGCCAACAAGATCGAGTTCACCTCCTCGAGAAAGTTCTACAACAGAAACCTCTCCAACGTGATGGACGTGGACAAGAGATGGACCAACATAGACTGGAGCACCGGCGAGCTGATCACCGACCCCGCCGCACTTGACGCCCTCAACGCCGGCACCACGATGTGGTCCCCGTTCGTCGGCCAGGCCATCTTCAGCGACTGGGCAGTCGAGGATGCGAGCTTCCTGCGTCTGCAGAGCGCGACCGTCGGCTACACCTTCCCCGAGAAGCTCACCCAGAAGATCGCCATCAGAAAGCTGCGCCTCTACGCCACCGGCACGAACCTCTTCTGCCTGACCAAATACTCAGGCTATGACCCTGAGGTCGACACCCGCCGTACGACCCCGCTCACTCCGGGCGTCGACTACTCCGCTTACCCGAAGAGCATCGGCTTCGTATTCGGTATTAACGTGACATTCTAAGGAGGACTGCATTATGAAAAAATTTGTTTTAAGCATACTCTGCACAGCAGCGGCTCTTTTCGGAACAGTTTCCTGTGACATCTCCTCACTGGAAAGCTCCATCCTGGATCAGGACTCGCCCTCCACTTTCGAGGCATCCACGGTCTTCTCCAACTACGCCCTCGCCGAAGGCACCATCTTCGGCATCGTGGAGACTTTCTGCGAAGTGAACAGCTATCGCGGAAGATTCCTGCCCTGGTATGGCTACAACACCGATATCGAGTGGTACAACAGCTACACCGCCAAAAAGTCTTACGACAACAAGAACGAGATCTGCTCATACGGCATCACGACCAACAACACCCAGCTCAACCTCAACAACAACCCCTACGTACTTATGTACACGGGTATCGAGAGAGCCAATCTGGTGATTGACGGCCTCGAGAACAACGCCGATCTCGGTGACCCCGATATGGCATATCTCCTCGCCGAGGCAAAGACTCTGCGCGCGATGATCTACTATGACCTGATCAAGGCGTGGGGCGACGTGCCCGCAAGGTTCTCTCCCCTCACCTCAGATACAATCTACGCAGAGAAAGAGAGCAGGGACGTCATCTTCAAGCGTATTCTCGCTGACCTCGAGGAATCCATCCCCGATCTCTACAGGCCTCTCGAGAGCTCTATGACCCAGACCACCGACCGCATCAGCAAAACCTTCGCGGAAGGTCTCTACGCCCGCATCGCGCTCGCCGCATCCGGCTACGCCCTGCGTCCGGACGATGATAAGGTAGGCACCGGCAACGCCGGTTCAGTGCGCCTCTCGTCAGAACCCGAACTACAGAAGAGCGTCCTCTATCCCAAGGCCCTCTATTACCTTGAGGATGCCATCAGCAGCGGAAAGAATTCCCTCATCCCCAGCTACGAGACCCTGTGGCGCAACTTCAACAGCTTCGACCTCGAGGCCGGCAAGGAAGTGCTCTACGTGATCCCCTTCGGCGACGGCCGCGGCAGATGGAACTACACCTTCGCCATCAAGAACGAAGGCGCCACCATCAACGGCTACACCTTCTCCCAGGGCGGTCAGGGCGGCCCCGTCCCGTCATTCTTCTTCGACTTCGCGGACGACGACACGAGACGCGACCTCACCTGCGTCAACTACAAGTGGCTCAAGGACGGCTCCATCGAGCCCGCCGGCATCGCCACCTGGTACTTCGGCAAATACCGTTTCGAGTGGATGGACAACAACCCCTACACCGGCGGCAACGATGACGGCGCGAAGCCCGTCGTGATGCGCTACTCGGACATCCTTCTGATGGCGGCGGAAATCACCAACGAGCTCGGCAACCTCTCCAGGGCGAAGGAATATTTCCTCCCCGTGAGGGCCCGCGCCTGCGGTGAAGCGTCTGCCGAAAGCTATGTCAGCGCCATCTCCAGCAAGGACGATATGTTCGACAAGATCGTTGACGAGAGAGCGTTCGAGTTCTGCGGAGAGTTCCTGCGCAAGGGCGACCTCATCAGATGGAACCTCCTCAAGACCAAGATGGACGAGGCAAAGAGCAATATGTATGACCTGCGCGAGATGAAGGGTGACTATGCGTACCTCTCCGGAGACATCTACTACCAGATGGGCGAAGACGAGGAGTCCCTCGTCATCTACGGCCTCAAGAAGGGCGAGCAGGGCAAGCCTGCCGGCGACTGGGAGCTTTCATCCAAGTACATCAAGTACGACGACTCGAAGAACAGCGACCTGTACTCTCTCAAAATCGAGAATATGTACATCAACGACCCCAATACCTATATGTATTGGCCCATCTTCGACGACACGATTTCCAACAGCCAGGGATATCTCGTGAACGACTACGCTTATGCCAATTAATCAAACACCTTTGAATCTATGAAACGTAAAGCATACAGAATATTTGCCCTGATGGCGGTTCTCTGCCTCGGAGTGTTCTCTGTGAGCTGCGAATTGCAGCAGCCCGAGGAGATCACCGAGCTGAATCTCACCAGGTGCCTGGAGCCCACGGAGCTCAAGGCCAAGGTCAATGATGCAAAGGGTGACGAGGTGACCTTCTCCTGGAACGTCACCAAGGACGCGGACAAATTCAACATCGTGGTCAGCTCAGACGCTGACTTCAAGACAGTTGTCCTCGACCAGAACATCACTCCGGACGAGGTTCCCTACACAGTGAAGCTCACCGCAGACCAGACCTATTATTTTAAAGTGCAGGCCAGAAGCGACAAAAAATCCGCTTCAAACTGGGCTGAATACGAAAAGTCTTTCAAGACATATGCAGTAAAGGACCCTCTCTACCCCAAGGTATCCGAGCGCACTTCAACCTCCATCAGCCTGAAGTGGAATCCCGACCCTGAGGTGACCCACATCGAGTTCGGCTTCCCCGGAGAGGAAAAGACCACGACGGTGGAGCTCAACGCGAATCAGATCGCAGCAGGCGAAGCCTCCGCCACGGGCCTCACTCCGTCCACTGAATATGAAATCACTCTCTACTACCTCAGCGCAAGCCGCGGAAAAGTGACAGCCTGGACCCAGCCTGACGCCACGGGCCTCGTGAGAGTCACCACCAGCGCCGCCCTCCAGCAGGCCATCACCGACGGAGCGGGTATCCTCCTCACTATGGAAGGATCTCCCTACACCATCCCCACGGACGAAGCCAACTTCGCAAAGGGAATAGATGTCTCCAAGGGCTTCAAGATCTACGGAGAAGGCGCCGCTGACGGCACGAAACCTGTCATCTACGGCTCCCTGAGCATCATCGACTCCTTCGACGGAGGCGACATCTATGCCGAAGGCGTGGAATTCAACGGCAAGGAAAACCAGAGCGGCTTCCTCTTCCAGCACAAGGAAGGCTGCACCGCCGACAACGTACCCATTGGCAGTGTCATCTTCAAGAACTGTACGGTCACTTCCTACTCAAAGGGTATTTTCTACGAGTGGAACAAGACCCTCAAGATCGGAGAATTCACCTTCGATGGCTGCGAAATCTACTCCGTCAACGGTGACGGAAGCGGAGGAGGCGACGGTTTCGATATGCGCTACGCCACATCCATCGACAAGCTGTCCTTCATCAACAACACGATCTACAACAGCTTCCGTACATTCCTCAGAGTCGACGCGAACCCCGTCCTCGGCATCGTGAAAGTGGAGAACAACACCTTTATGAACCTCTGCTTCTCCGACAACACAAACAACGCCGGTCTCTTCGCCTTCCAGGCGGCTCCCCAGGAGTTCTCACTGAAGAACAACCTCTTCCTGAACATGGGAGAGAAAGCGACGCTGACCAGTTCCAACGTCAAATACCTCAAGGCAGGCGACGCTCTGACCGTTTCCGCTCAGGGCAACTACTTCTACGGCTGCCCCGACAGCTTCTTCACTGACAACTTCACCCTGGCCGCAGCGGCAGGAAAGGTGCTTGCTTCCGATCCTTGCTACAACGCCAAGGGAGGCCTCTTCAACATCGTCGCTTCCTCTGACATCGCAGGTGCCGGCATCGGCGCCTCCAAGTGGTGGACAGCCTACTCGAAGGAGCCTGAAGACCTGACCCTGAACGCCCTCGAAGGCGCCCACACCTGGGATCTGGGCAACGCCAAGTACTTCAACGGCACCGCCGAAGAGTCTATGGTAAGGGACGGAATGATGTTCGTCGTCACCGACAAGAAGATTTCTTTCGAGGACAGCAAGATCACCTTCTCCGACGCCGCAACGCTCAGCAAGAAGGGCATCCCCACCGACGGCTATCTCTGCTTCAAGGTGACCAAGCCCGGCTCCGTGGTCCTCAAGCCCGTGGACGGCGGGACCAGCCACGTGACGGTGGCGGTGGGCCCCGCAGACGGCTCGACCCTCACAGTCAAGGGCGGCGCCGCGGCGCTTGCAGATATGGGCACGGCCCAGAAGATTCTCATCAGCGACATCACTGAGGAGTCCATGGTCTACGTCTATCCGAGCGGAGAGATCTCAATCTCCCAGATAGCCTGGTCCGCTGACCTCTCGCAGGTCCACACCGCTCGGGGCGCCCCCCCCCCCCCCCCCGCCCCAAACCCACAACGCACAGGCCCCGAC